>Ga0136611_10003613_pt1 | contig 10815 bp, 9 predicted proteins | sample AntDrymUQ2232306_2_FD_106645 | JGI IMG/M metagenome (GOLD analysis project Ga0136611, IMG submission 106645) | Polar desert sand microbial communities from Dry Valleys, Antarctica - metaG UQ223 (23.06) | ecosystem: Environmental > Terrestrial > Soil > Desert | place: Antarctica: Dry Valley... | reverse complement strand
GTTGTGTATGGCGGAGTCTGGACCCATTCGAACGGACCGGATTTCCGCGACGCGATGCTGGAAATAGACGGACGGCTGGTACGCGGCGCAGTTGAACTGCACTTGAGAGCGTCGGACTGGTTCCGGCATGGACATCATCGCGATGTGTCATACGACGATGTTGTGTTACATGTCGTGCTATTTGATGATGCTCCCGCCCACGTGGCAGGGCCGAGTCTTCGTCCAATCTCTGGCGTGAACCTGAGCGGGTTTCTCACGGCGTCCCTTAACGATCTAATGGCTGGGATGGCGCAGCGACCGCTAGGGTCGCTTGGAGTGGCGGTGTGCCTGCCCAGCCTGGCCGGCGGACGTGCAGACCTGATTCACGCTGTATTGCAGCGTGAAGGTTGGCGGCGTCTCACCGGCAAGCGGCTACGCTTCGCGCAGGCGATGGAGGTGTTGCCACCCGGCGAGGTGCTCTACCGAGGGCTGCTGGATGCGCTTGGCCTGATGCACAACAGGGCAGGCATGGCGGCAGTTGGAGAACGGTTACCGGTCATCGTGCTGGAGGCCGTGCACGACAACAAATCGCGGTGTCTGAGTGCGCTGCTCGGAACTGGAGGATTTCTGCCGTTGTCGCCGTCGCATGCCAAGGTGGCCGAACTCGACAGCAATGACGTTGAGGAGATCGAACGCATCTGGCCGGCGATCTGCCGAGCCAGCGCGGTAGAGCCTTTAGCCGCGACGACCTGGGCGCTCAATCGCGTTCGACCATTGAACCATCCAGTTCGGCGGCTTGCGTCCCTTGCGCGATTGCTAGTGTCGTCACAGGAGCGCGGGCTGCTTGCGACGTTCCTGGCGTTGCCGTTGGACGATGGGCGATCCTGGCTGCGTTGGTTGGAGTCTGTGCGACCCGGGATCGGACGCGAGCGGAGTCGGCAGATCACGGTTAACGTGTTCGCTCCGTTCCTCGCGGCATACGCGGACGTGAATGGCGACAATGGTCTGGCGGAGCAGGTGGGGCAGCTCTGGGAGTCGCTTCCTGGCGCGGTGGACGACTCGGTCGCGCGCGGGACGTTGCGGCAAATCGTCGGCGACGTGAAGTTCTCTGTGCATCTGGCGCTTGAAGCGCAGGGGTTGCATCAGATCGGCAGGCATGGATGCCGCGAGCTGCGTTGCTTCGACTGTCCGATTGCGATGCTCGCGTTGGAACATGAGCCGGGACATCTGTTGCGTGAGGAACGCGGGTTCAGCAGTGAATTTGGCAAGTGAATCGATTTATGCCGGGATGGATTCGGCGCGATTATCTGAGCCGCTTCCGAACTGTTCGAGCAGCAATAGCCCCTCGATCTCGACGAACTCGTACATGCGCATCATGCTCTGCATTTCGACATCGGTGTGCCGGTAGAGACCTTCCATGAGCCCCTGAGCGACGACTGGCTCGAACATCTTTGAGAATTTGTTGTTCTGGATGCCGACGAAAAGCTTGTAGAGGTCGACCAATTCGGTGGCCGAAACCGGGGTCGCGGCATCGCTCATCAGGATCTTGCCAGCAGACATACGGACTTTAAGCTTGTTGTCGACCGCAAAACGATTGAGCTGGTTCTCGAACTCCAACGCGGCGCGCGCGAAGTCGAACATGATGAGCTTGAGATAGATCGACTCGACCGCCAGGTTGAAGAGTTCGATGAACTTCTCGCGGTTCGGTGGGATGGCTTCGATGTAGCCAGCTTTGACGAGCTCGTACAGCTTGCGAGCGGTTCCGAACTGCGTTTGCTTCGTCGTGCGGGCGATGGAGCCGACATCCTGGCGACCATCAACCCGTGAGAACACATCGAACAGATCGCGGCCTGGACGCTGAGCGGGCTGACGGGCCTTGCGGCGAAAGATCATGAAGACGGACGGCACGACCGGGCTAATCTCGATCCACTCATCGACGCGGCGAGTTCCCTCGAGGATGAGGTGTGTGGCGTCGATTGATACGGAGACGCCGCCTTCCTTGACGATTTCGCCAGCGCGGAAGGTGAAAAAGCAGTTGCGCCAGAGGAAGAGCGTGTAGATGGATGCCTCGAGGAGCTGATCCTGGCAGCGTTGGATATCCGCACTCGTGATGTTGCTCTGCTTGAGCAGTTCCTGGACAACAACACCGTCAGGAATGCCGCGTCCAATGAGATCGATCGTGTCGCGCGAGACACGACCGTTGCGAACGAGGAGCTCGGAAATTGTTGGCAGTAGGGAGCCGGCGGCGACATACGAGATGCGACCACGCTCAAAGGAGATCGTCCGACCGTTCCAGCCCTGAATCATCGTGAGCGTGCCGGTCTTCTCGGTATAGGTGAACATCTGGAAGATATCGGAAATGGTGAATGCACCGAGGCGACCTTGAAGATCGAAATCTCCGTTGACTTCAGGTCGGTAACTGTCGATGCGCTGCAGCGCGCCACGGTTCGCGCTCATGGTTGATCTGGTTCCTCGCCATCCTGGACCGATGATACGCGTTCAATGACGATGTCGTGACGTGTGGTGTTGCCTGCTGCATCGCTGGCGACGAGCGTCATCATCGACTCGCTCGTCGCCGCATTGCTGACATCGATTAATGCAATGTATTCGCCGTTTTCGTCAATTAGCGGCTGTGTACATTGTACGTCGGGGCATTCAAGCGACAGGTTGGAGAGGCTAGTACTATCGGTCGCATTGAAGCGCAGGGTGGGCGTGTCACGGTTGGCCCGGATACGCTCCGGTGCGTCGATGACAGGCGCGGTCGCGTCGTTGCCAAATGTTCGCCAGACTGCCTCAGCGATTTTCAGATGTCCTGCATTGCTGGGATGAACGTCTACTGGGTACAAGGTCCAGGCAGCGATGTTGCCGGTGAATGGCTCGTGAATATCGGCAATCGCAGCACCGCGCTCGGCCGCCTGATCCCGTATCACGGTGTTGAATTGTTCGATCCACCAGGCATCGGTGTTGGTCAGTGTGGAATTGCCCTCCGTCAGGTCGTAGTAGGTGGTGACGACGAGCGGGACATTGGGGCCAATGACGACGCGCACCGCATCCAGTGCCTCAGCGTAGCTGACACGGAACGTCTCCAGCCCTGCTTCGCGGTCAGGCAGGCCGGACGACTCCAAGTCCAGCATTTCGTTGCCGCCAAGACTGAGCGTCACAACGTGGATGCCAAGTCCGCCCTCGCGGGCACGGGAGACGGACGCGCGGAAGCGATCGAGCTGCCCGTTGTCGATGAATGTGCGTGCGGTTTCGCCTGGCACGGCTAGACTCTCAAATGGGACGAAGGATCCAGAATGTTGAGTGATCAGCGCGTGAGTCAGCGCAGCATATCCGCGTTCGCGAGGAAGACTGGATCCGATTCCCGCCGCAATCGAATCACCGACGGCGATGTACACGCCGGGCGATTGAGCGTCCGAGGGTGGAGCCGTAGACACCATAGACGCACCGATGAGCATCAGGCAAACGACTCTGATGGATATACGCATTAGCTTCGATCTCCCGCGAGGCGGCGAAGGTGAGGCAGGTTGGCCCGGATCATCTCCGATACGGCGGGAACGGTGACGACATTGGCGGCATCTTCAATAGGTATGATCAGTGAATCGGAGTCGCCGTGTTGCTCGACGTCTATGCTGGCCGCGCCAGTCGCGAGCAGGAACGAGACGTGATGGAGCACATCAGCGTACTCGAACGAATGGCTCCCGGCCCAGCCCTCGAGTACGGCAATGACACCCGCTTTCTCGCGAACGTGTCGGATTGCTGCATCCGCCGATGTTTCGAGCGCTTCGATGGGTCCTCCAGGAAGGTCGATGTCGCCAGCGCGGTCGCGGAGCAGGACGACTGAAGCGCTGTCTCGCAAAACGACGAGTGCCTTAGCCTGTGGTACCGCGTCGTGTTCGCGTGTTGCGACAAGCCGTTCCAGCTCTGCGCGTAGACGCGCGTAGGTAACCGGCAGTAGTTCAGGAAGCACGACGGTATCGGCGAGGATCGGCATGAAGTTAGCATCGCCAGTCCAACGCGGGACGACGTGCAGGTGAAGATGCTGGGCGATACCTGCGCCAGCGATTTCGCCGAGGTTGAGGCCGAGGTTGAATCCGGCGCACTTCAGGATCGCGCGGGAGGCTTCGACGGCGAGGGTCGCGAGTTCGAACATTTCCGCGCGCGTCGTTGAATCGAGGTCTTCGAGTGACGCGGCGTGTGCGTTCGGAACGATCATCGAGTGGCCCGAGTTATATGGATAGCGGTTGAGGATCAGGAAGCATGTGGCGCGGCGCAGCAGCACGAATGACTCTGCGTCGTCAGGATTGCCGAGAGCGTTACAGAAGACACAGCCCGGTTGACGGGCGTTGCCGCCGACGTAGGTCATGCGCCAGGGTGTCCAGAGGCGTTCGGTCACATATGCTCCATTGAAGGATACGATAGCCGATTTCGACTGTGACTCGATGATACCAATTGGGTTCGCACAAAGGGCGTTCGGCTTCATTGTGGTAATCCGAGTTGGCGTACGTTCGCGGTCTCTCTAAGCAAGAAGCGACGACTGGCTGTGCTATACTGGCACATTAGTCTGCGACCGACCTGGACAATACCACCGTCGCGGGGACGTGGGGAGGCTTGTGGCTGGAGCACGGCTTGACAGGAAGACACCGATCGCGATGGCGGTGAACGACCGAAGCGAGCATCGAACGCTGGCCAGACTGCCGACGTGGCTCATCGTCGGTACCCGCATGGGGATCGACGCGACCCTCGTGTACCTAGCGTTCCGGCTGGCGTATTGGCTGCGATACGACCTGGCTATCGGCGGCGATGTTCCGGAGTTCGCGCAGCAGCCGCTGGATTTTTTCCAGGGCAAGATTCTGTTGTTGATGTTGCTCACGGTTTTGCTGTTCCAGTTTCGCGGACTGTATCGGCTGCCACGATGGACGACACTCCTTGATGAAGCGTCCAGTATCGCGAACGCCGCGACGACGGCGACGGCGATCGTCATCCTGTACTCCTTCCTGCAACGTTTTTATCCATCGCGGCTAATATTTGTCTACGCCTGGCTGCTGGTGATCGCGTTGCTGGTGCTCAAGCGCGCAGTCGTGCGAATTGTGCGCGAACGGCTCTGGATACGTGGTATTGGCACCGACAAGGTACTGGTAGTCGGAGCGGGGCGGGCAGGCCAACGGCTCATGCAGTCGTTGCTGGGTCAGCCGCAGCTTGGCTACGAGGTCATCGGGTTCGTTGATGATGTTGAGCCAACCGAGGCGTTGGCGATCGCGACCGATCGGCGCGTCGTGCGTCCACGCTACCTGGGGACGAGTGCCGAGGTGTCCGCGATCGTGCGGTTGCATGAAGTCGATGAGGTCATCATCGCACTGCCGCCAACCCAGCACGCGGTGATGTTGCGCATCATGAATGAGTGCCGCGCTGACGAAATTGATTTCAAGCTCGTCCCGGATTTGTTTGAGCTGGCGCTTGACCGGGTTGACATCCACGAGGTCGGCGGACTTCCGTTGATCGGACTGAAGTCGGCTCGCATCGCGGGCTGGAACTACTGGGTTAAGCGGTCGATGGATATTGTAGTGTCGTCGGCGATTCTGGTGTTCTTTTCAGGACCAGCCGCAATACTTGCCGCTGCCATCAAGCTCGATTCAGATGGGCCGGTATTGTTTCGTCAGGAGCGCGTCGGCAAGGATGGGCGTCGATTCACCTGCTACAAGTTTCGTACGATGGTGCGGGATGCCGAGCAGCAGCTTGACGACATGGACGGTGCCGACGACATCGATCAGCGCCTCATCAAGCGTCGTGACGATCCTCGTCGCACCCGCGTCGGCATCTGGCTCAGACGCACGAGCTTTGACGAACTGCCGCAGTTCGTGAATGTTGTGCGCGGCGAGATGAGCATCGTGGGGCCGCGCCCGCCCGTTCCCGCTGAGGTGGCGAAGTACGACGCCTGGCATCTGGACCGGCTATTGATTACGCCAGGGCTGACCGGACTCTGGCAGGTGAGCGGGCGGAGCAACCTGACGTTCGAGGAGATGGTGCGGCTCGACTTGTACTACGCCGAGCAGTGGTCGCCCTGGCTCGACATCAAGATCATGCTCCGAACGATTCCGGCGATTCTGACGGCCCGTGGCGCTTACTGAGTTGGAATCTTCAATCCTTGCACATGGCGCCGTAGACCAGTCAGTTTCGCTGCCGGAGCGAACCGTCATTGTCCACGACTATTTGAACCAGTATGGCGGCGCGGAGCGGGTGCTGGAGGTTGTGCATGCGCTGGCACCGTGCGCACCGGTGTACACGTCAATGTATGAGCCGAACGCCATGCCGCGTGACTATCGTGGTTGGGATATTCGCACGACCTGGATCCAGCATGTGCCTGATGTAACGAGACGGCAGCAGCGCGCGTTGCCGTTCTACCCGCTGGCGTTTGAGCGGCTGCGTGTTCCGGACTGCGATCTGGTGTTATCGTCTTCGAGCGCGTTCGCGAAGATGGCCGCGCCGCCGCCTGGCGCGGCGCATGTCTCATACGTCCATTCGCCGATGCGATTCGCCTGGGATCTGGAACAGTACGTGGAACGAGAACGTCTGCCCGATGCGGCTCGGATCGGGCTGCGGCCTCTGATGGCATTGTTTCGGCAGCGTGACCGCGCCACGTTGAACAGGGTCGACCGCTTCGTAGCGAACTCGACGGCGGTGCGAGAGCGGATCAGGGCATTCTGGAAGCGTGACGCGACGGTGATCTTTCCGCCTGTCGATGTCGAAGGCTTTCAACCTGTGTCGGCGTCCGAGGTGCAGGACTACTACCTGATGGTTTCGCGGTTGGTTCCATACAAGCGCTTCGATCTGGCGATCGAAGCATGCAATGTCCTCAGATTGCCGCTGTGGATTGTTGGGGATGGGCGCGACCGAGCCGCGCTGGAAGCACAGGCAGGGCCAACGGTGCGCTTTCTGGGACGGGTGAGCGACGAGGAACTTCGAGGATTGTACGCTCGCAGCCGAGCGGCGCTGTTCATGTCCGAAGATGACTTCGGCATCGCGCAGGTCGAGGCGCAGGCGGCGGGGCGTCCTGTGATTGCGTTTGCGGCCGGAGGGGTGTTCGACACGGTGGTGCCGGACGTTACCGGAACGTACGTTGTAGACCAATCGGCCCTGAGTCTGATTGAGGCATTTCAACGCTTTGAGCAGACGAGCTTCAGTACCGACGCAATCGTTTCTCATGTTGCGCGTTTCGGTCGGGTTCGTTTCGAGCGCGAACTCGTTGATCTGGTGGAAGCGACGCTGGAGAGCAAGCGACGTGGGGAGATTCGACCGTGGAACTGAAAACGTACTTCAATGCCCTGAAACGTCGCTGGCTCATCATCGTATTGTTGCCGTTGATTGTTGGCTTGGGGGCAGTCGCTCAGGAGGTGTTGCGGGAACCGACATACTCCACAGAGTTCCAAGCGTCCGTGATTCGTCAGCCAGAAGCTCCGACACCTGGCGAATTCGATTTCAATCGTTACTACAACTACCTCGCCAGCGAATTTGCCATAGACGATCTGGTTGTGGCGGTCGAGGGCAATGTGTTCGCTGCTGGAGTTGCGGATCGGTTACCGCCTGGGTCTCCCATCGCGGTCGAAGACGTGCAGCGTGCGCTGGAATCTGAACGCGAGCATCGGGTGTTGAAGATGACGGTGTCGTCCGGTGACATGAAGACGGTGGATCAGGTCGCGCAGGCAGCAATGATGGAAGTTCAAGACAATGCATTCATGTATCTGGGCATCGACGGTGTTGGAGCGACCGCAGTTGTCGAGATCGTACAAACACCGGGTACGCTGATGACAGACAGCGGGCGCGCTCGGTTACTGTTGCTGCTGCAGGTGATCGCGGCGCTTGGAGCGGCCGTGCTATTGGCTTTCTTCGTCGATTATCTGGATGACACACTGTACGATGCGGAAAGTACGGCAAATATCCTGCGGATGCCGCATCTGGCAAGCGTCCCGACGGAGAGGCGCACATGAGTTCGATGCGGCCAGAGGAGATCGCGCTGGCGCTCGCACGCCTATGGTGGATTGTCGCGCTGGCGGCACTGGCGGCGGCCCTGGTCGCCTATGTCGGGACCGCCGAGCAGGATAAAACATATGTTGTGAACGCGCGCGTGATGGCAATTGCGGAGCCACCCGACTACTGGCTCGATCTCTATGCGAAGAATCGGTTGGCGTCGTACAAGGACCTGATCTCGAACTGGGAGTTCGTCTCCGAGTCGCTCGCGGAGGCTGGGACGGGCATCGATCCCGGTTTGGCGAGCAGCAAGCTGGCGCTGGAACACAATCCCGATTCCAATATCGTGCAGATCGTCGTGACAGACACCGAGGCGGAGCGGGCAGCGGCGATCGTTAACGCGTTGGCTGATGGTTTCGTGCGCCGGAATGGTGCGGAAAATGAGCGTCTGCTCAATGCCCCGCGCGCGGAAGATGCTGGGCCACCTGGTCGGATCGAGATGCTGAAGCTGGATACGCCGAGCGCGCCGACGACGGCCAGTGGGCCGCGTATTCGTGTGAACACGGTTGCGGGTGGTGTGTTGGGCGCCGTTGCCGGGCTGATGCTCGCGTTCTTTCTGCTCTACCTCGACGACACCTTGAAGAAGTCGGCCGACTTGGACCGCTACCTGTCCCTACCAATCCTGGCGACCGTGCCGGACACCGACCTGAACGACGGCAGACGGACTCCGTCGGCCGCGATTGCCGGAGGATCGACCCACTGATGGATAGCCGACGACGCCGTGACGATTCAAACGCAGCCGAAGAGGCGTATCGGATTCTCCGCTCGACGGTGAAGTATGCGGCGGGCGATGTGCCAGTGCGTACCGTGCTTATCGTCGATGTCGATCGCGATGAACCAAGTCGGGTTGCGCAGTATCTGGCAGCGGCCTTCGCGAGAGCTGGAGATCGGTGCGTCCTGACAGAAACCGATCCGCGAGGTGCTGCACGAAGTGAGGTTGGATTTTCGGATCTTATTCATGGGAGCGCACCGATGTCCAGCGTGATTGACGCTGGCGAGGTCGCCGGCCTTAAACGAGTTGGTCCTGGGAGAGCATCCGAGCCGGACGTTCTTGCTGGGGCGGGTGTCGGAGCGGCGTTGACCCAACTCCTTGGCGAGTTCGACCACGTCATCCTCACATGTGCTCCTTTGCCGCAGAACGGAGACGCGCTGGCACTGGCACCGAACGTCGACGCTACCATCCTGGTTGTAACCGCTGGAAAGACGCGGAGACCGCGTGCGGTTGAAGCACGCGACGCTCTCGATCGGGTAGGCGCGCGGATTCTTGGCGTGGTATTGGTTGAACCGAAGCGCGGGTGGTTCTGGTAGATCTTTGCGGCACGGATTCTGCGTACGTACGCCCAGGAGTCGGAGTCTACGAATACCGACATATGTGGAACGTATGACAGAAGGGGAGTGCCCGATATGCCCATGAACACGCCGCGTGACCTGTTTCTCCACGAACTCTCGGATACGCTGAGTGCCGAGCACATCATTTCCAAGATGATCCCGACGCTGGCCGGGAAGGTCAAGGACACTGAGCTTCGCGACGCCATGCGCGAGCATGAGAAGGAGACGAAGCAGCACATCAAGAATCTGGAAGCCTGCTTCAAGGAGATGGGCGAGAAGCCAGAGGAGATGATCTGCCACGGAGCCGAGGGGTTGCAGAAGGAAGTCGAATCGTTCCTCGAAGAGAAGCCTGCCCCCGAGATTCTGACACTATTCGCGGCGGGTGCAGCGGGTAAGACCGAGCAGTATGAGATTGAGTCATACACAGGCTTGATCGACATGGCGAAGCTGCTGGGAAAGAAGGAAGTCGCGAAGCTGTTGCAGGAGAACCTGAAGCAGGAGCAGGCGATGTCGAAAACTGTTGAGGCTGCCGAGAAGCGACTCGGTAAGGAACTGATCCCGGCGATGTTGGAGGCGGAAGCAGCGGCTGCCAAAGCCGACTAGCGAGCAGCCGTCTCCCTGAATCAACTGTGAGAGCGCCCGGTGAGATTACCGGGCGCTTTCATGTGTCTGTCGCGGAACTTCGCGGTGAGCATCGTTCGCGGTCAATCAGTTCGCGTCTGGAGCATGCTACACTGCGCCAATGTTCCAAGGTTGAGCGGAAATTCGTGAATGTAGACGTTTAAGCACGGGGGTAGCCGGGTGCTGGCGAAGGTACTCAGTTGCGCGACCATTGGCCTCGAAGGCGCTCTGGTTGAGGTCGAGGTGTTCGCGGGTTCGCCACAGGGTGAACCGGGCATCATCGTCGTTGGATTGCCGGATGCTGCGATCAAGGAGTCGAAGGAGCGGGTGCGATCTGCCATCCGTAGCATTGGTGCACGGGTGCCGGGTGGTCGGATCGTCGTTAATCTCGCCCCGGCGGACCTGCGAAAAGAGGGGCCAGCGTACGATCTTCCAATCGCGCTTGGCATTCTCATGACCAACGGCCAGGTCCGTGCCGAACTCGATGACGCGGTGGTGATCGGCGAGCTATCGCTGGATGGCACAGTCCGGCATACGACCGGCATCTTGCCGATGGTCGCGCTGGCAGCCCAGTCGGGGATGCGCCGAGCGTTCGTTCCGTTTCCTGACGCTGACGAAGCCGCGCTCATCGATGGGATTGACGTGTACCCTGTCGACACGCTCGATGGATTGATGCGGCATCTGAACGGTAAGGCTCCGATTCCGGTCTACCGGGGCAAGCCGCCGGAAGACGACGTGTTCACCTTCATTGCAACGGATTTCGCGGATGTGCGCGGCCAGGAGCAGGTGAAGCGCGGGCTGGAGGTCGCCGCGAGCGGTGGACATAATGTTCTCATGAGTGGGCCGCCGGGTACTGGAAAG
>Ga0136611_10003612_pt1 | contig 10819 bp, 8 predicted proteins | sample AntDrymUQ2232306_2_FD_106645 | JGI IMG/M metagenome (GOLD analysis project Ga0136611, IMG submission 106645) | Polar desert sand microbial communities from Dry Valleys, Antarctica - metaG UQ223 (23.06) | ecosystem: Environmental > Terrestrial > Soil > Desert | place: Antarctica: Dry Valley... | reverse complement strand
CCGGGGACGGTCGCTGCAGGAACGGTCCCGGGGACGGTCGCTGCAGGAACGGTCGGGGCGGGGACGGTCGGGACGGCGCCCGCGTCCACGGTGCGCCCCGTGCTCCGGTCGGCGGCGGTGTCGATCCGTTCGGCCGCCCGCGGCGTCGTGCCGGGGCCCGCGTCCTGCAGGCTGTCCTGGCTGCCGGTCACGGCTCGGGGGGCGGGAGCGCCGCCGATCGGAGCGCCCTGCGCGGCGACCAGCGCCGAGACGACCGCCGCGGCCAGCGCCAGCGAGGTCACGGCGGCCGTGCCGCGGGAGGCCCGCCGCCGTCCGGCTCCGGTCACTGTCGTGCTCCTCGTGCTGCGCACCGTCCGCTCCCCGTCCATGGGCCTCTCCGGTGCGTCACCGCACCGGGGTCTGTGGACCCATCGGCGCGGGAGGAGGCGCGGTGGACGACCGGGGGCGCGGATCACCCGAACGGGCAGATGGGGTGACGCTCCGGCGAGACTCGTTCGCCCGACCGTGGTGAGGTGGCGCCATGACTCGCAGCGACGCCCTCGTCCTGTTCGGTGCCACCGGGGACCTCGCGTTCAAGAAGCTCTTCCCGGCGCTGTACGAGCTGGAGCACAAGGGCCGGCTCGGGATCCCGGTCATCGGGGTCGCGCTGAGCGAGGGTGACGACGGGAGCCTGCGGGACCGGGCGCGGGAGTCCCTCGCGACGCACGTCCGGGGTGGGGCCGATCCGGCGACCGTGGAGACGTTGTGCTCCCGGCTGCAGTACGTGAAGGGCGACTACCTCCTCGACACCACCTACGACGAGCTCGAGCGGCGGCTCGACTCCTCCGGCGCGGCGGCCCCCGCGCACTACCTGGCGATCCCACCGTCGCTGTTCCCGACCGTGGTCTCCGAGCTGGAGGAGCACGGGCTGACGGGGGGCGCGCGGGTCATCGTGGAGAAGCCGTTCGGCCGCGACCTGGCCAGCGCCTGCGAGCTGAACGCCACGATCGGACGGGTCTTCGACGAGCGCCAGGTCTTCCGGATCGACCACTTCCTGGGCAAGGAGACCGTCGAGAACCTGCTGACGTTCCGGTTCGCCAACAGCTTGTTCGAGCCGGTCTGGAACCGCGACAAGGTCGCCAGCGTGCAGATCACCATGTCCGAGGACTTCGGCGTGGCCGGTCGGGGCGGCTTCTACGACTCCGTCGGCGCCGTCCGCGACGTGGTGCAGAACCACCTGCTGCAGATCGTCTGCGTGCTGGCCATGGAGCCGCCCGCGGGGGGCGGTGCCGACGCGCTGCGCGACGAGAAGAACAAGGTGCTGCAGGCCACCAGGAGCATCACCCCCGACGACGTCGTCTACGGCCAGTTCGACGGCTACCTCGACGAGCCCGGCGTCGCCGCGGACTCCCAGGTGGAGACCTTCGCGGCGCTGCGTCTGGAGATCGACTCCTGGCGCTGGTCGGGCGTGCCGTGGTTCGTGCGCACCGGCAAGCTCATGGCCACGACCGCGCTGGAGGCCGTGATCGAGCTCAAGCCCACCCCCACGCTGTTGTTCGCGGGCGAGGCCGCAGCCCGCCCGCACCCCAACCTCATCCGGTTCCGGCTCGGCGGCGACGGCGGGGTGTCGGTGTCGATCGAGGCCAAGCGTCCCGGGCGCACGTTCGCCACCAAGCCGATCTCCCTCGACGTCGACTTCGAGGCCAGCCTGGGGGAGTCCGACGACGCCTACGAGCGCCTGCTCGACGACATCCTCGACGGCGACCAGCGTCGCTTCGCCCGGCAGGACACCGTGGAGGAGGCCTGGCGGGTGGTCGAGCAGCTCATCGGCGCCAGCATCCCGGTCTACCCGTACGAGGCCGGCTCGACCGGGCCCAACGAGGCCTCGCGGCTGCTGTCGAGCGGGCTGCACTGGTACGACCCGGTCGTCCGGCCGCCCGCCCCGAAGCGGTCCGCCCCGAGGCGGTCCGCCCCGAAGCCGCCCGCCCCGACCAGGAAGACGTCCGCACCGAAGGCTTGACCCTCACGCCACGTCAGGCGCGAGCCTGGTGCCATGAGGAGGACGACAACCAGCACGGACCTGGTGTGGACGGTGGGACCGGCGGCCGAGGCCGTCGGGACGACGGTGCGGGCGTTGCACCACTACGACGCCATCGGGCTCGTGGCGCCCGGCGGGCGGACCGACGCCGGGTACCGCGTCTACACCGAGAACGACCTCGACCGGCTGCGCCACGTCCTGGTGCACCGGGAGCTGGGGTTCGCCCTGGACGAGGTCGCCGCCCTCCTCGACGGCGACGGCGACGACGACGACCGCCTCCGGCTCGTCGGTGAGCAGATCGAACGCGTCGACGAGCGGATCGACCGCCTGCAGCAGGTGCGGGCGGCGCTGGAGACCGAGAGGGGGGCGACCATGAACGGCAACCGGCTGACCCAGGCCGACAAGCGCGAGCTGTTCGGCGACACGTGGGTCGAGAACGGGGAGGAGTACGCCCGGGAGGCGGAGGAGCGCTGGGGCGACACCGACGCCTGGCGGCAGTCGGCGCAGCGCACCGCCCGGTGCACGAAGGCGGACTGGGCCGAGGTCAGGGCCGAGGTCGACGCCATCCACGGTCGCCTCGTCGGGCTCATGCGGGCGGGCGAGCCCGCCGACGGTGAGGCCGCCCGGGCGGTCGCCGAGGAGCACCGGCTGCACATCTGCACCCGGTACTACGACTGCCCGCCCGAGATGCACGCCGGCCTCGGTCGGATGTACGTCGAGGACCCACGGTTCGCGGCGACGTACGAGGTCCTGGCGCCCGGCCTGGCGCAGTACGTCTCGACCGCCGTCCAGGCGAACGCCGCCGCCCGGGGCTGAGGTCCGACCGCCCGACGCAACGTCCCGTCGCGTCGGCTAGAGCGACGCTCTGTGCCGTTGCGTCGGAACGGTACGCCTGCACCCGCGTCCGGGAGGTGGACCCCGTGTCCACGTCCCGGACGCGGTCGTACGCTTCCCTCATGCCCATCGACCCGTGGGGGTTCACCAAGACGCCCCGCCAGGACATGCCCAAGCGTCCTGTCCAGCTGCGCCTGCGCGACTTCGACCCCGTGTACGCCCGCCAGCAGGAGGACGTCGTCCGCGCGCAGGCCTCGCGCTGCATGGGGTGCGGGGTGCCGTTCTGCCACCAGGGCTGCCCGCTGGGCAACCTGATCCCGGAGTGGAACGAGCTGGTCCTGGACGCGGACTGGAGGCGGGCGATCGACCGCCTGCACGCGACGAACAACTTCCCCGAGTTCACCGGCTGGCTCTGCCCGGCGCCCTGCGAGGCCGCGTGCGTGCTGGCCATCAGCGACGACCCGGTGAGCATCAAGCAGATCGAGCTGTCGATCATCGACAAGGCGTGGGACTCCGGCTGGGTGGTCCCGCTGCCCCCGGAGCGGATGACGTCGCACACCGCCGCCGTCATCGGCTCGGGCCCCGCGGGGCTGGCCGCGGCGCAGCAGCTGACCCGGGTCGGCTGGACCGTCGTGGTGTACGAGCGCTCCGACGCCGTCGGGGGTCTGCTCCGCTACGGCATCCCCGACTTCAAGATGCCCAAGCGCGCCATCGACCGTCGCGTCGTGCAGATGGAGGCCGAGGGCACCCGGTTCGTCACCGGGGTCGAGGTCGGCTCCGGGGCCATGCCGATGTCGCGGCTGCGTCGGCAGTTCGACGCCGTGGTCCTCGCAGTCGGCGCCCTCGCCCCGCGCGAGCTGCACGTCGAGGGCCGCGAGCTCGTCGGTGTCGTGCAGGCGATGGACTACCTGCCCGAGGCCAACCGCTACGCCGCCGGCAGCACGCCCGACGTCCCGGTCTCCGCCCAGGGTCGCCACGTCGTGGTCATCGGGGGCGGCGACACCGCGGCGGACTGCCTCGGCACGGCCAACCGCCAGGGTGCGCTCTCGGTGACGGTGCTGGACCACAACCCCACCCCGCCCGTCGTCCGCGACGCCGTGGCCAACCCGTGGCCGCAGTGGAACCGCGTGCACCGCAGGGGCCCCGCCCACGAGGAGGGCGTCGTGGAGTCCTGGGCCACGCAGACGGTCAAGTTCGTCGGCGACGCCGACGGGCACGTCACCCACGTCCGGGTCCGGACGGTCGAGCGGACCTTCGACGAGTCGAGGCTGCGCTCCTTCACCCCGGTCGAGGGCTCCGAGCGCGACCTGCCCGCCGACCTCGTGCTGCTGGCGACGGGCTTCGTGGGGACCGGCGCGGACGACGTGCTCGGCGAGGCCGGGGTGGGCGTGGCCGGCGAGCGCGGCACCGTCGAGGTCGACGGCCGCTGGGCGACCAGCGCCGACGGGGTGTTCTCCTGCGGCGACGCGACCCGGGGCGCGAGCCTGGTGGTGTGGGCGATCGCCGACGGCCGCGCGTGCGCCGCCGCGGTCGACGCCGCCGTCCGCGGCAGCACCCGGCTGCCCGCCCCGGTGGGCCCGCGCGACCGCGCGCTGTGAGGCGGGCCGGGCGCCCCGCGCGTCCCGTCGTCGGGCGTGCGGGCCGCCCCTCGCTGCCTGCTCCGCCCGGCCTCCCCCCGGCCGGTCCGGGCGAGCACCTGCCCCTGGCCGTGGCGCTCCTCGGCTCGGGCGTCGCCCACCTGGTCCGGCCCGCACCGTTCGACTCGATCGTGCCGCGGTGGCTGCCGCCGTCGCGTCGGTTCTGGACCGTAGGCAGCGGGCTCGCCGAGGTCGCCACCGGCCTGCTGCTGCTGCGTCCGCAGACCCGGCGGGCGGGTGGGCTGGCCGCGGCCGGGCTGTTCGTCGCGGTGTTCCCGGCGAACGTGTGGATGGCCTGGCTGTGGCGGCACAAGCCCTGGCCGTACCGGGCGGCCACGATCGCCCGGCTCCCGTTGCAGGTGCCCCTGGTCGCCTGGGGGCTACGCGTCGCCCGCGCGGCCGCCCCAGGCGGCTGAGCGCCGGGCGGTCGCCAGCACCAGCACCCCGACCACCGGCGCGCCGACCGCGACGACGAGCGCGCCCGACAATCCGATCAGGTCGCCCAGCCCACCGACCACGGCCGAGCCGAGCCCGGCGCCGATGAAGAACGTCAGCGTGAACAGTCCGAGCGCCGCCCCTCGCAGCCGCTCCGGAACGGCTGCGGCGACCGTGCCGACCAGGGCGGGCTGCGCCAGCGCGTACCCCGTGCTGAGCCCCACGAAGCCGACCCCGGCCAGCCACGGCGACAGCACGACACCCGCGGACACCAGCGCGCCGGTCCCCGACAGGCTCAGCCCCAGCATGGCGGTGCCGCGGCGGCCGAGCCGGGCGAGCACCCGGGCGGAGTTGAACGACACCGTCGCCCCCACCAGCGCCCCGGGGAGCAGCAGCAGCCCGTTCTCGAACGGGTCCCAGCCCTGCTGCGCCAGCTGCAGCGGCACGGCCACCAGGCCGGCGAAGTAGACGACCGGCATCCCCGCCCCGGCCACCCCGGCGCGCACCACAGCCTGGTCCCGCAGCACCTCGGCCGGCACGAAGCCGTCCGGGTGGCGGCGCACCCACAGCACCATCGCCACCAGCAGCGGCAGGGCCAGCAGCCCGGTCACCACCGTCACCGGGCCGGGGTCACCCACGGTCTGGACCAGGCCCAGCAGCGCCGCGGCGGTCACGGCCACCAGCGCCGCGCCGACCGCGTCGAAGCGTCCGCCCGTGCCGCGGGCCGGGGCCAGCCTGGCCGCCAGGGGCAGCAGGAGGAGCACGAGCAGGGGCAGCAGGAACGACCCCCGCCAGCCGACCAGCACGCCGAGCGCCCCGCCGATCAGCGGGCCTGCCGAGGTGAGCACGAGGACGACGGAGTTGGTCCGGCCCAGCGCGACCGCCCGGTCGCGGCCGGCGAACCGGGACGACAGCACGGTCGTGGTGAGCACCGGGATCGCGCCGGCGCCGAGCCCCTGCAGCAGCCGGCCCAGGATCAGCACGACGAAGTCCGGCGCGGCGGCGGACACCGCGGCGCCGACGGCGAGCATGGCCCCGCCGACGAGGAACGGCGTCCGGGCCCCGACGGAGTCCGCGATCCGGCCGAAGACCGCCGTGGACGCCGCGAAGGCCAGCGCGAAGGCGGTGAGCACCCACGCGGCGCCGGACGTGCCGAGCCCGAGGTCGTCGGCGAGGGGCCCGATGACGACGCTGGTGGCCGAGGTCCCCATCGAGGCCAGGCCCCAGAGGATGCCGAGCAGCACGGCAGCCCGGGTCGGCGACCAAGCCGGACCGGTGGGCCCCGAGCCGAGCGCCGGGGCCGACGGGGCACCCGGCGGGGTCCGGTCGCTGGTCCGGTCGCTGGTCCTCATGGGCTGATCCTCACCTCTGCCGGGGTCCCTGTCGCGCTGTGCGGCGCGGGCCCGAGGGCGACAACCGCCGACGGCCCCGCGGCACTCCCGGTGGCGCGCGGACCGCCACGGCGGCGACTGGGGCGGCGGCGACTTGGGGCGGCGGCGACCGCCGCGGCCACCGGGGCCCACCAGGTGACCAGGTCTTCCCGTCCGCAACCGCGGCACGCTGCCCCGCATGCCGGACCGCAGCGAGGCCCGTCCTGTCGCCGTGGCTCACGGCGGTCCGGGCAGCGTCGTGCTCACCGGCTGAGCGCGGTCCGATGAACGGCTCAGGTCCTGGCGGCCGCCTGCCGATGCCCGTTGGTGACCCCCGCCCCGGAGACGACCCGCCCGGGGGGCCGACGCAGGAGGAGGTGCACGTGGACGACGTCCCGTCGCCGCGCTCCGCCGCACCCGCCGTCGTCCTCCCCGCACCCGCAGGGGCCGGGGGCTACCACCGCCTGCTCGAGCGCTACCTGTCGGGACAGCGGCTGCTGGCCGCGGCCGAGGAACGCTTCCGGCTGCTCGTGGAGACCATGCCCGGGGTGGCGTACATCGCCGCGCCCGGTGAGGCCGGCGCGTGGCACTACGTGAGCCCGCGGCTGCGCGACCTGCTCGGCCACGATCCGGACGAGTGGCTGGCCGACCCGGCCGCCTGGACCCGGCTGCTGCACCCGGACGACCGTGACCGCGTCCTGCGGCAGGAGGCGGACTGGTCCTCGCGCCCGGCGTCCGTGCACGTCAACTCCTACCGCCTGCTCGACAGCGAGGGCCGGTACCGGTCCATCCAGGACGTCGCCTCCGCACGGGCCGGCGCCCCCGGCGAGCCGGTCGTCTGGTTCGGCGTGCTCACCGACGTCACCGACGCCCAGGAGTCCGAGGCGGCGCTGCGCCACAGCGAGCAGGTCCTGCGCTCGGTCCTGGAGACCGCCCTGGACGCGTTCGTCTCCATCGACGAGGAGGGCCGCGTCGTCGCTTGGAACCTGCGCGCCGAGGAGATGTTCGGCCGGTCGGTGGAGGAGGTCGTCGGTCGTCGCATCGCGGACGTCATCGTCCCGGCCGAGCTCCGTGGCAGCCACACCGCAGCCCTGCACCGGCTGGCGGCACCCGGCGCCCCGGACCTGGCCAGCCACCGCATGGAGACCACCGCGCTGCACGCCGACGGGACGTCGTTCCCGGTCGAGATGGTGCTCTGGCAGTCGACCACCGCTGGCAGCCGGCTTTTCCACGCCTTCGTCCGCGACGTCACGGACCGGCGCCGGATGGAGGACGAGCTGCGTGCGCTCGCCTTCGGCGACACCCTGACCGGCCTGGCCAACCGGGCGCTGCTGACCAGCCGCCTGGAGGCCGCGCTCGAGGACGCGGGCTCCGGTGGCGGCTTGGTGGCGCTGCTGTTCCTCGATGTCGACGACTTCAAGTCGATCAACGACAGCCTCGGCCACGGGGCGGGAGACCGGATCCTCTGCGCCGTGGCCGACCGGCTGCGCGCCGGGTGCTGCCCGTCGGCCATGGTGGCCCGCTTCGGCGGCGACGAGTTCGCCGTGCTGCTGCCGCTGGTGGGTGACGTCGAGGACGCGCTGGGCCAGGCGCGCGACGTGGCCGCCCTCGTGCGCGAGCCGGTCGAGGTGGAGGGCCGGTCCCGCGGGTTCACCGCGAGCATCGGCGTCGCGGTCGCCCGGGCGGGCAGCGGGGTCGCCGCCGCCGAGGTGCTGCGCGACGCGGACGCGGCGATGTACGAGGCCAAGCGGGCCGGCAAGGACCGGGTCGCGCTGTTCGACCCCACGGTCCTGGCCCGGGCGCTGGCCCGCCTGGAGCTCAAGGCGGACCTCGAGGAGGCGCTGGGCCGCGACGAGCTGTTCGTCGTCTACCAGCCGTGCGTGCACCTGCGGACGGGCGCGGTCGTCGGCTTCGAGGCGCTGCTGCGCTGGCGGCACCCGGAGCTCGGCGTCGTCCCCCCGCTGGACTTCGTCCCGCTCGCGGAGGAGACGGGGCTGATCCGCAACATCGGCGACTTCGTCCTGCGCGAGGCGTGCCGCCAGGCCGCCGGCTGGCAGGGCGCGCGCGGCGGGCGGGGCCCCGCGCCGTCGGTCAGCGTCAACGTCTCGACCGTGCAGCTGCGCGACCCCGGCTTCGTCGCCGCGGTCGACCGCGCCCTGGCCGACACCGGCCTCCAGCCGTGGCGGCTCGTGCTCGAGGTCACCGAGAGCGTGCTGCTCACCGACGTCTCCGACACGGCGGCGCTGCTCGGCGAGCTCCGCGCCCGCGGGGTCCGCACCGCCATCGACGACTTCGGCACCGGGTACTCCTCGCTCAGCTACCTGCAGCACCTCCCGATCGACATCCTCAAGATCGACAAGGCGTTCCTCGAGCACCTGGTCACCGCCCCCGGCGGCACCTCCATGGCCGGCATGGTCGTGCTCATCGGCCAGGCCCTCGGGCTGACCGTGGTGGGCGAGGGGGTCGAGAACGACGAGCAGCGGCAGGCCCTGCTCGGCCTGGGCTGCCTGCTGGCGCAGGGCTACGGCCTGCACCGGCCGATGCTCGCGCACGAGGCCGACCGCCTCGTGGCCGGCCTCAGCGGCTGAGGGCGGCCCGCTCGCGGCGTCGGCGACCACGGCCCCGCAGTCGCACCACGGCCACCACGAGCACGACGAGGAGCACGAGGACGAGCAGCGGCAGCAGCAGCGCCGCGAGCGACAGCCCGACGGCGAGCACGTCCTCGGCGGTGGAGGCCACGGGGGCGCCGAGGCCCGCGGTCGTCGCGTTGACCACGGCGCGCCCGCCCGACTTGAGCAGGTGCACGGCCAGGGCGATCCCCGCCCCGACGAGCACGGGCACCCAGTCCCCGGACGACACCCAGGCCGACGGGTCCTGCACCAGCGACGCCTGGCCGGTGCCCGCACCGACGACCAGGCCGCCGGAGACGGGCCGGACGACCGTCTGCAGCAGGTCGTTGACGTGGTCCAGGCCGGGGACCTTGTCCGCAGTCACCTCGACCACGAGCAGGACGACGAGGACCCCGATCGACCACGGGTCCTGCAGCCAGGCCCAGGCCGCCGGCAGCTCCACCAGCCCGGTCCAGCGGGCGAGCAGGCCCAGGGCGAGCAGCGGCACGTACGCGTTCAGGCCTGCGGCCGAGGCGAGGCCGAGCCCGGTGAGGACCTCCATCGCGCCACGGTAGCCGCGCCCCACCGGGCGGGGGCCGTGTCGTGCCACCATCTCGGCCATGGCACCCCCGCTGGCAGGCCGTGCCGAGAACGCGATCCAGGCCAGGCTGCTGCGCCTGCTGCGCGACGAGGGTTCGCTGTCACGCGTGGACCTCACCGAGCGGCTCGAGGTCTCCCGCACCACCGTCGCGGCCGAGGTGAGCCGGCTCGCCGAGCTGGGCCTGGTCCGGGACGCGGGCCCGGCGGCGTCCCGCGGCGGGCGCCGCTCGACCATGGTCGACCTGTCTCCGGACCTCCGATTCGTCGGCGTCGCGGTCGGGGCGACCTCGTTGGAGGTCGCCGTCACCGACGCCCGGCTCGAGGTGTGCGACCGCCGCTCCGAGGCGATCGACGTCCGTCGTGGCCCGGAGGAGGTCCTGGCGCGGGTGCTGCTGCTCACCCGCGAGCTGATGGACGGTCAGGGCGGCGGGCGACCCGCCGGGGTCGGCGTCGGCGTGCCCGGCCCGGTGGACTTCCACTCCGGGGTCCCGGTGAGCCCGCCGATCATGCCGGGCTGGGACGCCTACCCGGTCCGGGACGCCGTGGTCCGGGAGCTCGGCTGCCCCGTCGTGCTCGACAACGACGTCAACCTCATGGCGCTGGGGGAGCAGCGGGGTGGCGTGGCCCGGGGGGCCCGGGACTTCCTGTTCGTCAAGATCGGGACGGGGATCGGTTGCGGCATCGTCGTGGACGGCGGCCTGTACCGCGGGGCGGACGGCTGCGCCGGCGACATCGGACACATCCGCGTCCGCGAGGACGGCCCGCACTGCGCGTGCGGCGGCACGGGCTGCCTCGAGGCGGTGTTCGGCGGCGCCGCGTTGGCCCGGGACGCCCTCGCCGCGGCCCGGTCCGGTCGGTCGCCCGTGCTGGCGGAGGTGCTGAGCCGCACCGGCACGGTCACCGCGGTCGACGTCGGTCGTGCCGTCGCCGCGGGCGACCCGGTGGCGATGGCCATGGTGCAGCAGGGGGGCCGCGACCTCGGCGTCGTGCTCGCCCACCTGGTGTCGTTCTTCAACCCCCGCCTGCTCGTCATCGGCGGGCGGGTTTCCCTGCTGGGCCACGCGCTGCTCGCTGAGGTGCGCGGGGTCGTGTACCGCCGCTCGCTGCCGCTGGCCACGGGCAACCTGCCGGTGGTCATGAGCGAGCTCGGGGACCTGGCCGGCATCACCGGGGCCGTCCGCCTGGTGAGCGACCAGGTCTTCAGCCCGCGCTGAGAGCGGCCACCGGTTCCTCGCGGGCGAATCCGCTCGCCGTTCGGACAGACCGGACATTCACGGACTTAGGTCGAGACCTTGTGGACCTTCAAAACCTGCGTGT
>Ga0136611_10003611_pt1 | contig 10821 bp, 9 predicted proteins | sample AntDrymUQ2232306_2_FD_106645 | JGI IMG/M metagenome (GOLD analysis project Ga0136611, IMG submission 106645) | Polar desert sand microbial communities from Dry Valleys, Antarctica - metaG UQ223 (23.06) | ecosystem: Environmental > Terrestrial > Soil > Desert | place: Antarctica: Dry Valley... | reverse complement strand
TTTTAAAGCTGCTCCTTTTGGCGCAGCGGACAATGCCGATTTACGACCGTCATCTACTAATTCGCACGTGCGTAAATGCGCCATATATGCCGGCGAAGCTTTTTCGTCATGTTGGAGTGACTTTGCCAACGCATAAAAAATATCGACACTTTGCCAAGCATCGCCAAGCACAATCAATCCGCTTAAACCTTTCACGGCATTAGAGTCATCGAAGTTGGACGGCGCATCGTCTTCGTCGTCGTCCCGTTTGTGAAGCCCCAGAAAATCAGGCAATTCATGTTCTTTGATTTTCGGCGGATTGAGTATCCATTCCATCGCTTTCAACTGATATTTTTCGCGCCCGAAATGCGCGTCGGGATTCAATTTAATTGCCGCTGCAATCAAATCCCGCGCGCGCTTCATTTCACCAATCTTTTTGCGATTCGCGCCGTTTCGCAGCCAGCGATGGGCGATGAAAGTTCCTTCATTCGCCAGCAGGCGATAGCGGTGGAGAGGGAGTACTCCCTTTGGGGCCGAGCCGCGCAGTTTTTCCATTTGCGCGCGTTTCTTTTGCATCCAAGCGATGGCTTCGTCGCCGCGATGCAAGCGGTCACACGCGACTCCGGCGTCGTCATACAATTCCAACTTTTCAGGTGTTTGCGAAAGTACTTTTTGGACGCGCGCCAAACGCATTTGATAATACAAATCGGGGTTGCGCTCGAAGCGGCCCGTGATGACGGCGATGGTATCGGGAATGCCTTTGGCTTCGGCTTCCAAGGTGTCGCTATCCCACATGCAAGCGCGAGCGGGAAACGTGAAAAGAAGTAGCAGGAGCGGCAAAGGGAGTACTCGGTTCATGGCGATGGCCTCCGGCTTTCATTGTCGCGCGGGCCGGAAAAAGCGGCAAGCACTTGAGTGTGATGAAAATATGTTGCCAAAAAGTGGGTGGCATTTGCCCTCTGGGCGGTAGGAATCTTGTCGGGTGCAAGAAGCCTGACAAGATTCCTCGACTTCGCGCGACTGCGTCGCTCTTCGCTCGGAATGACACCTCTTCTTTGGAATGATGCGCGCTGTCTGGAATGACACGCATTTATAGAATGATTCGTTTGGTCGAACGACACGCGAGACCTGAAATGCCTTAATGAAATCCGCGCAAACATCGCAACAAAAGCGCAATTTATTTGCGGCTTTTGGCGGCGGCTTTCGCGGGCGTTTTTTCAACTGGAGTTTTTTTAACTGGAGTTTTTGCGGGCGTTGATTTTTCCGGCGCGGTTTTTTCCACAATTGGTTTTTCGACCGGCGCGCGCTTGACGGGGTTTTTTACAACTTCGCGGCGCAAGCCCAGATCGTCGCTTTCCACGACATCGCCGCGACACAAAATCGCGGCGCGCTCGACGGCGTTAATCAATTCGCGGATATTGCCCGGCCACGAGTACTCCCTCAGCGCGCACTGGGCGCCGGGCGCAAAGCCGGTTAACGGCTTGCGGAATTTTTGCGCGTAGGATTGCAGATAATGCATGGCGATGGGCAGAACTTCTTCCAATCTTTCGCGCAAAGGCGGCAAATGAATCACGATCACTTGCAGGCGATAATATAAATCTTCGCGGAAAGCGCCGCTTTCGATGTTCGACATCAAGTTCTGGTTGGTCGCCGCCACAATGCGTACATCCACTTTCACGCCCGTGTTCGCGCCCACGCGGCGCACTTCCTGGTCTTGCAAAACGCGCAGTAACTTAACTTGCGTGGCGGCTGTCATTTCGCCGATTTCATCGAGGAATAACGTGCCGCCGTCGGCTTCTTCAAACATGCCTTTTTTGTTTTGGTGCGCGCCGGTGAACGCGCCTTTCATGTGGCCGAACAGTTCGCTTTCCAAAAGGTTTTCCGGTAGCGCGCCGCAGTTAATGGGAATGAACGCTTCGCTTTTGCGGTCGGAATTTTGATGAATCGCGCGCGCGATGAGTTCCTTGCCGGTTCCCGATTCACCTTGAATCAAAACCACCGCGTCGGTTGGCGCGACGCGCTCGACCATTTGCAAAACGGCGTGCATCGCGTCTGAAGTCGCCACGATATTGCCGGAATTGAAGCTGCCTTTGGTTTCGACTTCGGTACGCAAACGCGCAACTTCGGATTTGAGTTTTTGGCGCTCGGTTGCGCGCTCAATGGCCATCAACAATTCTTCGCTGTCAATGGGTTTGGTGAGGTAATCAATGGCGCCGGCTTTCATGGCGGCGACGGCGGTTTCGACGCTGCCGTAGCCGGTTAATAAAATCACTTCGGTTCGCGCGTTATTGGTTTTGGCGGCTTTGAGAACTTCCAATCCGCTGGTGCCGCTTAGATTCAAGTCGGTGATGACCAAATCGAAATCATTGGCTTTGAGTTTGGCAATGGCGTCTTCGCCGGTCGCGGCTTGCATCAAGACATGGCCGGCGCGCTTGAGCAAAGCGGTTAGCGTCATGCGGATCGAGCTTTCGTCGTCCACCAAAAGAATTTGGGCCATTTTCTCCTGAAAAATTTGTGTGAATGCAACAAAAGTTTCGAGCCGGTTCGAGGATGCGTTGCGCCTTTATTCTACAAAACTCGCGCTCGGGCATCACAAGAAAACCGGCGGCTCGCGGTTGAGGTTGGAAAAATAGAAAAGATTTAAGGTTTGTCGCACGGCAATTCCAGGCAAATGCGCGTGGGCAAATCGGAGCGGGCGGGAGTTGAATCGGAGTCGTCTTCGACACGCGCGCCGTCAAGCCAGACGCGGCCTTGAGAAGCTTCGACCAAGCTGCGCGTGGCCGATAAGCCCAAACCCAGACTTTGATTTTTATCCGAGTAAAACGGTTGAAAAGCGCGGTCGCGGCTTTCGGACGTGAAGCCTTGTCCGCTGTCGGCGATGCACAAAACAACATTTTGGGGAGTTTCGCTTGCTTCAATGGAAAGCCGCAGCTCGCCGCCAGAGAGCATGGCTTCGCCGGCGTTTTTCAAAATGTGACCGAGCGCCATGCGAATCTGCGATTCATCGGCCCAGACAAGACACGGTTCGGGCAGTTCATCCACGACCGCGACGCCGGGAGGGAGTACTCCTTCTTGCTGCGCGCGGGCTATGGAAGCGCGCGCAGCGTTTGTCAAATCGAAAGCATGCGGCTGGGGAAAAGGCAATTTTACGTAACCGGCGAATTCGGTGAGGATGTGATTGAGCCGCAAGGATTCTTTTTTGACCACTTCAAGTAGCATGCGGCTTTCTTCATCGCCCTCAGCCGTGTCGGGCGCGGGCGAATCGTGGAGCAAAGTGGCGGCGGTGAGAATCGAGGATAAAGGATTGCGAAGCTCGTGGAGCAAGCCGCGCAGCATCATTTCTATTTCAGGATCGCGCGAGCCGAATTTCTGATGAACCTGCTTTTCAGCGGCGATGTAGGGACTACTCTGCGTGCAAGTGCTTGGCATGATGGCTCTTGGATGTTGCGGATTGATGCTACGAAGCGGATTGATGCTACGAAAATGAAAAGAATGTTAGTCGTAGCGACGGCGCTGGGCGGCGGGCGGGACTTTCAAAGCTTCACGATATTTGGTGACGGTGCGGCGGGCAATTTCAATTCCTTTTTTGGAAAGTTCCCCGCTGATTTGCTCATCGGAATAAGGATGGCGCGGGTCTTCTAACGCCAGCAGATCCTTGATGACTTCCTTCACGCTCAAGCTGGCGTCGAAAAACATTTCGCAGGGAATCACATCGCCCGAAGGAATGAGGGCATGTTTACCCGAAACCGCGCGTCCCACCGTGCTTTCGTGCAATCCCAATTTATGCGCGACCGAAAGCCGCGTCAAAGGCCGCAATTCGTGCAGGCCGCGCTCCAGGAATTCGCCTTGCTCGCCGGCGACGGCTTCAATGATTAATTTCAAGGTTTTGCGGCGCTGGTTCAAGTTGTCGATGAACTCGCGCGCGCGCGTGAGATATTGCTGGACGTGCTCGCGGTCTTTGGAATTGTAGCCGCTGGGATCGGTGCGCATCGCGTCCCACAATTGGCGATAAACGCCGTTGACGCGCAAGCCCAAAGAACGCGATTCCTGCACCAAAACTTCGTAAATCTGCTTGCCGTTGCCGGCCACTGCGCCTTCGATTTTCTTGATTTCGACATCAGGGCGCACGCGGCCTGCGCCGGTTCCGCCCTGCGATTGCCACGACGGGCGATATTGGCGGCCTGGATAGGGCGTCAGCCGCGTGCGAATGAAATCGGCGACGGCCTGCACGCTTTCGGTTGATTGGCGGGTTTTACGCGCGACATCTTCATAAGAATGGCGCGCCAATGGCTCCCAGTATTTGTCAATGATTTTGAGGGTGAGTTTGGCGATTTCCTTGTCGTCGTCGCTTTCGTTTTCGCGCGAATCGAAATTCTCCAGTTGCAAGCGCAAACATTCTTTCAAATTGCGCGCGCCGACTCCGGCGGGATCGAGCTGCTGTACATCGCGCAGCGCAGCTTCAAGGGCTTCCAATTCCACGCCCATGCCTTCGGCCAGGGTTTCCAAATCGTTGTCCACATAGCCGTCGTCGTTGATGCATCCGATCAGCATCAAGCCCATCTCATGATTTTCTTTGGTGCTTTGCAGTCGCCACGCCCAGCGCAAATGCTCGCCCAATGTTTCAGGGGAAGCTAAGCGCGCCATCAAATCATCGGTTTCCGCGTCGCCGAACTGCTGGGGTTTTTCAGTGGGAGTCGCTTCAATGGAAAGATCAATTTCCTTTTCCTTCTCGACTTCTTTTTCCTCGTCTTCTTTGGTCAGGCGATAACCGCAATCGCGGCAAACAGCCGTCAGCATCATCGCGCCGCAAGCCGGACATTCGCGTTCTGAAGAAACTTCAAGGGCGGGATTGTCTTGCAACTCGACTTCGATGGCCTGGTTTAATTCAACGCCGGGCTGCTGGAGCAACTCGTAAAACGCGATCATTTTGGGGTTGAGCGTTTGCTCCATTCCCCCACGCATGCCTAAAGACATTGCCATATGATGAACACTCGAAAAAATTGGGATGATTGCGGCAAAAACAACGGAGAAGCCTCGCCACAAGAGCGACTCGTGTGCCACGCTTTCAGCAAGCCCAAGAACCTGTCATAATCAGAAAATCCATCCGGCATTTTTGTTATGAAATCTTCCCTTTTTCTCGACGAGCCGCTCATCGTTCCTTTCACATCGGGCGAAGTTTTGGTGCGCCTGACGCAAATCATCGGCGCGCTCGAACATCATGCTTCACCGCAACTCCAATCGTTTCAAAATGCGAAAACAGCTTTGCTCCAGGCTCTTGAAAGCGGTGACCACGCCGCTACAGGGAGTACTCTGCGCCGCGCCCAAGAGGAACTTTCCGGCTTGTATCAAAGCATCCAAAACGATCCGCAACAATGTGAAAAGTTCGGTTTCCCCACAGCGGATTTTCTCGCCGATGAGTACTCCCTTTGCCCCGTCAATGTCCAAACCGTGACCGCGACTTTTGTTTTGACGGGCAAGCAGGTTCTCACTTCCATCGCCTTCGAGCGCGCCGCCAACGCCCGCTTTTACTGGCTCCATGAAGTCCGCCATTTCGCAAATAATCCATCCGAGCGCGTCGAAGACCCGATCATTGAAAGCTCCTCGCCATTTTTCGACCGCCTGCGTTTAGCGCCCGGCCCACGCGTTTTGCGCATCAAAGCGCGCAACCTCAGCACGTTCGTGCTTTCGGATGAATTCACGGTTGATGTGCCGTTTCCCTAAACCGCAGAACGGCAAGCCATCAACCATAGCTATAACACTTGACGAACAAGTGGCTCACATTTGGAATCAAGCGGGGCTTGCGCCCTCTTCCAATCGGGCGGTTGCAGGACTTTGATTGGAACAGGGCGCAAACCCCGCAAAAATTTATCGCGGCCAAACCAGACAAAAATAAAAGCAAGGCAATTTTCATTGCCTTGCTTTTATTTTAGTTACGTCATGAGTTAGCTCGTCGAGCCTTGGGCCGGCGTGTCTTGAGAAGGCGCATTCGGCATCACTGTCGCCGTGATCGGGCCGCCGGACGGCTGCTGCTGGCCTTCCAATGCGGCTTCGCCTTTGCTTTCCACGCGCATCATTTCCGGCGTAATGTCGGGCATGGCGTCATGCACCGAAGAAAGAAGTACATCGAGAACTCCCGCTTCGCGCGACTGGTTGATCGCGGCGTGGGTGATGATGTCGCCCGTATTCAAAATCACGTTGTCGCTGGGGTCGAGAATGACGCGCGTCGTCGGGCGTCCCACGGCGTAATTGATTTTGTTTTGCTCGCTTGACTGGTCATGCTCGGCTTTTTTCTCGTGCGCGACCTGGGTCAATTCGCTGACTTTGTTTTTCGCGGCTTCCCACAAATTGGAAGCCGTGTCGCCCACGGTCTGTCCGGCGCTTTGCGCGGCCTGGCTTGCAGCGCCTATTCCGGCGACGGCGACAACTTCTTTTTCTTTTCCATATATACGCGCATGGTCAAGAATTCCTTGCGTCACAATCTGGCCTTCGGCGACCAGCGTCGAGCCGTCGGCAGCAGTCACTTCACGCGCTGCGGTTTTGCCGATAGCGGCTTGCTCGGCGCGCTCTTGCATATTCGCCCCGACATTTCCGGCCTGCTCGCTACCGGCGGCAAAAGTTCCGCTCGCCAGGCCGCCTGCAGCCGAAGCCACAAGCTGGCCGAGTACTCCCTTCGCAACGGCCTGGTCGGCGTGAGCGGCAGTGATGACTTCGCCTTGTTTGACCAAAAAACCACCTTCAACAACTTCGCCGGACGGTGTTAAATCCAAAGCCGGCGCGCCCGGAACGGAGCTTTCGCGTCCCATGTCTTGGCCGCTTGTCGCATCGCCGGAAGGCAAAGACACATCGCGCGAAGCGGTTTTGCCGACCACGAATTCTTTTTGCTTTTCAACTGAAGCTTCAGCGATGCCGGCATACGCGCCGCCGACTTTTTCTTTGGCCGTATCATAAACGCCGCCGACTTTTTCGGTTGCGGTATGAGCGACGGCAGTCAGGCCGCCGGGCTGATCGGTTTTCTGATCTTCCAACATTTGCGCGGCAATCGGCTCGACCAAAGCGACATCTTTGCCCATTGTCAATTCGTGATCGGAAGGCAAAAAGCGCTTGCCGGTCATAGTGTCGGAAACAAAACCGCCGGAAATTTCATAGCCGTCAATGTGCCCGGTTTGCTCATTGATGTAAGTATCGGCGAGAGTTCCCAGATCTTTGCCGTCAGTGGTGTAAACGCGCGTTCCCGACAAAGCGGTGTTGCGGTTCATGATGCCCCGCACGCGCGGCTCGTCGCCGGCTTTGATGCGGGAATTGCTGCTGACAACCGTAATCGCGTCCGGCCCGATGTGGGCGATGGATACCCAGGGAATGATTTGCGCGTCAATCAAGCCGAACAAATCTTTTTCCGACATCAAGAGCGCTAAAACTTGGTTGGCATCGTGATCGAAAACCAAATCCCTGACATGACCTAAATCCGCTCCGTCAATTTCGCTGATGACTTTAACGCCGATTAAACTTTTACCTTTACGCACTGTGTTGTCCTCCGAACTTTCAATTTAAATTTGATTAGGCGCTTTGCGTGTTCATGTTTAGTGCCAAAGGAATGAAAAAAATGCCGCCTGATTTTCACCGTTTCGGAGGCGTGTAGCTGTAGGGATTGGACATTTCAACGCCCGGCGCCACTTCTGAAGTTTTCACCGTCGCATTGCCCCCGGAAGTCGGCCTCGCGCTCTTACCGGAAACAGGCGCGGCGGCAGATGTTTGCCCGCCGCCCGGAGCGGGAGCCGCCGCAGCGCCGGTCGCGGACGCCGGAGCAATCGCCTGCGGACTGGACGCGTCGGGGGCCGATGCTTCCGCTGCCGGCGTGGCGGAGGGAGTACTTTGCGCCGCGACAGCGGGCGTTTCCGGCGCCGCCGGCGCACTTTCTTGAGCGGCGCTCGCAGGCTGTTTGGCAGCCACATTTGCCGCGGGCGCGCCGGGCGGCGTTGTGGACGTGGACGCGGCGTCGGTTTTGTCCGCTTTGGAAGCATCGTCCTTATCTTCGCCGGCTTGATCCGCGGTTTTGGAATTGTCCTCGCTCACGGCATTCGCGGCGGCAGGAGCGCCGGGTTTTTTCGGCTCTTCTTTATCTTTATCCGCTTTAGAAGCCGACCTGCTGGATTTTGGCGCCGTCGGAAGGGGCGCTTCTTCCGGCGCGCGCCCCGCCATGAAATACCAGGCTGCCGCGCCGCTTAAAACAACAACACCCGCACCAACCGCCAAACGGGTTTTCAACGATTCCGGACCTTTTAAACGAACCATAATCAAAACCTCCAAAAATCAACATCAACAAAAGCACTGCAAACCGCCATCGGTGCAAAAGAGTTTCCATCATTTCATCGTTTTGGCGGCTTCGGGAAAAAGCCGCGCGCGATTTTTTAAGAACCGCCGCACCCAACTCTTGACAAAGCTCCAGCGCCATTGTCATAATCTTGTATGGAATTCACTGATTTGAGTGAATCCATTGTCGTAAAGCGAACAGCGACAAAGGCGGGTGGAAAATGGCCGGACAAAACAGCAACCAAAACCAGAACGGCGTGAAAAGTTTGTCCCTGGGCGAGTTCGGCAAAATGCTGGCAATGCGCCCGCAGGGCAAGCGCGTGCAGGAATCTTTAGACACGCATCTGCGCGGCCTGCCGCCGGGCGGAGTTCTCATTCTCGACTTCGATAACGTCGAAATGATGGATTACTCCTTTGCCGACGAAGCGCTGGGAACGTTGTATTCGCGCCTTTCGGCCAAAGAATATCCCGACCGCTATCTGGTTTTATTAACCGACGAAAGCGAAATCACGCAAGCGCTTTTGGAAAACGTCGAAGTCGCGCTCAACCAGCGCGAAGTCGCGGCACTGGTTGTTCCCCGCGCGGCCTTTGATAAATCGCGGGGCGACCAAAAAGTGGATTGGCGCATTATCGGCCAACTGCCTGATCATTTAATCGAAACGCTTTCCGCCGTGATTGACAAAGAAGAAGTCACTGTCCGCGATTTAGTGGATGCATTGGGCCTCGATTCCGTGACGGCCTGCAACAACCGCATCGCGCGCCTCCATCAACTGCGTTTGGTGCGCCGCAAAGCTTCCATCGTCCCCGAAGGCGGACGCCAGTACTGCTATTCCAGCGTGTTGTCTTCAAGTGAAAAATAAGACTTTCGTAGCGACACGGCCTGCCGTGTCCGAAATCTGAATTGCGTAGGAGCGGACACGGCAGGCCGTGTCCCTACAGAAGACGTAAAGCTGAAAATAAAATCATTCAGGAGCCATATGAAATCGCCATTACGCGCATCCGAAGACTTTCCTTCTTCCATGCAGAGTACTCCCTCCTTCGCCCTCGAAGCGCATTCCGACTGCATTTCCTTTGCCTCAAAAAATGAAGCAGCCCAAAATGACGAAGATGTCTGGAATGTTTGGCCTTACTGCTGGGCCATCGCCGGCCATGAAATCGCTGGCGAGCGATTTCACTGGTTTCACAAAAAACTTAATTCCTGGTTTTTAACGCGTCACAACCGCCGTGTTTTGCAGCGTCATCGCGCTGGTTTGCAAGGCTGGAATGTCGAAGCGGGCGCGCGTCTGGTTGATTAAAAGTCTCTTATTGATGCGCGCTGTTAAAATCTCGGCATGAAAAATTATCGCGTCGGCGCGTATTATTTTCCTAATTATCACGTTGATGCGCGCAACGAAATCGCGCACGGCACAGGCTGGTCGGAATGGGATTTAGTGCGTGCGGCAACGTCGCGCTTTCCCGGCCATGATCAGCCCAAAGTTCCATTCTGGGGCTATGAGGATGAAGCCGATTCGCGCGTGATGGCGAAGAAAATCAACGCCGCCGCTGACCACGGCTTGAATCATTTTCTCTTCGATTGGTATTGGTATGACGACGGGCCATATTTAAACCGCGCTTTGGATGAAGGTTTTTTAGGCGCATCCAATAACGAGCGCTTGGAATTCGCTTTGATGTGGGCCAATCACGATTGGTTCGATATTCATCCCGCCAAACTTTCCGGCCCGAAAAATTTGCTGTATCCCGGCGCGATCATGCGTCAGACTTTCGATGCAATTGTTGATGTCGTGATCGAAAAGTATTTCCGCCATCCATCTTATTTGAAAATAAACGGCTGCCCGTATTTTTCGATTTACGAACTGATGACGTTGATGCAAAGTCTGGGCGGCGCGCAAGCGACACGCGAGGCTTTCGAGTTTTTCCGCGAACGCACCAAAAGCGCCGGTTTTCCCGACTTGCATTTGAACGCCATCGTTTGGGGCGTGCAGATTTTGCCGACCGAGAAAAGCATCGAAAACCCGCAGCAGCTTTTGGAAGTTTTAGGTTTCGACAGCATCGCGTCGTATGTCTGGATTCACGATGTCGCGTTGCCGGATTTTCCGCAAACGGAATATGCCTTCGTCGCTGAAAAAGCCGCGCAAAAGTGGCAAAGCCTGCGGAGGGAGTACTCCCTTCCGTATCATCCCAACGTCACGATGGGCTGGGATTCGTCCGCGCGAACAGTTCAAAGCGACCGCTACGAAAACGTCGGTTATCCGTTCATGCCGATCTTGAAAAACAATTCGCCGGAAAATTTCAAAGCCGCGTTGCAAGACGTAAAAGCGTTTTTGGACGAGCGCGCAAACGGTCCGAATATCTGCTCCATCAACGCCTGGAATGAATGGACGGAAGGCTCTTATCTGGAGCCAGACACGAAGAACGGACTCGCTTATCTTGAAGCGATCCGCGATGTCTTCGGCGCGGGCGACGACACCATTTCCTTTTAACGTCCCCGCGCAGCGAGGCGGGCGACTTCCATTCCGATCACGCACACGTCGTCTT
>Ga0136611_10003610_pt1 | contig 10822 bp, 12 predicted proteins | sample AntDrymUQ2232306_2_FD_106645 | JGI IMG/M metagenome (GOLD analysis project Ga0136611, IMG submission 106645) | Polar desert sand microbial communities from Dry Valleys, Antarctica - metaG UQ223 (23.06) | ecosystem: Environmental > Terrestrial > Soil > Desert | place: Antarctica: Dry Valley... | reverse complement strand
GTGGCGATCAGCATGACCAAGCCCCTGGCATAAATGGGCAACGTAACGATTGAACTCTTCGGATATGTCCATCACGCATTCCTGTCAAAAATGTGCTACGCTAATTATAGCGTATTTTATGACGCAGTAAGACTAGGTGGCCTCTTCCAGCGCGCCGTGCGCCAGCGCCATCACGTCATGCGGACTCAAAGCCTTGAGCCGATGGTCGCTCCAGATCTGGCGCCAGCGCCGGCTTCCGGGCAAACCGTGACGCAAGCCAAGCATGTGGCGGGCTATCGCGCTCCAGGGCGTGCCATGCGCCGCGTGCTCCCGCACCATGTAGTCGCACATGATCGCCTCGACTTGTTCGCGGCTCAAGCCTGGCGCTGGGGCGTCAAAAAAATCCGCGTCCCACGACGCAAGCCACCAGGGGTTGTGGTAGGCCTGGCGGCCCACCATCACGCCGCCAACCTGTTCCAGTTGCAGTGCGAGCTCTGCATGGGTCGTAATGCCGCCATTGAGGGCGAAGTTCAAGTGCGGAAATTCGCGTTTGAGCTGCGTCACCACCTCATAGCGCAGCGGCGGCACCTCACGATTTTCTTTTGGCGACAGGCCTTTAAGCCACGCGGAGCGGGCGTGAACGATGAAGGTGCCGCAACCCGCCTCGCTCACCACGCCGACAAAATCGCGCACGAAAGCGTAGCTCTCGGTTTTGTCGATGCCGATGCGGTGCTTGACCGTGACCGGCAGGCTGACCGCGTCGACCATGGCCTTGACGCAGTCGGCGACCAGCGCCGGTTCGGCCATCAGGCAAGCGCCGAACGCGCCGCGCTGCACCCGCTCGCTTGGGCAACCACAGTTGATGTTGATCTCGTCGTAGCTCCACGCTTCGCCCAGCCGCGCGCAATGCGCCAAGTCGGCCGCTTCGCTGCCGCCAAGCTGCAGCGCGACCGGATGCTCCTCGAGGTTGAAGCGCAGATGCCGAGCAAGATCGCCATGGATCAGCGCGCCGGTCGTCACCATCTTGGTGTACAAAAGTGCCCGGCGCGTCAGCAGACGGTGAAAAAAGCGGCAATGCCGGTCGCTCCAGTCCATCATCGGCGCGACGCTCAAGCGCGTTGAATCCGCGAGGCCGCGACCGAACGGCGACACACAGGGACCAGGAGCCGGACTGTTTAAGCTGTGCATGCCGCATATTTTCACAGAACGCCCGCGAACCAGCGGTTGCGGCTACGGCGCGCGGCGCTGGCGAAACCGAAGCTGCCGGGTAACATTGGAAATTCCATTCTCTGCAGAACTGCCCGACCATGATCGACACGCTTGACAACATGATGGCCCACGAACGCAAGAATCACACCGGTCGCAAGCCGCCACACGCGCTGGTGGTAGCTCTGCCGCTGGTACTGTTGCTGACGGCCTGCAAGTCGGTGCCCTTGCCGCCCTGGGCACCGACTTTCCCCAGGCCCGCCGTCATCGTCGTGCCGCAAATACCGGCGCCGGCTCCCGCCGCGCAACCGCCGGCTGCCGTGCGGATTTCCCCTCTGCCGCTTCCGGCGATCGCCGAAAGCGTTCCGCAGGACAGTGTCGCCCCTTACGGCGCGGCGGTTGCGGCCCGATTTCCGGCGCCGGCGGTGGTTTACCGCACACCCGGACTGCAACCCGGACGGACATCGTTCACGACGCAGGACGAAATCCACGGCTGGCTGCGCGAGCAGGCCGAGCTGCTCGCGCGCTCGGTCGGAACTCGGGCGGCGCTTCTGTCCATTGGCATTTCCCAGCAAGGCGAGGCGCTGGAGGCGCTGGTGTTGACCCGGGGCGCCGGAACCGACCCTGCCGCGCTCGAGGCGACCCAGCGGCCCACCGTGCTGCTCGTTGCTCAGCAGCAGGGCGACGAGCCCGCCGGCGGCGAAGCGCTTTTGGTCATCGCACGGGAACTTGCGCAGGGCAGCCTGCAGTCCTTGCTCGAACGCGTCAACGTGCTGATCGTTCCCCTCGCCAACCCGGACGGCGTCGCCAGAGGCCAGCGGTTCACGGCGGACGGACGCGACATGGGCCGCGACCACCTCCTGCTCGGCACACCTGAAACGCGGGCATTGGCGAGCCTGATCCGTGCTTACCGGCCAACGGTCTTCGTCGATGCGCACGAATATGCCGTGCCCGGCGCATATTTGTCGAAATTCGGCGCCCAGCCCAGGTTCGACGCGCTGCTGCAGTATTCCGCCACCGCGAATCTTCCCGAGTTTTTGACGCGAGCCGATGAGGAGTGGTTCAGGCGGCCCCTGCTCGCCACGCTCAAAGGCCAGGGCCTGACGTCGGAGTGGTACCACACGACGTCGAACGACGCGGCCGACAAACAGCTGTCCATGGGCGGCACGCTTGCCGATACGTTGCGCAATGTCGGGGGCCTGAAAAATGCCGTCAGCCTGCTGGTGGCCACGCGCGGCGCGGGCATCGGGCGAATGCACATCCAGCGCCGGGTGCATACGCATGTGACGGCGATCGCCAGCATGCTGGGCAGCACCGCCCAGCGCGCTTCGGAATTGGGCCAGTTGCGTCCCTACCTCGACAAGGACGTGAGTGCACAGGCGTGCAAGGGCCAGGCGGTGGTGGAGGCTGCGCCCACGCCGGCGCAATACGATCTGGTGATGCTGGATCCGTCCAGCGGCGCCGACAAAATCGTCACCGTTGATTGGGATTCGACGCTCGAATTGCGTACCGTCAGGTCGCGCGCCCGGCCGTGCGGTTACTGGCTGTCCGCGTCTTCTGGCGTTGCGGTGGAAAGGTTGCGGCTGCATGGCGTGCAGGTCAGGCGAATGACGGAGTCAAGCGCTTTACTTGCCGACATCTACCAGGCACCCCCCGCTTCCACTGGTATCCAATCCATCGTCCAACGCGGCGTTGCGCTGATGCGTGGCGTCATCGACGCGCCCGCCGGAAGCTTTTACGTGCCACTCGACCAGCCGCTGGGCAATCTGATCGTTGCAGCACTCGAGCCCGATACGCCAGCCAGCTATTTTGCGAACCAGTTGCTCGAAAGCTTGTCGGGCGTTGGACGCGTCATGGCAGTGCCGTCATTGAAGACCGACGATCTTCAATAGTCGCACGAGAATCCGTCCTGCCAGGTACTTGCTGGGACGCCTACACACGGTTGCGGCAACTCGTGCGGTAATGGATGCGTAATTTGTGGCACATATTGAAGGGGAATTCGCTTGAAAGACTTTCAAATCGATCCGGACATGTACTCCATGCAGGGCGTCTTTTATCCGACGAAATACGCGTTCATCATGTTTCCCGACGCCGAGACCGCCAAGAGCGTGGGTCAGCAATTGGAGGACGCGGGTTTTGCCAGCAACGATATCCAGTTTCTGACACCGCATGTGGTTTTGCGGGATGTCGGCAAAATCACCGACGAAGACTCGTCGATCGCGCTTCCATCAGTGGGAACGGAAGGCGCGACGGTGAATAAATACATTGATCTTGCCCGTGCGGGCCACCATGCGTTGATGGTCAAAACGCCATCGGATGCAAACACCGAGCGTTTAATGGAAGTGGTACGAAAGTCGCCTTATTCTTACGGCCAGAAATACCATATGCTGGCGATTCAAGACCTTGAGTGACAATGGTGGAAAAAACTGATTGCTATTGAATCAATAGCGTGCAAAGGCGGTTTTCTTCATTAAAAATCACTGGCGTTATGCGCCAGGCTTTCGAACTTCGTAATTCGGCTGATAAACGCCAGCTTCACTGTGCCGGTCGGACCGTTGCGCTGCTTGCTGATGATGACTTCAGCGACACCAGGTTCCTTGCACGCCTCCTTCGTGTAGTACTCGTCGCGGTAGATGAACATGATGATGTCGGCGTCCTGCTCAATGGCGCCAGATTCCCGCAGGTCGCTCATCATCGGCCGCTTGTCGGTTCGCGATTCAACGCCACGACTGAGCTGCGACAGCGCAATGACCGGGCACTGGAGCTCCTTCGCAAGCATTTTCAGTCCACGCGAAATTTCACCGACCGCCGTTGCGCGGTTTTCATCGGCCATGCCGCTCGACACCGTCATCAGTTGCAGGTAATCGACGACGATCAAGCCAAGCTTGCCGCACTGGCGTGCCAGCCGCCTTGCGTTTGCCCGCAGTTCGCTGACCGTCAGCCCGGGCGTCTCGTCAATGTGCAGCGAGATGTTGCGCAGTTTTTCAATTGCTTCGGTCAGGCGCGGCCATTCGTCATCGGTCAGCGAACCGGTGCGCAAATGAGTTTGGTCAATCCGGCCGATCGAGCCGACGACACGCACCGCCAGTTGCGACGCGCCCATTTCCATCGAAAACACCGCAACCGGCAAGCCTTCATGCAACGCGACATGCTCGGCGATGTTGATCGCCAGCGCCGTCTTACCCATTGAGGGACGCGCCGCAAGAATTACGAGGTCGCCGGCCTGCAGGCCCGACGTCATACGGTCCAGGTCATGGAAACCAGTCGGCACGCCAGTCACGTCGTTGGGGTTTTCCGACATTTCGGTGACACGGTCGAGCAGATCCACCACCAGCGTGTCCATGCTCTGGAAGCCCTGCTTCATGCGGTTTCCCTGCTCGCCGATATTCAGGATTTTCTGCTCGGCCTCGTCAAGAATCGTCGTCACCGCTTTGCCCTGCGGGTTGAAAGCGTTGGTTGCGATTTCGTCGGACGCGGCAACGAGCTTGCGCAAGATCGAGCGCTCGCGGACGATCTCGGCGTATCGCCGAATGTTGCTGGCGCTCGGAACGTATTGCGCCAAGGCGTTGAGGTAGCTCAGCCCTCCAATTTCGTCCGCCTTGCCCAGGCTTTGCAAACGCTCGTACACCGTGATGATGTCGGCCGGCTTGGAAGCATTGACCAGTCCACCGATGGCCGCGTAGATCAGTTGATGTTCGTGGCGGTAAAAGTCCTTGTCGGCGAGCATGTCGCCGACGCGGTCCCACGCCCCATTGTCGAGCAGCAAGCCGCCCAGAACACTCGACTCGCCCTCGATCGAGTGCGGTGGAATCCGCAACTGGGCAATCTGGCGATCGACGCTGTAGGCCGGATCAGAGGCGGAAAGTAGCGCTGACATGGTGTTCCTTCAAGAATAGATGCTACGCCGTAATCCGGAAGATAAATCGGACTGAGGATGCTGATAAACCGGGGAAACGGGTGGTGAATGCGCCTGAACCAGTTGCGATTGACCAAGGACAGGGAACGTGCAGACCACGAAAAAAGCCGCTCCACGGAGCGGCTTTCAACGAAAAGTCGGGATCGCGCCTTGCGTTATGCGGTTTCGCCGTAAACCGTGACCGTGATGTCCGCGATCACATCGGTGTGCAGCGCAACACTTACCGGATGGTCACCGATAGTCTTGATCGGCCCAGAGGGCATGCGAATTTGCGACTTGCTGACCGCAAAACCATGTTTGGACACTTCCTGCGCAATGTCGGCATTTGTGACCGATCCGAACAGGCGGCCATCGACGCCGGCTTTTTGCGTCAGCTTGACTGTGGTTCCGCCAAGCTTTTCGCCCTGTGCCTGGCCTCGGCCAGCTTGCCGGCGGCTTCTTTTTCAAGCTCCGCCCGCTTGACTTCGAACTCTTTGATCGCAGCGCCCGTGGCGCGGCGGCCGCGGCCAGAGGGAATCAGGAAATTGCGTGCGTAGCCGTCTTTGACTTTGACAACTTCGCCCAGATTACCCAGGTTCACGACTTTGTCGAGCAGAATAATTTGCATGGTCATGTCTCCTTACAGGCTCTTGTGCTGATCGCTGTACGGCAGCATCGCGAGGAAGCGGGCACGCTTAACGGCGGTGTTGATCTGGCGCTGGAAAATTGCCCGCGTGCCGGTCAGGCGTGCCGGAATGATTTTCCCGTTTTCCGAAACGAAATCGCGCAAGGTATCGATGTCCTTGTAGTCTATTTCCTCCACGCCAGCGGCTGTGAAGCGGCAAAAACGCTTGCGCTTGAACAGTAGGGATTGGGTATTGCGCTTGGGGCGCTTGTCTTTATTAAAACGTTTTGGTCCGGGCATGATGGACTCCTTAAATTGGATTCAGTACTTGCTCTACCGCGAAAATAGGGTGAAGAGCCTGGATATGAAAAATAACGCCTTTGCTGGCACGCGCATTGACAAGAAAACCAGTGAACCTGAAAGCTTTACCTAATACAAGCGCGGCTGATTGTTCCGCCAGCGCACCAAAAGCAACCGCCTTCACCGTCAACCTGACTTTCCGGGCAACTTCCGCTTCGACAATCTCGGACTCGTGCTCAAGAACGACATTCAATGCTGGAATTCCAGCGGGTGTGTACCGAAGAGGGCTCAGTTCGGCAACGCAGGCGGTCAGTTCAACGCGGTTAACCACAGGTTTCCCAACGCCGGTAGACACGCGTGCGAAAGCACTGCGGACGGATTAAGCCGCAATCTCCTGCTGCTGGGTTTTGCGGGCTTCTTCCCGCTCCACGTTACGCATCATGAGCGACGGGCCCGTTTCGGCCTTTTTCTTCACAACTGTCAGGTGGCGCAGCACAGCGTCGTTGAATTTGAAGGCGTGCTCGATTTCTTCCATCACCGCCTGGCTGGCTTCGATATTGATGCAGAGGTAGTGCGCTTTGGCTAGTTTCTGGATCAGATAGATCAACTGGCGGCGGCCCCAATCCTCGACACGGTGCACGGTACCGCCCCCGGCGTTAATCATGCCTTTGTAGCGTTCCAGCATGGCCGGAACTTGCTCGCTTTGATCCGGATGGATCAGCAAGACGATCTCATAATGACGCATAGGTTTTCCTTGTGGTTGGTAAATTAAGCCGCCCCGGCGTCGAAACGGGTGTGGCAAGGGAAAGCCCATGATTATAGCGCGCCGCTGGTTGCCGTCAGCTCGCCAGACGCTTCCATGTGTCGATCACGGTGTCCGGGTTCAGCGAAAGCGAACCTATGCCCTGTTCCTTCAGCCACCGGGCAAAGTCCGGATGGTCGCTGGGCCCCTGGCCGCAAATGCCCACATATTTGTTCTCCCGATTGCAGGCCGAAATCGCCATGGTCAGAAGCGCCTTGACCGCCGGATCGCGTTCGTCGAAATCCTTGGCCAGTATTTCAAGTCCGGAATCGCGGTCAAGACCGAGCGTCAGTTGGGTCAGATCGTTGGAGCCGATCGAGAAGCCGTCGAAGTATTCGAGAAACTGGTCGGCCAGCACCGCATTGCTCGGTATCTCGCACATCATGATGATGCGCAGGCCGTCTTGGCCTCGCTTGAGACCCTGCGCCGCCAGCAGGCTGATCACCGCTTCGGCCTGGCCAAGGGTACGCACGAACGGAACCATAATTTCGACGTTGGACAGGCCCATGTCATTGCGCACGCGCCGGAAGGCTTCGCACTCCATCGCGAACGCTTCGCCAAACTCGGCGCTGACGTAACGCGCCGCACCACGAAACCCGAGCATAGGATTTTCTTCTTCGGGCTCGTAACGCGAGCCACCGATCAACTTGCGGTATTCGTTGGACTTGAAGTCCGACAGTCGGACGATCACCGGCTTGGGCCAGAACGCGGCGCCTATGGTGGCGATGCCTTCGGCGACCTTGTCAACGTAAAAGGCACGCGGGGAGGCGTGGCCGCGGGCGACGCTTTCAACCGCCTTCTTCAGGTCGGCGTCAACATTGGGGTAGTCGAGAATCGCCTTTGGATGCACGCCGATGTTGTTGTTGATGATGAACTCCAGCCGCGCCAGTCCCACGCCGTGATTGGGAATCTGGCAAAAATCAAAAGCCAGTTGCGGGTTGCCGACGTTCATCGTGATCTTGATGTCGATCGGCGGCATGTCGCCGCGCTGCACTTCGGTCACTTCAGTTTCCAGCAGGCCGTCGTAGATGGTGCCGGTGTCGCCTTCGGCGCAGCTTACCGTCACCAGCATCCCTTCAATCAGTCGTTCGGTAGCGTCGCCGCAGCCAACCACCGCCGGAATGCCGAGTTCGCGCGCGATGATGGCGGCATGGCAGGTGCGCCCGCCGCGATTTGTCACGATGGCGCTGGCGCGCTTCATCACCGGCTCCCAGTTCGGATCGGTCATGTCAGTTACCAGCACATCGCCAGGCTGGACTTGGTCCATCTCACTGATGTCACTCACGATGCGGACCGGCCCCGTGCCAATTTTTTGCCCGATCGCGCGGCCCTGGGCCAGCACATGGCCGCTGCCCTTGAGCCTGTAGCGCTGTTCGGGTTTGCCTTTCGATTGGCTTTTGACCGTTTCCGGGCGCGCCTGCAGGATATACAGCTTGCCGTTGGTGCCGTCCTTGCCCCATTCGATGTCCATTGGACGGCCGTAATGCCTCTCGATAATCACCGCGTAGCGCGCCAGTTGCAGCGCCTCGGCGTCGGTCAACGAATAGCGGTTGCGCAACTCCACCGGCACATCAGTGGTTTTGACAAGTTTGCCGCTGATTTTCATTTCGTCCGCCGTGGTGAACTCCATCTGCACCAGCTTGGAACCCAGGTTTCGACGTATGACGGCGCGCATGCCGGCCTCTAGCATCGGCTTGTGGACATAAAACTCGTCAGGATTAACCGCGCCCTGCACCACCGTTTCGCCCAATCCGTAGCTGGAAGTGATAAACACGACGTCCTCAAAACCGCTTTCGGTGTCTATCGTGAACATGACGCCGGCGGCGCCCAGGTCGCTGCGCACCATTCGCTGCACGCCCGCCGACAAGGCCACATCGGCATGCGCGAAGCCCTGATGCACCCGGTAGCTAATGGCGCGGTCGTTGTAGAGCGAGGCGAACACCTCCTTCATCTTGTTCAGCACAGCGTCGATGCCGACAACGTTCAGAAAGGTTTCCTGCTGACCGGCGAAAGAGGCATCGGGCAAGTCCTCAGCCGTGGCCGATGACCGGACCGCGAAGCTTGCCTCTGGGCTGTCTGCGCTAAGCGCAGCGAAGTTCTTACGAACGGCCTCCTCGAGATCTGACGGAAACGGCTGCGCCTCGACCAACGTCCGAATGCGGGCGCCCACCTCGGCCAGCGCCCGAACGTCTTCGGTATCAAGAGCGCCCAGCATCGCATTAACCTTGGCATCCAGGCCACCGTGAGCGAGAAACCGCCGAAACGCATGCGCGGTGGTCGCGAACCCTGTCGGCACCTCAACGCCGCCAGGACCGGTTGGCAGTTGCGAAATCATTTCGCCGAGGCTGGCGTTCTTGCCGCCGACCGAGTCGACATCGGTCATCCTGAGGTTTTCAAAGGGCACGACCAGGGCGGTCGATTCGAACAGGCTGGGCATAAAAATACTCCGGGAGATTTGTAAACGGGATGAGCTTCCAGCGGGACGGCGGCTTGTTGTCGTTGTTTCTAGTGCAGACGGGCCCGCGAGTAGCGGTGAGTGAACGGTGACGGGATAATTGCAACGATTGTAGGGGCCGCCACCCGGCGGCGTCCGCTGATTTCCCCACCGCCTGATCGAGTCAACATGTCCCAACGCACCGTGTTTTTCATCTCCGACGGCACCGGCATCACGGCTGAAACCTTCGGCAATGCAATCCTCGCCCAGTTCGAGATCAGCCCGCGACACGTACGCCTCCCGTTCATCGACAGCGTCGACAAGGCGCATCAGGCGATCCGCCAGATCAACCATACCGGCGAAGTCGAAGGCATACGCCCCATCGTGTTCACAACGCTGGTGAACATGAACATCCTGGGCGTCATCAAGGCGCATTGCAACGGAATGCTGCTGGACATGTTCGGCATGTTCGTCGCGCCGCTGGAAAGTGAACTGGGCCTCAAGTCGAACCACCGCGTTGGCCGTTTTTCGGACGCGTCGAAAAGCAAAGCCTATGACGACCGGATCGAGGCCATCAATTTTTCGCTGGCGCATGACGACGGCCAGAGCCACCGTGACCTTGCAGGCTCCGATGTAATTCTGGTCGGTGTCAGCCGCAGCGGCAAAACGCCGACTTCGCTGTATCTGGCGATGCAGTACGGCCTCAAGGCTTCCAACTACCCGTTGATTCCCGAAGACTTCGAGCGCCGCCAATTGCCGCCAGCGCTGGTTCCGCACCGCAAGAAAATTTTTGGCCTGACGATTTCTCCGGACCGGCTCAGCCAGATCCGCAATGAACGCCGGCCCAACTCCACCTATGCCAGCCTGGTCAACTGCCGAAATGAAATTCACGAGGCTGAGGCCATGATGAGGCGTGAGGAAATTCGCTGGTTATCGACGACGACCAAGTCGATCGAAGAAATTTCGACGACGATCCTGCAGGAAATCCGGCCCGAACGGCTGGTGTATTGATGGCGTTCGCAACAGTGCCACAATTCCGTGTCCGACGGAAGTCGTGAAATAAAGAACCTCACCCCACGGGGCGGGGTATTGGGAATCCTTGGATCAAAGTGCGAATGCCGCAAGCGGCGGGGAATTTACCCGCCATGATTTAAGACGATTTCCGTGTCCCATGGCCCGGGCGCGGTTGTTCCCGGGCTTTTTTATTCTTTCTTTCAATTAACGGGGCGTCGATCACCGGCGCGCGCTGGCGCAACATCAACATTCCAGGCGTGCACGGATACAAGAACAAGGGCAAGCGCGTGGCGGTCATCGGCGGCGGCAACTCGGGCGTCGAGGCCGCCATCAACCTGGCGGGTATCTGGGGCCATGTCACACTGGTCGAATTCGATACCGCGTTGCGGGCCGATGCGGTGCTGCGGCGTAAGCTGCGCAACCTGGCCAATGTCAAGGTGCCAACTAATTCCATTGCTACTTCATTCGTGAAATAATTTATCTTCATCTGTGTTGATGGAGAAAGCCATGTCACGTCCGGCCAGCGGAGACGCTGAAGTTTTGATGAAGGCCCGCGAGGCAATCGCC
>Ga0136611_10003609_pt1 | contig 10822 bp, 9 predicted proteins | sample AntDrymUQ2232306_2_FD_106645 | JGI IMG/M metagenome (GOLD analysis project Ga0136611, IMG submission 106645) | Polar desert sand microbial communities from Dry Valleys, Antarctica - metaG UQ223 (23.06) | ecosystem: Environmental > Terrestrial > Soil > Desert | place: Antarctica: Dry Valley... | reverse complement strand
CTGCGCACGCTGATGCGCGAGCAGAATCTCCACACGATCTGCGAGGAGGCGCTCTGCCCGAACATCGGCGAGTGCTGGGAGAACCGCACCGCGACGTTCCTGATCCTGGGCGACGTCTGCACCCGTAACTGCGGATTCTGCTCGGTCACGACGGGGCGCCCGGACACGCTCGACCTGGGCGAGCCGGAGCGGCTGGTCAGCGCCGTCGAGAAGATCGGGCTCCGTCACATCGTCATTACATCGGTCACTCGCGATGACCTGCCCGATGGCGGCGCGGCGATCTTCGCCGAGACGATCTCGAAGCTCCGGCAGCGGGTGCCCGACTGCGGCATCGAGGTGCTGATCCCGGACTTCCAGGGCAACTGGGACAACCTCGCGATCGTGATGGCGGCGCGCCCGGACATCCTCAACCACAACATGGAGTCCGTCCCGCGCCTCTACCGCCGCGTGCGTCCGAAGGCGATCTACGAGCAGTCACTGGAACTGCTGCGGCGCGGCAAGGAGCTGGCCCCCGGCGTGGTCACCAAGTCCGGGCTGATGGTCGGACTCGGAGAGACGCGCGACGAGCTCGAAGGGGTCTTCGCCGATCTGCGCGCGCATCAGGTCGATGTGCTGACGGTGGGCCAGTACCTACGCCCGACGATGAAGCACCTGCCGGTCGAGCGCTACGTGACCCCTGAGGAGTTCGCGGAGCTGAAGGTGCTGGCGAAGGGCATGGGCTTCGGCCACGTGGAGTCGGGGCCGCTAGTCCGCAGCTCGTACCACGCCCACGAGCAGGTGCCGGCCGGTGCGACCATCGGCAGGGTCGCGAACGGCGCGGGTGGCGCGGGCTGCGTGCCCCCGAGCCTCGGCGCGCCGTGAAGGCAGAACGCCGCCCCTGCCGCCGCCTCTGTTAGAATGGGCGGGCTTTCCGTCGATGGATGACGCGGGCTCCGGAGGACTTCCTCGGAGCCCGCTGCACATTGGTCCGGAGGCGAACGTGACGAGCGCGCGAAGCCTGTCGGCGCCGCTGTCTCGGGTGCGCTCAGCTCTCACGCCGAGGAACACGTTGCAAGACGAGATCAAGCGGCAGGATCGGGTCGGGGGCAAGCCCCTCCAGCCCGCGCCTCGGCCTATTCCAGCAAACCCGCCTCCGCCGCACTCCGATCCGCAGCTGGCGCCCCCGGCGCCACGGGTGCAGGAGTCCGCACGCCCCGAGGGTGCCGCGACGCCGCGCGGCCCCGAGCCGCTCCGTGCCGAGCGGGCCGGGCCACGCCCGTCGCCTGGGGTTGATCTGCGCCCGTCTCTTGGGGTCGAGTCACCCCCGTCGCCTGTGGCCGAGCCGCGCCCCAACCTCCCGAACGACCCGCGCGCGCTGCCGACCGCCGTCGATGCGCCCGCCTACGCCCCCGAGTACCACGAACCGATGTACCTGCCCGTCGCACTGTCGGTGGGGGCCGGCTTCAAGTTCGGCTGCGGGCTGATGCTCGCGCTCGCGGTCTCGACGCTGGGGCTCTTCCTCGTGCTGTCGGTGCTCTTCTTCATCGCCTCGCTGGCGCAGATCCCGTTTCCCGGCTTGCCATAATCGGCCGACGCCGCGCGTTAGCGCGGCGTCTCGATGCCGTGGGTCAGCAGGATCGCCTCGGCGACCTCGCGCATCGACTTGCGGCTGTTCATGCTCAGGCGCTGGATGCGGTGGAACGCTTCCGATTCCTTGAGATTTGCCGTGTCCATCAGGACGCCCTTCGCCCGCTCGACGATCTTGCGGGTGAGTAGCGCTTCCTTGATGTCGCCGAGCTCCTTGTGCAGCTCCGAGAACTCGGCGAAGCGGGCGAGCGCGATGTCGATCGCCGGCGCGAGTTGGTTCTCGCCGTACGGCTTGACGATGTATGCCATGACGCCCGCGTCCCGCGCGCCATCAATGAACTCCTTGTCGGAGAACGCGGTCAGCAGCAGGACCGGGGCGATCTTCTCCTCGGCCAGGATCTGCGCGGCCTCAACCCCCGTCATCTCGGGCATCTTGATGTCCATGATGACGAGGTCGGGCGTCAGCTCGCGCGCCAGGTCGATCGCGACCTGCCCGTCGCCGGCCTCGCCGACGACCTCGTGCCCCAGGTTTTCGAGCATCTGCTGGAGGTCGAGTCGCGCGAGCGGCTCGTCCTCCGCGATCACGATTCTTCGCTTGCTCATGATGATCCTCCTTATTTCCGTTCGGCCGCGCGCCGTTCCCACCAGCGGGGGAACGAGATCAGGGCACGCACGCCCTCTCCGTTCTCGAGCTGGAACTCGCCGCGGAGATCTTCCTTCACTAGCGTGCGGACGATTTGGAGCCCGAGCCCGCCGCGAGCCATGTCGAACCCGTCTGGCAATCCGCTGCCGTCATCCTCGATCTCGATGCCCATGCTGTCGTCGCTCTGGGAGAGCCGCACGACAATTGTGCCCTTCTGGCGCGACTCCATGCCGTGCTCGACGGCGTTCTGGATCAATTCGTTCACGATCAGCGCGCAGGATGTGGCTTGCTGGGCCGGCAGTAGGAACTGCTGGACGCCTTCGAGCTTGAGCTCGATCCGCTTCATCGGGTCGAGCGTCCCGTTGACCACCTCGTGCAGGATGCGCTTGCAGACCTCGTGGATGTTGATGATGCTCGATTCGTCTTTCGACAGGAACTCATGGACGACGGCGACGCTCAGGATGCGCCCGATCGCTTCCTTGAGCACGGCGGCGACCTCCGGCGATTTGGAGCGCCGCGCCTGCAAGCGCAGGAGCGCGGTGATCGTCTGGAGATTGTTCTTCACCCGGTGGTGGATCTCCTGGATCATGGCGCTCTTGACCTTCAGCTCCTTCTCTTTTCGCACTTGATCGGTGACGTCTTGGATGACGATGATCGCGCCGGTCGGCTGGCGCGTCAGGGCACCGGGGAGGCGATTAACCCAGCCTTCCTCGTTGTCCACGGTCAGCGGGATGACCTTCTTGACCCAGTGTCGATCCTGTTCGGTGATCTCCTGCTCCATGCAGGTGCCGGTCTCCATCGCGCGGAAGGCGATGTACTCATTGGTCTCGAGCTCGGAGAGCTGCGTGTTGACGAGGCTATCGACGTAGCCGAGTAGTCGGTACAGCCCCTCCGCCACGGTGGTCGCGTACTGGATCAGGCCGCTGGCGTCGATGACCATCAGCCCGTCGTGGACGCCCAGCCGACCGAGCCGCTCGGCGCCGTCGAGCCGACCGCGCACAACGAGCTCGCGGACGCGCATCACCGCCCGGCGGAAGATCCCGCTGCGCTTGCGGTGGCGCTCGTTCTCGATGACGGCGGTCTCGGTGGCGAGCGCGGCGACTACGTTGTGGTCGGCGTCGCGGATCGCGACGACCTCGCGGACGATCGGCACGCCGTTGACGACGGCGCCCTGGACATGGTGGGCCGGGCGGCCGTTGAAGAGCAGGCTCGCGACCGGCGCCACCTGCTGGGGGCGAAGGCGACGACCCGTCAGCGAATGCTCGTACGACGAGGGGACAAGGTTGGGCTGGGCGTGCTCGACCACCGCGACCCTGTCGCCGGCAAGCGCGAAGAGGAGCACGTCTGCATGCAGGAGGTCGGCGAGCAGCGTCAGGCTGGGGATGATGCGCTTGATGAGCGCCAGGGCGGAGCTATCGAGATCCTGCGCGACGTCGGAGGAAATGGCCACCATGCGCCTGCGCTCTGCCACGCCATCGCCGGACATCCTGCGAGCGGCAATGTCGGGCAGGCGGCAGGAGGCGAGGACCGAGCCGTGTGGAATCGTGCCCCATTATAGGAGTCCGAGACACGTCGCGGCAGCGATGCGTCGCAAACGTGCATGTGCTCGCCGACTCGACGCGGACCGCACCGACGAGAATGCCGCCGCGCCGACCGCCAGCCCGGTCAGGCAACCTCGACGATCATCTCGATCTCGACCGAGATGCCGCTCGGCAGGCCGGCCATGCCGACCGCCGAGCGAGCGTGCCGGCCGTTCTCGCCGTACAGCTCGACCAGCAGATCGGAGGCACCGTTGATCACGCGCGGCTGATCCCCGAAGTCGGGCGCGCAGTTGACCATGCCGAGCAGTTTCACGATCCGGGTCACGCGGTCGAGGTCGCCGAGCTCCTGCTTCAGTGAGGCAAGGCAGTTCAGCATCGTCAGCTTCGCCGCCTCGTAGCCCTCCTCAATCGTCCGCTCGGACCCGACCTTGCCCACGTAGGGGTATTTCCCGTCCCGCACCGGGCCGTGCCCGGAGACGAACACGAGATTGCCCGTCCGCACGCAGCGGACGTAGGTCCCGACCGGCGGCGGCGGGGTCGGGAGTTCCAGCTTCAGCTCGGCCAGCTTCGCGTCTATCTTGCCCATCGGTTCGACTCCTCCTGTCCATTCAGCACTCGACGCGATGGTAGTGGCCTCGCCGATCCGCGTCAACGACGCTCCACGCGCTATCCTGAGCAGAGGCGGGCGGAGGTCGGTGATGGGCGGGGCACTCGGGCGCCTGAAAGAGTCGCTCCCGGCGCGCTTGTATGCGAAGTGGTCGGCGGACCGCGCGGCTGATGGCGCGGTCCTGATCGCCTGGCAGACGCTGCTGTCGCTGTTCCCGCTCATCCTCGGGCTGCTGTCGCTCCTAGGGCTCGTCCTGCGCAATGACGGGGCCCGAGACTCGGTGCTGTCGGGAGTGGTGAGCCAGTTTCCTTCGCAGGTCGGCGACATGCTTGGGTTCCTTCAGGAGACTCGCGACCTCGGCGGGCTGCTCGGACTGGTCAGCCTCGCGGGACTGCTGTGGAGCGGCTCGAACCTCTTCGGGGCGATGGAGGCCGTGTTCAACCGCTTCTACGGCGCGGTCGATCGCGGCTTCGTGCGGGGGCGGCTGATGTCGTTCGCGATGATCGCGATCTACGCGGTGCTGGTGCCGGTATCGGTGCTCGCCTCGGGTGCGGCGACGTTCCTCGTGGGCGTCTCGGAGCAGGCGCTGCCCTTCGACACGCCCTGGCTCGCGCTGGTGCTCGGCTGGGCAGTCTCCTTCGCGTCCGCCCTCGCGATGTTCCTGATCTTGTTTCACGTGGTGCCGAACACGTATCTGACCTTTCGCGACGTCTGGCGCGGCGCGGTGCTCGCGGCTATTTTGTTCGTACTGCTGAGCCAGGTGTTCCCGCTCTACCTCCAGTTCATGGGCGGCGGGTTCGCCGTCTACAAGACCCTCGGCGTGTTCTTCCTGCTGATGACGTGGCTGTACTTCCTGGCGAACGTCATCGTGGTCGGCGCCGAGCTCAACGCGCTGTGCAGTGGGACAGACAGCGAGAAGAGGACGGGCGGCAAGGACAGGGCACGCGCCAACGACAAGGCGCGCACGAAGCGCAAGGCGGGTACCGATAGCGGCTAGTGGCCGCGCCCGATCCGCGCGAGGTACTGGCTCGCCAGCTCCATGTAGTGGCTCGACGTGAGGCGGATGCGCTCGCGCTCGGCCTCGGTGGTCTCGCGCAAGACGCGCCCCTCGGTGCCGATCACGAGCGAGTTCGGGGGCACTGTCGTGTTGGCCGGGAGGGTGGCGTTGGCGGCGATGATCGTGCCGCTGCCGATGCGGCAGCCGGGCTCGACCACGGCGTGCATCGCGATCAGGATGTGGTCGTCCAGCATGGCCCCTCGGACCGTCGCGCCGTGGCCGAGGCTGACGTAGTCGCCGAGCTGGGCCGGGTGGCCCGGCACGCTCTCCACCAGGCTGTTGTCCTGAATGTCGGTGCCGACGCCCAGGCTGACCGGCGCCCCATTCGAGCGGACGATGCTGCTGAACCAGACACTCGACCGTGCCGCCATTGTGACATTGCCGGTAACATCCGCGTTCGGAGCGAGGAAGGCATCGTCCGCAAGCTGTGGGTTCTCCATGTCCCGTTCACGTTCTGACATCGGCCCCTCCGCGCGGACGATGATAGTCGCTCGCTCCGCACGTCACCAGCCGGACGCTGACGGAAGCGCCGTCAATTGGTCTGTCATTGCGCTGCACGACCAATTTCGCCGCACGATCGTCTGCACCAGACGGATGGCGGTCTATCGCCTGACGGGCAAGGCTGCACGACCAATTGCGCCGCACGATCGTCTACACTGCACCAGCTTCGAAGACCGATACAGTGTATCGACCTCGGTGCTATTCGCCGATGGTGATGCGCACCGTCACACCGGGTTGGACCGTGTCGCCGGCGGCGGGGTTCTGGTCCACGACGACGCCCTTGCCGTTGCGGCGCTCCTCGCGGCGAGCATCGACCTTGAAGCCTTGTCCCTCCAGCGTCTGGCGGGCCTCCCGCTCGGTGAAACCCTCGACGTAGGGGACGAGCACGCTGTTGCCGCCGCCGGGCGCCGGCTTGGGTGTCGTCTTCGGCTGAGGCCCGTTGGGGCGCGGGCGACTGACGCGCAGGACCACGGTGCTCCCGCGCTGGACGCTCTGGCCGGGCGCCGGATCCTGGCCGATGACCGTGCCACTCGGGGCCGCGGCGTCGCGGTCCTCGCGGATCTCGACTTTCAGGTTTCGGCCTTCGAGCGTTCGGCGCGCCGCGTCCTCGGATTGCGCCACGACGCCCGGCACTTCGATCGGCGGCACGGCTGTGGCGGTCGGCCTCGCGGCGGTGGCGGTCGGCGGGGCGCCGGTCGGCGTGGCGGGCTGGGCGGTCGGCTTGGCGGGGATCGTGGCGGTCGGCGGGGCGGGCGTGGGGGCCGTGGTGGCCGCCGGGACGGCCGTCGGTTTGGCGGCCGCCTGGGTCGCCGGCACGGTGGCCGCCTTTGCAGCCGGGCTTGGCTGCGTCGTGTTCGTCGCCACCACAACCGGGGCGGACGTGGGGCGCGGCGACGCGGGCGTCAGCGGGCTGCTGAGCACCCAGCCGGCCAGCCCGCCGATCGCCCCGAGGAGGATTGCCAGGGCCACGAAGCCGGCCAGACCGAGCCCGCGTCGTGTCGGTTTCTGTGTCCGCGTGGGCTGACGCTGGCGGGTCACGCCGGGCGGCTGCACGACGGTGCGCTGGGTCGGCTGTCGCGGCGCGGCGTCGGTCTGCGACCATTGGATCGTCGCGTCGGCCGCCGCCGGTGGCGCGAGGGTCGTCTGACCGCGCAGTGCCGCCGCCACGAGCGCGGCGGATCGCGGCCGCGCCTCCGGCCGCTTGGCGAGCGTTGCCATGATCGTGTCGCTCAGGGCACGCGGGAGGCGCGGGTTGACCTCATGAGGCGGGCGCGGCGGCGTGTCAATGTGCATCCGCGCCACCGCGAGGGGCGCCTCGGCGGTGAAGGGCACCACCCCGGTCGCCATCTCGTAGAGGACCACGCCGAGCGAGTAGACGTCGGTCGCCGGGCTCGTCGGCTGCCCGAGCGCCTGCTCGGGCGCCATGTAGTGGACCGAGCCGATCACCATGCCGGTTTGCGTGATTGACCGCTCGCCGAGCGCGACCGCGATCCCGAAGTCCGCCACCTTCACGTGGCCGTTCGGCGCGATCAGCACGTTCGGCGACTTGATGTCGCGATGCACGATGCCGGCGCGGTGGGCGACGTCGATGGCCGCCGCGATCTGGCTCCCGATGGCCACGATGCGATCCGGCCGGAACGGCGCCTCGCGCCGGATCAGCGCGCGCAGATCCTCGCCCTCGACGAGCTCCATGACGATGTAGTTGGTGCCGCCGTCGCGCCCGACGTCGTAGATGGCAATGATGTTCGGGTGGCCAAGGCGAGCCGCCGAGCGGGCCTCGCGACGGAATCGCTCGAGGAAGTCGGCCTCGCCGCTGAACTGCTCGCGCAGGATCTTGACCGCCACGGGCCGGTCGAGCGTCGTGTCCTGGGCCTCGTAGACGACGGACATGCCGCCCTGCCCGAGGACGCGCCCCAGCCGGTAGCGGCCTCCGAGCAGGCTAGACTCGACGGTCACCCGGCGGCCCCCGTCGCCTCCGACGGGAAGTACTTCTCGCGCAGGATGCGGAACGCGCGGCACCCGATCAGGGCCACGTACGACATCGCGAGCAGCGGATAGAGCGGTATCGCGACGGCGCTGAGGATCGTGGCGAGCAGCGTCCCGAGGAGCAGCACGAGGCTGAAGATGGGGTTGGCCAGGGCCAGGATCGCGGCGCGCTTGTAGATCTCCAGCAGCGTCGGCGGCGGCAGCGCGCGTCGCGGCGGCGGGGCGGGGGCGGCCAGTCGCGCGGCCGATGCGTCGTCGAGCGACCAGCGGTCATCGACTATCTCGGGGAGCGGCTGCATGTCGGCCATGACGAGCAGGGGCAGCAGATACGCTTGCAGGGTGATCCAGTAGATGATCGCGTAGACCCAGAGGATCGCGACGGCCTGCCAGATTCCGGTGGTTGCAGTAAGATAAAACGACGCGTTGAAGAGGAGCGCCCCGAGGAGAAAGGCCCCGATCGCGAACATGGCGAGGGACATCTTCCACCAGCGGCGCACGGCGACCCAGAACACGCCGAATTCCGGGGTCTCGCCGTTCACGAGGTGGCCGGCGATGGCGTACACGCCGACCGTGAGCGGGCTCGGGACCACCAGCAAGATGAACCCGGCGACGAAGCCGGCCAGCGCCAGCGGCAGCTCCTCGACCTCGGGCGTCACCAGCAGCAGGCTGGCCACGAAGGCGACGAGCAAGTAGAGTGGCAGGCTGCCCAGGAACCAGATCACGTTCGTCCGGATCAGGAGCAGCGACTCCTCCCAGACGAAGATCATGGCCCGCCAAAGAACGCCGAATCCGCTTAGCATGGGCCGATTGTACCAGGGTAGGCCGCCGGGTCCAGCGCTATCCGCAAGGGTGTGGCGCGGCCGGTGTGCGTCGAGAGCTTTGCCCGCCTTCGCGCCATGCTGTCAGCCAAGCGGTGCGCCACCTTCGATGCCACCAGTCTCGCGGAGAAGCACCAGGCCATGCTGCACAGATTGGGTGAGGATGCTGGAGCAACGGTCGTCGTCTTCGGGATTCGCCCCGAGACCCTCCACCGCCAGACGGAGCGGCGCGAGAATCCGGATCATCTGCTCGATTTAACGGCGGGAGGCCATGGTGGGCAGGGCCGAGGCGCCGACCGAATCGACCATCGCCGGCTGCTGGGCGACCCCCGTCCCGCAGAACGGGCACGCCTTCCAGCGGAGCATCATCGGCTGCTCGCAGCGGGTGCAGAGGCGCTTGAGCCGAGTCTGGCACCAGGGGCAGTAGATGAAGTCGGACTCGGCGCGCTGCTTGCAGACCGGGCAGGCGCTCTGCACCTGGATGCCCTGCAAGAACGCTTCCTCTTCGAGCGACTCCTCGTAGAGCTGGGCGAGCGTCTTGGTGGGGCGCAGGATCACGTAGATCAGCAGCCCGGCGAAGCTGAAGACGGCCACCAGGAGGGTCGCGGCGATCTGGAGGAAGATGTCCGTGGTGCGGGAGCGGATGTCGCGGAAGGTCCACCAGATGCTGGCGATCCAGAGCGCGACGAGGTAGGCCGTGATGATGGTGAGGCCAATGCGGAGCACCCGCTCGACCTGGGCGATGATCTCCTCGATCATGGGTGGACGCTCATGGGGGACGCTGCCTCCGGAACGCGCGAACCTGCACCCCAGGGTACACGCGTGGCCGCGCGAGTATAGCACGGCCCCCGCGCCGTTCTTCTGTCCGGTCGTTACAAGTCGGTCCCAGCGAACGCGCTATTGGGCGAGGGTGACCTCGGTGGCCCCGTCGCCGCCCGTCTGGGCCTCGGCGGCAGCGAACCGCGTCACGAGCGGGTGGCGGCCGAGTTGCTCGCGGACGGCCGCGCGGACGGCGCCGGTGCCCTTGCCGTGGACGATGCGGGCGAACTGGTTGCCGGCCAGGAAGGCGTCGTTGAGGTACTTGTCGAGGGCCTCGGCGGCCTCGTCCGCGCGCATCCCGCGCAGATCGAGCTGCATCGGGGGCGTGACGGACGGGGCCGAGATGCGCGTGGTGACGGCGGGCTGCTCGCGCTCTTGCTGACGCCGCTCCTGGCGGGTGGTGGCGCGGGCCTCATCGAGCTCGCTCGCCTTGACGCGGACGCGCATGCCGCGCACGCTCAGCTCGGCGTCGCCGTTGGGAGCGATGCTCAGGATGGTGCCGGGCATCCCGAGGCGCGGGACGACGACCTCGGCGCCGACGCGCACGTCGGCCGGCCCGGGCGCTTCGGCAACGTCGGACTCGGGCTCGGGCAGGTAGGCGGGCTCCGAGTGCGGCAGCGGCCGAAGCTCGCGGACGGCGTCGGCGGCGTCGCGGAGCTGGCGCCTGTCCCCGCCGCGCGACGAGAGCTCGCGCAGGCGCTGGTCGGCCTCGCGGCGCAGCTCGGCGAGCATGGCCTCCGACTCGGCGCGGGCGCGATCCACGATGTCTAGGCGGGCGCGCTCGGCGTCGCGCAGCTCCGCGCGGAGTCGGCGCTGGAGGCGGTCGGCCTCGGCGGCGGCGCGGCGGGCGTCGCGCTTGGCGGCCTCGGCGGCCCGCCGGTCGCGCTGGGCCTCGGCGAGCAGCTCATCGGTCTGGAGCGACTCGGGGCTGACCATCGTGCGGGCGTAGTCGAGGACGTCGGCGGGCATGCCGAGCCGCCGCGCGATGGCGAGTGCATTGGAACGGCCGGGGATGCCGACGAGCAGGCGGTAGGTCGGCGCGAGCGTGCGCAGGTCGAACTCGACGGAGGCATTCTCGACGCGCTCGGTGCCGTTGGCGAACGCCTTCAGCTCTGAGTAATGGGTCGTGCCGATCGCGTAGGCGCCGCGGTCGCGGACGTGGATCAGGATGGCGCGGGCGAGCGCCGACCCCTCCTGCGGGTCGGTGCCGGCGCCCAGCTCGTCGAAGAGGAGCAAGGTGGCGCTATCGACCCAGCGGAGCATCTCGACGATGTGGGTGACGTG
>Ga0136611_10003608_pt1 | contig 10822 bp, 7 predicted proteins | sample AntDrymUQ2232306_2_FD_106645 | JGI IMG/M metagenome (GOLD analysis project Ga0136611, IMG submission 106645) | Polar desert sand microbial communities from Dry Valleys, Antarctica - metaG UQ223 (23.06) | ecosystem: Environmental > Terrestrial > Soil > Desert | place: Antarctica: Dry Valley... | reverse complement strand
TTCGCGTAGAAGGTGTCCACATGGTCGATCGTGAGCCCGCCGCTCTCGATGATCTGCGGGATGTCACGGTTGAGGTTGCAGCCGCACGCCACGCGCTTCTGGAACCCGTTCATCCGATCCTGCAGCTTGCGCACCTTCTCGTCCGGCGCCTTGCCGTGCTCGACGAAGTGCAGCGTCCCTCCCGGCTTCAGCACCCGCTTGACCTCCCGCACGGCTGCGACCGGGTCCGGGATCGAGCACAGCGTCCAGGTCGCGAGCGCGGCGTCGACCGACTGGTCCTCGATCGGAAGCGACTCACCGTCGAGACCCACGAACTCCACCGGCACCGACGACGCGTCGATCCGCTCCTGTGCCATCGACCTGCCGCGCTCCATGGGATCCACCGCGAGCAGTCGCGTCACGTCGAGCGGCATGTGCGGCAGGTTCAACCCGGTGCCGAAGCCGATCTCGACGACCTCGCCCTTCAGCGGCGCGCACACCTCCGCCCGGATGCGGCGGGTCTCCTTCGTGTTCATGAGGGTGTTCATGATCTTGGGAAACATGCGGTCGCGGTAGAAGGCCATGACGCAGTCTCGCGCTGCGCGCTACTTGCGCTGGACGAGTCCCGACAAGGCGCGGGTCAGCCCGCGCGGTGTCACGCCCGTGACGGCAGCGAGTCCCTTGTAGATCGCACCTGGCACCGACAGCGCCTTGCCCTTGGCCACGTCCTCGAGACCCTCCCGCGCGACGTCCTCCGCGTTGAGCCACGCGAAGTCGGGATACGTCGTCGCGTAGCTCTCGGTGTTGCTCACGCTCTGGAACTCGGTGCGAGTGAGGCCGGGGCACAGTGCCGTGACCTTCACGCCCGTGCCACGCACCTCGCCGTGCAGCGACTCCGTGAGGCTCGTCACGTACGCCTTCGTCGCCGCGTACACCGCGAGGCGAGGCGCCGGTTGGAAGCTCGCCACGCTGCTCACGTTGAGCAGGTACCCGCGGCCGCGCGGGACCATCACCGCGAACGACCCGCTCGCCATGCCGTCGGGCGTCTTCGCCGGGCCGGCGCACCTCGTCGTCGAGCCGGTCCGCGTCGAGCTCGTGGAAGTCGCCGGACGTGCCGAAGCCCGCGTTGTTGACCACGAGGTCGATGGGCTCCGCCTCGCTCTGGATCCGCTTCTCGACGAGCGCGACTCCCTCCGGCGTGATCAGGTCGGCGCTCATCACCTCGACGCCCGTGAAGCGCTTCGCCAGCTCCTCGAGCCGATCCGTCCGCCGCGCGACGATCACCATCGGGATCCTGGCGTCGCCGAGCAACCCGACCATCGCCTCCCCGATCCCACTGGACGCCCCAGTGATCAACGCCGACCGGAACGGGAAGCTCTTTGCCATGCGCAGAGGGTACGGCCACACCACCACCGAGGACCGGGTCGAGCCCGCTCACGTTCGCCCGGCGTCACCACGGCCTCGTCACGCGTGCGGAGGCGGCGAGGCTCGGCATCAACAGCCGCGCGTGGTACTGGGCGGTCGAGAGCGGCCGCCTCGAGCTCGTCCGGCCCGGCGTCGCGCGCCTTCCCGGCGCGCCCGACGGACCGGAGCAGCAGATCCTGGCCGGCGTGTGGACGTGCGGCACCGAGCGATGGCGTCGCACCGCTCTGCCGCGCACCTGTGGTGCCCGGCGCAGGTCGAGCCCCCTTTGATCGACGTTCTCCTCCCGCGCCACATCAGGCACCGCACGCCGCCTGACCTCGTCGTCCACCGGCCCACCGACAACGGCGACCTCCGCCCGGTCTGGCGATCGGCGATCCCGACGACGAACCCGTTGCGGACACTGGTCGACCTCGGCGAGGTCGACCCGGACGGAGTGCGGCCGTTCTTCGAACGGGTGGTCATCGCCGGGTTCGTCGCGCCTCGATCGGCATGGGCCGCAGTCGAGCGGCATGCGACGAAGGGGCGGCAGGGACCGGCGGTCCTGCGCGAGGTGTTGCGGGACTGGACGATGAACGAAAGGCCGCCGGACAGTGTGCTCGAGGGGCGATGAACGCGCTGCTCGGCCGGCACACGCTGCCGACGGCGCTGTTCCACCCCATCGTCTGCGGGTACGAGCTCGACTTCCTCATCGGCCGGCGCGTCGTCGTCGAGTGCGACGGGTGGGCGACCCACGGCCTCGACCGTTCGACGTTCGAGCGCGATCGCGTCCGCGACACGGAGCTGCTCGCGGCGGGCTACGTCGTCGCCCGGTTCACGTGGCGGCAGATCCGACGACAGGGCGCGCTCGTGGCGCGCCGGCTGCGGGCGATCCTCCTCCGCGTCGACCCGGAGGCGCTTCTCGGGAAACTCAGTACGTCAGGACGAACGCAGTTTCCCGAGAACGTCCTGTGAGCCCCGGGCGGCCGCGTCAGTGGGCGGCGGAGCGGGTGCCGCCGGTGGCGTTGAGCCTGGCGGTGGCACGGGCCAGCGCGGCGGCGGCCTCGGTGTCGGCGGAGTCGCGGCGCAGCGTCTCCTCGGCGCGGTCCTTCGCGGTGGCGGCGCGGATGCGGTCGATCTGCTCGGCAAGTTCGGCCTGATCGGACAGGATGCTGACCTTGTTGTTGCCGACCTGCACGAAGCCCCCGTGGACGGCCACGTCGAGGACGGTGCCGCCCTCGGCGAGGTAGATCCGCGTGTGGCTCTCGACGAGCGCGCCGAGGAACGGTGCGTGGCCGGGCAGGAACGCGATCTCGCCGCCGCCGAGCGTGCGGGTGATCACCTGCGTCGCCTCACCGCTGAACAGCACGCGTTCGGGCGACACGATCTCGACCTGCATCGTGTTCGCCATCGCGATCAGCCCGCCGACTCTTGCAGCGTCTTCGCCTTGGCGAGCACCTGCTCGACGGCGCCGACGTTCAGGAACGCCTGCTCCGGCACGTCGTCCAGCTCGCCCTTGACGATCGCCTCGAAGCTCTCGACCGTCTCGGCGACCGGCACGGTCTCGCCCTTGACGCCGGTGAAGACCTCGGCCACGTAGAACGGCTGGCTGAGGAAGCGCTGCACCTTGCGGGCACGGCTCACGATCAGGCGGTCCTCCTCGGACAGCTCGTCGAGGCCGAGGATGGCGATGATGTCCTGCAGCTCCTTGTAGCGCTGGAGGATCTCCTGCACCTGGCGAGCGACGCTGTAGTGGCGCTCGCCGACGATCTCCGGCGCGAGGATCGTCGAGGTCGACGCGAGGGGGTCCACCGCGGGGTAGATGCCGAGCGACGCGATCTGGCGGGACAGCTCGGTCGTGGCGTCGAGGAAGGTGAACGTCGTGAACGGCGCCGGGTCGGTGTAGTCGTCGGCCGGCACGTACACGGCCTGCAGCGACGTGATCGAGCGGCCGCGGGTCGAGGTGATCCGCTCCTGCAGCTGGCCCATCTCGTCCGCCAGCGTCGGCTGGTATCCCACGGCGGACGGCATGCGGCCGAGGAGCGTCGACACCTCGGAGCCCGCCTGCACGAAGCGGAAGATGTTGTCGACGAACAGCAACACGTCCTGGTTCTGGACGTCACGGAAGTACTCCGCCATCGTCAGCGCCGACAGCGCGACGCGCAGGCGCACGCCCGGCGGCTCGTCCATCTGACCGAACACGAGGGCGGCCTTCTCGAACACGCCCGACTCGGTCATCTCGATCATGAGGTCGGTGCCCTCACGGGTGCGCTCGCCGACGCCGGCGAACACCGACACACCACCGTGGTTCTGCGCCACACGACGGATCATCTCGGTGATGAGCACCGTCTTGCCGACGCCGGCACCACCGAACAGGCCGATCTTGCCGCCGGACACGTACGGGGTGAGTAGGTCGATGACCTTGATGCCGGTCTCGAACAGGCGACGGCTCGGCTCGAGCGCATCGAAGTCCGGAGCGGGACGGTGGATCTCCCACCGCTCCATGTCCTGGAAGTCGGCGTTGTCGGCGTCGAGCACGTCGCCCCACACGTTCCACACGTGACCGAGGGTGCGGTTGCCGACGGGCACCGTGATGCCGTGACCCGTGTCGCGCACCGCAGTGCCGCGGACGAGGCCGTCGGTGGGCTTCATCGACACGGCGCGGACGCGGCCCTCACCGAGCTGCTGCGCGACCTCGGCGAGAACCGTCGTCTCCTGGCCCTCGATGGTGACGGTGAACTCGATCGCGCGGTTCAGCTCGGGCAGCGAGCCGCGGGGGAACTCGACGTCGATCACCGGCCCGGCGATGGCGACGACGCGGCCGTCCTTGCGCTCTCTCTGGGGGTTCGGTTCGGTGGTGGTCATGTGATCGTTCCTCTGATCCAGGGCGTTGGGGTGATCGACGGGCGAAGGGTGCGGCGTCAGCCGCGGGTGTTCTCGTACAGGACGTGGTCGAAGTCGAACAGCTCGACCTGATGAAGGGTCTTGCCACCGGACAGCGCCTCGGCGCCGCTGACGATCTCCATGATCTCGGTGGTGATCGAGTCCTGACGAGCACGGTTCATGACTCGGCTGAGGCTCTTGATGAGCTCCTCCGCGTTGTCGGTGGCGCTCTTCATCGCCCGCTGGCGGAAGGCGTGCTCGCTCGCCGCCCCGTTGAGCAGCGCCGCGTAGATGCGGGCCTCGACGTAGCGCGGCAGCAGCGTCTCGAGGATCGTCGCCGGGTCCGGCTCGAACTCGAAGTCCGCAGCGGGACCGGTTCCGGCGCCGAGCTTGCCGTCGCCGCCCTCGACCGTCGATGCGCCGAGCGGCACGAGCGGACGGAGGACGACCTCCTGCTTCCCTGCGCTGACGAAGCGGGTGTAGACGAGCTCGACGCGGTCGACCTGACCGGACGTGAACAGCTCGACGACGTGCTTGCCGATTGCCGACGCGTTGGCGTACGACGGCGCGTCGCTGAAGCCCGAGAAGGTTGCGTTGATGTGGTAGCCGCGGAAGCGGAAGTAGCCCTCGGCCTTCCGGCCGACTGCGACGATCGTGTAGTCCTTGCCGGCGAGCACGTCGGCCTTGACCTCTCCCTCGGCCGCACGCTGGACGCCGGCGTTGTAGCCGCCGGCGAGACCGCGATCGGCGGAGATGACGACGTACGCCGTCGTCTTCACGACGTCGCGGCCGGCGAGCATCGGCGAGTTCGTCGACCCTCCCGCGGCAGCGAGATCGCGCACGACCTCGGTGATCTGCTCGCTGTAGGGAACGGCGGCGGCCACGCGCTGCTGCGCCTTGACGATGCGGGAGGCAGCGATCAGCTCCATGGCGCGCGTGATCTTCTTCGTCGCCTGGACCGACTTGATGCGGCCCCTGAGGATGCGTTCCTGCCCACCGGCCATGCGTCGTTACTCCGTCGCCAGCGTCTTGTTCGACTGTGCCTCGCCGAGCTCGCCGGCATCGGTCGCGAGCGGGTTCGCGTCGCGCTCCGCCTGCTGCATCGCGGCGACGAACTCGGACTTGAAGCTGATGATGAGGTCGCCGAGCTCGGCGACCTCATCATCAGCTTCAAGTCCGAGTTCGTCGCCGCGATGCAGCAGGCGGAGCGCGACGCGAACCCGCTCGCGACCGATGCCGGCGAGCTCGGCGAGGCACAGTCGAACAAGACGCTGGCGACGGAGTAACGACGCATGGCCGGTGGGCAGGAACGCATCCTCAGGGGCCGCATCAAGTCGGTCCAGGCGACGAAGAAGATCACGCGCGCCATGGAGCTGATCGCTGCCTCCCGCATCGTCAAGGCGCAGCAGCGCGTGGCCGCCGCCGTTCCCTACAGCGAGCAGATCACCGAGGTCGTGCGCGATCTCGCTGCCGCGGGAGGGTCGACGAACTCGCCGATGCTCGCCGGCCGCGACGTCGTGAAGACGACGGCGTACGTCGTCATCTCCGCCGATCGCGGTCTCGCCGGCGGCTACAACGCCGGCGTCCAGCGTGCGGCCGAGGGAGAGGTCAAGGCCGACGTGCTCGCCGGCAAGGACTACACGATCGTCGCAGTCGGCCGGAAGGCCGAGGGCTACTTCCGCTTCCGCGGCTACCACATCAACGCAACCTTCTCGGGCTTCAGCGACGCGCCGTCGTACGCCAACGCGTCGGCAATCGGCAAGCACGTCGTCGAGCTGTTCACGTCCGGTCAGGTCGACCGCGTCGAGCTCGTCTACACCCGCTTCGTCAGCGCAGGGAAGCAGGAGGTCGTCCTCCGTCCGCTCGTGCCGCTCGGCGCATCGACGGTCGAGGGCGGCGACGGCAAGCTCGGCGCCGGAACCGGTCCCGCTGCGGACTTCGAGTTCGAGCCGGACCCGGCGACGATCCTCGAGACGCTGCTGCCGCGCTACGTCGAGGCCCGCATCTACGCGGCGCTGCTCAACGGGGCGGCGAGCGAGCACGCCTTCCGCCAGCGGGCGATGAAGAGCGCCACCGACAACGCGGAGGAGCTCATCAAGAGCCTCAGCCGAGTCATGAACCGTGCTCGTCAGGACTCGATCACCACCGAGATCATGGAGATCGTCAGCGGCGCCGAGGCGCTGTCCGGTGGCAAGACCCTTCATCAGGTCGAGCTGTTCGACTTCGACCACGTCCTGTACGAGAACACCCGCGGCTGACGCCGCACCCTTCGCCCGTCGATCACCCCAACGCCCTGGATCAGAGGAACGATCACATGACCACCACCGAACCGAACCCCCAGAGAGAGCGCAAGGACGGCCGCGTCGTCGCCATCGCCGGGCCGGTGATCGACGTCGAGTTCCCCCGCGGCTCGCTGCCCGAGCTGAACCGCGCGATCGAGTTCACCGTCACCATCGAGGGCCAGGAGACGACGGTTCTCGCCGAGGTCGCGCAGCAGCTCGGTGAGGGCCGCGTCCGCGCCGTGTCGATGAAGCCCACCGACGGCCTCGTCCGCGGCACTGCGGTGCGCGACACGGGTCACGGCATCACGGTGCCCGTCGGCAACCGCACCCTCGGTCACGTGTGGAACGTGTGGGGCGACGTGCTCGACGCCGACAACGCCGACTTCCAGGACATGGAGCGGTGGGAGATCCACCGTCCCGCTCCGGACTTCGATGCGCTCGAGCCGAGCCGTCGCCTGTTCGAGACCGGCATCAAGGTCATCGACCTACTCACCCCGTACGTGTCCGGCGGCAAGATCGGCCTGTTCGGTGGTGCCGGCGTCGGCAAGACGGTGCTCATCACCGAGATGATCCGTCGTGTGGCGCAGAACCACGGTGGTGTGTCGGTGTTCGCCGGCGTCGGCGAGCGCACCCGTGAGGGCACCGACCTCATGATCGAGATGACCGAGTCGGGCGTGTTCGAGAAGGCCGCCCTCGTGTTCGGTCAGATGGACGAGCCGCCGGGCGTGCGCCTGCGCGTCGCGCTGTCGGCGCTGACGATGGCGGAGTACTTCCGTGACGTCCAGAACCAGGACGTGTTGCTGTTCGTCGACAACATCTTCCGCTTCGTGCAGGCGGGCTCCGAGGTGTCGACGCTCCTCGGCCGCATGCCGTCCGCCGTGGGATACCAGCCGACGCTGGCGGACGAGATGGGCCAGCTGCAGGAGCGGATCACCTCGACCCGCGGCCGCTCGATCACGTCGCTGCAGGCCGTGTACGTGCCGGCCGACGACTACACCGACCCGGCGCCGTTCACGACGTTCACCTTCCTCGACGCCACGACCGAGCTGTCCCGCCAGATCGCGTCGCTCGGCATCTACCCCGCGGTGGACCCCCTCGCGTCGACCTCGACGATCCTCGCGCCGGAGATCGTCGGCGAGCGCCACTACAGCGTCGCTCGCCAGGTGCAGGAGATCCTCCAGCGCTACAAGGAGCTGCAGGACATCATCGCCATCCTCGGCCTCGACGAGCTGTCCGAGGAGGACCGCCTGATCGTGAGCCGTGCCCGCAAGGTGCAGCGCTTCCTCAGCCAGCCGTTCTACGTGGCCGAGGTCTTCACCGGCGTCAAGGGCGAGACCGTGCCGGTCGCCGAGACGGTCGAGAGCTTCGAGGCGATCGTCAAGGGCGAGCTGGACGACGTGCCGGAGCAGGCGTTCCTGAACGTCGGCGCCGTCGAGCAGGTGCTCGCCAAGGCGAAGACGCTGCAAGAGTCGGCGGGCTGATCGCGATGGCGAACACGATGCAGGTCGAGATCGTGTCGCCCGAACGCGTGCTGTTCAGCGGTGAGGCGACGCAGGTGATCACCCGCACGCTCGGCGGCGGCGAGATCGCGTTCCTGCCCGGCCACGCACCGTTCCTCGGCGCGCTCGTCGAGAGCCACACGCGGATCTACCTCGCCGAGGGCGGCACCGTCCTCGACGTGGCCGTCCACGGGGGCTTCGTGCAGGTCGGCAACAACAAGGTCAGCATCCTGTCCGATCAGGCCGAACTTGCCGAGCAGATCGACCGCATCCGCGCCGCCACCGCGAAGGACCGCGCCGAGGAGACGCTGCGCCGCGACTCCGCCGACACCGAGGCCGCCGCCGCGCTGGCCCGTGCCACCGCCAGGCTCAACGCCACCGGCGGCACCCGCTCCGCCGCCCACTGACGCGGCCGCCCGGGGCTCACAGGACGTTCTCGGGAAACTGCGTTCGTCCTGACGTACTGAGTTTCCCGAGAAGCGCCTCCGGGTCGACGCGGAGGAGGATCGCCCGCAGCCGGCGCGCCACGAGCGCGCCCTGTCGTCGGATCTGCCGCCACGTGAACCGGGCGACGACGTAGCCCGCCGCGAGCAGCTCCGTGTCGCGGACGCGATCGCGCTCGAACGTCGAACGGTCGAGGCCGTGGGTCGCCCACCCGTCGCACTCGACGACGACGCGCCGGCCGATGAGGAAGTCGAGCTCGTACCCGCAGACGATGGGGTGGAACAGCGCCGTCGGCAGCGTGTGCCGGCCGAGCAGCGCGTTCATCGCCCCTCGAGCACACTGTCCGGCGGCCTTTCGTTCATCGTCCAGTCCCGCAACACCTCGCGCAGGACCGCCGGTCCCTGCCGCCCCTTCGTCGCATGCCGCTCGACTGCGGCCCATGCCGATCGAGGCGCGACGAACCCGGCGATGACCACCCGTTCGAAGAACGGCCGCACTCCGTCCGGGTCGACCTCGCCGAGGTCGACCAGTGTCCGCAACGGGTTCGTCGTCGGGATCGCCGATCGCCAGACCGGGCGGAGGTCGCCGTTGTCGGTGGGCCGGTGGACGACGAGGTCAGGCGGCGTGCGGTGCCTGATGTGGCGCGGGAGGAGAACGTCGATCAAAGGGGGCTCGACCTGCGCCGGGCACCACAGGTGCGCGGCAGAGCGGTGCGACGCCATCGCTCGGTGCCGCACGTCCACACGCCGGCCAGGATCTGCTGCTCCGGTCCGTCGGGCGCGCCGGGAAGGCGCGCGACGCCGGGCCGGACGAGCTCGAGGCGGCCGCTCTCGACCGCCCAGTACCACGCGCGGCTGTTGATGCCGAGCCTCGCCGCCTCCGCACGCGTGACGAGGCCGTGGTGACGCCGGGCGAACGTGAGCGGGCTCGACCCGGTCCTCGGTGGTGGTGTGGCCGTACCCTCTGCGCATGGCAAAGAGCTTCCCGTTCCGGTCGGCGTTGATCACTGGGGCGTCCAGTGGGATCGGGGAGGCGATGGTCGGGTTGCTCGGCGACGCCAGGATCCCGATGGTGATCGTCGCGCGGCGGACGGATCGGCTCGAGGAGCTGGCGAAGCGCTTCACGGGCGTCGAGGTGATGAGCGCCGACCTGATCACGCCGGAGGGAGTCGCGCTCGTCGAGAAGCGGATCCAGAGCGAGGCGGAGCCCATCGACCTCGTGGTCAACAACGCGGGCTTCGGCACGTCCGGCGACTTCCACGAGCTCGACGCGGACCGGCTCGACGACGAGGTGCGCCGGCCCGGCGAAGACGCCCGACGGCATGGCGAGCGGGTCGTTCGCGGTGATGGTCCCGCGCGGCCGCGGGTACCTGCTCAACGTGAGCAGCGTGGCGAGCTTCCAACCGGCGCCTCGCCTCGCGGTGTACGCGGCGACGAAGGCGTACGTGACGAGCCTCACGGAGTCGCTGCACGGCGAGGTGCGTGGCACGGGCGTGAAGGTCACGGCACTGTGCCCCGGCCTCACTCGCACCGAGTTCCAGAGCGTGAGCAACACCGAGAGCTACGCGACGACGTATCCCGACTTCGCGTGGCTCAACGCGGAGGACGTCGCGCGGGAGGGTCTCGAGGACGTGGCCAAGGGCAAGGCGCTGTCGGTGCCAGGTGCGATCTACAAGGGACTCGCTGCCGTCACGGGCGTGACACCGCGCGGGCTGACCCGCGCCTTGTCGGGACTCGTCCAGCGCAAGTAGCGCGCAGCGCGAGACTGCGTCATGGCCTTCTACCGCGACCGCATGTTTCCCAAGATCATGAACACCCTCATGAACACGAAGGAGACCCGCCGCATCCGGGCGGAGGTGTGCGCGCCGCTGAAGGGCGAGGTCGTCGAGATCGGCTTCGGCACCGGGTTGAACCTGCCGCACATGCCGCTCGACGTGACGCGACTGCTCGCGGTGGATCCCATGGAGCGCGGCAGGTCGATGGCACAGGAGCGGATCGACGCGTCGTCGGTGCCGGTGGAGTTCGTGGGTCTCGACGGTGAGTCGCTTCCGATCGAGGACCAGTCGGTCGACGCCGCGCTCGCGACCTGGACGCTGTGCTCGATCCCGGACCCGGTCGCAGCCGTGCGGGAGGTCAAGCGGGTGCTGAAGCCGGGAGGGACGCTGCACTTCGTCGAGCACGGCAAGGCGCCGGACGAGAAGGTGCGCAAGCTGCAGGATCGGATGAACGGGTTCCAGAAGCGCGTGGCGTGCGGCTGCAACCTCAACCGTGACATCCCGCAGATCATCGAGAGCGGCGGGCTCACGATCGACCATGTGGACACCTTCTACGCGAA
>Ga0136611_10003607_pt1 | contig 10826 bp, 10 predicted proteins | sample AntDrymUQ2232306_2_FD_106645 | JGI IMG/M metagenome (GOLD analysis project Ga0136611, IMG submission 106645) | Polar desert sand microbial communities from Dry Valleys, Antarctica - metaG UQ223 (23.06) | ecosystem: Environmental > Terrestrial > Soil > Desert | place: Antarctica: Dry Valley... | reverse complement strand
TCCGCGCTGGGGCAATTTTGTCACGCGCTCGTTTGCCGATTATCACGTTCCGTCAAATCTCGACATCGGCGCGATAGAATCTATTTTTATCAGCGAGGAAGACAAAATCGTCAATAAAATGGGTATTAAAGGCATCGGCGAAGTCGGTATCGCGGGCGTTGCGGCGGCGGTTGCCAACGCGATTTTCAACGCGACCGGCAAACGTGTGCGAATTCTGCCAATTACACCGGATAAATTGCTGTAAATAGATGAATCTTGAATCGAGCGGGAAAGTCAGGACGATTATCACCGGCGCGACCGGAATGGTCGGCGAAGGCGTTTTGCACGAATGTCTAAAAAGCATGGCGGTCGAAAAGGTTTTAGTCGTCGGCAGAAAATCGTGCGGCGTTTCGCATCTGAAATTGACGGAAATCATTCGTCAGGATTTTTTCGATTTGTCGCTGATTGAATATCAGCTTGCCGGTTACAACGCTTGTTTTTTCTGTCTCGGCGTTTCGTCAACGGGCGTTTCTAATGATGAATATAAACGTCTGACTTATGATCTGACGATGAATTTTGCTGAAAGGCTGGTAAAAGAAAGTCCTGAAATGACGTTTTGCTACGTTTCGGGCGCAGGTACGGATTCGACGGAAACGGGCAGACTACATTGGACGCGGGTTAAAGGCAAAACCGAAAACGATTTGATGAAACTGCCATTCAAGCGCGTTTTTGCATTTCGGATTGGATTTTTGAAACTGGAGAAAGAGTTCAAAAATCAGTGAATCTTTACAAATATCTCGGATGGCTTTATCCGCTCGTGCGGGCGGTTTCAAACAAATACGCCTCGACGCTTGGAGAAGTCGGAAGGGCGATGACAAACAGCGCGGGCGCGGATTACGAGAAAAATATTATTGAAGTGTCGGACATTATCGAATTAAGTAGAAAATAAAACTATGAAATTTTCAACAAAATTAATTTTAGCCTTTTTCTTTTAACGGCTCTTTTTCTATGTTGATTGTTTTACCTTTGTGAAGACCGACTAATCCGAAAGCTATTGTTAAAGAGGTGAAAATGCTTTGATAACAAAATAACAGAATGCCAACTGTTAAAGACAATACGTAAGAAGGCATACTTAATGCCGCACTATAAACCGAGTAATATCCATAACGCTCTAAGGCAGCCCATCTACCGCCAGCTTTGGCTACTAATTTCTCCAGTTCACCGCTTGTCCATAATGGAAAGAAAACCATAGCGTCATTTGGCTCGTGAGTAACAATACAATGATTGTATAAAATTATGTAGAGAATAATAAAAATAAAACTCGTAACTCCTAATGCAATCGAGGATTTAAATATAGTCAGCGGCTTAAAATTCTTAATTTTAACTTGATACATCCATAAAAGAATAAGTGCCAATGAGCCAAACGCTTCAATTACACCGCCAAATAAAAATGAATATCCTGATCCTGGCGGAGTAGCAATTCCTTTCCACATTATTGCAAACCCTGGAATTACCGCGAAAATTCCAGAAACTGCCAAATATAATTTTTTCATATAGGTCTGAAATTAAATTTTTAATGTTAATTTTCCAATGTTGCTAAATAAGACTTTTGGCTGCGTCTTGTGACATTTATTTGCCTGCGCCAATCCTTTTTATCGGGATGTTTGATAATAACCATGTATTGTTGTTGTTGAATCTTCAATGTTGCATTGGTGTTTGAAGGTTGTAACCAACGAATATCATTTAAACTGTTTTCCCCTTCAAAATCCCAAATGCTGAAAGGAACTAAATATATCTTGGCGTTTGATGGATTGGAGTTTATTTCCAACTCAACTTCTTCCGGTGTCGAGGCTGATTCATCTCCGGCAAATTGGTCCGAAAAATTATAGTTTGCTAAAAATATTACTTTCCCCTGCTTGTTAATATACCCATACAAAATTTCGTCGTCTGAGGTGCATTGACCGCCTTCTTTGCTTGTCCAATTTATATAAACCAGTGCCAAACCATTGGAGAACGGTCCTGCATATTTGAATATTTTTTTGAATAGTTTCTTTCCTTTTTTATCAATAAAATAGTAATTTGCACCAACTCTAACTTGGGCTACCCCTTCCTTGAATCCCCATACTGCATCAAATGCGGGCTGAATCTCAACCTTACCTTGGGCGTTTATGAATCCCCATTTGCGACTTAGCTTAATAGGATACAACCCCTCAGAAAAAGAAGGTTCATAGGATGTGCCAAGTCCTTCCTTACACCTGTATCCCCACCGACTGTTCGGGGTGAATAATCCTGCTGTATCAGAAAAAACATATTTAGTTTGTATCAGGGTGCTTTTTGTATCAATAAATCCTAATTTACCGTTGTTAAGTTGAACTGATGCTAGTCCTTCGGAGAAGTCACTCACTTGCTTGTAAGTTGGCTTGAGAATTTCGATTCCATCTTTGTTTATAAATCCCCATTTTCCATTAACAGAAACCGCTGCAAAATCATCAACAAATTCTCTTGCTTGTTCATATTTCGGAGCAATAACGAAGTTGCCAAACTTGTTCTTGTACCCGCAAAGATCATTTTTATCAGTACAATCTAACATAATATCTTTTTTAGGAAAATCATCTGGAGGATTAATTTCTTCACCTTTCATATTTATATAATAGCTTTGGTCAATAAAAGCATAGCCTTTCTTAAATTTACTGAACTGTAAAAAATTGTAGGGAGAACCTGGCTCTATCTCAAATTTATATGGAAGCGTTAAATGACCTTTTTCATCAATAAAGCCAAGTTTTCCATTAATACTACTAACAACGGGAAAAAGATTGTCTGTGCTATCTGTAGTAGGAATAGTTTGAGCAATGAGTTCCGCGTTAAATAAAAAGCAAATTAAAATGATACAACACTTAAACATGAAAGTTTTTCCTCCGAGTTTTTATTAAGATTTGATAAATTAAACCTATAATAAAATACTTTTTTAAAAAGTTACAGAACTTTCTTAATATGTTGAGAGACTTTTTTGTGTAAAATTTACTAAAATTTTATGTGAAATATTGATTGTTTTAAGATATTTATAAAATTATGCGATACATCGGAAAGGAAATGAGCCGCGTGGACGGCGTGGCGAAAGTTACGGGGCAGGCGAGATATGCCGCCGAGTTTCAGGTGAAAGACGTTGCATACGGTTTTATCGTCCAGAGCGCGATTGCCAAAGGCGCGATTAAAGCGATTGAAACGGGCGAAGCCGAAAAGCAGTCGGGCGTGATAAAGATTTTCACGCACCTGAACGCTGCCAAATCGAAAGCGATGGACAAAGCTTTTTGCGCTCTGCAATCGGACAAAATCGTTTTCAGCGGTCAGCCGATTGCGCTGGTCGTCGCCGAAACATTCGAGCAGGCGCGATTTGCGGCGCGTCTGGTGAAAGCGACTTACGCGGAAGAAAAATCTCAGACCGATACGATGAAAGCGAAAGCCGTCGCCGCGGACGGACCGAAAGCGCGCGGAAATCCGGCGGAAGCCTTAAAGAATTCACCCGTCAAAGTCGTCGCCGAATATACGATTCCGATTGAGCATCACAACCCGATGGAGCCGCACGCGGCGATTGCCGTCTGGGAAGGCGAAAAATTGACGCTTTTCGATAAAACGCAGGGCGTTTACGAGGTGCGCGGGCATTTGATGCAAAGTTTCGGTATCAAAGCTGTAAATGTTAATGTCGTTTCGCCGTTCGTCGGCGGCGCGTTCGGCGCGGCTTTGAATCCGAATTATTATCCGTTTTTAACCGCAATGGCGGCGCGGGAAATCAAGCGTCCCGTAAAAGTGAATTACACCAGACGGCAGATGTTCACCGGACACGGCTATCGTCCGTATACCTGGCAAAAAGTTTCAATCGGCGCAACGCGCGATGGCAAACTTCAGTCAATTATCCACGAAGCGACGGGAAACACTTCGACATTTGAAGATTTTGCGGAAAACCCGAACACTTTTGGGCGCACTCTCTACAATTGCCCGAATTACGACACGCCGTATAAGCTCGCCAAAACTGATCTACCGACACCGACCTGGATGCGCGCGCCGGGAGCGGTTTCAGGAGCTTTCGCGTTGGAGTCGGCGATTGACGAACTCGCTTACGAATTAAAAATAGACCCGCTCGAGTTTCGGATTATCAACTACGCGAAGAAAGACCCCGACACGGGCAAAGAGTTTTCGAGCAAAGCTTTGATGGACTGTTTCAAACAGGGAGCGGCGAAATTCGGTTGGGAAAAACGCAAACTCGAACCGCGTTCGATGCGCGAAGGAAAATGGCTCGTCGGCTGGGGAACGGCGACGGGAACCTGGGGCGCGTATCAGTTGCCCGCTTCGATTAAAATGACTTTTCGAGCCGACGGCACGGCTTTGGTCGGCAGCGCGACCGCCGACATCGGACCCGGAACTTACACGGTCATCACGATGATTTCCGCCGAATATCTCGGACTCGCGCCCGACAAAGTGAAATTTGAACTCGGCGACACGAATTTGCCGCAGGCTCCCGTGCAGGGCGGTTCGTTCACAACCGCTTCGGTCGGTTCGGCGGCGCACGGCGCGGCTTTGAATATTAAGCAGAAGTTGTTCGATATGGCTCTGAAAGAGATGAATTCGCCGCTGGCGGGCGCGAAAGCAGACGATACGGAATTGGGAAATGGCGTTCTGCGCTTAAAAAATGATTCGTCAAAATTTGTTTCAGTCAATGAATTGATGCGGAAAAATAATTTGACGGAAATCGTCGAAAATCACACTTCAAAACCGAATCCCGAACGCGAGAAATATACGACGATGGCGCACGGAGCGCAGTTTGTCGAGGTTAAGGTTGATGAAGATTTGGGTATCGTCAAAGTTACGCGCGTCGTCGAAGCGACCGCTGTCGGCAAGATTATGAACCCGAAAACTTCGCATTCGCAGGAAATGGGCGGAGTCGTCTGGGGCATCGGAATGGCTCTGTACGAAAATACGGAAATCGACCATCGCTACGGGCGGATGATGACGACGAATCTTGCCGATTATCACGTCCCGTCGAATGCCGACGTGCATTCGGTCGAGACGGATTTTATCGAGGAAGAAGACAAAATCGTCAACGCGCTCGGCGTTAAAGGAATGGGCGAGCTTTGTATGGTCGGGATTCCGGCGGCGATTGCCAATGCGATTTTTCACGCGACGGGAAAGCGTGTCAGAGATTTGCCGATTACGGTCGATAAACTGTTGTGAATTTTTCCGGCAACCCGAAAATCGGCTTGATTATTCTCGCCGCCGGAAGTTCGAGCCGGATGAATCACGAACCGAAACAGATGCTCAAATTTCGCGGTAAAACTCTTTTGCGGCGAGCGGCTGAAACGGCTTTGCAATCTGAATTTTATTCGACAGTCGTCGTTTTGGGCGCAAATCAGGAAAAACTGCGAAAAGATATTGAAGATTTGCCGCTGAGAATTACGGTTAATGAAAATTGGGAAAGCGGAATCAGTTCATCAATCAAAAAGGGGTTGTCGGCTCTTTCCGAAGAAAACCCGGATGCGGTAATGATTATGTTGTGCGACCAACCGTTTGTTACGACGGAAGTTTTGCAGCGGCTTCGAGATGCTTTTATTGAGACGAAAAAACCGATTGCGGCGAGCGAATATGAAAACACATTCGGAGTTCCCGCTTTGTTCGGGCGTGAAATTTTTGCCGAGTTGAGTAATTTACAGAATGACGAAGGAGCGAAAAAAATCATAAAAAAAGATATAAACAGAATTGCTTTTGTCGCCGTGCCTGAAGCCGCTTTCGATGTTGACACCTTGCAGGATTTTGAAAAACTCAAGCGATTGTCTTTTCCGAATTAAAATCAATATCATTTCTATTTGTGAACAAAGAATTACTCGAAATCATCAAATATTTTGAGCGCGCCCGACCCGATTCGACCAAAACGGTTTTAGCCACCGTCGTTGACGTTCAAGGTTCGAGTTATCGCCTGCCCGGAGCGCGAATGCTGATTGGCGAGAATGGCGAAATGCTCGGCACGGTATCGGGCGGCTGTCTGGAAGCCGATGTGTTGGAGCGGGCAAGCCGTGTTTTGCAGACGGGAACGACGGAGGTTTTCACTTACGATACGACAAGTCACGCGGATTCGGTTTTCTCGCTCAATATGGGCTGTCGCGGCGTGATTCGGATTTTGCTCGAACGTCCGAATCTTGATTTTATCGATTTTTGTCGCCGTCTTCGTCAAACGCGGCACAGCGGATTGGCTGTCGCGTTGATCGGCAGGGAAGAAAACGCTAATGACTGCAAGATTGGTGCGCGAATGGTTTTTGACGAAGGCAAAATAATAACGAACCAATTTAGTCCGGCAATGACGGGAAATTTGCTGCCGGATTGTCTAATCGTTTTGCAGGAGAAAAAATCAAAACTTCTAAAAAACGCTTTTGGCGAGTTTTTCCTGGAATTTATACCGTCTTCTGTTTCGTTGATAATTTTCGGCGCGGGCGCGGATGCGATTCCGGTTGCGGAAACGGCAAAAAATCTCGGTTGGCATACGACGATAATTGACCATCGCGCTGCGTTTGCCAATAAAGTAAGATTTCCGGCGGCAGATGAAATAATTATCACTCGCGCCGAAAATCTCGAAACAAATTTGGTGATTGACGAAAAAACCGTCGCCGTCGTTATGTCGCATAACTACGAACACGATAAAAATGTTCTTCGGTTTTTACTCAATTCAGACGCCCTCTACATCGGCGCGCTCGGACCGAAAAGACGGACTGAAAATATCCTGCGTGAATGGCGCGAAACGGGCGAAAACTTTTCAGACAAACAGCTAAAAAGACTTTATGCGCCAATTGGTTTGGACATCGGAGCGGATGCGCCCGAATCAATCGCGCTTTCAATCATCGCGGAAATTAAAAGTGTCCTGACAGACCGGAACGGCGGATTTTTACGCCAGAGAAATGGTTCAATTTATAACCGCTAACCGCATATGGATAAGCCTAGGGCAAATTCAATCCACATTCATCAAAAATTTGCGTCCTGTTCCCAAGCGCATCATAGGTAAATATAGTAGTAGTCGGATTTTAATAACAAATTTATAACGGAAAATAAAAGGCAAACCCCGGAGCTTGCCTCTAAGTTGTTGAAATATGGTGGCTGGAGAGTGACTTGAACACTCGACCTCGGGGTTATGAATCCCGCGCTCTAACCAGCTGAGCTACCCAGCCTAAGGAAATTTTGATTATAAAGCTAAACCTGAAAAAATCAAGCACCGTCAAAAACGAACCATTTTTGACGGCGAAAAAGAGTCGCTGTTTAGCTAAATCTGACGGCAGTAAAAGCAGAAGTTTAGGCAGCTATTTTATTTAGTCGGGTCTAAAGTAGGCGCTATGATTTTGATGTTCGGGTCTAATTCCCAAATTTGCGTCAAACGCGTGTGAAATACCATTTCTCCGGTTCGGTTTTCCATTTCCATATCCGATTTCAGCAGCATACCGTCTTCATTAAACCAGTATTTAGTTGTTGTAATGGAAAGAGTTTCCTTGTTGTTTGCGGAACTGACGAGTTTCTTTCCGGCAATTTTGGCGTATCTATTTACGGACTGATTATTCAACTTTTCACTACCGAGAAATTTATACTCAATTTGATTATCAACCTCATTATCAACCCTTGTCAGTTTGTTCCCGGGTTGAGATTTAACTTTCGGGCTTTCTTCTTTCCATGCGTCGCTTTCTTTTCGAGTATAAGTCTTACCACCAATTCTGATTGTCTCTGTTTTTTTGTTCACAGACTGAAAACTGGACTCGTAAGTGGTGCGACTCGTTGTGGGCGAAGCAAATTCCAATACTGTTTTTGATGAATAATCCGTCTGCGGTCTTCCCTCAACACTGGATTGAGTGGTTATTATTATTCGATGGGATTTACCTTTCAGTTTTTCAAAAGAGTTTTGATAAACCGCATCAAACTCTGCTTGCTCAATTGTTTTTTCCTGAGCAAAAACGCCAATATACCCAAACAAAATCAAAACTATCCAAAGAATCTTTTTCATATTTTTTCCTCAATTATTAAACTAATAAGCAGCCGGTATGTGATTCATTTTATAAAATATTTTCTTTCATTTATCCGGCTGTGTTATCGAAAAATGTTCCTTTAATACCTATGTCGGTATCGGTTTCTAACTTAAACAACGCGGATTTCTTAAAGTTGCAAAAAAACAAATGATTTATTTATCAATCGAGAAAAAGCGCATCCGGCAATTAATTTGCTGCCGGAGTTTGCGTCAAACTTTGCCGGATAAAATACGTTTGCGTCACCGACAATTTTGCCGTGACAAACAAAAAACAGTTATGATAGTCAGATATTTTCCCGGGAGATTTGTGTAATGCCGGTTGTATTAGCCGCTTCGGTCGAGAATGCCGGAGTCTTATTATCACTGTTTATAATGCTCGCTTTCGCCAAGATTATGGCGGAAATTTTTGAACGTCTGCGGCAGCCTGCCGTCGTCGGCGAAATTTTGGCGGGCGTAATTATCGGTCCGAGCCTTTTGGGTTGGGTCGAATCGTCAGCCATTATCAATGTCTTAGCGGAAATCGGCGTTATCTTTTTGCTTTTCAACGTCGGGTTGGAAACAAAACCATCCGACATTCTGCGCGTCGGGAAACGCTCGTTGATTGTTGCCGTTCTGGGGATTATTTTGCCGTTTGCTGCCGGTTATTTGGTCGCAATCTGGTGGAACGGTTCATTTATCGAAGCGATGTTTATCGGCGCGGCGCTGGTGGCGACGTCGGTCGGAATTACGGCACGGGTTTTAGGCTCGATGGGACTGCTCGCTAAAGAAACATCGCGGATAATTCTCGGCGCGGCGGTGATTGACGACATTCTCGGTTTGATAATACTGTCGGTCGTTTCGAGTTTCGGTCAAGGCGGTATTAACTACTTCGAGTTGGGGAAAACCGCCGGACTCGCAATTTTATTTACCGTCTTTGTCACCGTTGTCGGAGCGAAAATGATGACGAAATTCGCGCCGAAAATCGAGAACCTGCATATCAGCAAACCGTTTTTTAATTTGGGTTTAATATTGTGTTTAGGGCTTTCTTTCGCCGCCGGTTCAATCGGCGTGGCGGCGATTATCGGCGCGTTTCTGGCGGGAATGAGTTTGGCGGAAGCGACCGAAAATAATTACAAAATGCGCCGATTAACCAGCGGCGTGACGGAATTTCTCGTGCCGTTTTTTCTCGTCAATATCGGAATGCAGTTAAATCTGCACGTTTTTAAGGATTTTTCGGTTCTCGGATTCGCGGTTTTGCTGACGATTGTTGCCGTTTTGACAAAATTCGTCGGCTGCGGAATCGGGGCGTTCGGCTTAGGCAAACGCGAAGCCGCGCAAATTGGAATCGGAATGGTTCCGCGCGGCGAAGTCGGCATCGTCGTCGCGCAAATCGGGCTTGGGATGGCGGCGATCAGCGAAACTTTTTTCGCGGCGGTTCTTTTTATGGCAGTAGCGACGACGCTGATCGCGCCGCCTTTTATCAGGATACTGTTTGCCGAAGATAAAGATAACGACGGAGTGCCGGACGAAATGCCCGATGTTGATATTTCCGATTCGTTTTCGCGGCTTGGTTAAGGCATTTTTAATTTTTTGCTAAGACAACAACCGGCGTAAATACAAATTCATCGAACTAAATCAAATTTTAGTGTTAAAATTAAAAACATAAGGAATCAAAGTTACGAGGTTTGAAACAAATGAAATTTGTAAAGAAGTTGTCGTTTGGCAAAACGCACCCGAAAAATCCGGCGGCGAAACTTTTTAGTTTTGCATTGCTATGCGTTTTCGTCGTTTCCGCAGCGGCGCAAACCAAGAAGCCCGCCGCTCAAAATAATCAGTTTCGCGCGATTACGATTATAACCGAGCCGAAAGCGATTATCTGGCTGGATGATATTAGATACGGAAAAACCGATGACAGCGGAAAACTCGAAATCAAAACCCTTTCAACCGGACGGCATTCGCTTCGCGTTCGCGCCGACGGCTTCAAACAATCGTCGCAAAATCTGCTTCCGGCGCAAAAGGGCGAAATAAAAATCGCTTTGACAAAAACGACCGACGAAGCCGAATTAGCTTTTCAGGAAGCCGAAAGAACGCTTACTCTCGATAGAGAAAAAGCCGCCGAACTTTACCGCAAGGCGATAAAACTGCGACCGAAATACCCGGAAGCATACCTTGCGCTGGCGCGTGTTCTGTCTGATTCGAGAAATATGGAAGAAGCGTTGGAAGCCGTCCGACAAGCCAAAAAGCAGCGTTTGAATTACGCCGAGGCTTCCGCCGTCGAAGGCAGAATACACAAAGAAAACGGCGATGAGGAACTGGCAATCGCGGCGTTTAAACGCGCCGTCACCGAGGGCAAAGGTTTTCAGCCGGAAGCCTTAACGGGTTTGGGATTGCTTTATAAAGAAAAAGCCGAGAGTGTCGGCGGCGCGGATTACGCTCAGGAAGAAACTCTTTATATGGAAGCGGTCAAAAATCTGCGAAGCGGAATTAAACAGCTTTCCGGCGCACCTGATGCCGAAGTTCTTTATCAACTGCTCGGCTTAATTTATGAAAAGATGAAAAAACATAATGATGCGATTGCCGTTTACGAAGAATTTTTGCGAGTTTTCCCAAACAGCAACGAAGCCGGCGCCGTGCGTTCTTTTATTGTGCAAATCAGAAAACAGATGAGTGAGCAGCAATAAAAACCGAGAATTCTACATTCCAGATTTTTAATTATTCACTGATGTTACGCAACGGACTGGAGCGCGAGCGTCCCGCTTGCCATGAGTGCGGAGCGCGAAAAAGCGTTCGATAGAATTCAACTTCAATATCACGCGAGGGT
>Ga0136611_10003606_pt1 | contig 10827 bp, 4 predicted proteins | sample AntDrymUQ2232306_2_FD_106645 | JGI IMG/M metagenome (GOLD analysis project Ga0136611, IMG submission 106645) | Polar desert sand microbial communities from Dry Valleys, Antarctica - metaG UQ223 (23.06) | ecosystem: Environmental > Terrestrial > Soil > Desert | place: Antarctica: Dry Valley... | reverse complement strand
CGCATGGTCACGAAATCGCACGGTTTCTCAACGACCATCTGGCAGGCGTGGTGGCGAGCGCGCCGCGGCGCATGGTCGGTCTGGGCACGCTGCCGATGCAAGCCCCGGACCTGGCGGTCGCGGAATTGGAGCGCTGCATGCTCGAGTTGGGCCTGGCGGGCGTGCAGATCGGCTCGCACATCGAGCGTCCCGGACGCGCACAGTGGAACCTGGATGCCCCCGAGCTCTGGCCGTTCTGGCAGCGCGCATCCGAGCTGGGCGCGGCCGTGTTCGTGCATCCCTGGGACATGATGGGCCAAGACGCCATGCCCAAGTATTGGCTGCCGTGGCTTGTGGGAATGCCCGCCGAGGTCAGCCTGGCCATCTGCAGCGTTTTGATGGGCGGCGTGCTCGAGCGTTGGCCCACGCTGCGGCTGGCCTTTGCCCACGGCGGCGGCGCCTTTGCGGGGACTTTGGGCCGCATCGCGCACGGTTTTGCCGCCCGGCCCGACCTGTGTGCGGTGGACAACGCCCGCCCGCCGGAGCACTATCTCGGGCGCTTCTGGGTCGACTCGCTCGTGCACGATGCAAGGACTTTGCGGTTCGTGATCGAGACTTTTGGCGCCGGCTCCGTGGCGCTGGGCACCGACTACCCGTTCCCGCTGGGCGAAGCCGAACCGGGCAGGCTCGTGCGTGAGTTGGCGCTGCCCGAGACGGTGGAGCGGGCGCTGCTGGTCGACAACGCGTTGGCTTGGTTGGGGCGGCCGGCTGGCGGCTTCGACCTAGGAGCCTGGCGGACTAAGGTCCGGAAGGGCTCCTAGCTGGTTGTTTTTTACTTTCGCGCAAGAACCGCCCGAAGTCCGTGTTCTAGAAAACTTGAGCTACTGGGCAGGCAGTTTCACGCCAAAGGCAGTCCGCATCCACGGCCTGCTCTAGGATCTTGTGCTCGAAACGGCCAAATTTGGCCTTTCCCCGACAAGCTCCTAGGCCCCCAAGGACCTCGCTGACCGATGCCCTTCTCGCTTCCAGACGCCGCATGGGCCGCCAGCCAGGACGCCGCCGACGCCTTGGCGCCCCTGCGCGCGGAGTTCCTCTTTCCTCCCGCAGATGACGGCAGCGATTGCCTGTATTTCGCCGGTCATTCCCTGGGCTTGCAGCCGCGTGCCAGCCGTGACGCGGTGCTGGCCGAGCTGGACGATTGGGCGCGGCTCGGGGTCGAGGGCCACTTCGCCGCGCGCAACCCCTGGCTGCCGTACCACGAGCTGCTCACGGACGCGACCGCCCGCCTCGTGGGCGCAAAGCCGAGCGAAGTCGTGGTGATGAACACGCTGACGGTGAACCTGCACCTGATGCTCGTGTCGTTTTACCAGCCAAGCGGGCGACGCACGAAGATCCTGATGGAAAGCGGGGCGTTTCCCTCGGATCGCTACGCCGTGGCGTCCCAGGTCAAGCTGCACGGCCTGGATCCGCAGCAGACCATCGTGCAGCTTGCACCTCGCGCGGGGGAGGCCACGTTGCGCCATGACGACATCCTGGCGGCCATTGCCGAACTTGGCGACAGCCTTGCGCTCGTGCTGCTGGGTCACGTCCAATACCTGACGGGCCAAGCCTTTGATCTGCCAGCAATTACTGCGGCCGGTCATGCGGTCGGCGCGTGCGTGGGGTTTGATTTGGCCCATGGCGTCGGCAACTTGGCCCTGGCCTTGCACGACAGCCAGGCGGATTTTGCCGTCTGGTGCAATTACAAATACTTGAACGCGGGTCCAGGCGGTCTGGGCGGTGCTTTCGTCCACGAGCGACACCACGACGCCGACCTGCCGCGGCTCAACGGCTGGTGGGGCCACGACAAGGCCTCGCGCTTTGAGATGCCCACTGATTTCCAAGCGATCCGTGGCGCCGAGGCCTGGCAGCTCTCCAACCCGCCGATTTTGCCCTTGGCAGCGCTGCGCGCCTCGATGGCCCTTTTCGAACGCGCCGGCATCCAGGCCTTGAGGCAAAAAAGCGTGCGTCTTACCGCGTATTTGGAGACCGTGCTTGCCGCCGTGCCCGGCCTGACGCAATTGACCCCGCGCGACCCGACGGCCCGAGGTGCCATGCTGACCGTGCGCGTACATGGCGACGCGGGGGCCTTGGTGGCAAAGTTGCATGCTGGCGGCGCGAGGATCGATTTGCGCGCGCCTGACGTCATCCGCATCGCTCCGGCGCCGCTCTATACGCGATTTGCCGACGTCCACCGCCTGGGCCATCTGCTCCTGGCGGCAACCTACTGAAGCTGCGTGCACCTACCCGGAGCCGACGTGAAAATCGTGGTCAATCCAGTACCTTCGGTGGCACATGCGGGCATCGGTGCGCCTGAGCGGGTGCCCACATGACGATCGTTGCCGCGTCCACTGCGACCCGCTTGACGTTGATTGGCGCCGGCCCGGTGGGCGCGTTGTTGGCCCTGGTGCTGGCGCGCCGCGGCTTCGACGTCGACGTGTGGGAACGCCGCGCGGACATGCGCCGCCACGACATTCCCGCAGGGCGCTCCATCAACCTGGCCGTCTCCACGCGCGGGTTGCACGCACTGCACGCGGTCGACCTGGACGATCAGGTGCTGGCAAGCTCCGTGCCGATGCGCGGCCGCATGATGCACGCAGCGGACGGCGCGCTGTCGTTCCTGCCGTATGGCCGTGACGCAAGCGAAGCGATCCACTCCATGTCGCGGGCCGACCTCAACCGGCGCCTGATGACTGCGGCAGAGGCCACCGGCCGGGTGAAGATCCGCTTTCAGCAGCGCCTGTTGCATTACGACTTCGACACACAGACCGCGCATTTCCGCAGCGACGACGACGGCCACCTGAGCGAGGTCGCAGCGCCGCTGGTTTTTGGCAGCGATGGCAGCGCGTCCGCATTGCGCACGGCGATGGCGCAGATGGCAGACTGTGCCGCGCAACAGCACACGCTCGACAGCGGCTACAAAGAGTTGACCATTCCGCCCGCGACCGGCGACGGCTTTGGCGACAACGGCCAGTTCCGCTTGGATCCGAACGCGTTGCACATCTGGCCGCGCGGCCGGTTCATGCTCATTGCGCTGCCCAACCGCGATGGCAGTTTCACTTGCACCCTGTTTCTGCCATTTGTCGCGCCCAACGGCGGTCCCTCTTTTGAATCGCTGCACAACGCCGCGGAAGGGGAGGCATTCTTTGCCCGCTGGTTCCCGGACGCCTTACCGTTGGTGCCCGCGATGGGCGAGGCATTGCAGGCAGCGCCGCTGGGTCACATGGTCACCGTGCGCGCCTGGCCGTGGAGCCGCGACGGCGTTTTGTTGGTCGGCGACGCGGCCCACGCCATCGTGCCGTTCTTCGGCCAGGGCATGAACTGTGGCTTCGAAGATTGCATGGTCCTGGATGCACTGTTGGCCGACGCAGGCGCAAACCCGGACTGGCCCCGCCTCATGGCCACCTTTGCCCAGCAGCGCAAGCCCGACACTGAGGCCATTGCGGACATGGCGCTCGAGAACTTTGCCGAGATGCGCGATCGCGTCGCCGACCCGAAATTCCTGTTGCAGCGTGCGGTGGAAGCGGAGCTGCAGAAGCGGCACCCCGCGACCTATCGCTCCCGCTACCAGCTGGTCACTTTCAGCCGGGTGCCCTACCGCGTGGCACTCGCCGCCGGGCAGCGCCAAGCCGCCGTATTGGAAGCGCTCTGCCAACAGGTGGACCACCCCGATCAGGTGGACTGGTCGCATGCCGATAGCCTCGTTCACACGCAAATCCTGCCGTTCCTGCGCGAACACGGCGCTTTGCCCACGAGCTGACTACACGGAGCACAAGCCATGAACCTCGGCATCCAAGACAAACGCGCAGTCGTCCTGGGCGGCTCGCGGGGCCTCGGTCGCGCCATCGCTGCCGGTCTGGTGGCCGAGGGCGCCCGGGTGGCCATCGTCAGCCGCGACCCCGACCGCTTGGAAACCGCACGCGCCGCGATCGGGGCCGAGCGAGCCGACACCGCGGACCTTTCGCAACCTGGCGCCGCTGCTGGCGTTCTTTCCGAGATCCTCACCGACTGGCGGGGCGTGGACATCCTCGTGGTCAACACCGGCGGGCCCCCGAAGGCGGCCTTTGCCGAGGTGGACCGCGCGGCTTGGTTGGGTGGCTTCGAGTCGCTCTGGTTGGGTGCCGTCGCCGCGATCCAAGCCGTGCTGCCCGGCATGATCGAGCGACGCTGGGGCCGTATCCTGCTCGTGACCTCGGTCGCCGCCAAACAGCCGATGCCTGCGCTCACGGTGAGCAACAGCTTGCGCGCGGGGCTGTTGGGCTTGGCGAGCAGCCTGTCCGACGAGGTGGCCCGCCACGGCGTGACCGTGAACTGCCTGCTGCCCGGCTATACCCGCACCGAGCGCATGACCGAGCTTGGCGTCACCGACAGCCAGGTCGCCGCCCAGGTGCCCGCCGGCCGCATGGGCGAACCCGAGGAATTCGCTGCCGCAGCGCTGTTTTTGGCGTCGCAACCCGCGGCCTACATCACCGGCCAGGCCTTGGCCATCGACGGTGGCTGGCTGCGCGGCGGTTGATGCGCTGTTTGCTGGGCCGCCAAGCTCGCGAAAGAGTTCGACTCGCGGCGACGCTCGTGCACAACAACTCGATCGAGTTGTTTTTACACGAGCCCTTACCTCACAACCAAGCGTAACCAAACACGTTGTAATAAGCGCGCGCGACATCCAACCACTGCGCCGCGTCCTCGAGCAAGTAGCGCAGGTAGCCGTCGGCCGGTTTCTCTTGCCAATCCGCGGCCTTTTTCGCTGCGTCCAACACCATCGCATGGCTTGGCGTGAAAGCCGCGACGGGATTGCCGGCGGTGGCGGCCGCAGGGGTCTTGAGTGCGCGGTAGGTGCGGCCATTCAAGGGGTTGGCAAACGTCGCCACGTCGCTGCCGGCCGCCGGGGTGAGCGCTTCGCCATGGCCATCGAGCCACACCTTCATCGAGTCGTTGAACGTCTGATCGAGCACCGCATTGAGCCAGGCCATGCCAAAAAACATAGCATCAGAGCGCAGTTGGATCATGCCCGGCAGCTCGAGCGAACTTTGCCCCAGCTTGGCCGCGTCCGGTCCGAACCAAGCCCTCGGCGACAGCAGGCCGGTCTGGTTGCGCACCGGCGCCAGCATGTCCTCGCGCCCCGCGGCCATTGCGCCGAACAAGCGGTTGAGTTCCGGGCCGAAGTACAGGTTCATGGGCAGCATGTAATTGTTGATCGACTGCGACGAGTCCACGCCCACAAAGTAGGTCGACGGATCGGTCAGCAACATCATGGCGAGCAATTTGTCATAAAACGACCCCACATGACGCAAACGATCGTAGTAATGGTAGCCGGTGGCGGTGTCATAGGCGCTGTTGTGGTAGCGACCGATGCCCAGCGGCACCACGGCGTCGGCGCAGCCGTCCTCAGGCTCCACCTCGCAACTGGCTGGCGTCGCGCAGGTCGCCATGTCGGTGGCGCCGGTATACCGCTGCATCACATTGGTCGCGGTGTCCAAGCAATACGCCCCCGGTTCCGGAGTGGCCACCACCTGCGCCAACGTCTCGATGCCCCTGCGAACGGCCTCGGTCATCGCCTGGCCACCTTGCGCGGATTGTTCCCACGGCTTGTTCTCGACGCCCCAAGTCTTGGCCTCTGTGTCGTTGCGCAGAAAGTCCCAAACGGTGCCCGGGTTCTCTGCATCATCCGGATCGTATTGGGCAAACACCCAGTTCTGGTATTGCAGGACCACGGGCAGGAAATACTGGCTCCACACCCGGCCGGCATAATCGCCTGCGTCAAAGTTGACCCGGTCGCGGCGAAAGGCGTTCAGGATGTAGTGGTCGCGGTATTGCGCGAGGCTCGATTCCACGATCTCCAGTGGGTCCGCGCCGTGGTCGTATGCGTTGCAAGTCGGTGTACCCTCGCGGTATTCGTCGGAGCAGAAGCGGTACGGCACCTCGCTGTACTTGCGGACGCGCGGATTCTCGGCATCGCTGCCCTGCCCGGTCATGTCGGCGATCACCTCGGCATAGGGCACCAACTTGCGCTGGCCGATGGCTGCGACGCCACCGAACATTTTTGGGATTGCGGTGTAATGGCGCACGGTTTTGAGCGCTGTCCGCAAGTTCACCGCGCGCAACACCGGGTCGCTCGGCGGGTTCTCGAACACCTCGACGAGGCCACCGTAGCCAAACGCGATGGCCGCGCTGTCATAGCGCCCCAGGCCGTGTACATCGGAGTGAAAACGCTGGGCATAGTCCATGATCGACGCGTACTTGAAGTCATCCATGGCGGCTTTGTTCTGGGCCGCGCTCGGCGTGTCGAGCGGCAACCCCTTGTCGCCGCGCAACTGCCAGTATTCCGGGTGGTAGTTCAAGGCGTCGGTCGAGCCTTCAAAGTTATGGCGCAAGCCGAAGGTGTGGCCCAGCTCGTGCTCGGCGGTCGAGCGCACAATCGATTCGTGAACGATTTGCAACACCTGCTCGGGTGTCTTGTCCTTGACCTGCTCCACTACGCCTAGCACCGCGTCATCGGCAAACGCCGCGTGCGTGATGTGGTTGCGCGAGAGGAAGCGCTTGCGTTGCAAGATGCGGGCACGCGCGGCCAGCGGCGCCCAACCGGCCGGCGACAAGCGTTTGCGCTGGGCGTCGGTCCAGGCCGGCAACGGCGAACCAAGCGGCAAGGCGGCCAGTTGGGCCTTGTCAGCCGGTGTGCCGAACGCCATCACGATCTCGCGGTTGATGAGCTGATCGGCCAGCGGCGTGCCGTTGACCAAAGCCGCGCGCGCAGCGGCCCAGCCCGGCTTGTTGCCCAGCGCCGTTTTCTTGAGTCCGTGGACAAGCTTCTGCTTGGTACGGTCGGTCACCTTGGCGGCAAAACCCTGCGCCTTGGCCACCGCAGCAGCATGCGCCGCCGAACCCACTGGCCGCTCGCCGTCAGCCGCGGTCCACGTCGCCTTGCCCTGCCCGTCTGGCGCGGCACCCGCAGGCCCGGGTTTGGCGCCCGGCTTGCGCGCCCACTTCTGCCCTGCTTTGGCGCCCTGCATCGCTTTGCCCGCCGCCTTGCCCGTTTTCGGCGCAGCACCCGTGGGCGCGAACTTGCCGAGCGCCTGCAAGACCTCGGCCTCGGCCACGCTGCCCAGACCAAAACTCTCCGGGTCGATCTCGCCGCGCACCAGGCGAATCAGGTCGCGGCCCGTGGTCGCCCAATTGCGCATCGGTGCGCCATAACAATGCGCGGCAGCCGACACAATCTGGCCGGTGGTGGGGTCGACGGCAGCCGGACCATAGCCAAAAAGCCCTGCGCGGGTGGGCTCTTGGATGTAGTTGAGCAAGGAGTAGCGCAAGTCGCCGGTGCGCTGGCCGCGGTCCACCACCTCGCCCTTGTCGAGCGTGTCCGGCTTGGCAGACGACCCGGGCTTGGCAGGCGAACCCGGCTGGGCGAACGAAAGCGTGTTGTCGCGAATCACGAACATATCGGGCACGGTGGCGAGCGGCTTGCCCTGGGCGGCGGCCACGGTGCGGCGAAACGCGTCGTTCCAGCCCTTGGCGACGTCCTTGGCCGTGGCGCGCAGGTCGTCGGGGTAGCCCTGGCCCAGGTAATACACGATGGGCTTGGGCGTGCGCGCGGCAAAAGGCAGGGGCTTGCCGTCCGCACCGTGGCTCTTTTCCCAGATATTGTGCCGTGAGATCAGCAGCTTGCGCGCGCTCTCCACCTCACCGTAGTTCTTGTCGTAGCCAAAGCGCTCAGCGCGAAAGTAGCCGAACTTGTCGAACATCGGCACGCGCACCTCATTGCCGTCCGGGTCGCGCGCCACCGAGGTGCTCTTGGTGCCTTTTTCGCCAATGTATTCGACGACCTTGATGGGCTTCCCCTTGCCATCGCGGGCCACGTAGTTGTCGGGGTAGTCCATGGGCTCGTAATCGTCGCTCGCATCGACCTTGCGCATCGATGTGCGAATCTTGAGTTCCGCGGGCTTGCAGTCCTCGTTCATGTAGAACCAGCACGCAGGCACACTGTAGCTGCCCCACTCGTCCTCTCCGGTGAAAATGCCTGGCGTGGCGAGCACCTTGGTCACGACGTCCAGGTATTGCGCAGACTTGGCGTCGCGTTGCTTACTCGGGTCGCGGGTCTCGCTCCAGCCCGTCGGTTTGGCCAGATCGCGGAAACCCATGGTGAACGCATCGGGATCTGCCGGATCGGTGATGGCGAAACCAGTGCCCTGGGTTTGGATGCCATCGACGGTGAAGAGAAAGTTCTTGGCTTCGTTGTGGGCCCAATCCACCCGAATCAAACGCCGTTGAAACCAGGGCTTGTCCGAGCTGTCCTCAATCAGCACGTTGTCTTGCTCGCCAGTGGCCGGACTGAAGCCGCGGCGGACGTCGAAGTGCGCGACGATGGGGTAGACCGCCACGGGCTGGCCTTGCACGTTTTCGCCCGGCTTGCCGCGCTTGCCGTGGTCCAGGTCGGTGCCGGCGACGAAGTCATAGCTGCGGTAGGCGATCAGCTTGTCCTCGGTGATCTGCCAGCGCACGCGCTCCATCTCCTCGCTCTCGCCGATGAAGGTGAAGCCCGCGGTGTACGGCACGTCGACGACCGTGCGCATGAAGTACCAGTCGCCCTCGAACACCCGCTTGTCCAGGGCGCCGGGCTGGGTGCGGTCCACGAGGCCGACCTCCTGGGCGCAGGCACCGAGCAGCAGGAGCAAGCACAGCGCGAGGCGCGAAAAGGGGCGCAGCATGGGCAGTTCCGGGCGGCAGGCAGGGCCGCAGCAGGAGGAGGGAGCGGACTGGGCGGGCAGGCACAGGAACGAGCGGGCGGCAGGCACAGGCGAGAGGGCGGCAGGCTGCCGACGGGCGCCGCGAGTGTAGCGGGAATGGGGCGCTCGGCCAGGGGTGTTTTGCAGGTCTGCGCAAGTATGGCGATCGTGCGGCAAGCAGTTGAGACACTCCACGACATTGCGCTGTTCGCGACTTACCGTGAAGGGTCTGTAACATCGCTGCCAGCGAAACTACTGCATGGCGTTGGCCTCGTTGGTCTCCAGCCCGCGCAGGCGGGCTTCTTGACCGGTAGCCGCGGCTTCCAGCCGCCGGGCCCCGCATACGCCGCAGAGCCTGAGTTTGGAACCGCGCCACGACAAACTCGACTTTGTGCTTGAACCGGTCGTATGTACGGGCAACATCGCCAAGACCCTGATCCCTGGCGCGCCGAGCTTTCCTCTCCAGAAAATCCCGGAGTGACCATGAACCCGCCATCGGCACAGAGGATCCGCCCGGTAGGGAGCGCAAGCCGAAGCGGGCCCTGGCTGCCTCGCCTGCTCCTGCTCTGCTTCGCACTGGCCGCCTGCCACCGCGCGCTGCCGGCGGGCAAACAGGACGCGGTCGCCGCCCAGCGCGACACCGACACCGATGGCCAATTGACCGACGCGGAGACTGCCCAGCCCGACAGCGCACCAGCCGACAACTCGCTGGGCGACCTGGATGGGATCTCCCTGGACACGACGACCGAGACCGCCGGGGTCGACACCGGACCCGCCGATGCGGAGCCGCCGCCCTACGACGCGGTCCCGCCTGCGCCAGGCTGCACGCCGACCGCATGCAACGACGGCAACGCCTGCACAGACGACGCCAAGTCCGCCGACGGCTTGTGCGGCAACACCGCCAACGAGGGCGCCTGTGTGCAGAGGACGTGCGACGCGGCGTCCGACGGCACGTTCACCTGCTGCACGCAGGCCTGTCCGGGCGCGACCGGCGGCGTGGGGGAGACCTGGGAGCTGGTGCTGTCTGCGACCAGCTACGGCGATTTCCGCGCGCTGCAGGCCAAGGCCAATGGTGGCCTGCGCTCCTATCGCTGGAGCAACCTGCCGGTGCAGCGGCTCGACGTGGCGCCGAACGGCACCCCTGTGCAACTCAAGACGCTTGGGCCGGAGCCCGGCATGCCGCAAGGACTTGCCGACGGCGGCTTTGTCCGTGTCAGCGACAGCGGTGCGGCCCTGGCGGCCGGCGCCGAGGCGTGGACCAAGCTTTGCCGCTTCGACGCGGCGGGTAGCCAGGTGTGGTGCCATGACGTGGCCAAGGACATCCAACCGCTGACGAAGGAGACCTTTGTCAACACGGTCACCGAGTTGCCGGGCGGGCTCCTGGCCTGGCGTGCCATCGAGTATTTCTGGACGGTGGGGCTGGGCGGCCTCTCAACGTACAGCGGCAAGGTCCATGTCGGCGTCGTGGACGGCGGGGGCAAGCCCGTGTACGGCACGACGACCCCGTGGACGTGTGACACGACCGAGGGCGCTGGCGGCTTCTACAAACAGGCTGTTGCGCCTCTGGGCCCGGCGGTGGTGGCGACGCTGTGCCCGACCCCCCAGACCGTCATCGTCGGACACCAACTGACCGGACCCAAGCCGGGCGAGTTCCACTTCGTCAACGCACTGCCCGGCATCACCATCGAGGCCATCCTGCCGCCGCAGGGGGCGAATGGGCCCGAACTGCTGGTGGCCGGCCGCTCGCCGACGCCGGGCCAGCAGGCCCACGAGGACGTGCCCCATGTCGCGCGCGTCGAGATGCTATCGGACACGCTCGTGGTGAAGTGGGCGACGGCCATCGACACCGGCGAGTGGTACGGCCGGGTGCACGCGCTGACCGCGACGCCGGACGGCGGCCTCGTGCTGGCAGGCTGGATGTCGCGGCAACGCTACCTGCCGCAGCGCGACATGGCGCGATTCATCGATTACGGTTCCTCGGCGTGGCTATGGCGCATCGGCGGCGACGGCAAGCTGCTGTGGGACCGGCCGCTGCGGGGCTGGGACATGGACGCGCAACCGCAGAACTACGAGTTCGCCAATGTCGACT
>Ga0136611_10003605_pt1 | contig 10828 bp, 5 predicted proteins | sample AntDrymUQ2232306_2_FD_106645 | JGI IMG/M metagenome (GOLD analysis project Ga0136611, IMG submission 106645) | Polar desert sand microbial communities from Dry Valleys, Antarctica - metaG UQ223 (23.06) | ecosystem: Environmental > Terrestrial > Soil > Desert | place: Antarctica: Dry Valley... | reverse complement strand
TCGTCCCCGTCAAGCGCGGCGACCTGTTGATCCGGGCCCTCGTGGCCATCAAGCACGCGCACCCCGACCTCGAGGCCGTCCTCGTCGGTGAGGGATACGAGCGTCCGCTGCTCGAGCAGCGGATTGCGGATGAGGGCGCCGCCGATTGGATCCGGCTGCCGGGACGCCTCGACGACGCCGAGGTGGTCGATCTCTACCGTCGCGCCTGGGTGCTGGCCAGCGCCTCGGCCCGAGAGGGATGGGGCATGACGGTCACCGAGGCCGGTGCGTGCGCCACTCCGGCGGTCGTCACTCACATCGCCGGCCACGCTGATGCCGTCTCCGATCGGCTGAGCGGGTTGCTGGTCGACCCGTTGGGCCATGCCGACCTCGCCGCCAAGTTGCACGAGATCCTCGGCGACGACGTCCTCCGCAAGGAACTGGGCGAAGGCGCGTTGCGACAGGCGGCCGAGCTCACTTGGGATGCGACCGCCCTCGGTGCCTTCGAGGTGTTGGCAGCCGAGGCGGAGCGGCGCCCCGGCCGATGACCCGCGCACCACGGGCCCTGCGCGGGTCGTCGGCCCAGGAACGAACGACCTCGATCCTGGGTCACGTCCTGTTGGCGTTGCTGGCCTACGTCCCGATCCTGCGCACCGAGCCCGGCATCGTCGCCGCCGACACCAAGAGTTACCTCTACCTCGATCCGGCGAAGCTGCTCTCGCGGGCGCTGACGATGTGGGACCCGAACGTCGGCATGGGCACCCTCACCCACCAGACCATCGGCTACCTCTTCCCGATGGGCCCCTGGTACTGGGTCTTCGAGCGACTCGGCTTTCCGGACTGGGTGGCGCAGCGGCTCTGGTTGGCGTCGGTGATCTTCGCCGCCAGCGCCGGGATGCTGTTCCTGGCGCGCACATTGCGGTGGGGAGGAGTCGGGCCGATCGTGGCCGCGCTGGCCTATGGCTTCAGTCCCTACGTGCTCGATTACTCGGCCCGCATTTCTGTGATCCTCCTGCCGTGGGCGGCGCTGCCCTGGCTGGTCGCGCTGGCCCAGCGAGCGCTCGCGCGCGGTGGCTGGCGTCACCCCGCACTCTTTGCGCTCGTCGTCCTGTCGGTCGGCGGGGTGAACGCGACGGCATTGGTCTTCGCCGGCATCGCACCGGTGCTCTGGTTCCCCTTCGCCGTCTGGGTCAACCGCGACGCCAGCTTGGGTCGCGCCATCGCCACGATGGCCCGAATCGGCGGACTCACCTCGGCCCTCTGCGTGTGGTGGGTCGTGGGCTTGGCCGTGCAGGGCGGCTACGGCATTCCCATCCTCCGCTACACCGAGACCATCGAGACGGTGGCGCGGACGTCGCTGTCGTCCGAGGTCCTCCGCGGCCTCGGGTACTGGTTCTTCTACGGCAACGACAAGCTCGGACCCTGGATCGAACCGGCGGTCGACTACACGCAGAAGCCGTGGCTCATCGTCGTCGGGTTCGCCATTCCGACCCTCGCGTTGGCGGGGATGGCCGTGCTGCGCTGGCGTCACCGCGCCTACGCCGCTTGCCTGATCGTGGTGGGCACCGTCATTGCCGTCGGCGCCCACGCCTACGACGATCCCTCTCCGCTCGGTCGCGCGTTCAAGTCGCTGGCCACGACCTCGACCGTCGGCTTGGCGCTTCGCAGCACTCCACGCGCCATCCCCCTGATCTCACTCGGCATGGCCCTGTTGCTGGGGGCCACCGTCACCGCGCTTCGACGCCGGGTCCCGGCGACCGGTCTGGTCGGAGCCGCCTTCGTCATGGCCCTCGTCCTTGCCGGCCTTCCTCCGCTCTTCACCGGCGACCTGGCCGTGGGGGAGTTCATCAAGCGGCCCGAGGAACTTCCGTCGTACTGGCCCGAAGCGGCGGCCTACCTCGACACGCGCGGCGATGAGACGCGCGTGCTCGAACTCCCCGGGACCGACTTCGCGTCCTACCGGTGGGGCAACACGATCGACCCGATCACGCCCTATCTGATGGACCGGCCCTACGTCGCCCGGGAGCTCATTCCCTATGGCACACCGGGAACGGCCGACCTGCTGAACGCCCTCGACCGCCGGATTCAGGAAGGCGTCTTCGAAGCGTCGTCGCTGGCCCCGGTGGCCCGTCTGATGCGCGCCGGCGACATCGTGCTCCGCAACGATCTCCTCACCGAGCGGTACCGCACGCCTCGCCCCCGCGTGCTGTGGAACCAACTCGCCGGGCAGGACGTCGCCGGAATCGGTCGGGCGACGGAGTTCGGTCCATCGTCAGCGACCCGACCTTCGGGGAAGGTGCCGGTGGTCGATGAACACGAGTTGGCCGTGCCCAGCGGATCGGCGGAGCCCCCGGCCGTCGGGGTCCTCGCCGTGAGCGATGCGCCGTCGATCGTGGCGAGCGCGCCGGGCGCCGGGGGATTCCTTGTTGCCGGCGATGGCGAAGGGCTGGTCGAGCTGGCGGCGGCCGGACTCCTCGACGCCCCGGAGGAACGCGCGCCGATTCGCTATGCGGCCTCGCTCACCGGCGACCGTGCGTGGACGGAGGCACTCGACGGCGCAGGCACCCTTGTCGTCACCGATTCCAACCGGAAGCGAGCCCGGCGCTGGGGGACGGTGCGGGAGAACACCGGGTTCACGGAGACGGCCGCCTTCGAGTCGTTGCGAGACGACCCCACCGACGCCCGGCTCGATCTCTTTCCCGAGCAGACTGCGGTCGACCAGACCGTGGCCGAACCACGCGGGGTGCGCGCCGTGCGCTCGACGCGCTACGGCAATCCGGTGTCGTACACGCCCGAGGATCGTGCTGCCAACGCCTTCGACGGGGCGCTCGACACGGCATGGCGCGTCGGTGCATTCGCCAAGGTCGAAGGCGAGCGACTTCGCATCGACCTGTCGAGGCCCGGCACCTTCGAGCGAGTGCGTCTGGTGCAACCCCAGACCGGTCCGCGGAACCGCATCATCACGCGCATCCGGCTCCATTTCGACCGGCCGCCGCGGGGAGACGCCGGCCCGACGCGCCAGTCGGTCGAAGCCGAGCTGGGTCCGGAATCGCTCCGCGCCGAAGGCCAAGAGATCCGCTTCGCCGGGCGTCGGTTTCGCTCGCTCGACATCGAGATCCTCTCGACGAACTTCGGCATCCGACCCAAGTACGACGGGCAGAGCGGTGTCGGTTTCGCCGAGGTTGACCTCGCCGAGGCCGACCTCGCCAGCGTGCGCGTCGACGAGGTCGTGCGCCTCCCGACGGAGTTGTTGGCGCGGGCCGGAGACCGGTGGCTCGAGCGCGCCGTGGCCATCGTTGTTTCGCGACAACGGAGCAGCCCGGCCGACCCGGCGCGAGGTGACGAAGAGCCGTCTCTGGTGCGCACGTTCTCGACGCCCACGCCCCGATCGTTCACGCTTGCCGGCACGGCCCGCGTGGCCCCGACGATTTCCGACGAGGAGATCGACCGCCTCCTCGGCGTACCCGGGGTGGCCGATGGCGGAACCACCGCTCGTTCGGACGGACGCCTCCCTGGCGATCTTCGGTCTCGGGCCTCGGCGGCGCTCGATGGCGACCCGGCGACGGCGTGGCAGCCGGGCCTGTTGGCCCAGCCCGGCCACTGGCTCGAGGCAGAGACGGCCTCGCCTCTCAGCTTCGATCACCTCGACCTCGCGGTTGTCGCAGACGGTCGCCACTCCGTCCCGACCCGGGTTCGTCTCGAGGTCGACGGCGGCTCGGTCAATCGCTTCCTCGATCTCCCGGCCATCGACGACGATCCGATCACCAGCGTGGCGACGATCCCCTTCACCTTCGAGGCGGTGTCGGGAAGGCGCTTCCGCCTCACGGTCGAGGAGGTCAGGGCCGTCTCCACCCCGGACTTCTTCAGCGGGACGCCCCTCGACCTCCCGGTGGCCATCGCTGAACTCGGCATCCCCGGACTCCGGATGGCGAGACCGGCGTCGGCCTTCGCGACCGAGTGCCGAGACGACCTCGTTCGTCTCGAGGGCGCAACCCTCCCGGTGCGACTCACCGGCACGTCGGCCGCACTCGAGGCACGCGAGGGTCTTGCGGTCGAGGCCTGCCAGCCACTCGTCGACCTTTCGGCCGGATCGCACGATCTGCGCAGTGCCGCCGGAAGACGCTCCGGCATCGACATCGACCGCCTCGTCCTGCAGGCGCCCGCAACGGGAACGGCGAAATCGACCCCCGCCCGTCGCCAAGCCGCGCCGCGCATTCGTGTGCAGGGCGTGACCCGCACGTCGTTCGACCTGCTCGTCGAACGGACGTCGGAGCCGTATTGGCTCGTGCTCGGACAGAGCCACAACCTCGGGTGGAGGGCCACCGTGAACGGGCGCCGACTGGATCCGCCCGTGCTCGTCGACGGCTACGCCAACGGATGGCGGATGCCGCCCTCGGGCGCAGGTCCGACCACGGTGCGCCTCGAATGGACGCCCCAGCGGAGCGTCTGGGGCGGTCTCGCCCTGTCCGCTGTCGCTCTGGTGCTGTGCGTCGGCATCGTCGTGTTTTCGAGTGTCAGGTGTTCGAGTATGAGGCGTCGCCGGGGGGAAGACGCAAGTGACTCATGGCTCGAGCAGCGGCAGAGCCTCCCGTCGTTCCTTCGCCCGGATCTCCGTCGGCCCCTGCTCGTCACCCCGCTGCTGGTCGGTGCGGCGTTCGCGCTGTCCGCCGGCCCCGCTGTCGGAATCGTGTCGGGAGTGCTCGTTGCGCTGGCGATCTTCGTTCCGCCGGCCCGGTGGCTGGTCGCCTTCGGCGGCGCGATCGCTCTGGCAGCATCGGGGGCTTACGTGGCCGGGCAGCAGGTGCGCTACCGCTATCCGCCCGACTTCGCCTGGCCGACGAACACGGAACGGGCCCACGTCATCGGTTGGCTGGCGGTTGCGCTCACGGCCGCGGCCGTACTCCACCGTCGGCTCGACGTAGACAATCCGGACGAACCGGATCTCGACGCTGAAGAGTCACTGAAAAGCGTGGGCCAGGTGGGGGATTCCGCAATGAAACCGTAACAACGCGGGTACAGTCCGCCTTGCGTTGTGACTGGCGTCACAGCAGCGGGATCGACCGAAATGGCCGGACCGTCGAATAGCAGGGAGATGCGTCTGTGCGTTCCGGACCCCGATCACAAGGTGCGCTGTTGCGCCGCCTTCTCGTGATCCTCGCTCTCATCTCGTTGGTCGCCGCAGCCTGCGGTGGCGGCGGCGATGACAAGGGAGGTTCGACCGAAGAGGGCGGCGGCATCGTCAAGTCGGAAGAATCCGACGAGGGCAAGCCCGTCCTCGGAGGCACGCTGAACTACGGCGTCGAGGCCGAGAGCGCCGGCTGGCAGCCGTGCGTCGACTCCCATTCGGAGTCGGGCACCATCGCCATGCGCGGCATCTACGACACCCTGATGGCCAGGGCGACCGACGGAAAGGTGCAGCCGCTCCTGGCGGAGAGTCTCACGCCGAACGCCACCTCCACCGAGTGGGTGCTCAAGCTCCGCTCCGGCATCAAGTTCCATGACGGCACCCCGCTCGATTCGGCTGCCGTCAAGACGAACTTCGACGCCGCCAAGGCGCCCACCTCGCGTTGCGCTGGCGCGCTCACCCCGGTCACCAGCCTCGAGGTCGTCGATCCGCTGACCGTCAAGTACGTGCTGGCCAGCCCCTACGGCGCCTTTGCCGAAGTCCTGGGCGGTGCCGTCGGCATGATCTATTCGCCGACCAACGCCGCCGCCAAGGGCGCCGACGTTTCTGCCAACCCTGTCGGTGCTGGTCCGTTCGTGTTCAAGGCCTGGGAGCGCGACTCGAAGCTGACCCTCGAGAAGAACCCGAACTACTTCCAGAAGGGCGTCCCCTACCTCGACTCGGTCATCTTCAAGCCGATCCCCGACGAAGATGCACGCCTGGCTTCGCTGAGTTCGGGCGAGGTCGATGTCATGTTCACGCTGCGTCAGCAATACGTGCGTCAGGCCCGTGACCTGGGCGACGCCGTCAAGCGCTACGAGAAGGTCGGCAACCAGTCCGGTGGCTCGATCTTCAACGTGACCCAGGCGCCCGTCGACGACAAGCGGGTTCGCAAGGCCCTGGCCCACGCGCTGAACCAGGATGACCTCGTGAAAATCCTCGGTGGCGAAGGCATCACTCCGAGCTCGACGCAGTTCTTCTCGAAGGACTCGCCGTTCTACTCCGAGAAGGTGGCGGCGGCCTATCCGAAGCTCGACATCGCCAAGGGCAAGGCCTTCGTCGACGAGTACGTCAAGGACCCGGCCCGTAGCGACAAGAAGCCCGTCGGCGCACCCATCGAGGTGCTGTTCAACTGCCCGCCCGACCCCACGCTCGTCGCCGTGGCCCAGGCGTACCAGCAGATGGCAGCCGCAGTCGGCATCAAGATGGAGCTCAAGCAGGTCGAGCAGGCCACCCACATCAACAACGCCGTCGGCAAGCCGCCGTTCACTGCGGCCGACTACATGATCAACTGCTGGCGTCTCGGTGGACAGAGCGATCCCGACTCGATCCTCTTCAACCAGTACTCCCCGCCGGAAGGTCAGGCCGCCAACGTGACCAACTTCAACAACCCTGAAGTCCAGGCCCTACTCAAGATCGGTCGTGAGGAGTCAGACTTCGACAAGCGTTTCGACGCTTACGAGAAGATCGGCCTCATCTTCGCCGACGAACTTCCTCACGTGTGGACGGGTTCGACGGCGGGTTCGACGGTGACCAAGCCGAACGTTGCCAATGTGCTCACCTACAAGTTCCCCGATGGGAAGAGCAAGGGCGAGGTAGAACTCGCGGTGACGAACATCGGGCAGCTGTGGGTAACGAAGTAACTGAGTAGGACGAACGAGAGAACGGTCGGCACCATGCGCCAATTAGTGCGAAAGCTCGTGACGCTGGTGCCGACCATCTTGTTGGTCAGCCTGCTCACCTTCCTCCTGACGTCTCTGCTGCCCGGTGATCCGGCGCTGCAGGTGTTGCAGGGGGCAGAACCGACCCAGGAGGCCATCGAAGCCGTCCGTAAGGATCTCGGCCTCGATAAGCCCTTGCCCATCCGCTACCTCAACTACGTGGCCGATGTCGCCCAAGGCGACTTCGGGCGCTCGTATCGCACGCGTCAACCCGTTCTCGAGGCCATCGGCGAGCGTCTCCCCGTCACCCTCGAGATCGGGTTGTTCGCGTTGATCGTCTCGATCGTGCTGGCCGTCCCACTCGGGGTGTTCAGCGCCTACCGCGCCAACGGGGTGGTCGATCGATCGATCACCACCGCCAGCTTCGGTCTGCTGGCCATCCCGAGCTTCATGACCGCGCTGTTGTTGCTGTACTTCTTCGCGGTGTATCTCAAGGTCCTCCCGGCCACCGGGTGGACCCGTCTCACCGAAGACGTCGGGAAGAACCTCAAAGGCGTCATCCTGCCGGCGACGGCACTGGGCATCGGCCAGTTGGCCGTCTACACCCGGTTGCTGCGCTCCGACATGATCGCCACGTTGCAGGAGGACTTCGTCTCGATGGCCCGAGCCAAGGGTCTGCCCACGTGGCGCATTCTTTTCCGCCATGCCCTCCGGCCCTCGTCCTTCTCGCTGCTCACCATCATCGGCCTCCAGGTCGGCAACCTCATCGGTGGTGCCGTCATCGTCGAGCAGTTCTTCGCCCTGCCCGGCATCGGGCGGTTGCTCTTCGACGCCATCAGCCAGCGTGACCTGGTCATGGTCCAAGGCGTCGTTCTGTTCCTCGCCCTCTCGACGGTGTTCGCCAACTTCGCCGTCGATCTGCTCTATACCGTTCTCGATCCGAGGATCCGCCGTGGCGCAAGCGCAGCCTGACCTCGACTCACCCGACCTCCCGACGTCGGCCGAAGGCGCAGCCTCTCCCGGTGCCGCGGCGGGCAGCGGTCTGGCCGTCGACCCGAACACCGCAGGTATCACCATCGCCGGCCCGAAGAAGAAGCGCCCCCGCGTCTTCTACTACGCGGCCATCGGTTGGCTGATCCTGGTGGTGTTCTGCGCCGTCTTCGCCAACCTGCTCCCGGTGAAGGACCCGAACTTCGGCATCGTCGCCAATCGCCTCGAGCCCCCGGGCCCGGGGGGGATCCTCGGTTCCGACGACCTCGGGCGCGACATCCTCGCCCGCCTCGTGTTCGGCGCCCGGGTCTCGCTGATCGTTTCGCTGACTGCGGTGTTCGTCGGCTCGATCGTCGGTGGCACCATCGGCCTCACCGCCGGGTTCTTCCGAGGCAGGTACGAGCGAGTGGTGATGTCGCTGGTCGACGTCATCCTGGCCTTCCCGGCGCTGGTGCTGTTGTTGGCACTCGTCGCCTTCGTCGGCCAGAGCCTCTCCACCATTGCGTTGGTGGTGGGTTTCCTTGCCATCCCCGCCTACACCCGAGTGGCTCGGGCGACGACCCTGAGCGTGTCCCAACGCGAGTACGTGCTGGCGGCGCGGGCCATGGGCGCCAAGGACAGCCGCATCCTCTTCAAGGAACTCCTGCCCAACGTGGCCCTGCCCGTCGTGGCCTTCGGCCTCGTCGCTCTTGGCCTCGTCATCGTGGCCGAAGGGTCGCTGGCCTTCCTCGGATTGTCGGTCAAATTCCCCACGGCGACGTGGGGTTCGATGATCGCCGCTGGCAAGATCCACATCCGCACGGCGCCGCATCTCGCCCTGTTGCCCTCGCTGGCCATGTTTCTCACCGTGTTGTCGCTCAACTACGTGGGCGACCAGTTGCGCAGCCGCTTCGACGTCCGGTCCTCCAGCCTGTGACGGCGGCTCGGAGGGATGCGAGGCGTCGTCGCGAGAGCATTGCCGACATGGCCAAGGCCGCGCCCAAGACCGGCGAAGGTGCGCTCCTCGTCGTCGATGACCTCCGCACCTATTTCCGCACACCACGCGGCATAGTCAAGGCCGTCGACGGGGTCAGCTTCGACCTCGAGCGTGGCAAGACGATCGGCATCGTCGGCGAGTCGGGCTCGGGCAAGACCGTGCTCTCGCGTTCGATCATGGGACTGCTGCCCAAGTCGACGACGATCCATCCGACGGGCACCGTTCTCTTCGACGGCCAGAACCTGCTGACCCTGCCGGCGAAAGAAATGCGCGACATCTGGGGCGAAGAGGTCGCCATGGTCTTCCAGGATCCGATGACGTCGCTCAACCCCGTCGTCAAAATCGGTCGTCAGATCACGGAAGGCCTCGAGCACCACCTCGGCATGAAGGGCAAGGACGCCAAGGAGGCCGCCGTCGCCCTGTTGACCTCGGTCGGCATCCCCGAGCCGCTCCGGCGTCTCAGCCAGTACCCGCACGAGCTCTCCGGCGGCATGCGCCAGCGCGTGACCATCGCCATCGCCCTGGCCTGCGGTCCCCGGCTCCTCATGGCCGACGAGCCGACCACCGCCCTCGACGTGACCGTCCAGGCCCAGATCCTCGATCTTCTGCAGAAGCAACAGCGCGAGCGGTTCATGGCCATGGTGCTGGTCACCCATGACCTCGGAGTGGTTGCCGGCCGCACCGACGAGATCATCGTGATGTACGCCGGTCGCGTGGTCGAACGGGCTCAGACCTACGACCTCTTCCACGACATGAAGATGCCGTACACCGAGGCGCTCCTGCAGTCGATCCCCCGCATCACCAACCCCAGCCACACCCGGCTTCAGGCCATCAGCGGGCGTCCGCCCGACCTCGTCAATCTTCCCAACGGATGCAAGTTCGCCCCCCGTTGCCCGTACGTGCAGGACAGGTGTCGCGAAGAGGAGCCGCCGCTTCGGGCCGCGGCCGACCCAGGTCACGAGTACCGCTGCTGGTTCCCCGTCGGCACCCCCGAGGGCAAAGAAGCGCTCGAGAAGAACATTCGCGAGCACAAGGTCCCGGGCCAGGACAACCCGGCGACCGATCCCATTCCCACCAAAATCGCCGAAGCACTGGAGAGCTGACCGCTCATGGCTGGTAGAGGCACCGCGCACCTGCGCTCGAATCCACTGCTGCGCGTTGACGACCTTGTCGTGCAGTTCCCGGCCGGCGGGGGGAAGGTGGTCAACGCCGTCTCCGGCATCAGCCTCGACCTCGTCGAGGGAGAGACGCTTGGGCTCGTCGGTGAGTCGGGCTGCGGGAAATCGACGACTGGCCGGGCGATCATGCAGCTCCCGAAGCCCACGAGTGGAGCCGTCCAGTTCCAGGGCAAGGACCTGACCAAGCTGCACGGCGAGGAACTGCGGCGCACCCGCACCCAACTGCAGATGATCTTCCAGGATCCGATCTCGTCGCTGAACCCTCGCCGCAAGATCAAGGAGATCGTGGGCGAGCCCCTCTCGATCTGGGGCGGCGACCAGGCCAAGGTCAACGAGGTCCTCGAGGCCGTCGGTCTCGACCCCGACACCGTGGGTGACCGCCGGGCCCACCAGTTCTCGGGTGGACAGTGCCAGCGCATCTCCATCGCCCGCTCGCTCGTCCTCGAGCCCAAGGTCATCATCTGCGACGAGCCGGTGTCGGCCCTCGACGTGTCGGTGCAGGCCCAGATCCTCAACCTGCTCGAGGACATGAAGGCCCGCTACCAGCTGACGCTGGTCTTCATCGCCCACGACCTCGCCGTCGTGAAGAACATCAGCGACCGCGTCGCCGTCATGTATCTCGGCAAACTCTGCGAGGTGGCGGCGAGCGACGCCCTCTACGAAGCGCCGCACCATCCCTACACCGCCGCCCTCCTGGCCTCGATCCCCGAGCCCAACCCCGAGGTGCGCCCGAGCACGGCCGGGCTGAAGGGCGAGCTGCCTTCGCCCATCGATCCGCCGTCGGGCTGTCGCTTCCGCACCCGTTGCCCGCGCGCCAAGGACCGCTGTGCCGCCGAAGAGCCGCTCATGCGGCCCGTTCCCGGAGAAGACGGGCACTTCG
>Ga0136611_10003604_pt1 | contig 10835 bp, 13 predicted proteins | sample AntDrymUQ2232306_2_FD_106645 | JGI IMG/M metagenome (GOLD analysis project Ga0136611, IMG submission 106645) | Polar desert sand microbial communities from Dry Valleys, Antarctica - metaG UQ223 (23.06) | ecosystem: Environmental > Terrestrial > Soil > Desert | place: Antarctica: Dry Valley... | reverse complement strand
GGCCATGTCGGGCAAAATGGCGGCGGCGGTAGAAACGAAAGTTGCTCACCACCAGCCCCGGATGCTTGCAAGGTAGTCGGGGCTTTTTTCATGCTGGCACTCCCAGCAGGCGGCGAATGTCATCGGTGCGCCAGTGAAGTCGGCCCGCTACGCGAATTGGGCGAAGTGGCCCGTTTTCCTTGCAAGCGTAGATTCTCATCGTCTGACAGGCCAGATTCAGATGACGGGCGGCTTCACCAGTAGGCAGGGTAGCCCGTGTTTCTAACGCCAGTGGCGTAATACTTTTTGCAGTTTCGACTTGCATGGTTTCGGTTCCAATTCATCGCTGTTATTTGCGATGCGAAAACGCTTAATTGCGTTGTTCTGGAAACCGATTAAAAGCACGTTTAGACGTGTTTTTTTCAGCCGTGTAAGTCGTGGGCTTACCGTGTGAGTCGTGGGCTAATCGTGGGCTTACCGCAGGGGAAAAGCTGTCATTCTGCTAATGGATTCACTGATTGCCGCAAGCGTGGCTGCCTTGGTGTTGCCCTTGGCATCGTAGTAATCAAACCCATTGGGCAATGTCTGTGCTATTTCCTGGGGCTTCGATGCGGCGAATCACCTCACGCGCTGTTGGTCGGCTTTGCTTGGCATTGTGGGCAGTTTGCAGCAGCACATAAAGCGGCTTTGCATACCCTTGGAAACGCTTGGGCTTAGTGAGGTTCCATGACGGCGCTTTCACCACGGGCGCGGTCTGGGTTTCAGATGTAGCGGGCTTGTAGGTTTCCACCAGTTGCAACACCTGGGAGGCATACACGCGGCAATCGTCGGGACGCACTATCGGCGCTTCCTCGCCTTGGGCAAGCTCGAAATTCGTTCGCCACTGCTTAACAAGTTTCCCGAAAACATCAACGGTTGCCAGTTCATCCCAGCCTCGGGAATGGACCTCCCCTGTTAGCAGCAGCGCCCGAATCGCTTGGTTGCCCAGCGGCGGTAAGCTGCCAGCCTCAACGGCAATTTCGTTGGTATGGCCTTCAATCGGTCGCACTTTGACAAACTTTACGGCGTGCCCAATGCGGGCAACCACGTCAATTTGATGTTGTTCAGCGCATCCCAAAATTTGACGCAGTGTGCATACTTTGCCCGTTCTGTCGGTTAGGGCTTGGGCGGCCTCTTCAAGCGTTAGAAAACGCGGTAGCGGTAAAAAATTACTCATAGCACCCCTTCAAGGCGTCGCTTCAAAAAAGGAGCCCCGGCCTGTCGGTGAAGGTTCCGACTTTTCGCCAGTGGTAATTAAGCGCAGGCTAGGCTGGGGCAAAACTTCAATCAGGCGGCTTCCATCTCAGGCGCGGCCATGCGCTTGATGCGCTTGCGTGCTTTGGCGGTCTGTCGTGCGGTCCAAAGGTCGCGTTGTGTCTGTAGCGCCAGCCAGTAGCCCGGTGTCGTACCCAGCGCTTCGGACAGGCGTAAATCCATGTCAGCACTGACGGCGGCGTGTCCATGCAGCACACGCGACAACATCACCCGGCTGATTCCGAGATGTTTGGCAAAGGCGGTGACGGTCACGGCCAGGTCATCAAGCCAGCCGGAAAGCAACTCGCCGGGGTGGGCGGGGTTGTGCATGTTCATGACGTTGCCTCTCTCAGTGATAGTCCAAATAATCCAAAAGCTCCACATCGGAGCCGACAAAGCGAAACGTCAGCCTCCAGTTGGCCTGCACAGTGACGGCATGAAACCCGGCACGGTCGCCAGATAGCCCATGGAGTCGCCACGAAGGGCGCCCCAAGTCTTGCGGCCCACTGGCGGCGTTCAGGGCGGTCAGTAGTTCGCGCAGGCGCTTCGCGTGCATGGGTTGAATGCCTGTCATGCGCCCCGTCTTGAAAAACACTTTCAGCCCCTTGTGCTTGAATGTGAGAATCATAGACTGTAAATCGTTGCTTTACAAGCCACCAGCCACTACGCGCAGCTTGCCCGGCTCGGCCTTGGCGTCGAATGAAACCCCGGCCTGCTCCAGAATCCACGCTTCAATCTTTTCGTGGTGAACCCGCAGCAGGTCGAGCGGTCGCACGGTGTAATGCTTTTCAGCCGTGGCGCTTGGCTTATGGCCCATGATTTGAGCCACCACGCCAGCGGGAATCTCAAGCCACTCGGTCAGGCTTTTGAACGAACGGCGCAAGCCGTGCAAGTTCAGGCTGTCAATGCCAGCCACTTTGCAGGCGGTCGCGTGCGGCTTGTGGGGCTTGCTCATGGCACCGGCAGCACCAGAGAAAACAAACTCATTGCGGCGGGGCAGGGCGTGTATCAGGTGCGAGACAAACGGCGTCAATGGAATAACGCGCTCGCCCTCCACCTTGTCGCGGATGGTCAGGCCACGCCATTTGGTATTGATTTCATCCCAGCGCAGCGCCAGCACCTCGCCCGGCCTTGCGCCAGTCAGCAGCAGGGTCTGCAAATAGGCGACCGTTACGGGGTTGCTGATACGTTGCACGGCTTCAAACCAGACGGTCAACTGCTCGCGCATCAAAGCATCCTGTTTAACGCCAGCTTTGCCCAATGCTTCGCGGCTTCGCGTTGTCTTGGCTGGGTTCTTTGCAGGCAGCAGGCCAGCATAGGCGGGTTGTTCTGAGCACCAGCCTAGAAACACCTTTAATTGTCGCCATGCAAGCCGGGCGGCGCTTGGGCGTGTCTTGGCTTCATTGGCGGCCCATGCCTCGATTGTGGGCGCGTCAAGCTCTCGCAAGGGCAGCGCCATCAAAGGGAAAAGCGGCCCGGCAATGGTCACGCCACGCCCACGGGTTCCACGATTCGCAGGCACGCCCCCGGCCTTCGTAAAACGGATGTGGTCGGCGTAATGCAAATCCCCCCAATACGGGCGGCGCTCGGTCAGGTACACGGCCCACACTTCGCCCACGGTCACGAATGCAATGGCGGCGGCTTGGGCTTGGGTAATGGCGGCGGCAGCCTTGGCGGCCTTGTCCGTGTCTTGCTGGCGCTCTACCTCTCGCGGGTCTGTCCCAGCGTCCAAAGTCACACGCAGGCGGTTTGCTTCGGTTCGGGCAGCTTCAATGCTCCAGGCGCGAACGTCGCCAATCGTGCGGCGGATGGTTTGCCGGTTCAGCTTGGCTTCAAAGACGAATGACTTGGCACCGGCAGCGGTTACACGCACACGCAGGCCGGGCGCTTTGCTGTCGCGCATGAAGGCTTGCATCTTGCCAGCGGGAACAGTCAGGCGCTCGATAGCCCCGGCGGTCAGGTCGCACGCTTGGGTTAGGTCTGGTGCGTCTGTCTTTTTTGGTCGTGCCATCGTTTGCCCCTTACTGACCGCTTGGTCAGTCCATGTAGCCACCATGTAGCCACTTTTCGGCTATTTTGGCGAATATCAATCAACAACGAGACTGTTAACCCATCCAGTGATAACAGTCTAAGTTGTTGATTTGTATTGATTCTACCTACATTATTCAACAGGGGCAAATACTAGATTGGCCTGACTCATAATCCTTTGGTCCACGCTTCAAGTCCGTGACGCCATATCACCTATTTACGCCTTTTTAGCCCAGGCGCTGCACCATGCCTTGGCCGCGACCTGCTTGCCGGCGAACAGCGGACAACCAGCGGCGGCATCAGTGGGCTTTCCCTGATAAAGCGCGCAATTTGCGCAATTTTGGCCCGGCGCATATTTCGGATACTTGGCCTTGTCGACCTTTGTAGCGTCGTTCTTGTAACCAAGCGCGGCGGCCTGGGGTTCGGTTTCCTGCACCAATGGTGCCTGCGCCTGAACCAAACTGGCGGAGGCAAGCGCGCCGGCGCTAACGACCGATTGAATGACAAAAGTTCTGCGGTTTGATTTCATGATCTTGAGATTGTTTGTTTAGTCGGTTGACCAGTTCTGCTACTGGCATTTGCGCCAAAATGGGCGAATTTCAAGTCTACCGCCAACGGCGGATAACCGCTCTGTACAAGCTTCGCCAACAAGCTCAAGGGCGGCCATGGCCTAAGGAAAAGACCGCAATGCCGACAGATCTGCTCGATAGCGAATTATTGAAAAAAGTGTGCATGGCCGGCACGCGCCGCGACTGCGGCTGTTCATTGGGCGCCTGCGCCGGCTGGGAAAGTTTTACCGAACATCGCTGGCCCACCGCTTTACTGCGTCGAATGGGAACACTGCGGGACGCCTCCGTCGAAGAGCCAACGCTGGAAGAGTTTCACCCGCACGGAACGCGCTACGCCTTGGCGGTTGCGCCAGTCGCGGTCAGCTTTTTTCCTTACAACCGCTGCGACGTTTACGAGTGCGGCAGGTGCGGCCGCACCTTGCTCAGGTACACCGAATACGGCGGCTACTATCTCGACCACCGTGTTCGGGAAGTGCTGCCGGAACTAATCGCGTAGGTTTTGGCGACGGTTTGATGGAGAAAACCATGCCAGTGGGCGTTGTCATTAAATTCTGTAAATTCCGAATGGACAGCAATGATTAAACAAGTCAAGACGATCTCCGGTTTCGCTGCTACCTTCCTGGCGCTTGCCGGCTGCACCTTTAGCAGCGTGCAGCCCGGCATGTCGCGCCAGGAAGTCATCGACCGTTACGGCACGCCGTCGCGCGTCGTGCCGCTCGATTCGGGAACACGGCTTCAGTATTCGAGCCAGCCAGCGGGTCAACGTGTCGTGATGGTCGATCTGGATGCCGCCGGCATGGTGATTTCCGCCCGGCAGGTCATGACGCCGAAGGAGTTTTCAAAAATCGTGCCTGAAAAATGGACGCGCTACGATGTCGAACGCGAGTTTGGCAGGCCGGCAACCATCGACCGCGTCGCGTCCTGGTCCGGCGACATCATGAGCTACCGCTGGCTCGATTTGGACCAGCGCATGTTTTTCTGGGTCTATTTGGACGGGCAGGGCGTCGTCCGTCGCACCGGCCAGGGCATGGAATTTCGCACGCGTTCGCACTTCATGCATTGACACGGCTTCACCGTTGCACCGCGCGGCCGATTTCCGGCCAACGCCGGTGCAGGTAATGCCAGGCCGCCAGTCCGATACACATCATCAACAACGACACAGCCGCCAGCGCCGGCGTCGAATGCATTACCAGCGGAGCGATGAGGCCGGCAACCAGACCGTTGGCGGTCGAGCCGATGAACGCCTGTAGCGACGAGGCCATGCCACGCCGCTCGGGATAAAGGTCGAGCACCAGCAGCGTCACAACAGGCACCATCAAGGCCCAGCCGAAGGCGAAAATCCCAATCGGAATCAAGGCCCATGAGGCATGGGCGGCAAAAGCCAGGTTGGCGGCCAGATTCAGCACCGACGTCGCAAGCATGATGGCGAAGCCGTGGCGAATCTGCCTTTTAGGCGGGATTTTGCCGGCCAGCCGGCCGCTCAACCATGCGCCCGACATGATTCCCGAGATCGTCAACAAGAAGAACCAGAAAAACTCGGTTGGGCGCAAACCAAGGTGATCTCCCAGAAACGCCGGCGCCGCCAGGACATACAAAAACATGCCGTTGAACGGAATGCCGCTGGCCAGCGCCAGCAGCAGGAAGCGCGGACTCGACCCCAGTTGCCAGTAACCGCGCATCAGGTGCCGCACTTCGAAAGGCTGGCGCTGTTCGGCTTGCAGCGTTTCCGGCAGAAATTTGTAATTCAATGCCCACAGGACAAGGCCGACGCCGCTCAGGAACCAGAAGATACTGTGCCAGCCGAGATGCACGAAAAGCCAGTCGCCGATAATGGGCGCGAGCGCCGGCGCAACGCCGAAATAGATGGTGACCTGGCTCATAACCTGCTGCGCCTGCGTCGGCGGAAACATGTCGCGGATGATCGCCCGCGACACCACGATGCCGGCCCCGGTCGAAAAACCCTGCAAGGCCCTGAAAAAGACCACCTGACCCACGCTTTGCGAGAGGGCGCAGCCCGCTGATGCGAGTGTGAAGATCGCCATCCCCCAGAGCACCACCGGGCGGCGCCCAAAAGTGTCGGCGAGAGCGCCGTGAAAAAGGTTTATGAAGGCGAAGCCGAACAGGTATGCCGAGAGTGTCTGTTGCATCTGAACCGGCGTTGCGCCCAGCAATCTGGCCATGCCGGAAAAGGCTGGAATGTAGGTGTCGATCGAAAACGGGCCCAGCATTCCCAGCACGGCGAGAAGTGCCGCCAGTGCCCATCGGGGGCCGCGCCAGAGTTGGGCTGCATGCGGATTCATAGGTTTTGGGGAGTTGCCGACCTGAAAAGGCGGGTGGTTGCTGTAGGAAATTACCCCATCATCGGGTTCTTGAAACGCTCCAACGGCTTTTATGTGCCAAGGCCTCTTGTTTTATCCAAAGCTGGCGTCAAATCGCGAGAGTGTTACCCCCACTATCAAGGAAACCCCATGTTTAACCATTCCATCAGGCATTTAGCGGGCAAATGGCTGGCAATGGCGGCACTGCTGCTGGGCTTTGGCCTGGCGATGGCGCAGTCTGAACCAACACTGAACCAAGTTTACGAGGCGGCGCAGTCCGGACGGCTGGATCAGGCGCAGACCATGATGCAACAGGTACTGGTGGCGCATCCGAACAGTGCCAGGGCGCATTTCGTGCAGGCCGAATTGTCGGCGCGCCAGGGTCGCCTTAGCCAAGCCCGTGATTCGTTCGCCACGGCTGAAAAGCTGGCGCCGGGCCTGCCGTTTGCCAAACCAGAAGCGGTGCAAGCCCTGCGCTCGCAACTGGCCGGCAAGAATAGCGCGCCAGCGACCCGTGACCCGGCGACCCGAACACTTGGGGCGGCCGCTCCGGCCGCGCCTGCTTCATCGTCCTTGTCCACATTCCCATGGGGGCTTGGGCTTCTGCTGGTTGGCGGTGTAATCGCCATCAGCATGTTTTTGCGGCGCCGGAAAGCCACCGCACCGGTTGGCGCACCAGGAACGTATGCCAATCAGGCGCCGATGCAGGCTCCAGGAAGCGGCTTGAACGGTCCTCAGAACTTCGGCGCTGGTGGCGCAACGGTGCAGCCGCCTTACGGCCAGCCTGGATACGGTCAGCCCGGGTACGGCCAGCCACCCGCGGGCAACGGCCTTGGCGGACGTTTGGCTGGCGGGCTGGCAACGGGACTCGCGGTAGGCGCGGGTGTCATGGCCGCGCAAGCGATCGGCAAAACACTGTCGGGGAACAACGAACATGCGGCGCATCAGCCGGACAATAGCGCTGGCGGCAACGCGTATGAACCCCTCCCCGGCAACAACGACCTGGGCGGACAGAACTTCGGCGTCAACGATGCTGGTGGCGGATGGGATGACGGCGGCTCGGTCGCCAGCAGCGACGGCGGCGGTGGCGGCGATTGGGATACGTAAGCGCCGTTGTCCTGATTTTCTAACGAGTGCCTCATTCGGGCACAAAAAAACTGCCGGGACGTGTCCGCCAACGAGCGTGTATGGCGGTACGAATTCGGGCCCGGTCGAGTTTGCTGACATTGTGGGCCTGTAGCGCCAGCCGGAATGCAAGGTAGAAGCTGACGCCCAGATTCAAGGCGCCGATCAATGGAATCGATGCGATGCTCCACCAGATCGGCGCATGCCTGAAAGCCTCTGCTCCCAGCGAAGCGCCAGCGGCCGCTAGCTGGCCGGTGGAGAGTGTCACGTGGCGCAACTCAAGCTCGGCGCCGAAAAATCCGGTAAAGGCCGGTATCAGGCCGAGCATGAAACCCAGCGAAATGTTCGACGCGAAACCCGAAATGTGCTTGCGCATGAACGCGGCCCAGCGGATCGCCCGCTGCACGCCAAGCACGGCCGTGATACGCGGATTGTGCTGAATCGCCGAACCGATGAGATGCAGCATGAACCAGTTCTCCACCCATCCTGCGACCATGCTGGAGGCGAACAGCACGACGCCGGTCAGGCCTGCCCAGAGCAGTGTCGGGCCAAGCAGTGTGATCGACCCGAGCACATGCAGGGCGCTCGCGTCGCTGATCATCGAACGGCCCAGCAGCAGCCTGGTCAGCGCATCGAGCAGCAACACCGCCGGCACCACCATGAAGACATTGCCGACCACCGCCGCCACCTGCGAGCGAACCAGATGCGTGACCTCGTCGACAAAATCTTCCAGAGTTGTCGTGGTTTCGTCGGACTCGATGTTCTTGAGCTTGGCCGCCATCGCTGGCGCCGTCATGGCGGGCTGCTTGGTCGCCAGCGTGAAATGCAGCAGCTGGATCATGATGAACGTGGCGGCATAAGCCGTGCCCGCCCAAAAGCCGCTCCAGAATGCGGAAAGGCCGATCGCCACCACCATGAATTTCAGCAGCGTGGTCAGCCCGGTGACCGCGCCGCCGCCCATCGCCATGCCTAGCATCCGCCGGTAATCGGCCCGGTTGCGGGTGATGTAATGCTCGCCGGTTTCGGCGCTTCGCTCGGCCATCTTCGCCGAAAGCAGTGTTGAATTGGCGCTGATCAACGCGCTGACGCTGGTTCGTTCCTGGGCGATGACGACGCGGCGCGCCATCAGCTTGAGCGCCGCCATCGCCGGTTTCGGCGAGAGCAGGGCGTCGAGCAGCTCACGCGCACGCAGCATCCGGGCGCGCAGTTGGCGCAGGCGAAACACCATGCCCACCGAAACGCCATTTTCCTCGACGTGGGTGTAGATGCTGTTGACGGCCTGCCGGCAGGCATCGAGTTGGCCTCGATAGCTTGCCACCGCCGTTAAAAGCGCCGCCTCGTCACGCACAGGTTGAAAAAACACGCTTCGCAGAGCCTGCGTATCGCCGGACAAGGCATGAAAAGCGCGAATGTGCGGGCTGGCCCGGTCCATGCGCAGCCGAAGTTCCGGCGCATAGCCGGTGGCCTGGATCTGGGCGGTGCAGTAAGCGATGCCATCCATCAGACTGTGCTGCCAGCGCTTCGCGTCGCGCTCCGGGTTGGCCGAAAGCAGCGTGTCGAGCTGGTCGATCTGCGACTCTTCCAGCGCGCCTATCCATTGCGTGTCGAAGCGCGACGGCAGCGCCAGCACGAACAATTCCGACGCGTCGCGGGTTTCGGGCGTGCCCGGAAGCAGCTTGCGGCGCAGCCGATCGCCGAGTTCGCTGACAAAGGCCGTGCGCGGCGCAAAGCCGAAGTCGGCCAGCAGGGGAGTGATATCGACGGTTTGCGCCAGCATCTCGAACCAGGCATGCAGGCGCGATTGAAGCTCGGGCTGTTTTCGCACCGCTTCGATAAACGCCTGAACCCGCGCCACAGCGGCCTGCGTGGAAGTGCTGTCGCCGCGTATCCATGCGAAAAGCTCGATCAGCCAGACATGCCGGTCGGCCAGCCCGGCTCCGGGGTTCAGCGCCCGCAGCAGGACTGGAAGGTCTTTCATCGCAAACCTCCCCCGCAAATCCTCAATGCAGCACGCGCCTCGGTGGGTTGCCGCCATGCGCCGCTTCCAGAACGAACAGGGCGATGGCGGTCTCGAAGCGTTCACCATCCTCGGCAACGCAGAAATAGCTGCCGTGCATGGTTCCGCTGGGCGTGCGCAGCCGGGAGCCGCTGGTGTACTGGAACGATTCGCCCGGCCTGAGCAGGGGCTGGTGGCCGACGACGCCCAGGCCCTTGACTTCTTCGGTGTGGCCGTTGGCGTCGCAAATAATCCAGTGGCGCGAAATCAACTGCGCGGGGACATCGCCCGTGTTGGTGACGGTAACGGTATAAGAGAACGAATAAATTCCCTCTTCCGGCGCCGATTGCTCGGGCAGGTAGCGCGGAAGGACTTCGCAAGAAAGCTGATAGGTGGACATCGCGGAGAAAACGGTTGGCCGCCATGTTAACCGCCTCCGCAAACACTTCTTGCGGACAGTTCGCGCAAGTGTCCCGCTGCTTTTGCCGGCGCCGGCTTGCTGCGACAATCCGGCCGATGAGCACCAGCAAGCCAACCGTTCACCGCATCGCCCCATCGCTTTTGTCGGCCGATTTCGCCCGGCTGGGTGACGAACTCAAGGCCGTCATCGCCGCTGGCGCCGACTGGATCCACTTCGACGTGATGGACAACCATTACGTTCCGAATCTGACCTTCGGACCGATGATTTGCAGCGCCCTGAAGCCGCATGCGAAAACCGCCGGGGGTGCCGCCGTGCCAATCGATGTGCATCTGATGGTGCGGCCGGTCGACAGCCTGGCCTTGGCCTTCGCCGAAGCGGGCGCCGACTACATCAGCTTTCATCCGGAAGCCTCCAGCCACGCGCATCGCGGCGTGCAGGCGATCAAGGCCAGCGGCTGCAGGGCCGGGCTGGTCTTCAATCCCGCGACGCCGCTGGACGTGCTCGACTGGTTGATCGAGGACATCGACCTGATTCTCATCATGAGCGTCAACCCCGGTTTCGGCGGGCAGAGCTTCATCGAGTCCGCGCTGCGCAAGATCGAACAGGCGCGCACGCGCATCGACGCGTCCGGCAAGGACATTCGGCTCGAAGTCGACGGCGGGATCAAGGTCGAGAACATCGCCCGCGTCGCCGCCGCCGGAGCGGACACCTTCGTCGCCGGCAGCGCGATTTTCGGCAAGCCGGACTACCGGGCGGTGATCGATGCGATGCGGCTGGCGCTCAAGGGCTGACAGCCTGGTTGGCTGCAACCCTTAAGCGGGCGCAGCCAGCGTCACCGTTCCCATCAGTCCCAGCACCGCCGTGGAGGCGGTCATGGTGGCCCACATCAGCGAATTTCGCAGCGTCTGCACGGCGAGGATTTACGAACCCGGCTGCGCACTGATTGCTGCAAACCATTGCTCGCGCAGCGTGGCATGAGCGCTTCATACTATTTTGCGTTCAAAGATATAGAAGTAATCCATTTGAACCCGGTCAGACTCTGCATTCGTGAGGGATCCAATTCGAGCGATAGCAGTCCAGCGCTGAGCGCCTTGTCTGCCGCGTCC
>Ga0136611_10003603_pt1 | contig 10835 bp, 8 predicted proteins | sample AntDrymUQ2232306_2_FD_106645 | JGI IMG/M metagenome (GOLD analysis project Ga0136611, IMG submission 106645) | Polar desert sand microbial communities from Dry Valleys, Antarctica - metaG UQ223 (23.06) | ecosystem: Environmental > Terrestrial > Soil > Desert | place: Antarctica: Dry Valley... | reverse complement strand
GTCACGTACCAGACCCGGTCGGACCAGGCCCTGCTGTACCGCCTGTCAGGAGACCGCAACCCGCTGCACTCGGACCCGGCGTTCGCTGCGTTCGGCGGCTTCGACCGGCCAATCCTGCACGGCCTGTGCTCCTACGGGTTCACCGGCCGGGCCCTGCTCCACACCGTGTGCGGCTCCGACCCGGCGCGCTTCGGTGCCATGGAGGCTCGCTTCGCCTCCCCCGTGCTGCCCGGCGAGGCCCTGACGGTGAAGGTCTGGAATACCGGCGACGGAGAGGCGCGCTTCCAGACCGCAGGCGGCGACGGCCGCACCGTGATCGACGGTGGGAAGCTCGCCTACCGGTGAACCCGGGGGTTCGGGCCGCCTTTTTCGCTAGCATGCGTTGCTCTGCTCCGATTCCGGAGGTCGCCAGATGGAGATCAAGCTGGACCAGGTCAACATCGTCGTCCGCGACATGGACGCCATGGCCGAGTTCTACGGACGACTCGGGCTCGAGATGAGCAGCGGGCCGCCACAGTGGGCACCTCATCACCGCAGCGCCGAGGCGGGACAAAGCATCGACCTCGACCTTGACAGCCAACAGTTCGCGTCTGTCTGGGACGAAGGCTGGCCGGGCGGCGGAGGGATCGTCCTCGGCTTCCGCGTGGACGAGCGCGAGGACGTCGATCGGCTCTACGACGAACTGACGTCGGCGGGCTACTCCAGCCAGCAGCGTCCCTACGACGCCTTCTGGGGATCGCGGTATGCGATCGTGCGCGATCCGGACGACAACGCGGTGGGGTTGATGAGTCCGTCGGACGAGGCGAAGCGCGCGTCGACGCCACCTCCGCCTGACCCATAGCCATCCTGCCTGCCCCGTGCGGGGCCTTCTCGCGGAGGGCGCTCGTCGGCCGCTGGCGAGTGCTCGCCATGGTGCTCCGCCTGACGCGTAGTGGCTGGGGGCAACTCACCTCCACCTCAGCCTCACGCCGTCAGAACAGGCGGAGCTCGTTCGACGGGGTACCCCGGAGGACGTCGTAGTCGACCTCGAGCCAGTCGATGCCCCGGTCGGTGGCCAGCACCTTGGCCTGGGGCTTGACCCGCTGAGCCACGAACAGACCGCGGACCGGTCGCAACATGGGGTCGCGGTTCAAGAACTCGAGGTAGCGGGTGAGCTGCTCCACCCCGTCGATATCGCCGCGACGCTTGATCTCCACCGCCACGGCAACGCCGTCGACGTCACGGCACAACAGGTCGACCGGTCCGATGTCGGTGGGGTACTCGCGGCGTACCAGCCGCCACCCGTCGCCCATGGCGTCGCAGTTGCCGGCCAGGAGCTCCTGGAGGTGGGCCTCCACTCCGTCCTTCTGCAGGCCGGGGTCGACCCCGAGATCCCACGACGAATCGCTGACGACGCTCTCGATGGTGATCCGGATCGTCTCCCCCTTGGGGTTGGTGACGGTCCACACGTCCTCATCGATGACGAGCCGGTTGGGGGCGTTCATCCAGTTCAGCGGCTTGTAGGCGCCGCCGTCGGCATGGATCGCCACGCAGCCGTCGGCCTTCACCATAATGAGGCGCGTGGCCAGGGGGAGGTGGGCGCTCAACCGACCCTGGTAGTCGACCGAGCAGCGGGCGATCACGACACGCATCGGCGCGGGACCCTAGCGCCGGCAGGAATCAGGACCGCCGTCGGCGGCGGGAGCGCGACGGACGGGAACGGGCGGCCATGCGGTCGGAGATGACCTGGCGACGCTCCCGCAACTCGCGGTGGGTGAGCGCCCCCGTGGTCTCCACGTCGACGCCGAAGCTGCCCTTCACGCCGGTGAGGTCGAGGTCCCAGTCCCCCTTGGCCAGCCCGACCTCGCTAGCGATCCGCTCGCCGTGCTGGGTGGTGAAGTACATGGCGATCTGGGTGATCTCGGCGAACAGGTCGAGGTCGGGGGCGAGCATGGTGATGGCGCCGTCGAGGAAGACCATGTTCTTCACGAACAGCATCAGCGCCTTGGGCAGCCGGGCGCCGTAGCCGAGGAGGGCCTTCACCACCCGTTGGATCTCGCCGGTGAGCTCTTCGGCGGTGAGCGTGGTGGGGTCGACCGGCGCCTTGTCGAGCCCGAGCTCGTCGATGATCGATGCCAGGTCGGCGTCGGGCGGAAGGGCTCCCAGGTCACGAAGCGCACCGAGCTGGGTGGTGACGTCGTTCATCGACGCCCCCACCAGCAGACGCAGGAACGCCAGGCGCTGCGCCTCGGGGAGGCGTCCGACGATGCCGAAGTCGAGCAGGCCGGTCCGCCCGTCCGACAGGACCAGCAGGTTTCCGCCGTGCAAGTCGCCGTGGAAGATGCCGTTGAACATGCACCCTTCGAGGAACCCGATCATGCCGGTACGGACCACGGCCTCGGTGTCGATGCCGGCGGTGTGCATGCCGGCCACATCGTCGAACGCGAACCCTCGCAGGCGTTCCATCACCAGCACCCGACGGGTGACCAGGGAGGGATGGGGCCGGGGGATCACGTAGCCACGCTGGCCGAGAGCGGCATAGGAGCGGGCGATGTCGACCATGTTGTCGGCCTCGAGGCGGAAGTCGAGCTCCTCGGTGATCGTCTCGGCGAAGAGGTCGACGAGGGCCGGCGGGTTGGCCAGCGCCGCCACCGGGATCCGACCCACAAGGAACGGGGCGATCCAGGCCATGACCCGCAGGTCGGCGTGGACCCGTTCGTTCACGGTGGGCCTCTGGACCTTGACCACGACCTCTTCGCCGGTGCGCAAGGTGGCGGCATGGACCTGGGCGATGGACGCCGCCGCGATGGGCGATCGCTCGAAGTTCGAGAACACCTCCGTGAGGGGCCGACCCAACTCTGCCTCCACCACCTCACGGACCACCGCGAAACGTTCGGGGGGCACGCGGTCACGCAACAGGGCGAACTCGTCGACCAGCTCGGGGGGGAAGATCCCCTGCCCCGAGGAGATGATCTGGCCGAGCTTGATGTAGGTGGGGCCGAGCCCTTCGGCGGCCACGCGGAGCCGGTGGGCCAGGTCGGTGCAGGAAGGTACCCCGCCCTCTCGCCGGGCCCCGAGGTACCAGCGGCCGATGCCGCCGCCCAGCCAGCGCGACGTCCGCACGATGCGCAGACCCGGCGGGAGGGCCCGCCGTCGGGTGAGCTCGGGAAGGCTGGCGATGATCCGGGCCCGCTCGGCAGGCACCGAGCGGCGCCACGGAAGGTCGTCCGGGTCCAGGACCCACGGTCCCTCGTCGGAGAAGGCACCCCAGGCCACGTCGGACGGTGTCTCGGGTGCGGTCCGGTCGGGCTCTGGCATCCGGGCAGCTTCGCACTCGCCCGGCCGGACGCAGAATTGGGAGAGAAGGTTTCTGTCCACGCCCGGAACGAAACGGGTGCCGCACTCGTCGGAGTGGGCGTATGGACCACGGTCGGGACCCCACACGATCGGCGCGGCATCACTTTTCGTCCCCGGCCCACCACCGATCGGACGCACTAGTCTGCGATCCCCTGGACGGCGGTCCATGGTTATTTCGGACCGCCACTCCCCCCGCCAGGCGAGTTGGTTCATGACCCCCCACCGCAGTACCGGAGAGTGGAGCCTCGCCGTCCGCCAACAGGCGTCGGTCGCCCGCGTCGGACAGCTCGGCCTCCAGGGCGGCGACCTCGAGGAGCTCCTGGGTGCGGCGCTGGCGGCGGTGGCCGACACCCTCGGGGTCCGCAACGTCGCCCTGCTCGAGCTGTTGGCCGGCTGGCGCGAGCTCCAGGGGCGGGCGGCGATCTACGACGGAACCCCCATCACCTTGGACCTGGTGCAAAAGGTGCGGGTCCCGGCCGGACGAGAGTCCATGCCCGGATACACCGTGATGCAGGCCGGGGCGGTCATGAGCGAAGACCTCCTGGCCGACCAGCGGTTCCGGGCCCGCGCCGCCGAGTACGGGCTTGCCGCCCAGGCGGCCATCACCGCGCCGGTCGGTTGGGGCGAGCGTCCCTGGGGTGTGCTGTGCGTCTACAGCGACGTGGTCCGCGCCTGGACCGACGACGACGTCCACTTCGTCCAGTCCATGGCCAACACCGTCGGCCTGGCCATAGCCCGTCAGCGCGTCGAGCACGAGCTGCGTGACAGCTCGGCCCGGCTGGACCTCTCCCTCGGTGCCGGCGGGTTGGGCGCCTGGACCTGGGACATGAGTAGCGACTTCGTGGAGCTGTCGGCCTCGGCCCAGGCCATCTACGGCGTCATCGCCGACGAGTTCGACGGCTCCGGCGAGCAGGTGCTCGACCTCGTCCACCCCGATGACCGGGCCGTGCTCCGAGGTGAGGTCTACGAGGCGTTGCAGACCAGCGGTGAGCAACACAACGTGTACCGGATCGTCCGGCCCAATGACGGCGAGCTCCGGTGGGTCGAATCGTGGGGTCGCCTGCTCACCGACGAAGGGCACCCGCACCGCCTGGTCGGCGTGATCTCCGACATCACCGAGCGCCGGCTGGCCGACGAGACCAAGGAGGCCCTGCTCGCCCGTGAGCAGAGGGCCCGGGTGGAGGCCGAACACGCTCGGGAGCGGCTCAGGCTCTTGGCCGAAGCCGGGGCCCGTTTCAGCGGCAGCCTCGATCCCGAGGTCATCCTGGCCGCCCTGCCCGAAGTGTGCGTGCCGGTCCTGGCCGATGTCTGCCTGGTCGACGTGTTCGACGACCAGGGGGAACTGGAGGAAGCGGCGGCCTCGTCGCGCGACGAGCAGTCGTTGGCCGACGTGCGCGAGCTTCGTCGGCGCCGGGCCGCGTTGGGCGGCGTCGGGGGGCTCTGGAGCGACCGAAACGTGGCCCGCTGGGGCGAGCGGGTGTTCGAGCCCGAGCTGACCGACAAGCATTTCCAGGCAGCCGCGTCGGACGAGGAGCACCTGGCCCTGTTCCGGCGAATGGGTACCCGGTCGGCGATCGTGGTGCCGCTCGTGGCCCGAGGCCGGATCATGGGGGTCCTCACGGTGATCCTGAACCGCGCTGGTCGCCACTACGAGCCCGACGACCTGGAGATGGTCGAGCAACTCGCAGCGCGCGCCGCTCTCGCCCTCGACAACGGCCGCCTGTTCGAGTCCCGCAACCGCGTAGCGCAGTCGTTACAGGCGGCGTTGTTGCCGCCGGCCCTGCCTGAGATCGACGGGCTGGGCCTGGCGGCTCGGTACCGGGTGGCCGAGGCCGACATCGAGATCGGCGGTGACTTCTACGACGTGATGGAGGTGGGGGAGCGGGCCTGGGGCGTTGTGGTCGGCGACGTCTGCGGCCGGGGCCCCGATGCCGCCGCGCTCACCGGCCTGGTGCGCCACAGCGTCAGGACCGCCGTGGTGCGCGAGCGGGTGCCCAGCCGGGTCCTGGCCCAGACCAACGACGCCGTCCTCGATCAGATCGACGACGCCCGCTTCTGCACCGCCGCCTACCTCCGTGTCGAGGTCGGAAACCCGGGGGAGTCGGTGCGGGTCGTTGCCTCCAGCGCCGGCCACCCTCGACCCGCGGTGCTGCGCGGCGACGGTCGGGCCGAGCTGGTCGACTGTGCCGGACTGCTCCTCGGTGTGGTGGCATCGCCTGCTCTTATCGACGTGGAGCTCCTCCTCCGACCTGGCGACTCGGTGATCCTCTACACCGACGGGGTCACCGAAGCCCGTCAGGGCAAGGAGCTCTTCGGCGAGGTGCGTCTGCTCGACGCGCTCGGGACCCTGGCCGACTCCGACGCCGAGGGGATCGCGGCAGGGATCGATGCCGCGGTGAGGACCTTCCAGGACGACGCCAACGACGATGTCGCCATCCTCGTGGTCCAGGTGCTCCCGGAGTCACCCGCCGCCTGACCGTCGTTCACCGACGGCACTAGAAAGCAGCGATGGCTCTCGCCGACGACCACCTGCTCGCCCGTTCTCTCGCCGAAGAGGCCGGACTGTTGTTGATCGGGCTGCGGGCCCGGCTCGTGGCCGACGGGGCATCGGCCGACGAGCTGAGGGCGGAGGGCGACCGGCAGAGTCACGAGCTGTTGATGTCGCGCCTAGCCGACGCACGGCCGAGCGACGCAGTGCTCTCCGAGGAAGGCGGCGATGGAGACGGCCCGGCGGACACCGGCCGCCTCTCGGCCGAACGGGTGTGGATCGTCGATCCGCTCGACGGCACGAGGGAGTTCGGCGAGCACCCTCGCGCCGACTGGGCGGTCCATGTGGCGCTCGTGGTCGGCGGCGAACCGGTGGCCGGCTCCGTCGCCCTCCCGGCCCAGCGGCGGGTCTTGAGCACGTCGCCACCTGCGCCCACCCCTGCGGCGCCCCCTGCCCGACCCCGGGTGGTTGTCAGCCGCACCCGTCCGCCGGCGGTGGCCGCCCATCTCGCCGAGGTCCTGGGCGGCGACCTGGTGGCCATGGGATCGGCAGGGGCCAAGGCCGCTGCGGTGGTGCTCGGCGCCGCCGACGTGTACCCGCACTCCGGTGGTCAGTACGAGTGGGACTCCTGCGCGCCGGTGGCGGTGGCCCGGACCGCCGGCGTGTGGGCCAGTCGCCTCGACGGCAGCCCGCTCGTGTACAACAACGCCGATCCCTACCTGCCCGACCTCCTGGTCTGTCACCCGTCACTGGTCGACGGGGTCCGCCAGGCCCTCGACGGTTTCACGGGCTGAGTTGTCCTGAGATGGGAACGAAGACAGGTGGGGCGGGTGGGGGAGGAACAAGCACGAGCAACATTGTTGAGTGGATTGGTCGGGAATGACGCGGCCAGGTCTACGCTGATCGCTCGCCCGGTCCCTCGCCGCCGCCCAGGCTCGTCCAGCACCCGAGAACGCTCATGACCACCACCTACGAGCTGTCGCACCTGCGAGCGCTGGAAGCCGAGTCGGTCCACATCATGCGCGAGGTGGCCGCCGAGTTCGAACGCCCCGTCTTGTTGTTCAGCGGTGGCAAAGACTCGATCGTGATGCTGCGCCTGGCCGAGAAGGCGTTCTGGCCGGCGCGCATCCCGTTCCCGGTCATGCACGTCGACACCGGCCACAACTTCGCCGAGGTCCTGGCGTTCCGCGACCATCGCGTGGCCGAGCTCGGTGTGAGGTTGGTGGTGGCGTCGGTCCAGGACACGATCGACCAGGGTCGGGTGGCCGAGGAGGCGGGGCCGCGCGCCAGCCGCAACCGCCTGCAGACCACCACGCTCCTGGATGCCATCACCGAGCACCGCTTCGACGCCGCGTTCGGCGGCGCCCGCCGGGACGAGGAGAAGGCTCGGGCCAAGGAGCGTGTCTTCAGCTTCCGGGACGACTTCGGCCAGTGGGACCCGAAGAACCAGCGCCCGGAGCTGTGGAGCCTCTACAACGGCCGCCATCGCCCCGGCGAGCACATCCGGGTGTTCCCCCTCTCCAACTGGACCGAGCTCGACATCTGGCAGTACATCGGTGAGGAGGGCATCGAGATCCCGTCGATCTACTACGCCCACCAACGCAAGGTCTTCCGTCGTGACGGCATGCTCCTGGCTGCGTCCGCCCTGTTGGAGCCGGGCGAGGGCGAGGAACCGTTCACGGCAACCGTCCGCTACCGCACCGTGGGCGACGCCACCATCACCGGCGCCGTCGAGTCAAAGGCAGCAACCGTCCAAGAAGTGATCGACGAAGTGGCGGTAACGCGCCTCACCGAACGCGGCGCAACAAGGGCAGACGACAGGGTGACCGAAGCAGCGATGGAAGACCGGAAAAAGGAGGGCTACTTCTAGGTGACTGAGCTGCTGCGCTTTGCCACTGCGGGTTCGGTCGACGATGGGAAGTCGACGTTGATCGGGCGGTTGCTCTTCGACTCGAAGGCGATCTTCGAGGACCAGCTGGCGGCGGTAGAGCGCTCCAGCGAGGCCATGGGCGCCGACTACACCAACCTGGCGTTGCTCACCGATGGCCTCCGCGCCGAGCGGGAACAGGGCATCACGATCGATGTGGCCTACCGCTACTTCGCCACACCGCGGCGCAAGTTCATCATCGCCGACACCCCCGGACACATCCAGTACACGCGCAACATGGTCACCGGAGCCTCCACTGCGGACCTGGCCCTCGTGCTGGTCGACGCCCGCAAGGGCCTGGTGGAGCAGTCCCGGCGTCACGCCTTCCTCGCATCGCTGCTGCGCATCCCGCACCTCGTGTTGTGCGTGAACAAGATGGACCTGGTCGACTGGTCCGAGGAGCGCTTCGAGGAGATCAAGGGCGAGTTCCGGGCCTTTGCCGCCAAGCTCGACATCACCGACCTGTCATTCGTGCCGGTCTCCGCCCTGCACGGCGACAACGTCGTCACCCGCTCGGAGAACACGCCGTGGTACGAGGGCTCCTCGCTGCTGCACCACCTGGAGGAGGTGCACATCGCGTCGGACCGCAACCTGATCGACGTGCGGTTCCCGGTGCAGTACGTGATCCGCCCCCACAGCGACGAGTTCCACGACTACCGGGGCTACGCCGGCACCGTCGCCGGCGGTGTGCTCAAGCCGGGCGACGAGGTGATGGTGCTGCCGTCGGGGTTCACGTCCACCATCACCGCAGTGGAGACCATGGACGGCCCGCTCGACGAGGCGTGCACCGGTCGATCGGTCACCGTTCGCCTCGCCGACGAGATCGACGTCAGCCGGGGCGACATGATCTGCCGTCCGGCCAACCGCCCGCACGTGGGCCAGGACCTCGACGCCATGGTGTGCTGGATGAGCGAGGCGGCCGAACTGCGAAGCCGGGACAAGCTCGTCATCAAGCACACCACCCGCTCCGCCCGGGCCCTGGTGAAGAACCTGCAGTACCGCCTCGACGTGAACACGCTCCACCGCGACGAGGTGGCCGACTCGCTCACGCTCAACGAGATCGGCCGGGTGCAGCTCCGTACCACCCAGCCCCTCTTCTACGACGAGTACCGTCGCAACCGGACCACCGGTTCGTTCATCCTGATCGACGAGGCCACCGACCGCACCGTCGGTGCTGGCATGATCCTCGGCCCGTCGGTCACCGTGTGATCCCGTCACGGTGAGCACCAACGTGAGCCGGCACGAGGGCGAGATCGGTCCGGCCGACCGACCGTCGCAGGGCGCCACGGTGTGGCTCACCGGCCTGTCCGGCTCCGGCAAGTCCACGGTGGCAGTTGTTCTCGAGCAGCTGTTGGTAGGTGTCGGCCGACCGGCGTACCGCCTCGACGGCGACAACCTCCGGCTCGGTCTCAATGCCGACCTCGGCTTCTCCGCGGTCGACCGCAACGAGAACGTGAGACGGGCCGGAGAGGTTGCCCGATTGTTCGCCGAGGCAGGTGTGGTGGCGATCGTGCCCCTCATCAGCCCGTACCGGAAGGGTCGTGACCACGCCCGGCAGATCCACCTGGAGGCTGGGCTCGCGTTCGTGGAGGTGTTCGTCGACACCCCGCTGGCGGTGTGCGAACAGCGCGACCCGAAGGGCCTGTACGCCAAGGCCCGCGCGGGTGAGATCACCGGCTTCACCGGCATCGACGACCCCTACGAGGCCCCCATCCGTGCCGAGCTGACGCTTACCCCCGCCGACGGCGACCCAGTCGCCCAGGCCACCCGCATCCTTGCCCTCCTGGGATGACGTCGGGGACGGGTGCGGTGTCGAGTCCGATTGCCGGGCGAGAGTCACGACGAGGTCCTCCCGGAGACGAGGGCGTCTTGGTAGACATGGGCCACATGTCGGCGCGGGAGTCAGCCGAGCACGAGGCAGCACGGGGACGCTCGGTGGTCGCGCTGCTGGCTGCGGTGGCCGTGGTGGTCGGTGTCCGCCTGTGGGCGACCCAGCTGGCCGAGTTCCCCTACATCGTCGCCGATGAGACCGCCTACCTGTCGATGGGGCGGCTGTTGGGCGGCGGCGACGGCTGGAACCTCGGTCGCGCTGCCACCTACGGGCCGGCCTACTCGCTCCTGATCGCACCGTGGACGGCCCTCGGCCTGTCGCCCGATGCCCAGTACCGCGCCGCGATCTACACCAATGTGGCGATCGCTCCCGGTGCCTTCCTGCTCTTGGAGGCCCTCGTCCGCCGGCTTACCAGGCTCGAACGGCCGTGGTCGATCGTGGCCGCCCTGGCCGGCACACTCACCCCGTCGCTGGCCGTGCTCTCGGGGTACGCCTGGAGCGACTCCCTGGCGGTGTTCGCGTTCCTGCTGGTCGTCTACGCCTGCGTTCGTCTCGTCGAGGATCCCCACGTCGACCGGGCCGGGGCCGCAGCCCTGGCTGCGGTCTTTGCGTACAGCGTGCATGGAAGGTTCGCCCCCGCTGCGGTGGTGGTCCTGGTCCTCTTCGGCGTCCTCGGGTGGAGGCTCGCCCTGCGTCGCATCGACGCGCTCCTGGCTGCGGCGGTGTTGGTGGCGGGAGTCGTGGCGGTGAGCATGGTGAGCGGAGCCATCTATGGACGTCTCTACGAGCCAGGCGGCCAGGTCCGCCAGACCACCAGCGAGCTGGGTCGCGCCCTGAGGCCAGGTCCGCTGCTCCTGTCCGTGTCCGGCCAGGTCTGGTACCTGCTCGTTACCACTGCCGGCATGGCCGGGCTCGGTGTGATCGCCCTGATGATGGTCAGCTTGCCGAGGAGTCGCATCGTCAGCTCGGGGCTCGAGCGCGGCCCGGGGGCTTGGATGACCGCCGCTCTCATCGCCGTTTCCTTCTTGTGTTCGGCGGGGTTCATGGCCGACCGACCGGGACCAGATCATCTGATCTACGGCCGCTACAACGACGCCATCATCGGCCTGCTGATCTCGCTCGGCCTGGCTCGGCTGGCCACCGCCGGGTCCCCGAGGCGACACGTCCTGGACGCGGGTGCGGTCATGGCGGTAACAGCAGCGACGGGCCTCCTGATCTGGTGGCTCCGTGGGGACCTGCTGGCCCAGCCCTAC
>Ga0136611_10003602_pt1 | contig 10837 bp, 10 predicted proteins | sample AntDrymUQ2232306_2_FD_106645 | JGI IMG/M metagenome (GOLD analysis project Ga0136611, IMG submission 106645) | Polar desert sand microbial communities from Dry Valleys, Antarctica - metaG UQ223 (23.06) | ecosystem: Environmental > Terrestrial > Soil > Desert | place: Antarctica: Dry Valley... | reverse complement strand
GCCTAAACCGTCTCGCTAAAACGAACCTGATCGCCAGGCAATAGATGGCCGGCCACAGGGAAACGCGCACTACCCTGATGTACACCAAACTTGATCCCGACTTCGTGCGCGGCGTTCACGACACCGTGGGCGTAGTGCGGGGAATTCTCACGAGCAAGCGGGCCGCCGAACGGCGCAAACGGCTGCTTTGACCTACCAACGTGTCCGGAACCTATCGGCACGGATAGCCGAGTCGTCCGGTTAACGTTGTGCTTCCGCTTGGCTGCTCCCTCATCCCTGGTTCCGCTGCTGCCCTTCGCGGGCAGCCAGATCGTCGCTATCGTCTTGAGGTCCGGTTCAGCAGGAAGACCGATCCGCGGCGGCTAACGGTGCCTCATGGCACGATTGGAGCGTGTGCTGTGGATTGACGCCCAGGTGCGGGCAGGGCGACACCCCAATCTTTCGCGCGTGATGGCCTGGTGGGAGGTGTCGCGCGGCACCGCCCACGGCGACTACCGCTACCTCAAAGACCGTCTTCATGCGCCGCTCTCTTTTGATCGGGAGCACGGCGGCTGGGCCTACACGGACCCGACCTTCGCGCTGCCCTCAGCCATTTTGTCGGAAAACGAGGTCGCCTCCCTGCAACGGGCACTGCTCGTGGCACGGGAACACCTCGCCCCCGCCGCGACCTCGGGTCTGGACGCCTTCGCGGACTGGCTCGCGCCCTACCTGCCACCACGACGTTCGGCCGCTCATTCCGAAAGCGCGGGCGGGGGCAGCGAGTTAGCCGGCGGCAGCGCAGACGTGGGCGTGTCCTCCGACCTGCTGCGCGCCTGCGTGGAAGCGATCCGAGCGCGGCGCAAACTACACCTGCGCTACCACGGCGCGCACCGGGACCAGGATACCGAGCGCACGGTCCATCCCTATCACCTGCATCACTGGCGCGCCGAGCCGTACCTGCTGGCCTGGGACGAACTGCGAAACGACTGGCGAACGTTCTTGCTCAGCCGAGTTGCCGAGTGGCGCGCGCTGGGCGAGGACGCTGCGTTCGTGCGCGACCTCGCCTTCGATGCCCAGGCGCTGCTGGATCGGGGCTTCGGCCTGTTCCACGGTGCGGACCTCGAAACCGTGCGCGTGCGCTTTTCCCCTTATCAGGCCCGCTGGGTGCGCGAGCGCCGCTACCATCCCAGCCAACAGAACGAGGAGCAGGAGGACGGCAGCCTGATCGTTACCCTGCACGTCGCCGGCACCGCCGAGGTGCGCCGCTGGGTGCTGGGCTATGGCCGCGAGGCCGAGGTACTCGAACCCGCCGCGCTGCGTGCCCAGATCGCCGCCGAGGCAAAAGAACTCGGAAAAATCTACGGTGGCGAATCCTCAGTTCAGCCTATTTGAACTGGACTCGGTTATACTCAAGACAGTCCGGCCCGAAACCAATGCCGGCCTGACTTGCCTGACGAGAACACAGGGACGGAGTTAACGGGCTATGCGTCTTGTTGTGCGGGGCCTGCTTGCGCGCGAAACCGCTTTTCCAATCAACCATCAGGGGCTGCTCGCCGGGCTGGTGTACCACCTGCTCGCCGCGTCCGACCCTGACTACGCCCGCTTCCTCCACGACGAGGGCTACCGCCCCGCCGACGACAAAGCCCGGCGCTTCAAATTGTTCACGTTCTCGTGGCTTCAGGCCCGGCGGCGGCGCGTCGCGGGGGGCACACTCTTTTTGGGACCGGGGCCGGTCGAGTGGTACCTGTCCTCGCCTGTTCACGACTTCCTCGTCCACGGCGCGACCGGCCTGCTGACCGCCGGCAACACTCTGCGCATCGGGCCGACCGAGTTGCCCCTTGTGGGCGTGGAAAACCTGCCCCCGCCCCCTTTTGGCGACATCGCCCATCTAACCTGTCTGTCGCCTATCGTCGCCACCGTGCCGCGCCCGGAGGGCGGGGGCACGCACTACCTGCGCCCGTGCGAGGCGGAGGCTTTTTCCGAGGCGGTGCGGCGCAACCTGCTCAAAAAACACGAATTGATCCACGGCGGTCCGCCTGGAAACGACGTTCTGCGTCTTGACTTCGATGCCGCCTATCTCGCCCGCGACGTTGGGCACGGCGGCACCAAGAAGATCACCATCAAGAACACGGACCACATCGGCGCGTTTGCCCCCTTCACCCTGAGCGGCTCGCCCGACCTCATGCAGATCGGCTTCGAGTGCGGCCTGGGCGAAAAGAACAGCGCCGGGTTCGGTATGGTGGATTTGCAGAAAGGCTTCATTTAGTAAAGACATGCTGACCACCATCTTATCCATCGGTCAGGTCCTACGCGCACAACACGGGGCTATTGGTTTTCGCTATCACAGGTACGTCAAGCCAGCTCCCATCGCGGGCGAAAAGCAATTCCTGCGCTATCTGGAGGTACCAGTCGCCGATGACATGAGCTTCGACCTTTCCGAACGCCAGGAGGTTCGGGAAGAAGGAGTAATCCAAAACGCACTGTTCTACCTGAACTACAAGACCAGCGACGCGGACTCGATGAAAAAGTACGTCTTCGGGGACATCTGCCGGTTCATGGTAGTGAAGAAGAAGGACGGCCCGCTCATTGACGCGGAGTCCAACTTCTTGCTCGGAGACTCTAATAGCGGTGCTGCCATGTTCCGCCTGAACTCTTTCGACCGTGGGTGTCAAGATTCCAAATCGTTGAGTTCACTTGGCGTGGACGCTTTTCGCTGTTGTCTCGATGAGCAGAGGGACGCCCTCTTAGCAATATTTGTACAAGAGAAGTCTGTGTACATCAACTTCCGCTTCGGAGCAGATCGGAAGCACTGGTACGAGATGGAGCCGGAGTTTGAAGCAATCAATCGCACGCTGCTGCAACATTTCGTGACGGAAGTTCCCGGTCGCGGCTATACGCTTACCAAGTCGCTGTACAAAACGCTTGCCGCCGGGAAAGGTGCCGCGCCCGGCTTCGATGACGCCAGCGCGTATAAGAACTGGGTGTTCCGCGATCTAGGCCAGGTGCAAGATTTGCTCTACGCCATTGATCTTTCGCAGCGGGCGCAGATCAAAAAAGGCAGCGTGAAGATTGTGGTTTTGCCCCGCAGCGGCGAGTCCGACACAGGGGAGCAACTGACAGAGCAGGACATTCGCCAGTTCTTCGAGGCGAAAGGAGTTCGTAGGGTGGCGGATGAGGAGCAAGTGCTGGCGGACACGCGCGAAACGCGATCCGGTGGACTTGAAGACGACGATGAAGACGACGGAGCGGAGGAAGATACTTCAGAGAGCACGGTAGGCGGTCCGGAACTGACCGAACCGCTACGGCGGGCAGCAGACGCCGAACGCATCCAGCAGTTCGACTTTGTCTTCAGCAAGGCAAGCAGTTCCGCGTCGACTCCGGATGTGGATGTTGTGGAGCTCGCGGGGGTCTCCCGCAGCCGTATTGGTGAACTGGACCGGCAGATTCGCGACATCACGGCCCGCCTGTACGAAGAGCGTCGCGAGCGCCTGGAACGCAAGGGGGCGAAACTGAAAAAAGGCCCGCCCCCTTTGCGCATACTGAATAGCCTGAACAACGTGATTGGCGATGTCGGCCGGGACAAAAAGAAGCTCTCCAGTCATCTGTTGAAAGTGTTGCCGCAAATCTACTGCGGCTCCTATCTACAGGATGATCTTCTGCTGCCTCAATTCCTTGCCACCGTCGAGCGTCAGGTCCGGGATGGTATGCCGGGCTATGACTTTCTTCGCTTTGACCTTCTGTTTCTCTTAGAACTCATAGACCGTAACAGGGAAGATTCTATGTCGCAACAGCAACAGATTACAGACTCCGACAGTTACCGCATCGGCGCTCTTCTTGGCAAGATGGCACGACCGCTGCGTCAGGAAATCAACTCTTTTGAGAAGAACTACGTCGGGCTTTTGTCCCGTCGCGTTGCTCTGCTTTCCGATGTCGTTGAGTTCACGAACTACCTGGACCAGAAGTTGATTCTTCACGAGCGTGCCTATCCCGATCTGAAGGCAGCATCCCGCGAGGTCAAGGAGCGACTTCGGAGCTTCGCCGGAACCTATAACCGCGAGCACTGTGTCTTCGGTTTCTTTGAAAGCTACTTTGAGCCTCTGCCTTCTAAGCCCGGCGCGGCAGGTGGGGCTGATTCATCGACTGTTGAAAAACCGTCCGAGGAGGGCAACTGAAGTGCTGTCGCTTCCCAAATCCGAGATTCTGTTCCTTTACGATTCGGCGTACTCCATTCCGAACGGCGACCCGTTCACCGGCGAGCAGCGCTACGACGATGAGACGAAAAAGGTTCTCGTCAGTGACGTGCGGATCAAGCGTTTCATACGCGACCAGATCGCCGCCGTACACCCCGAAGAGATATTCGTACTGAACGACCCGGCCAGGGTAGTGGCGGAGAAAAGCGGCGACACGGAATCGGGAGCTGCGGCACGGGCGAAATCTCTGGCCAAGGACGGCATGACGTTGGAGCGCTTTACTACCCTGTTTGATGTGCGTCTCTTCGGCGGCATCGTCACGGCGAAAAAGGGCGCGATTAACCTTACGGGGCCGGTCCAGTTCGCCTTGCTGAACCCATCACTCAACAAAGTGGATTTGCGAATGCACCAAAACACCTCGGTATTCGCCTCCAGCACCGAGAAGACGCGCGGCGCAATCGGCACTACCACCGTCGTACCGTACGCACTGCTTCAGATTCACGGCTGGATCAACCCTTTCTCGGCCGAGAAGACGAACCTCCAGCCGGAAGACATCACCCGTATGTTTGCCGCGCTATGGAACGGAATCAACAACGCGAACACACGCTCCAAGTCGAACCAGAGTTCGGTGCTGCTGTTGCAGGTGGAATACGCGACACCCACCGCAAAAGTGTACGGACTGGACCGGACGCTGGAGGTGGTGCCGGCGGAAGGGAGGCGCCCAGAGCAGTTTCGCAATGAAGACGACTATACGCTCGATTTCGGCGGGTTCGCAAATCGGGTGCTGGCATCGGAGCGCGTGGCCGCCGTGCGCTACTTTACCGAGTCTGAGCGATTGCAGCAGGCGCTGACCGTACTTGGTGAACAACATCCCAAGCTCACTGCGATGGCTCTGAACTTGGAGCAAGACTGAGGAGCCGCAGACTATGCGAGTCGCAGTCGTCCAAGTCTCCGGCCACTGGGGTCACTTCCGCAAACCGGAGACCAATAATAACCCCCTAACGCACGATCTGATGACGAAAACGGCTCTGATCGGGCAGATTGGGGCGGTTATTGGGGCTGACCGAGAGCGAATGCGTCCGCTGTTCCCGCAGCTTTCAGAGGACCTACGCTACGGCATCGCCCTACGCCAGCGGGTGTGGAAACAGTCCTGGTCATTCACATTGCGCCGGTTTGACTCCGGGCGGGCGGGGTTGGAGGTCACGGATAAGGGGCCGAGAGCCTTCGAGTTTCTGCGGGAGCCGTGCTTTCTGGTCGTGTTAGCGTTGCAGGCGGAGCGCTCGCGGAGCATTTTCGAAGAGTGGCTGGAGCGGTTGCGGGCGGAGGAGTCGTGCTTCGAGCCAGTGCTTGGACTGCATAACTGCCCGGCGGAACTTGCCCTGATCGAGGAGGTCGAAGCGTCGCCCCGGCAGGGTGACTTCCGCACCCCGGGTTTCGTTCCCAGGGATCGTCGTCCACGGTTCGACCTGGGTTCCCCTTTCCGTGCTGGCTTCGAGCGTCTACCCACATTTCAGAACAGCGAGATGTGGAACCCGCCCGACCGCTACGTCGAGGTGATCTACTCTGATGTCCCTTCCCAAGCCGCGCGCGAGGGCCTTAGCGTTCCCTTACTGGCCGGAAGCGGTGACCACTACCGGCTGAAACGCGCCGCAGGAGAGGAAGACTGGTGCCTGATATGACACCCGTAGAGGGAGGCGAAGGGACCGATCCTCTCATCCGTTACCGTTCCCACCCACAAAAATTGTTGCGGCGGCACATTGACGGCGTGGTCCGGAGAACCGTGGACCGGACCGACCTCCCTATCGCCCGCGCCGGGGCACTGCTGCACGACGTTGGTAAAATCAACCTGAACTTTCAGGCCAAGCTGGACAACCAGAAGACTCCTAATTATTCCAACCATGCTTATTTGTCTGCGGCGACTCTGCTTCGTCTTTCTGATGGCAAGCTGAAATGCCGCCTGCATCTATTAACCCAGATGGAGAAGTTCGCGCTCGCCCTGATTGTCGCCCGGCACCACGGCAACCTGCCAAATTGCAACGAGGCAGACCGCAAGAGCGGCCGTCTTACGGATCGCGTGGAGTTATGCCTGAAGCAGGTGTTTCGGGACAGTGAATACCAGCGGATGCTCGACTTCCTCAACACGGACCCGGACCTTCCATTAGCCCAGGTCACTGCGGCGCTGCTAGATATTCCACGGCTGGCCCTGACCCCGCCGGTGCTCCACAACCAGCTGAGAAAGTTCGATCTTCCTCCTGAACAGGCACTCGATTTCTTTTTGGAAACGCAATTCGCCTTCGCTTCGCTTATCGAGTCCGACAAGCGCGACGCGAGCGACAACGAACAAGAACGGCGCCGGGAGCATGTTGTCGAACTTTCGCGGGTGCTGAAGAAGGCGGAAACGCCGCCGAAGCGCTCGCGGGATGCGCTGGAACTTCCCCAGGCAATGATCCGGCTGAACACGAGGCGGACTCGGATACGCAATGAAGCGCTAAAGAATCTAGATGAACAGCTACGGCGAAATCCTGATCGGCGGGTCTTTTCGCTAACTGCGCCAACTGGCGCAGGTAAAACGTTGACACTGTTGGCCTTGGCGTCACTCCTGCTTCGTTATCATTCTGAGCAGCCGGACGACAAAAATTTGCGTGGTGTGATCTACTGCTTGCCATTCCTCTCCATCACCGAACAGGTGGAAGGCATCTGCCGTGGGCTGCTCGGCAAGCGGGCCGACATCCTGTTGCTGCGTGCCGACTCTCGCGCCGATAACCCGGCACTGGCGAAGATTCTGGCGGAGACAGATGATAATCCTGAGGCAGCGCGGCAACTACTGAGAGAGGTATTCGCCGAAACTGTGTTCGACAGCCCACTCATCGTAACCACCTTTGTTCAATTTTTCGAGAGTTTGATGAACAACCGCAACAGCGCGCTACTCAAACTGCCGAACTTTGCGCGTAGCGTAATTTTGATTGATGAAATCCAGGCTCTGCCACCACGTCTTTACGCGTTCTTTGCTGCTTATCTTGATGCATTCTGCCGCAGGTTCAACGCCTATGCGATCTTATCGACGGCCACCATGCCCAGCCTCGACTTGCCTTCCGGCGACGGTCTTGAAGCGAGAAATATCTTCACTGAGTACTGTAAACCTCCTGAACTATTGAGCCGTGACCACTTCAAAGATTCGAGTTTTCAACGGTATGAAGTAGTGCCGAGATGGGATGTGGACTCGCTGGATAAGCTGTCCAAAAAAGTGATGGCGGCATCACAAGGAGCGCAAGGTCAGTCAGTTTTGGTGATTCTGAACACAATCAGCGACACCGTAAACCTGTTCGAAAAACTAAAGGACGACGTCAAGAATGTAGATGTTCTGCTACTCAACACCCGCTTCATACCTTTCGACCGTAAAGCTAAGATCGCCATATGCGACGAAAAGAAGCGGGACAAGCCTTTGATCGTCGTGACGACCCAGCTTGTAGAGGCAGGTGTCGATATTGACTTTCCTGTTGTCTTCCGAGACTTCTGCCCAATTCCCAGCCTGATCCAGTCAGCCGGCCGTTGCAACCGCAACAATCGTTTTCCGAACGGCGGTACGGTGTTCTTGGTACAAGTTCTGGGCGCAAACGGCAAACCCCGAGCACAGTTGGTGTACGACTCGCAGACCGCCACGGCAACCCCCAATGGCTGGTACCTGAACTTCACGCGAGACAAAATTCAGCAAACTCTGAGCGAAAGCCAGCTCCTTGGGATACAGGAGATGTTTTTCGAGGAGGTCAACCGAAACATGCAGGTTGGCTACCACCCTGGCCTTCGCGGCGATAAACCTTCCGATCCAAAGAGCAACCTGCTCTTGTGTGTCCGCGATGCCGCCTTTGAAGATGCGGGGAAGCTGCGTCTGATACAGCAGCAAGGGGAACAGTTCGGCATCTACGTACCGCAAGACGCTCAGGACACCATGTTTGGAGACCTCGCTAAACTTGCCAACGAACTCGTGGATCTAAAGAAGACCAATGAATTCCAAGAGGTGCAGGTGCAACGCGCTCGCGTGGAAGCTCACCTACGTAAGATGGCGGACCGCACTGTGCAGGCCCGATTGACTGAGATTGAGAGATGTCGGCTTGCTCCGGAAGAGCCTGTTTATGGAATCTACCGGCTCGGTGATCCGCGAAATTACACTGCCGAAAGAGGCCTTTGTGTCGCTGATGATGCCAACATTTTCTGAAGAATCGGGCAAGGTTGTACAACTTCAAGAACTGCGTGTTGGCGGCACGGAGGTTCATTACTTTGTGCTCTGTCCCCGCAAGTTGTGGTGGTTCAGCCACGGCATGGAGCAGGAGCACGCGGGCGGGGCGAGCGCAAGTCAGGGGCAGGAGAACGTCGCGCTCGGAACGTTGCTGCATGAGCAGAGTTACCCCAGCAAGCACAAAAAGGACGTGCTGATTGACGACCTGCTACGCCTCGACTTCACCGAGAGCGGAGCCGTCCACGAGGTCAAGAAGAGCCGGGGCGGGTCCCGAGCCGAGCGCGCGACGCGCTTTCAACTGCTCTACTACCTGTACTACCTCAAGCACGAGAAAGGCGTCGAGACAGTGGGCGTCATTGACTACCCCAAGGAGCGGCGGCGTGAGGAAGTTGTTCTGACGCCGGAGTTGGAGCAGGAAGTCGAGCAGGTCCTCGCGGGTGTGCAAGAAACACGGGCATTGCCCACCCCGCCCCTCGTTGCCGAGCCAATGACCATCTGCCGCAAGTGCGCCTACCAGGAACTGTGCTGGGGCTAAGTGCTGGGGTTGAGGAGATCGAGGAGAAACGCCCGGTGAAGAACTACTACGTGCTGTCCAACGGGCGCGTCCGGCGCTCGGCCAACACGCTTTACATCGAGAACAAGGACGGCGACAAGAAGCCGCTCCCCGTCGAGGACGTGGACAGCCTCTACCTGTTCGGCGAGGTGGACCTGAACACGCGGCTGCTCAACTTCCTGAGCCAGAAGAAAATACCGCTGCACGTGTTCAACTACTACGGCTTCTACTCCGGCTCCTACTACCCGCGCGAATACCTGCACTCCGGCTTCTTGCTCGTTCACCAGGTCGCCTGCTACCAAGACGAGAAGCGCCGCCTGCACGTCGCGCGCGAGTTGGTGCGCGCTTCCGCCCACTCGCTGCTGCGCAACTTGGCCTACTACGAACGGCGCAAAGCCAGACCAAGCGACGCGCGCGATGAGGAGGAGGCCGAGCCGGCTGGCGAGGTCGGCCTGCTCGCCCTGAGTACAGACACCCCTTCGGGCGTGCCGACGGACGCCGCGGCCGAAGCCGCCGTGGACGCTCACCTGCTCGCCCCACCCGATCCTGCCGATTTTGGCAACCTTGCCGACATCATTGAAGACCCGGAGGACGCCGACGCCGCTACGATCTTTGGCGCGGAGGTAAGCGAGGAGGCGGCTTCGGCTGCCGAGGCGGGCGACAACGCGCTCGGCGGAGTGACTGGCACCGAGACCGCTCGTTCGGGCGCGTCGGCTTCCCTTGCCTGGCTGCGGGCCACCATCGAGAGTTTGGCCGCTCTGGTGGACGCCCAGACCGACGTGAACGCCCTGCGCGGGGTCGAGGGCAAGATACGCGAGCGCTACTACAACGCCTGGCGCCACATCGTTTCCGAGGAGGCATGGGCCTTCGAACGGCGCGTGCGCCGCCCGCCCGACAACGAGATCAACGCCCTTATCTCCTTTGGCAACGGCTTCCTGTACACCGTGTGCCTATCGGAAATCTACCGCACGCAACTGACGCCCACCGTCTCCTACCTGCACGAGCCGGGCGCGCGAAGATTCTCGCTCGCGCTCGACCTGTCGGAAATCTTCAAGCCGCTCATCGTGGACCGGGCCATCTTCCGCCTGCTCAACACGGGCCAGATGAAGCCGGGCGCGCACTTCGACAAATCACTGGACGGCTGCTACCTGTCCGAGGCGGGCAAGAAACTGTTCCTCGCCGCCTTGGAGGAGCGCCTGGGAGCGACGATCAAGCACCGGCGCTTGGGGCGGCATGTGTCCTATCGGCACTTGATCCGTTTGGAGTGCTACAAACTGATCCGCCACCTGACCCATGTCGAGCCGTACCACGCCTTCCGGGCCTGGTGGTAGCAGCGATGTATGTAATCGTGGTCTATGACATCGGCGAGGAGCGCGTGGACAAGGTGCGCCGGTACCTGAACACCTACCTGCCACGGGTGCAGAACTCAGTCTTCGAGGGCGAGACGACCGAGGCGAAACTGGACCGGATGAAGGCAGGTCTGGCCAAGATCATCCACGCGGACAGCGACGCGGTGCTTTTGTGGGTGCTGCGCGACGCCAAGTGGGCAGACCGTCAAGTGGTGGGCAAGGAGCGCTTCCCCATCAGCAACGTGGTTTAGCGCCCGCCCTCATCGAGACAGGTCGTCGTGTTGTCTTATTGTTGTCCTACTGCCCCCAACCGAGTCGTCGGTCTCCGGTAGCGCCGCGCGCTTCATGAGACCGACGACTTTTTGTTGACTCCGGCGCGCGTTCTTGGCAGCCGCTGCCATAATAGGGCTAAGAACCTGTGTAAAAACTGCTTTTACCGTACCAGTTTGCGCAATGTCCAGCGAATCGCGCTCACATCTATCCAGGCTTCACTGCTCGTGCTCGTCTGCTCGTAATCCTTGGACAGGCGCCG
>Ga0136611_10003601_pt1 | contig 10837 bp, 5 predicted proteins | sample AntDrymUQ2232306_2_FD_106645 | JGI IMG/M metagenome (GOLD analysis project Ga0136611, IMG submission 106645) | Polar desert sand microbial communities from Dry Valleys, Antarctica - metaG UQ223 (23.06) | ecosystem: Environmental > Terrestrial > Soil > Desert | place: Antarctica: Dry Valley... | reverse complement strand
TCGAGCGCGGCCCGGACGGGATGCGCGGCATCAACGGCCGGCCCGACTACGTCCGGTCCTCCTGCGACGCGTCGCTGCAGCGGCTCGGCGTCGACGTGATCGACCTCTACTACCAGCACCGGGTGGACCGGGCGACGCCGGTCGAGGAGACGTGGGGGGCGCTCAGCGAGCTGGTGGAGGCCGGCAAGGTGCGCTACCTCGGCATCTCCGAGGCCGCGCCGGACACGCTGCGTCGCGCCCACGCCGTGCACCCGGTGACGGCGCTGCAGACGGAGTACTCGCTGTGGTCCCGCGACCCGGAAGACGAGCTGCTCGGCACAGTCCGCGAGCTGGGCATCGGCTTCGTGGCGTACAGCCCGCTCGGGCGGGGGTTCCTGACCGGGCAGATCGCCTCGCCGGAGGACCTGCCCGAGGGTGACTTCCGTCGGAACAACCCGCGCTTCCAGGGCGAGAACTTCGAGCGCAACCTCCAGCTGGTCGAACGGGTGCGTGAGATGGCAGTCGACAAGGGCTGCACCCCCGCGCAGCTCGCGCTGGCCTGGTTGCTCGCGCAGGGCGACGACGTCGTGCCGATCCCGGGGACCAAACGCGTCGCCCGGCTCGAGGAGAACCTCGGCGCGCTGGACGTCGCCATGACCGCCGAAGACCTGGCCCGCCTCGACGAGCTGGCTCCGGTCGGCGTGGCCGCCGGGAACCGCTACCCGGACATGAGCACCGTCGACCACTGAGCGGGCAGCCCGCCCCCTGGGGCAGGCTGTCCCGGTGCCTCCGCTGCCCGCTCCTCGAGCCCTGACCCCGAGCGCCCTGACCGAGGCGGCCCGCGCCCACTTCCGGACCCGTGTCTCCGGGGACCCGACCGGTGCCCCCGACTGGGTGCGCGACATCGCGACCGTCGGCGAGGGGCCGGGGTGGTTCGAGCCGGACGGCGTGGTGTGGGAGGTCCACGGTGACCTCGCCACGCTCGCAGGCGGAGTGACGGCGCTGCTCGGCCAGGCCGCGCACCCGCTCGCGCTCGCCGGTGTCGAGCGGCACTCTGCCTACCGGGAGGACCCGTGGAAGCGCCTCGCGGGGACGGCCCGGTGGCTGGTCGTCAGCACGTTCGGGTCGGCGGAGCTCGCGGAGCGGGAGGCCGCCCGGGTGCGCGGGCTGCACCGCAAGGTCCGCGGGGTCGACGCGCAGGAGCGGGCGTACTCCGCCTCGGACCCGGCGCTGCTGCGCTGGGTCCACCTCGCTTTCACCGACGCCTTCCTGTCCGCCCAGCAGCACGTCGGCAACGACCTCACCGCGCGCTTCGGCCGGCGGTGGGCCGACAGCTACGTCGACCAGTGGCAGCGTCCGGCGCAGGCGCTCGGGACGACGGACCTCCCCTCGAGCGAGGCCGAGCTCGCGGAGGCGCTGGAGGCGGTGCGCGGGCACCTGGAGCCGGTGCCGGCCGACCTGCGGAGCTTCCTGAGCGCACCGCCCGGCATGAGCCGTCCGGAGAGGCTGTTCTACGGCAACCTCGTACGGGCCGCCGAGCTGCTGGTGTCCCCCGTCGTCGCGCCGCTCGCCGGTACGACGGGACGCGGCCGCTGGGGTCGACGGGACCGGGCACAGCTCGCCGTCACGAGGGCCCAGCTCTCGACGCTGCGCCGGGTCCTCGGACAGTACGGACCGTCGGAGGAGGCTGCCCGCTACCGCGTCGGCACCGGACCCGAGCCGACGTGGATGGCAGCCGGCTGAGCGCAGCGCTCAGCCGGGTGCGATCACCCGGCGCAGGCCGCTCGCGCGCAGCACCCGCCGCGACACCGCGGCGCGCACCGACTCCTCCGTGCCGATCACCCGCACGTGCCCCTCGGCGCGGGTGATGGCCGTGTAGAGCAGCTCGCGGGTCAGCAGAACCGACTCCTCGGGCGGCAGGACGACCGAGACCGTGGCGTACTGGCTGCCCTGGCTGCGGTGGATCGTCATCGCGTAGACGGTCTCGACGGCGGCCAGCGACGCGGGGTGCCGGAGCACGGGCTCCAGCACCCGGGCGAAGGCCGCGACGAGGCTGCCGTCGGGCTGGCGCACCACGACGCCGGTGTCGCCGTTGTAGACCTTCGCCTCGTGGTCGTTGGCGGTCACGAGCAGCGGCTGGCCGGCGAAGAACTCGCCCGGGTCGTAGCGCCCGACCGCCTGGTCCCCGACCCAGTCGCGTGCCTGGCGGTCCCAGTCGGCCACGCCCGCCGGCCCGGTGCGGTGGGCGCACAGCAACCGGTGGAGCTCGAGGCCGGCGAGCGCCCCCGTCACGTCGCCCTCGCGCGCCGCCCCGGTCACCACAGCGGCGGAGCGGACCACGTCCTCCCGCAGCGCCGCGACGTCCCCCGGCGCGACGAACGACACTGCGGCGTCCCCGCGGCGCAGGACCTCCATGACGGCGTCGCCGTCGCCGGCGCGGACCGCGACGGCCAGCTCGGCGATGGCCCCACCGAAGCGCCGGCCCCGGGTCAGCCGCACGACGCCGCCGCGCAGCCGGAGCAGCTCCTCGGCCGAGAGCACTGCCTCTGCCGCATCGGGGCCGGCCGCGAGGTCGGCGGCGAGCAGTCGCTCCACCGCCGGGTCCGGCAGCACCGCGACCGGCCGGGCGACCAGGTCGGCGAGGACGGCGCCGGCGTCGACCGACGCCAGCTGGTCGGGGTCGCCGACCAGCACGAGCCGCGCGTCGGGGCGCACGGCCTCGAGCAGCCGGGCCATCATCGTCAGCGACACCATCGACGTCTCGTCGACCACCACCACGTCGTAGGGCAGCCGGTTGCCCGCGTCGTGGCGGAAGCGGGTGGCGCTGTCGGGCCGCCAGCCCAGCAGCCGGTGCAGGGTCACGGCGGCCACGTCGACGCCCTGCGCGTTGACCTGCTCCTGGAGCCGCGCGGCCGCCTTGCCGGTCGGCGCCGCGAGGGCGATGCGCAGCCCCGGCGTCTGCTCGCGCAGCAGCTGCAGGATGCGCGCCACGGTGTAGGTCTTACCGGTGCCGGGACCTCCCGCCACGATGCTCGTCCACCGGTGGACGGCCAGCGCCGCGGCGATCCGCTGACGGTCCGGTGCCGGGCCGAACCGGTCGGCCAGGCCGCGCGCGAGCAGGGCCGGGTCGTAGGGCGGTGTCGTGCGGGCGCGGTCGTCGAGCACCTGCCGAAGGGTCTGCTCCTGCCGGAAGTAGCGGTCGAGGTAGAGCAGCTCGCCGTCGTCGGTGTCGACCAGCCGGAGCGGGCACAGGGAGCTGCGCACTGCGCCCACCACGAGCGGGCTGCGACGCAGCCCGGCCACCAGCTGCTCGGGCTCCGGCCACGGCAGGACTGCCACGTCGACGCCCTCGACCGTGACCTCCCGCAGCAGTCGCAGGTCGACGCAGACCGAGCCCAGCCGCACCGCGCGGACCGCCATCGCCGTCGCCAGCAGCACCGGCTCCGACGCCTCCCGGGCGAGCGCGCCGAGCCGGCGGGCGACCTGCACGTCGGCGACCTCCAGCACTCCCGCGTCGGCGAACTCGCGCAGCAGCCCGGCCGCCCGGAGCGGCAGGAGCCTGCCGCTCACGACGTGCCCGCCAGCAGGTCGGAGATCGCCACGAGCAGCGCAGCCGGCGGGTGCCAGTCGAAGACCCCGCAGCCGGCCGGCGTCTGCGCTCCGGCCATGCCTCGGACGAACAGGTACTGCACACCACCGAGGTGCCGCGCCGGGTCGTAGCCCGGCAGGCGCCACCGCAGGTAGCGGTGGACCGCGACGCCGTAGAGCAGCGCCTGCAGCGGGTAGTGGGCGCGCGCCATCTCGGCCGCCATCGCCTCGCGGGTGTAGTCGAGGACGCTGAGGTCACCCCTGCCGAGCCGGTTGGTCTTGTAGTCGACGACGACGTAGGACAGTCCGGCTCCCTGCGGAGCGGGCACGCGGAGGACGGCGTCGATGCTGCCGCCGAGGTAGCCGCGCAGCGGCGGCGCCTCGACCTGCTCCAGGGAGTCGGCGTAGCCGGCGAGGACGTCGTCCCCCGGCAGGTGCCGGCGCAGCAGCGCCGCGATGCCACGCAGCTGTACGTCGGCGCCGGTGGGCGTGTCTCCCCCGCCGAGCGGGAGCTCGAAGTCGAGCTCGCTGAGCCGGTCGCCGGGCGCGATGCCGGCCAGCGTCAGCGCCGGGTCGCCGGGCAGGCCGAGCGGGGTGGAGAGGACCAGCAGCAGCGACCCGGCGAGCCCGGCCGGGTCGACGGTCGCGAGTCGCCGGTGCACCGCCTCCCGGCACCGGGCGAGGAGCTCGGCGGGCAGGTCGGGAGCGGAGGTGTCGACCTCCTCCAGCACCTCGTGGACGAGCGTCCCGAACGCCGCTCCCGCGGGCAGCGCGTTCATGGGCGACGCCGGGCCCGCAAGGGTCAGGGCAGGTGGGGCCGGGGCGAGCAGGGGAAGCGGCGGCTCCTCCGGCTCGTCGGTCGTGTCGGGCCGCTCCGGCTCGCTCCCGGACAGCGTCGCGGCGTGCGCGAGCTCGTGCGCCGCCGCGGTCAGCGAGGAGTACGACGTGCGGCGCCACGCGGTGTCCAGCACGCGGGTGAAGCTCGCCGCCGACAGCTCGGGCGGTGTCGCGACGGGCGGGCGCCACGTCGCCGCCACGACCGACGTGACCGGCTCGACGTCGACCTCGTCCGGCCAGCCCCACGCCTGGAGGCGTGCCAGTGCGGGCGCGTCCTCGGGCACGGTCGCGCGGGCGGCCGGCTCCGGGACATCACGGGTACGGCCGAGCAGCAGCCGGTGGAGCGGCGCGGAGGCCGTGAAGCTGGACGGCGCCCACCAGGCGACGACCTGGCACTGCGCCCGGGTGAGCGCGACGTAGAGCAGCCGCAGCTCCTCGCCGTCGTCCTCGGCCGCCGCCGCCTTGGCGTGCGCGTCCCAGCCGGGACCGCCCTTGCCACCGACGTCGAGCACCCGCGCGCCGGCCGGGTCGTGCAGCCGCAGCGTCGCGGGGGTGGACCACTTGCCGCCGTCCCAGCCGTAGGGCACGTAGACGACGGGGAACTCCAGGCCCTTGCTGGCGTGGACGGTCAGCACGGTCACGGCCGCGGCGTCGCTCTCCAGCCGACGGCTGCGCTCGGACTGGTCGGCGCTGTCCGGGTCGGCCACACGCTCGCTCAACCAGCCGACCAGCGCCGACAGGCCGAGCGACTGCTCGACGGCGGCCCGGTTGAGCACCTGGGCGAGATGACGCAGGTCGGTCAGCCGCCGTTCTCCGCCGACCGCTTCGAGCAGCCGGCTCTCCAGCCGCGTCCGGGCGCTGAGCAGCTCGAACGCCGCCGCGAACCCCGCCTGCTCGAACCGCCTCCCAGCCTCGCGCACGAGGCCACCCACCTCGTCGAGCACCGCGTCGGCGGCGGCGGCCAACCGCTCCGCGGTCCACCCGACGAGCGGGGTGAGCGCAGCCAGGCGCACCCGTCCGGCGCGATGGGGCTGCTCGAGCGCCTGGAGCAGCCACAGCCAGTCCCGCGCGCTCGGCGTGGCGAAGACGCTCGAGCCGCTCGACACCACCGACGGGACACCGGCGGCGTCGAGCGCAGCGCGTACGGCGTAAACGTGGACGTACTTGCGCACCAGCACGGCGATGTCCCCCGGCCGCACGGTGCGCTGGTCACCGTCGAGGCACAGCGGGGCGTCGCGGTCGAGGAGCCGCACCACGTCGGCGGCGACGTCCGTCGCGACCGCCGACCGGAGCGCCGGCAGCGGAGGGAACTTCCCGGGGCCCGGACCGGCAGCGGCCCGCGAGAGCACCCGCAGTCGCAGCGGCGTCGACCCGGGGAGCCGGGACTGCGGGTGGGCCGCCTCGACGTGCCGGGCGACGATGCGGGGGTGGCCGAGCGCCGCGTCGCCGTAGAGGTGCTCCAGCCCGCGCAGCAGCGGGGCGTCGCTGCGCCAGTTGGTGCCGAGCGTCTGGTGGCGGTCGGCCTCCTTCACCGCGTCGAGGTAGCTGAGCACCTCGGCCCCGCGGAACGCGTAGACCGCCTGCTTCGGGTCACCGATGAGCACCAGCGTCGTCGTGCCGTGGAAGGCCCGGCGGAGCACCTCCCACTGCACCGGGTCGGTGTCCTGGAATTCGTCGACGAGGACGACGCGGAAGCGCTGGCGCAGCCGCACGCAGGCAGCCTCACCTCGCTCGGGGTGGGCGAGCACGTCGCGGAGCAGGATCAGCAGGTCGTCGAAGTCGCGCACCCCCGCGGTGCGCTTGCGCCGCTCCAGCTCGGTACGGGCCACCAGCGCGAGGCGGTAGCGCTGCCCGGCCGGGGTGGCCGGGTCGGCCTCGGCGGGCTCGAGCCGGGCGGACCGGTCGCTCACCGCGGCGCGCACCACCTCGTGGGCGTCCTTGGGCGTGAGCTCGGGCGGCTCGGCTCCGGGTGCGGCGTACTTGCGCAGGTAGAGGTCGTCGACGACCTCGCGCCGCAGGTCCTCGACCGACTCCACCATCGTCACGCCGGGCTCGGCGTCGCCGGCCATGCCCAGCCCGTCGAGCACCTGCTGGCAGAAGCTGTGCGTCGTGGCAATGGTCGCCCCGTCGAACTCCGACGCGGCCCGCACCAGCCGCTGTCGTCTCAGGTGCACCTCCTGCGGCGAGCCCTGCGACAGGTGGCGGACCAGGTCGTCGCTGCTGTCCGGATCGCCGATCGCCCGCGCCGTGCTGGTCAGCCGCTCGCGCACCCGCTCGCGCAGCTCCTGCGTCGCCGCGCGGCTGAACGTCGCCAGCATCAGCTCGGACAGCTCCGCGACGCCCTCCGCGACGTAGCGCGTGGCGAGGGCCGCGATGGCGTACGTCTTGCCCGTGCCGGCGCTCGCCTCGAGGACGGTCGTGCCGGTCGGCAGCGGGCCGTAGAGGTCGAAGCTCACGACACCACCTCCGCGTCCAGCAGCGGTGTCCACAGCCGCAGCGCGAGCGCGCCGAACCGGGTCGACTCGCCCCCGGAGGCCGGGGCCGCCGTGAGGCGGCCGAAGGACGGGTCCGCACCGAGGACGTACGCCAGAGCGGGGTCGGTGCCGTCACCGAACATGCCGCCCCACTCCTTCGCCGCTGCGGCGAGCGCCTCGTCCTCGGTGTCGCCGGCGCGACGCCGCTCGGCGTAGACGTGGGAGGCGCCGGTCGCGACCGGGAGCGGCTCGCGCAGCCCCTCGTCGCGCAGCGCCACGAGGTCACGCAGGACGGCGGCGGGCTCGGCCGGCAGGGTCAACGTCGAGGTGGCCGGTCCGCGGTAGCGGCCACGCCCGGTGGTGACGGCGGTCGGCGCTCCCGCCGCGAGCAGCGACAGCCACGCCGTGAGCCGGTGCTTGGGGGCGAGCCGTGAGTAGGTGGCGCGCACGACCACGCCGTCGCGCAGGCCGTTGACCGTGCCGTGCAGCCGCCGGTCTGCGTCGAGCTCCGTGTCGACGTCGACCTGTCGGGCAGCGACGGCGAAGCCGGGCAGCGCCGCGGCGACGAGGACCTCGACCTCTGCGCTGAGACTGGTCAGCAGTCGCAGCGCGATGGGGCCCGGTGGCAGGGTGCCGCGCCGCAGCTCGGCCTGCGCGAAGTCGGAGGCGTCCACCCCGCCGAGCCGGGCGGAGAGCATCCGCTCACCGACGTCCCACTTCTCGAGCGGGTCGAGCTCGGCCCGGAGGGCACCGGTCAGCACGTCGTCCCGGTCGGGCACCCGCACGCCGAGTCGTTGCGACAGGAACGCCTTGGTCGGGTGCACCAGGAAAGACACCAGGCGGCTGAGCTCGACGTCGCCGGCCAGCAGTGGCAGCGGCGCGGGGAGGAAGCCGCCCGGGGTCGCCCGGGGGCGCTGCGCCGCCTGCGCCCCCGCCAGCGCGCCGCGGTCGAAGCTGAACGGCGGTGCCTCGAAGTTGCGCGCGTCGAACGGCTGGAGCGGGTGGCGGTGCACGACCTCCGCGCCACCCGCCGTGGTCCGGACGACGTCGAGCAGCTCACCGAGCGGGACGGCGGGGGGCCGGGTCGCGCCGGTGACCGGGTCGGCGCCGGTGTAGAGCAGCAGCAGGGTGTCCCCGGCCGACATCACCGCGTCGAGCAGCAGCTGGCGGTCCTCGCTGCGGGGGTCGCGCTCGCCGAGGCAGGGGTCGCGCTGCAGCACGTCGTCACCGTCGACCGCGCTCCCGCGGGGGAAGACGCCGTCGTCGAGGCCGAGCAGCGCGACCACTCGGTGAGGCACCGAGCGCATCGGCACCATCGTGCAGACGGTGAGCGCGCCGGTGCGGAAGTTGGCGCGCGTCGGCCGGCCGGCGAGCCGACCGCGCAGCAGCACCCGGACGTCGGCCAGCCGCAGCGACGCCTGCGCGCCGTGCTCGGCCGCCTCGGCCAGCTCGAGTCGGGCCTGGCCCAGCTGCCAGGCGTCGGTCTCGGTCGTGTCGGTCAGCAGGTCGAGCGCATCCTGCAGCGTGGCCACCCACTCGCCGACCGGCTGCGGACCGACCAGCCGCTGCAGCACCTCGTCGAGCCGGTCGACCAGCTCGGCGAGCCGGCCGGCGAGTCCGATGTCGCTGGAGTCGACGTCGTCCAGCGGCAGCGCCAGGTCGAGCCAGCCCAGCTCGGACTCGTCGGCCGCGACGCCCAGCAGGATCCGGTCGAGCCCGGTCGTCCACGTGCCCTGCGGCAGACCGGCCAGGCCGTAGGCTCCGCGCTGCTGCAGCCCGATCCCCCACCGCACACCGGCCCGCCCGGCCCAGTCGCGCAGTCGCTCGAGGTCGTCGTCGTCGAAGCCGAAGCGGCGGCGCACCGGCGGGCTCGCGGCCAGGTCGAGCACCTGGCTCGCGGTCACCCGGCCGCCGGCCAGCTCGAGCAGGCCGGCGAGCGTGTCGAGCAGCGGGTTGGTCTGCCGCAGCGACCGGTCGGCGAGGCGGACCCGCAGCGCGTGGCCGGGGTGGGCAGCCACCAGGGCGTCACCGGGCTGGCCGAACGCCGCGCGGACCAGCGGGGCGTAGGTCTCGACGTCCGGGCACAGGACGAGGACATCGCGCGGCTCGAGCGTCGGGTCGTCGGAGAACAGCCGCAGCAGCGCCTCGCGCAGCACCTCGACCTGCCTCGCCGGGCCGTGGCAGGCGTGCACCTGGACGGTCCCATCCGCGGTCGCGGTCGCGGTCGGCGCCCGGTCCTCCCGGACGGCTGCCTGCACCTGCGCGAGCAGGGTCCCGCCGGGGTGGTCCGCCGGGTGGTGCACCGTCGGGACGTCGCCGAGCAGCAGCTGCAGCTCGCGCAGGTCCCGCGACAGGCTGGCCGTCAGGGGGTGGGACAGCTGCAGGGCGGTGCGGTCCTCGCGGCGCCGCACGGGCGGCGCGCACTGCGCCAGGACCGACCAGACCGCGGGGCTCGGGTGGGGCAGCCACAGGTGGACGTCGCGGTGCTCGGCGACCGCCGCGAGCACCGCCCGCTGAGCGGTGATGAGCCGCGTCGCGCCGAAGACGGAGAGCCGCGCCGGCAGGTCGCTGATCCCGGGCTCGTCGCGCAGCCGCTGGCAGGTCGCCGTCAGCCGCTCGGCGGGACCGGGGACGGCGAGCCGCGCCCGCAGCCGGCGCCACAGCTCGGCCTGCCAGCGCAGGTCCTCGTCGAGCGGGCCGCCGGCACCGTCGCTGTCGGTCGCGGCGGCCCAGTCGACGAGCATCGCGGGGCGGGAGGCCTCGTAGGAGCGGAACAGGTCGCGCAGGTGCTCGGCCGCGGCGTAGCGCCGGCCGGACCGGTGGTCGTCGGCGCCGTCCCCGAGGTGCGCCGCGAGCACCCGGCACCACGGCTCGCCGACGCACTCGTCGATCAGCGCGAGCAGCGACCACAGCACCCGCTGCGGCGCCCACGGGTCGTCGTCCGGGTCGACCTCGCTCGCCGCGGCCACCGCCTCGTCGACGAGCCGGGCCGGGCTCGGGAAGCGCAGGTTGGCCGCGACCCCGTCGCCGGAGGGCGCGCCGAGCACGGTCGACAGCTGCTGGGCCAGCCAGCGCTCCACCCCCTTGGCAGGGACGGCCACGACTTCGGGCTGGAAGGGGTCGGCGAGCGGCACCGCCAGCACCTGCGCCAGGGCGCCGGCGAGCACGTCGGTGCGCTCGGCGCGGTGGAGCCTCAGCACGGGTCGTTCACGAGGACGTGCCTACCGCGAGGGTGCGACAGGGACGCGGGCCACAGGCACGCAAGGTCACAGGAACGCGGTCGGGTCGAACGCGTCGATGTCGAGGATGCGCACCCTGGGCAGCAGGTGGTTGAAGGCCTTCGCGTCGTGCTCGAGGTCGAAGACCTGCAGCCCTCCCTCAGCGAGACCGGCGTAGCCGGAGTTCATGAACTCGCTGAAGCCGAGCAGCGCCACGCGCCGGCCGCCCGTGAGGAGCGTGGAGACCTGGGGCAGGAAGTCGCCGTCGTGGCTGCCGAGGACGACGTCGCCCCCGCTCGCGGCGATGGCCTCCAGCATCCGCTGGATGCCGACGTCGACGACCTTCATGCCGGGCGGGCCGGACAGCGGCACCGGCCTGAGCCCCATCGCCATGAGCGCCTGGACGAAGGACATCGGCATCGTGCCGGAGCTCGCGTTGAGGAAGAACAGCGCCTTGACCGGCTGCTCCCAGGTGCGCTCGCAGTAGGCGAGCACCCGCTCCCAGCGCGGTCGCTCGTCGGGTGCCGGTCGTCGGCCGAGGACGTTGCCGCCCAGCGTCGCGTCGAGGTTCTCCCCGTCGAGGACCAGGTAGGTCACGCGCGCCGCGTCGGCCTGCTCCATGGACGTCCCTCCTGCTCGTCGGCCGGTGCCGGTCGACCGAGGTGGGACCCCCGTCACCGGGTAGACCCGACAGCACCGACCAGGAGGGTCCCATGACGACGCCCACCGATCCTGTCCCCC
>Ga0136611_10003600_pt1 | contig 10841 bp, 13 predicted proteins | sample AntDrymUQ2232306_2_FD_106645 | JGI IMG/M metagenome (GOLD analysis project Ga0136611, IMG submission 106645) | Polar desert sand microbial communities from Dry Valleys, Antarctica - metaG UQ223 (23.06) | ecosystem: Environmental > Terrestrial > Soil > Desert | place: Antarctica: Dry Valley... | reverse complement strand
TTCTAAGAGCAAATTTTATAGAGCTTACTGAAACTGTGCCAAAACTCGCGCCGATTAAACGAAAAGATTTGATTTACTATCTTCGCCAATTTGGGTTTGATGGACCGTATTCGGGCGGAAAGCATCAAATTATGGAAAAGGATTCTTTGACGATAACTATTCCGAATCCGCACAAAGGCGACATCAGCAAGGAATTTCTCGCTCGCATTTTGAAGCAAGCCGAAATTGACAGGAAAGTTTGGGAAGAGTTATGAGACTTCCGCGACCTTTTCAATGGCTAAACTCAAACCATTCACAACGGGCAAAGAGTGATTTCTGGAGATACGAAATAGAATCCATCCTTCCAGAACTTCCGCTAATTGCTCGCGGCATTCTTCGAGCGTTTCGGCGTTGGCGTAAACACCTTGAAATCCGGGAATCTCGCCGTAGTAACTCTTATCGTCTGAGAGAATTTCGTATTTGGCTTGACGCATTGCGCCTTGAATATATTGAGTCAGCATAGTCTCAGTTTAACCGCTCGCCGCGCTTTTCGGCAACTAAAATCTCTGTTTCCAAAACTCTTTCAATCGCCTCGCAAACTTCTTCGACCGTCACGCAGCGAATACATTTCGGGTTTTCCGAACCTTTGCGGATTTCGCCGATTCGATGATTGCACGCCTTTTGAGCGTAAACGATTTCATTCGGCGCGTTCGTCCAAGGTCGCCAATGATTGACGTTCGACGCGCCGAAAATGACCACCGTCGGCGTATTGACCGCCGCCGCGATGTGCGCGATACCCGAATCATTGCCGACGAAGATTTTAGCGCGTGAAGCCAGAGCCGTAATTTCGGGCAAAGTTAAATCTGTAAATCCGTGAAAAACGGTTGAAGTTTTTCGGCTTAACTCTTCGATAATGTGTTTTTCTTCGGGCGCGGTGACGGCAACGGAAAAAATGTCGCGCTCGGCAAGGTAATTAATGATTTTCGCAAATTTTTCAATTGACCATTGTTTCTCCTCAAACGCCGCCGCCGGATGTATCAGTGCGATTTGGGATTTGGGATTTGGGATTTGGGATTGGTCGAAATTGATTTCCGGTAAAAAATCCTCTGCGTCTTCGCGCTTTTGTGTCTTTACAGCATTAAATTTTTCTTCTAATGATTTCAACGCCCGTTCGGTAACGACAAGGCGGCTCCTCGGTTTATCGGAAACAGGAACTCCGACAAAACCAAGCAGCGCGAGTTGTTGTTCGGCTGAATGCGCGTGATCGGTTTGCCAAAAATCAAGTGGTGAAGGAGCAAGATGCGTGTAAAGAAAATTGTATTGATAACTCGCCAAACCAACGCGATATTTTGCGCCGCTTGCCCGAACGAAAAATGTCGCTGTCGTTCCGCCGTGTAAATTGAAGGTGACATCGTAGCGGTTGCGGCGGATTTGCCAGGCGGTTTCAATTCGTGATTTTTTGCTCCTACGCGAAACGGTCAGAACATTATCAACCGCGTCGAATCCGTAGAGAACAGGCGCGACCCAATCTTCAAGCAAAACGTCAATCTGCGCTTTGGGCAAAAACCTTTTCAGCGCGATGAGCGAAGATGTTGCCAAAACCGTGTCACCGATTGAGCGCAGACGCACGACGAGAACGCGCCGGACTTTGCTCCAATCAATTTCGGATTTTGAGATGTTTTCACTCAAATATAGATTTCACTACAAAGACACAGAGACTTTTTAGCCACGAACAAACACGAAAGAACACGAATTTTTTTGTGATTTATTTCGTGAAATTTCGTGTTTGTTCGTGGCTAAATTTCTTATGTTTTTTCAACCGTTGCTTCTTCGACGAGCATCACGGGAATCTCGTCGCGTATCGGATAAACCAGAGCGCATTCCGCGTTCGTGCATTTCAAACCGCTTTGGTCAGGCTTGATTTCAACTTTCGATTTGCATTTCGGACAGCGCAGGATTTCTAAAAGTTCGGGACTGATTGCCATTTGATAATTTTCTCCAGAAAGAAATTTGTTCCGTAAAGATTTTAACGTGCAAGCGCGTGAAACAACAGTCTGCCACCGATGATTAACGAAAATTACTTGTCGGAGCATCGTTGGGTAATGCTGTCGCGTCAAACGGCGATTCGTCGGTTGTCCATCTGATAAACAATTCGTCTTTTTCGCCGCCGATGATTATAATAAATTCGATCAGCAACCGGAGGAAACAAAATTTATGTCAATAATTCGCGTTCCCGTCAATGTTCGTTCGCTGACGCTAAACATCAACGGCACACGCACGGCATCCGTCTGGACGGAATCTTTTTTCAACGGCGTTTTTAACATCACCAGAGATATTTGGCTGCCGGCGCAAATCAGATTTGAAGTCGCTTCCTTCACTCCGAATGTCGAAGCCGAATTACTCAATCCAACCAGCACGAGCCGTCTCAACGGAAGCGACCAGCCATATCTTTGCCGCCTTTTTCAAGCCACAACCGGCGTGAGCCTGCTGCTCGTCAACGAAGCGACGAGCCGCGACCCGGCGGCATCCGGCGTTGGCGGTTCGTCAGTCGCCGCGTTCCGCACTTGTCTGCTCGCGCACAATTCCAATCAACGAACGGTCGGCGTTTATCTGGCGCACGAGTTTGGACATCTGCTCGGTCTTCACGACATTTACACCGGAATCGGCGATAATTTAATGTTCGGCGCACTAAGCACCGGCGAAAACCGTTTAAATCGAGAGCAACGCCGTCTGGCTCTCCGCACCGCGCGATTATTAACTCAGCCGACAAACTCGCCAACGCCTCAACCGTAACCGAAAATAATTTTGCGAGTCGGAAATTGAAAACGGGCGCAAGCCGTTCGGCTTCGCCCGTTGAAGTTGGTAATTAGCGGCGGAAAATTTATTCCGCCGCCGCTTCGGTTTTCGTGCCGCATTCGGGACAGAATTTTGCGCCCGGAGCGAGTTCAGCTTGGCAGTTCGCGCATTTTTGTTTTTCTTGCGTCGAGCCGCATTCCGAACAGAATTTCGCGCCTTCGCGGAGTTCCGCGCCGCATTTGACGCACGGAACTTTGGCGATTTCCATTTTTCCGCCGCAGTCGGCGCAGAATTTTGTTCCCGCCGTATTTTGCTTGCCGCACGTCGGGCAAGGAATGGTTTGCGTTTGTTGTCCACCGCCTTGACCGCCTTGCTGTCCAGTGTTGCTGAAAGCGTTTGCCATTTGTCCGCCGACGGCAAAGCCCGCGCCCAAACCTGCGCCGAGTCCTGCGCCGCCGCCTTCGTTCTGTGCCGCATCTCGAAGCGCATCAGCCGCTTGAAACTGCATATAACGATTTGCGTCGCCAAGCGCACCCATCGAAGACCGTTTGTCCATCGCTTCTTCAACTTCGGGCGGGAGGGAAATGTTTTCGACGTAAAACTTCGTCACCTGTAAGCCGTAAGTCCCGAAATCCTCATTGATTTTGGCGCGAATTGCTTCGCCTAATTCTTTATACTGCGCCGCCAAATCGAGCGCGGGGATTTTCATTTCGCCAAGCGCGTCGGAAAATTCCGTGACGATACCGCGTTTGAGTTGTTCGTCAATATCCTCGGTTTGAAAATGCGCGTTCGTGCCGGCGACTTCTTTGATAAACATTGCGGGGTCAGCCACGCGCAGCGAATACGCGCCGAACGCGCGAAGTCGGACGATGCCGAAATCAGCGTCGCGGAGCATAATCGGGTTCGCCGTTCCCCATTTCATATCGGTAAACTGCTTCGTGTTGACGAAGTAAACTTCCGATTTGATCGGCGAGTTAAATCCGAATTTCCACGCTCCCAACTTTGACAAAATCGGCGTATTGCCGCCTTCAATCGTATAGCGTCCGGGCGTGAAAACGTCCGCCACCTGACCTTCAAAAACAAACACTGCTGTTTGCGATTCGCGCACGATAAGCTGCGCCCCATTTTTAATTTCCTGCTGATAAATCGGAAAACGATAAAGTATCGTGTTGCCCGAATCGTCGAGCCATTCGATCACCTCGATAAATTGATTCATCGCTGCTTCTTTAACTTTGTCAAAAAAACTCATAATTTTTATATTCTCCTTTTGCAGAATTAACGATTAAATATCGCACAAAGTTTCGATAAATGAAAGTTTTACGGCGTTCAATATATGTGAAATTACACTTAACCGTTTCAAGCTGTTTCACACTTGCGATATTGTTTCATTTGCGCCGCCGTGTTAATCTCAAAACTGTAATGGAACTAATATGCAAACTGGAAATTTTAGCGGACGCGGCAAAGTACGACGCTTCGTGCGCGTCAAGCGGCTCACACCGTAAACGCAGCAAACACGGCATCGGCAACACGGAAGGCATCGGAATTTGTCACAGTTACACGCCCGACGGACGCTGTATCTCGCTGCTCAAACTGCTTCTGACAAACGTCTGCATTTGGGACTGCGCGTATTGCATCAACCGCAAATCTTCGAGCGTCAACAGAGCGCGTTTCACACCGGAAGAAGTCGTCAAATTGACGATGGATTTTTACAAACGTAATTATATCGAAGGACTTTTTTTAAGTTCCGGCATTATTCAAAGCTCGGATTACACAATGGAGCAGCTTATCGCCGTTGCAAAAAAACTGCGCGAAGAGGAAAATTTCGGCGGCTATATTCATCTGAAAGCCGCACCGGGCGCGTCGCCGGAATTGCTGCTCGAAGCCGGAAAATATGCCGACCGCTTGAGCGCGAACATCGAAATGCCGGTGCAGGAAGATTTGGATAAGCTCGCGCCGGAAAAAACTTTGATGACCATCGAAAACACGATGGCGGATGTCAAAAGCGGCATTGACGCGGCGAAGGATTTGACGAAAAAAAACGGTGACGCGCCTAAATTCGCCCGCGCCGGACAATCAACGCAGATCGTCGTCGGTGCGACGGAAAGCAGCGACACGACGATTCTTCACAAAGCCGAATCGCTTTACCGCAAATTCGATTTACGGCGTGTTTATTACTCGGCTTTCACACCGATTGAAAATACGAATCCGCTTTTGTCCAAGCTGCCAACCCCGCTGATGCGCGAACACCGGCTTTACGAAGCCGATTGGCTGATTCGTCATTACGGTTTCACGGCGAGCGAGATCACGCACGGCGCAAAGGCGGAAAATCTCGATTTAGAAAAAGACCCGAAACTGTCGTGGGCGTTGCGGCATCGTGATTATTTTCCGATTGATGTTAACCGAGCGTCCGCCCGGCAGCTTCTGCGCGTTCCGGGTTTAGGTGCGAGAAATGCCGCGCGTATTTTGAAAATTCGGCATTATCATCAAATTAAACTGGAGGATTTGGCGAAACTGCGCGTGCGGATGGCAAATGCGAAATGGTTTGTCATCACGGCTGATTACAATCCGAATGTTTATCAACTGGACGCGGAAAAACTGGAGGAAAGACTAAAGCCAAAAGCGATTCAGCCTTCGTTGTTCGATAGTTTTACAAATACGGCTCTGTCCGGCGAGTTGTAAAGTCTTACCGAACTTTGCGCCTTTGCGTGAAAAACTGTCTCATACAAAGGCGCAAAATTCGCCGAGAGAAGAAAAGTTTTGATTCAAATCTCAATCGAAAATAATTTTACGAGTTGGCGCGGCGCGGCGCGGCGATGCTTGCAGAGCGAAATTGCGCCCGATGAGATTTTGTGGATTTGCGACGGGCGCAACGGTTTGTTTGAAAGTAATCTTGCTGAAGAAACAGATGAGCAAATTTTCAAAGTTCCGTTGGATTTTTTGCCGCTTGCCGAAACGGTTGTTTGCTTTGATGCGGCGGAAAGATGGTCGCTGCTTTATGGTCTGCTGTTCCGCATCGTTCACGAAAACAAAAATTTACTGCACATCGAATCGGACGACGACGTGCGGCGGGCGCGTCTAATGGAGAAAGCGGTTTACCGGGACGTGCATAAATTTCACGCTTTTGTGCGTTTTCGCCGCATTGAGATTGACGGAAAAGAAATTTTCGTCGCTTGGCACGAGCCGCATCATCACACCGTAATGCGTTCCGCTCCGTTTTTCGCCCGGCGTTTCGGCGCAATGCGGTTTTCGATTTTCACGCCGAAAGGCTGCGCGCATTGGAATCTAGAAAATTTGACTTTTTCCGAAGGCGTGGTAAGCGATGTTGTTGCGCCGTTGCGCGACGCGACGGAAGATTTCTGGCTTGTTTATTACCGGTCAATTTTTAATCCGTTTCGTCTGAAAATAAACGCGATGAAAAAAGAGCTTCCCGTGCGCCATTGGCGAACTTTGCCGGAAGCCGTGCTGATTCCTGCATTGATTCGTCAGGCGAAAGAACTGAAAAGCAAAAAGCGTCGCTAAAACTTTCGTCGCTGATGATATTCCGTCACCGAATAAAAAAATAAAATCATCGCCGCTCCGCCCGCCGCGTCGAGTAGCACGTCGTCAATCGAGCCGGTGCGCGAAGACAGAAAACTTTGATTTGTTTCGTCAATCGAAGCGACGACGAAAACCAAAATGAATGAAAAGGCGAACCGGAAACGAAGCAATAAATTTTGTGAGGAGTTAGAAAAAGCACGGCAAGCCCAAAAAGCCAGAATCGCGTATTCGGTGAAATGCGCGAGTTTTCGAACGTAACCGTGATAAATAACTAAAGTCGCCTCCGGCGCGTTTGGAAACAGGAAAACGAGCAGCGGAGTGACAAAGCGGGACGTTTTCGACATCGAGGCTTGCGAAGTCGAGAGAACCATTATCACCCCGATCCACAAAATAATCGGGGCGTAACGTAAAAAACGTCCGCGCCATTTCGATTTTTGCAAATTGTCAGCCATCACATAAAGAAATAGCGAATGACGAATAAAAGCAAAACGGCTTTATTCATCATTCACCATTCATTAGCTATCATCTTTTACGCTGCTGCCGCGCCGGAGACGACTTCGATAATTTCTTTGGTAATCGCCGCTTGACGGATGCGGTTCATATTCAAAGTCAAAGTATCAATTAATTCGCCCGCATTTTTCGAGGCACTGTCCATCGCCGTCATCCGCGAACCTTGTTCGGAGGCAGTTGATTCGAGCATCGCGCGATAGATTTGCGTTTCGATTTGTTTCGGCAGCAATTTTCCGAAAATCTCGCTTGCCGGTTGTTCGTAGATATATTCGGCGTTTGCCGCCGTTTGTCCTTCGGGTTCAGACGGTTCGATGCGTTGAATCGGAAGCAGTTGTTCGATCACCGGTTTCTGCGACAGCACGGTTTTAAATTCGGTAAAGACGAGAAAAACTTTGTCAATCGTTTCGTCTTCAGTGAAAGTTTTGATAATTCTCTGCGCGATTTCTATCGCGTCGGTGTGATTGACATTGCCCGTGCCGGTCAATCCGACATATTCTTCGGTAAAACTCATCTCGCGGCGTTTGAAAAAATCGCGCCCTTTGCGCCCGACGGGAATCATCTGCATTTGCTTGTTCGCGCCCGATTCTTTGACGAAGGCTTGCGTTGCCTTAATAATATTAGCGTTAAACGCGCCCGCCAAACCTTTATCGGCACTGACCAGCACGATCAGGTATTTTTCGTCGCCGCGCGTCGTCAAAAGCGGCGACGAAAAATCGTCGCCGACTTTTGCGCTCAAATTACCGAGAACCTGCGACATTTTCTGCGCGAACGGACGCGCCGCCGTCACGCGGTCAGTCGCCCGTTTGAGCTTCGCCGCCGCGACCATTTTCATCGCTTTGGTAATTTGCTGTGTGTTTTTGACGGACTTAATCCGCCTTCGCATATCTAAAAGACTAGCCATAACTGTTATTTATTTTGCAAGAATTCTTCAACCGTTAATTTAATGTCGCTCGCAATTTTCCGCAACAAATTCGGCGAAATGTCTCTGCCTTGATGAACCGGAACGGTTGTAAATCTACCGTCGGCGTGGCTGAACTATTTGTGTGAACCACGTTGCCTAATTTCCGTAAAATCGAGATTTTCTAAAATTCTTATTACTTCTCGCGGCTCTAGAACCGGAACATTTTTCATTTCAATTTAAAGCTATCAACTGTGTTCCAACAAATTCCGTTTCAAGCGTCGGTTCGCCGTCTTCGAGAAGCATTTCAATTACTTCCCGAAGATTAGCGTTTAATTCGTCAAGCGTTTCGCCTTGCGAATGCGCGCCCGAAAAACCCGGAACATAACCGACAAATAAATTTGTTTCGGCGCACTTTTTAACGATGGCGGTAAAATTATGCGGTTTCATAAATCAAGCATTCGCCGCTACGATTTTATCCTGATTCCAGCGAGTTGATTTAAAATCTTCGATAGCTTCTTTCATTGAGCCTTTCAAATCATCGTCAATTGATTTTTTATCGCGCAGGATTTGCAGAACCGACGGGTGCGCATTTTCGATGAATTTGAAAATTTCCTCTTCAAAGCGGCGCAGATCGGCTACTTCGATGTCGTCAGCCAAGCCATTGGAAACCGTCCAAATAATAAAGACCTGTTTTTCGACTTCCATCGGCTGATATTGACCCTGTTTCAAAATTTCGGTCAGACGTTTGCCGCGCTCTAGTTGGTTTTGCGTTGATTTGTCCAAATCCGAACCGAACTGAGCGAAAGCGGCAAGTTCGCGGTATTGCGCCAAGTCAATTCGCAGAGTTCCGGCAACTTGTTTCATCGCCTTGATTTGCGCCGAGCCGCCGACGCGGGAAACCGAGTTGCCGACGTTGATTGCCGGACGAACGCCGGAGTTGAATAAATCGGATTCCAAGAAAATTTGACCATCGGTAATCGAAATCACGTTCGTCGGAATATACGCCGAAATATCACCCGCCTGCGTTTCGATAAACGGCAGACTTGTCAGCGAACCACCGCCGCGAGCGTCGGACATTTTCGCCGCCCTTTCCAAAAGACGCGAGTGCAAATAGAAAACATCGCCCGGATACGCTTCACGACCCGGCGGTCGTCTCAAAAGCAAAGAAATTTCACGATATGCCGCCGCCTGTTTCGTCAAATCGTCGTAAATCGTCAGCGCGTGACGACCGTTGTCGCGGAAAAATTCGCCCATCGCCACGCCCGAATACGGCGCGAGAAATTGCATCGCCGCCGGATCGGATGCCGAAGCGTTGACGATAATCGTGTATTCCATCGCGCCGTATTCTTCGAGCTTTTGGCGAACCTGCGCGACGGTCGAAGCCTTTTGCCCGATGGCAACGTAAATGCAAATCACGTCTTTGCCTTTTTGGTTGAGAATTGTGTCAATGGCAACGGCGGTTTTCCCCGTCTGGCGGTCGCCGATAATCAGTTCGCGCTGTCCGCGTCCGATGGGAACCATCGCGTCAATCGCTTTGATTCCGGTTTGCAGCGGTTCTTTCACCGGTTGCCGGTCAATGATTCCGGGCGCGATGCGTTCAATCGGATTGAATTGGTCGGTGATGATCGCGCCTTTGCCGTCAATCGGATTACCAAGAGCGTCAACGACTCGACCGATCAGCGCGTCGCCGACCGGCACCGACATAATTTTGCCCGTGCGTTTTACTTCGTCGCCTTCTTTGATTTTTTGAAAATCGCCGAACAGCACCGCGCCGACTTTATCTTCTTCGAGGTTCAGAGCCAGACCGCGCACGTCGAACGGGAATTCGATCAACTCCCCCGCCATAACCTTTTCGAGTCCGTGAATTTCGGCGATTCCGTCGCCGACTTTAATTACCCTGCCGACTTCGTTGACGGTCATCCCGGCATCAAAATTTTCAATTTGTGAACGAATAATTTCGTTAATTTCGTTGGCTTTAATTGCTTCCATAATTTTTCGCGTTCGGCTGGCGGCTCATCCAAAAGAGAATTGCCACGCCGACTATCATCCATCCTATAATAAAACTTATCAAATAAACGGTCGCGCTTTCCAACTGAACCGTTCGCTCGCTTGCCGGTTCGAGCGTGTGACCGGCAAAATAACCCGCGCTCACAACAACAATAACAACGGTTGAAACCAACCAAATCACCAAAGACACGATTGCTTTTATAACAACCGCCGTTTTGATTTCCGCCGCCCGATAGCCCGCAGATGTTTTCCAAATCAACAATAAACAGAAAACGATGTTCGTTAAGATGAAACCCCAAAAGAAAATTTGATTAAACGTCTCAAACAGCATCTTCGGTAAATTTCAGCTTCGAGCATATCCCGGATCGGCGATGAAATTCGCCAGCACTTCGGTCAATAATTCTCGTTTCTGTTCGGAAGATTCGGTATTCGCGTTGTGTCTGCCAAAACCTTCGCCGCTGATGACAACCAGAAAATAATCGGCAATTATTGCGGCTTGCTGTTCCATCCCGTAATCAGTCAAATCACGCCCGTTTTCCAAAACGTAGCGGTAAGCCTGGTGATAACTGAATCCATTTCTGACAAATTCGTAAAGACCTGAAACTCGCGGGTTCAAAACTCCGGTTTGATACTGCCAAACGTGCGCCAGTTCGTGAATGAACAATTCCCGATAATTTAGTGTTTCCGCCGCGTAATCTGTTCGATACATTTTGCCGGGCGCGTAAATATTCCCGTTTGGGGTCATCACGACATTAGTCGCCTGAAAGAAAACATATTTGTCGTTGTAAACCCTGATTCGTTCGTAGTCCAGCGCGTATTGAAAAACCGTTTCGGCTAACGTCCGTTCATTCAGGGTCAAACTTCTGTTCATCCGTTTTTCCGACAAAACGCTTTTAATTTCCGATCATTCGCTGTTTTAATGCTTCCAACTGCGACCGCACCGAACCGTCGTAAACTGTCGAACCGATGCGCGTGACGACTCCGCCGATTAAGGCTTCATCGGTTTGAAATTTCAAGTTGACGTTTTTGCCCGCCAGCTTTGCCAGATTCGTTTTCAAATCCGTCTTTTCGTTTTCCGAAAGCGGTCGCGCCGAAGTTATCTGCGCGGAGA
>Ga0136611_10003599_pt1 | contig 10842 bp, 12 predicted proteins | sample AntDrymUQ2232306_2_FD_106645 | JGI IMG/M metagenome (GOLD analysis project Ga0136611, IMG submission 106645) | Polar desert sand microbial communities from Dry Valleys, Antarctica - metaG UQ223 (23.06) | ecosystem: Environmental > Terrestrial > Soil > Desert | place: Antarctica: Dry Valley... | reverse complement strand
CTCCATCACTGCAGTGATGGGGAGGGGCCGGGGGTGGGGCCCACCCTCGTAAGGGATACCCATCACCTACCGCCGCGCTGGCTCCGCGAACTGCGTCTCGATCTTGGCGGAGGCGTCGAAGAAGTGCTGAAACGATTGATTGAAGCGGTAGAAGAGGTCGCGGCGGTAGTAATCGTCCGCGCGCGCGAACTCCGTGGCCGTGCCGAGATCAATTGAATTGAGCGTGTAATCCAGTTCGGCGCGGCCGTGTGCTTTGATGTTGCGGATCATCGCTTCCCACTGCTCCGGCGGGAGCACGAGGGTGAAGTCGAGATCTTCTTTGTGGTCCAGCGTCGTCCGCGTGATCGCGGCAATCTCGAACGCCTCGAAGTTGATGATGAAGACCTGCTCGCCGACCTCCATGCCGACACGCGCGTCGCAAGTGCCGAGGTGGCGGTACTCCGGGTCCTTGTTCACGACATCGGCAACGGCCTGGAACCATTCAACGGAGGGAAAGACGGGCATCGTGTACTCCTCGCGAACCTACCCCAGGGCTACGGTTCATGATAGCGCCTGCCGAGCAGTATGCACCTAGCCCCAGCCGAAACGGTCGTACTGGTGACGCACATCGTAGCTGCGCCGGCGCGTGCGGAAGAACCAGACGAGGATCAAGCCCGCGACAAAGCCGCCGATGTGGGCGAACCAGGCGACGCCGCCCTCGCCCCCGGTCGCGCGTGCGCCCAGCGCCGCGACGCCGCTGAACACCTGCATCAGGAACCAGAAAATCATCAGAATCACGGCGGGCAGGTTCGTGAGCCAGGGGATGATGATGATCGGGATCACGACGTGGACAGTCGCGCCCGGATAGAGTACCAAGTAGGCCGCCATCACGCCCGCGATCGCGCCACTTGCGCCGACCCCCGGCACGGTGGAAGCGGGCGACGAGGCCACCTGTGCCAGCCCGGCGATGATCGCGACGAGCAGATAGAAGATCAGGTATCCGACATGCCCCATCGCATCCTCGACGTTGTCGCCGAAAATCCAGAGGAAGAGCATGTTGCCGATCAGATGGAGCCAGCCAGCATGGATAAACGCCGCCGTCGCGAGCGTGAACCACGCGCTGGGCGAGTCCGCAAAGGCGCGCTCAAAGACCGCCGGACAGGAATCGGTCACGCGGCAGCCGACCGTGCCCCAGTCATAGACCCAGCGGTCGAGCGCGGTCATCGTGGCGTTGCCGATGCGCTGCGTTGTACCGGCGAGCGTGAGCTCGTAGATCCAGATGCCGGCGTTGAGCAGGATGATTGCGTAATTGACGTAGGGGAATGAGCGCGAGCGGAGACTGTCACCGACCGGGATCATCGTGTCGCTCCCAGATGCTTACCCGTCTCGCTCTCGTCATTCTAGCCCGCGCGCATCAAGCACGTCGATCTGGAACGCGCCGTGCGCACGCAGGTCGAGCGCCAGACCCGCGACGACGAGATAGGTGCGCTCGGCGACAGCGGCGACGCGCTGATTCAGGCGGCCGAGCACGTCCTGGTAGAGCCGGCCGAGCGGATAGGGCGGCATCACGCCCAGGCCGACCTCGTTCGCGACGAGATACAACGGTGTGACCGTTTGACGTTGCCATGCGAGCAGACCCTCCACCGCCTCGGTCGCCTGACGCTCGGCGGCGGCGGCCTCGGCGGGCGTGTATGCCTCAGCGTTGAGGCGGGAGAGGAGGAGGTTGCTCGTCCAGAGCGTGAGGCAATCGAGGATCACCGCATCGGGACGGGGCGCGGCGGCGAGCGCGGCGACGGGGTCGAGCGGCGCTTCGAAGGTATGCCAGGACGCGGGGCGCGCGGCGCGGTGCGCGGCAATGCGGGCGCTGATCTCCGCGTCGCGCCGCTCGGCGGTCGCCAGGTAGCAGACAGCGGCGCCGTGGCGTGCGGCGAGGCGTTCGGCGAAGCGCGTCTTGCCCGCGCGCACGCCACCCAGGATCAACGTGAGGCCAGGCTGCGTGCCGCTCATCGTGCGGCCATCCGGGAGAGCGCGGCTATATCGAGCGACGCGCGCACGACCGCCGCCCAGCGGTCCAGGGCGGCGTCACGCGAGACGACCGCGGACGGCGTGTAGGAGACGCCGCGCCGCGCGGCCAGGTTTGCGAGCAGGCGCTGGCGGAGCAAATCGTTGGCGAGCAGGCCGTGGACATAAGTGCCCAGCACCATGCCCTCCGCCGCGACCGCGCCGTCCGCGAGATCGCGGCCTTCCCCGGAGCGACTGGTGATACGGAGCAGCGGCGAGCACTCCCCGATCGTCTCGCCCATGTGGATCTCGTAGCCGGTTACAGGTGCGCCGCCTGCCCCGGCAAGCAGCCCAGCATCATAGACCACGCGCCCAGCGACCAGGTGCGTCGCCTTCTCGCCGGCCAGCTCTGTTGCGAGGGGAAGGAGGCCGAGTCCGCGCGCGACCGTGGTTTCCGACTCGATCCCGAACGGATCGCGCACCTCGCGGCCGAGCATCTGATACCCGCCGCAGAGACCGAAGACCGCGCCGCCGCGTGACGCGTGCGCCTCGATCGCGGCGGCGATCCCCCGTTCGTGGAGCCAGAGCAGATCGGGGATCGTCGTCTTCGTGCCGGGGATGATCACGAGGTCCGGGCTCCCGAGTTCGTTTGCTGCGGTTATGTAACGTACACTCGCGTCGGCTTCTTGTTCGAGTGAATCGAGGTCGTCAAAGTTGGCGATCCGCGGCAGCTGGATCACGGCGATGTCGAGCGCGCCGGGCCGCGCCGGGCCGCGCCGCTCCAGGGCAACGGCATCCTCTTCGGCAATGCCCAGGTCGGTCACATAGGGGACCACGCCGAGCACGGGGATGCCCGCGCGTGCCTCGATCATCCGCAGCCCCGGCTCCAGCAGCGCGAGGTCGCCGCGAAAGCGATTGATGATGAAGCCCTGGATCAGCGCGCGTTCTTCCGGTTCGAGTAGCGCGACCGTGCCGTAGAGGTGGGCGAAGACGCCGCCGCGGTCTATGTCGCCGACGAGCGTCACGGGCGCGTTCGCGTAGCGGGCGACGCGCATGTTGACGATGTCGCCCGCGCGCAGGTTGATCTCGGCGGGGCTGCCGGCGCCCTCGATCACGATCAGGTCGTAGGCGGCGCGCAGGCGGTCGAGGGAGGCGGTCACCTCGGGCCAGAAGTCGAGCTTACGCGTGAGGAACTCGGAGGAGTGGAGCGTGAACGCCGCGTGGCCGCGGATCACGACCTGGCTGCGACGGTTCCCCTCCGGCTTGAGCAGGATCGGGTTCATATCCACGGTCGGGGCGATGCGCGCGGCGGCTGCCTGGACCGCCTGGGCGCGGCCGATCTCGCCTCCCTCCGGCGTGACGGCGGCGTTGTTGGACATGTTTTGCGCTTTGAAAGGGGCGACGCGCAGCCCGTCCTGGTAGAAGATGCGGCAAAGCGCGGCGACGATCAGCGACTTGCCGACCGAGGAGGCGGTGCCCTGCACCATCAGCACGCGGCCCTCGGCGCTCACAGCGCTGCCTCGAGCGGCGCGCCCTGCGTCACCGCGTCGAGCGCATCCGCAAGCACCCGGTTCTCCTCCGGCGTGCGCACGGCGACGCGGATGTAGTGCGGCAGGCCAAACGAGGCGCAATCGCGTACGGCGATCCCACGACGCAGCAAAGCCGGGCGCACGTCACCTGCCTCCGCCACGCGGATCAGGATGAAGTTGGCGCTGCCAGGGTGAAGAATGTAGCCGCGCCCTTCCAGGTCGGCGATTAGCGTGGTCTTGGCGGCGCGCACAAGCGCGAGCGTCTGCTTAAAGTATTCCTCATCTTCCAATGCCGCGAGACCGGCGACCTGGGCGGCGGCGCTCACACTCCATTCCGGCTGGAGGCGCCGCACCGCCGCGACCGCGTCCGGGTGCGCGATCAGGTAGCCGAGGCGGAGGCCAGCGAGAGCGTAGTCTTTCGTCATCGAACGCAGCAGCAGCACGCGGCCCTCGCGCGTGAGCGGCGTTGCGTCCCAGGCGTCCTCAATAAACTGGACATACGCCTCGTCCAGCAGCAGCGGGCCGGCACCGAGGCCGGAGGCGACAGCGCGGACATCAGGCTCGGAGAGGTAGACGCCGGTCGGGTTATTCGGGTTGCAGAGGTAGAGCAGCGGCGGCGTAACGCGCTTGAGCACATCCGCCTTGTTACGCAGCGTCCAGCGAAAGGCGCGTTCCTCGTTCGCGCGCCAGGGGAAGACGGAGGCGCCCGCAACCTGACAGGCGCGCTCGAACTCACCAAAGGTGGGCGTGAAGGCGACGGCGCGCTGCCCGCCGCGCACGAAGACGCGCACAACGAGGTGGAGCAGCTCGTTCGCACCGTTACCTGCCAGCACCCAATCCGGCGCGACGCCGTGGCGCGCGGCGAGTGCCTCAACGAGCGCCGTGCAGCGGGGGTCGGGGTAGCGACTGAGGTCCAGGTCCGCGAGCGCCGCACGCACGCGCGGCGAGGGTCCGTAGGGGTTGACGCTGGCGGAGAAGTCAAGCACCGCGCGCGCGTCCACGCCGGCGGCGCGCAATTCCTCCGGGCGCAGTCCGCCGTGCTCCTGCATTGCCGCGTCCTCTCCGCGCATCAGCCACCGCTGCCAGCACGAGCGCGATCACACCGCCGCCCGCGAGCGCGCCGAGCACAATGCGCTCCGCACGCCGGATCTCCGCCGCGCCCGGCGGTGGGCCATCGCCCAAGCGGTAGTGTCCCACCTTCGCCAGTGTGCGGTCGAGCGCGCCCGCGATCGCAGCGATCGTCCAGCCGGCGTTCGGACTTGCGGTGCGACGATGCTGGCGGAGGGCGATCCGCGCCGCGTGAAGCGATGAGCCGCCGCCGAGCGGTGCTGCGCAGACGAGCAGGAGTGCGCCGAGGCGGGCGGGCAGCAGATTGACGAGGTCATCGAGACGCGCGGCCGCCTTGCCCAGGTACTCGTAGTGGCCGCGATAGCCGATCATACTGTCGAGCGTGTTCAGCGCGCGATAGGCGACCGCTCCAGGGAGGCCGAAGGCGGCGTATGCCAGCCAGGGGGCGAGCGCGCCGTCCGTGAGGTTCTCCGCCACGGATTCAATCGCGGCGGCGGCCACCTGGGACGCGTCCAAGTCGCGTGGGTCGCGGCTGACCAGGGAGCGGAGCGCCATGCGCGCGCCCTCAAGCTCGCCGGCCACGAGCGGCAGACGCACGCACTCGGCCGCCGCGATCAGGGCGCGCACGGCGAACATGCTCTTGAGCAGCCAGACTTCGACGAGGAAGCCAGCGCGCAGCGGGCGCACGATGCGCGTCAGGGCGAGCGCGGTCGCAGTGGAACTCGCGAGCACCGCGCCGCAGACCGCCGCGCCGTAGGCGAGCTGGCGGTAGGGACCAGCGGCAGGCGCGCGGCGCAGCAAAAGGCTTGTGAGGCGGCCAATCCAGACGACGGGATGGATCACGGCGGGCGGCTCGCCACGCGCAAGGTCGAGCGCGAGCGCCGCCGCCAGCACCGCCGCCCGCCGCCGCATCACAGCCCCAGCGAGGGCGTCAGCCAGCCGCGGCCGCCGAGGGCAAGCGCGCTGTACCAGACGGCGATCTCGACGAGCATCCCGGTTGCACCATACACATCCCCGGTGAGGCCACCAAGCCGCCCGGTGGCAAAGCGCCCGAAGAGCAGCGCCACCGCCGCCGCGAGCGCGGCCAGTACCGCGCCGCCCGCACCCAGCAGCGCGACCACGATCACGACCCCGCTCACCAGCGCCAGCACCAGCGGCCAGGGCCGCGCGTGCTCATGGTAGAGCCTGCCCAGGCCAGCGGGGCGCGCATACGGAAAGAGCGCGACGGCAATCACCATTGCGAGGCGAGAGAGCACCGGCGCGACGAGCAGCAGCGCGCGGTGGAGCGCGTTGCCAGCGTCAGCGTAGGCCGCGAGGAGCAGCAGCAGGGCAAGCGCGATTGCGACGACACCGAAGCTGCCGCTGCGGCTGTCACGCATGATCTCAAGCCGTCGCTCCGGCGTGTGGCCACCGAAGATTCCATCCGCGCAATCGGCCAAGCCATCCAGGTGCAGCGCCCCGGTCAACACGACGAGCAGCGCGGCGAGGAGCGCCGCGCGCGGGGCCGGAGTGAGGACGTGCGCGAGCGAAGTGTCCGCGGCGAGCATCGTCCCGCCGATCAGCAGGCCCACGAGTGGAAACCAGGCGAGGCTGGCGCCGAGGTCCGCGCCGGCATACGACGCGGCGCGGCGCAGGCGCAGGACGGTGAGGAACTCCAGCGCGAGCAGGGCGCAACGGATCGCGCGTCGCATCGCGGCTAACCCGTGGTGAGGACTTCAGTCCTCTCGGTTTTTGCGTCCACAGACGACAAGCCGATCAGGACTGAAGTCCTCAGGACCTTCTGCTGCACTGCTGCCGAAGCGTTCGCAAGAATCTCTGGTACACCCCTACTCACCCACGGTCGGCGGCTGCTCCGCGCCGGCGACGCCCGCCTCGGTGAAGGTTGCCATTTCGTCCAGCAGGCGCGCGGCGGCGGTGAGGATCGGCAGCGCGAGCAGCGCGCCGCTTCCCTCGCCGAGGCGCAGGCCCAGGTCGAGCAGCGGTACGAGTCCGAGCGCATCGAGCACCGCCGCGTGCCCGGACTCCGCCGAGCGGTGCGAGGCGAGCAGGAAGGCACGCGCCTCCGGGGCGATGCCCACCGCGATCAGCGCTGCCGCGCCGGTAATAAAGCCGTCCAGCACCACGGGCACGCGCGCCGCCGCTCCACCCAGGATCACGCCCGCCAGCACGCCGATCTCAAAGCCGCCGATCGCGGCGAGCACGGCGGGCGCGTCGGTCACGTCGGGCGAGTGAAGCGCGAGCGCGCGGCGCACGGTCTCGACCTTGTGCATCAAGCGTTCGTCGGAGACGCCGGTGCCGCGTCCAGTGACCGCCTCGGCGGGCAAGCCGGTGAAGGCAGCCGTGATCGTGGCGGCCGCGGTGGTGTTGCCGATCCCCATTTCGCCGGTGAGAAGCACGTCCGCACCGGTGGCGATTGTCTCCTCGGCAAGCACGATGCCGGTCTGAACGCAGGCGAGCGCGGCGGCGCGGGACATTGCGGGGCCGGTACTGAGATCCTCCGTGCCAGGTCCTTGCGCGCGGCGCAGTAGGTCGGGATGGTGGGGCAGCGGCGCGGCGACGCCGGCGTCCACGACGACGACCGCCGCGCCCATCTGCCGGGCAAGCACGTTCACGGCCGCACCGCCGCGCAGGAAGTTGGCGACCATCTGCGCCGTCACCTCCGGCGGATAGGCGCTCACGCCGCTACGGGCGACGCCGTGGTCGGCGGCGGCAAGGATCAAGACCGGCCGGCGGAGACGGGGGCGCGCCTCGCCGCGCACTCCCGCCAGCCAGACCGAGAGGTCCTCCAACCGGCCCAGGCTGCCAGGCGGCTTGGTCAGCGTCGCCTGTCGCGCGCGCGCGCCGTCCATCGCGGACCTATCCAGCGTGGTGATGTGGGTGATCGTCTCCGCGAGTGTCGCCACGGCTCCCTCCTTGGTGGGCTGGGAAACAGCGTACCAGGGCATGAGCATTCTCAGCACGCAACGAATACGACGATGTACGCTGGGTCGTACAATATCGCTGTCGGAATGGGGGTGCAGCGATGACCAACCAGCCGCCGCCACAGCTGCCGGGTATCAATGAGATGCTGGACACATGGCGGCAGACCGCCTCCGAGATGGAGCAGCGCTGGAACGACTACCTCAACCAAGTGATGGGGTCGGACGCGTTCGCGCAGACGATGGCGCGCTCGACGGAAGGCTTCTCCGGGCTGCAAGCGAGCTTTGCACAGGGGATGGAGCAGTACTTGCGCGCGCTCAACCTGCCGACGCGCGCCGATATCGCGCAGCTGATCGAGCGAGTCGGCAAGCTTGAGCAGAAGATTGACGCCCTCGGTGAGGCGCTCGCGCTCCCCGAGGGTGAGGCGCGGCCGGCCAGGCGCCCACGCAAGAAGGGCAAGCTGGCGAGCGGCCCGGACGGCTGATACCCGGTGCGGGATCGCGGGATGAAAACAACCTCACCCCACTGAGTTGGACGGGAGAATGCGATGGTAACGGCCGGCGGAGCGATACCCGATTACGCGCGGGCGTTTCAAGACCAGATGCAGGAGATGCTGCTGCGCACGCAGAAGGCGCTGGCGCTGACGATTGACGCGGACGACGCGAAGGTCGGCCAAACGCCCAAGGATACCGTCTGGGAGCGGGGGCGCGCCCGGCTCTACCACTACCGTCCGCGGACGGAACGGCGCGTAACCACGCCCCTGTTGCTCGTGCATTCGCTGATCTCGAAGCCGTACATCCTCGACCTCTACCCAGGTGGCAGCTTCACCGAGTTCCTGCTGGGTGAGGGCTTCGACGTCTACCTCCTGGACTGGGGAACGCCGACGGAGGACGATCGCTTGCTCACGCTGGAGAGCTATACGCAGAAGCTGCTCCCGGCGGCGGTGCGCCGGGTCGCGCATGATTCACCGAACGGACGCACCTCGCTGCTCGGCTACTGCATGGGCGGCCTGCTGGCGACGCTCTATACGGCGCTGCACCCACGCGCGCCACTCGATGCGGTCGCCTGCCTGACGACGCCGGTGGACTTCTCGCGGATGGGGCTCTTCAGCACCTGGACGGACAAACGCTACTTTGATGTGGATGCGCTCGTGGACCGGACCGGAAACATCCCCCCCGAGATGCTGCGCCGCTCATTCACGATGCTCAAACCGGCCTCGGAGTTCTCGCCGGTGCGCTACATCACGCTTTGGCAGAATATCCTCAACGACCGGTATGTCGAGCAATATCGTGCCTTCAACAAGTGGTCGAATGAGCATATCCCCTTCCCCGGTGAGTGCTTCCGCCAGGTGACGAAGGAACTCCAGTGGGGGAACAAGCTGATCAAGGACGAGTTGGTGCTGGGGGGCAAGCCCGTGCGCCTCAGTGCGATTAAGCGCCCCTTCCTGCATGTAGTGGCGCGGCGAGATCACATCGTGCCGCTCGCCTCGGCGGAGCCGCTCGTGGCGATGGTAGGCAGCACCGATAAGAAGCAGATCATCCTTGAGGGCGGGCATGTGGGGATCGTAGCCGGGCGCGGCGCGGCGCGTGATCTCTGGCCAGCGGTGGCGTCGTGGCTGTCGGAGCGGGCGTCCCCGCTCCCCGATGGAGGAGTGAAGTGACGCCAGAGACGCACACAACCGAGAGATCGCTCTACCCTCGGCAGCTCGGCCTGCGCGAGAACCGCGCCGTGCAACTGCGGCCGATGGGCGTGGAGGACGCGGGCCGCCTGCACGCGTTCTTCCTCACGATCCCGGAGGAAGACCTGCTCTTTCTGCGGCGCAATGTGACCGACCCGGCCGTGATCGAGAGCTGGGCGCTGGACGTTGCCGGGGGCCATACCTTCACCTTGCTTGCCGAGCACGAGGGGCGTGTGGTGGGCGAAGCGAGCATCCACCGCAGCCGCGTTCCCTGGACGGCACACGTCGGTGAGATCCGTGTAGTGGTCGAGGCAGAGCACCGGCGCCTGGGACTTGGTTCCGCGCTCGTAGACACGATCTTCTTGGAGGCGTTGGCACGCGGGATCGAGAAGATCGTCGCGGAGATGACGCCGGACCAAAAGGCGGCGATCAACGTCTTTCAGAAGCTCGGCTTTCGCGTCGAGGGCTTGCTGCAAGGCCATGTACGTGACCGCCAGGGCAAGACGCGCGACCTGCTCGTGATGGCGCACGAGGTAGGCGAGGGACGGGACCAATTGAACCGCTGGGGCATTACGGAGGCGGTCCAGGGCTAGGGATCGCTCACGCTGTAAACAACGTGACAGGGATGGCGGACCGTGCCATCCCTGTCACTGGCAGCGCCTTCGAGCGTTTATGGAATTGTCAGGAGAGATTGCTTAGAGGCGGAGTTTACCGTGAGAGGGCTGGCGGCGTCGCTGGCGGGTAGAGCCGTCGGAATCGTCGGGGAGGTCAATCGCGGGCGAGCTGACCCATTCATGGACGAAGCCGCAGGCGATACAGCTACTATAGGCGCCGTACCAATCACGCTCAGTGATCATGGAGCCACGGCAACGAGGGCAATTGCGCGGAGCGGCAGCCAGCATAGAAGATACTCCTCGAAGAATGTGTCCAATGGGGGTGTGATCACCGGTCGCCTGCGCGGGACTGAGCGCGAGCGTCAGTCACCAACCAAGGGCAGACAATCACCCATTCGAGTGAGGGTAATTGTGACTGCTTGCACATACTAGGCGTGGGCAATTCATGTTGTCAAGGAGATCGTGAAAGTTTTTTCGATCTGCCCGTCAGATTCCACACGCCGAGCCAAAACGATGTGATGCTGTTATGGAATCTAGGTCGGAATCCTACGGCCGAGTGCAGTAAGCAGCGCCCCTACGATCGTTCCCCATCAAGTCAGGTGCTCCCAACCTTCCGACATGGCACCGCTACCGCCTGCCAGACGCGCACCGCCCCTTCCGGTTGAGGAAGATCAGCATCAAACGCAGCGGCCACACCGTCAACCTGAAAGCCGGCCTCTGCCAGCTCCGCGTGGATCGTTGCCTCCTTAAGCGGCGTCATCGGTGGGCCGCCCAGGCCGGGGCTGGCGAACCAGCCATGCCAGGTGTCGAAGGCGATCCGGCCGTCAGGGATGAGCACCTGTTGAACCTCGCGCCAAAGACGGGCACGCTCCCCGGGCGTGGCGAAATGATGCAGCACTCGATACGGTAGGACCACGAGATCAAATGCTGCGTTGAAGGGCAGGTTGCGACCGTCCGCTCTGACCAGCGCCACCCTGGCGACGCGCGCGAGGCGCTCTGCGGCGCGGTCGAGCATTGCGGGCGACGGGTCCAGCGCAACCACGGATGCTGCCGT
>Ga0136611_10003598_pt1 | contig 10845 bp, 10 predicted proteins | sample AntDrymUQ2232306_2_FD_106645 | JGI IMG/M metagenome (GOLD analysis project Ga0136611, IMG submission 106645) | Polar desert sand microbial communities from Dry Valleys, Antarctica - metaG UQ223 (23.06) | ecosystem: Environmental > Terrestrial > Soil > Desert | place: Antarctica: Dry Valley... | reverse complement strand
CGTCACCTTGGAGAAGTACTGGTACCAGCTGCACCATCCGAGCGGGGCGGGGGACGAGATGCGGGCGTTGGCGGTCGTGCCCCACAGCGAGGCGAAGTCGCTGTAGCGCACACCGGCATCGCCGTCGGCCAGCCAGATCGGGTCGAGGTGACGTTCGCCGCCGGCGGCCACGGGCACGCCGTCGAACATGGCCCGAACGATGAGGCCGCCGGCGTCGGCCTCGACCGTACCGAGGTGGTGGCGGGCATCGAGGAAGCCGGCGACTCCCGAATCGGTGAGTAGGAACTGGTCGCCGGAGACGACCTTTCCCGCGGCCTCAGGTCGACTGAGATGGGTGCCGCGGACCCAGTCGGGCAGGCCGGACCGCTCGGGACGGACGTCGGCGGGCGAGCACCGGCGGACGACCGACCAGCTCTGGTGTCCGTGCTCGAGCACTTGATCCGGTGTGGCCGTCAGGCGGAACACGACGTCGTGTAGCGCGGCCACGTTGCGTCCGCCGTTGCGAACCGTGACGTCGAGGCGGCGGCCACCGTCGACGTCGGACGACGTCACCAGTACCTCGAAGTCGCCCGCGTTCAGGGCGCCCTCGGCGAAGGGGACGGCGACGCCGTTGACCACGATCGTGGTCGGGTCGGTGTGACTCATTCTGGCACCGGCTCGGCGGCGCCAGGCACGACTGGCGTCTCGTAGGCGGCGGCGATGGCGCGAGGGAGCGCCTGGTCGAGCGGCAGCACGCTGGCGACGATCCTGCGGCGCAGCCGCGCCAGGGGCGTCCTCGCCGGATGGGCGCGCTCGTGCTCGGTGCGCTGGCGAGTGAGGAACTCACCGATCTCGCCGCGATCTATGCCTTGGTCTCGGGCCACGAGGATGTCGTCGAGCAGACGGGACAACTCGTAGGGATCGTGGGTGACCAGCGGCAGTTCGACGGTGGCGGACGAGGACGTCGCACGGCGAAGGACATCGGCGGCGAGCACGTGGGCCGCGAGTTGGTGGTCGAGGGCTCGAAGCAGCGACCGCGTCTCGAGCCAGCGCCATCCGCCGGCGTAGCGCTCGACCGCCCAGCCGTTCGGCTCGTCGGTGGTGACCCAGTCGCGGGTGTCCGGGAATCGGCCCACCACAAGAGCAGCCCATTCGGCGAAGCGCTCGGGCGCGTCGAGGAGTTGCCATCGTTCGTCGAAGCCGGAGTGCAGGGTGATGGGCCCACGGCTCTCGCGAGGAAGAGACGTGTCGTCCAAGGCGTGCTCGTCCAAGGCACGCTCGTCGCCCCACCGCAGGATCATCAGCGAAGCGGAAGCGCGGCCGCGAGACGCTCGAGGCCGTCTCGATCCCATGGCGCCCGCATGGCGATGTTGACCTGGGTGGCGCCGGCAGCTTCGTACTGACCGATGCGGTCGAGGACCTGCTCGTCGCTCCCCATCAGCACCCCGGGACGCACGAACTCGGAGATACGGCCGAACTGGGGGACGAGGTCTTCCTCGCTCCAGGCCAGGCCGACGTTCACGGTGAGCTTGATCTCTGTAGGGTCACGTCCGGCGTCGTCACAGTGGCGGTGCAGCACCTCGACCTTGTGGCGATAGTCCTCGGGCGAGACGAAGGGGACGTTCCAGCCGTCGGCGTAACGGGCGGCGATCTTCAGCGTGCGCTTCTCGCCCCCGCCGCCCACCCAGATCGGCAATGCCTTCTGGACGGGCTTGGGCTCACACTTGGCGTCGCGCAGTTGGAACCACGTGCCGTCGAACGTCGTGGTGTCGTTGCGCAATAGGCCCTTCACGCATTGGATCGACTCCTCGAGCTGATCCATCCGTGTCCCGATTGAAGGGAATGGGATGCCGTAGGCGTCGTACTCGACCTGGCTCCATCCGGCCCCGATGCCGATGTCGGCCCGGCCGCCTGCGAGGTGGTCGATGGTGGCGATGGCATTGGCGAGGACGGCCGGGTGGCGATAGCCGCACGAATAGACCAGCGATCCGCAGCGCACCTTCGTCGTGTGACACGCCAGCGCGGCGTGGGCGGCGACCGCTTCGAGGCAGTTCGGCTCGCCCGTGCCGTCGGCGGCGTAGAAGTGGTCCCAGATCGATATCCAGCCGAAGCCCAGGTCTTCGATGCGATTCCACAACGAGACGAGTTCGTCGGTCGTCGTGTTCTGCAGCCCGGTGTGCACGCCGAAGGTCGTCATGAAACGGGAGCGTAGGCAACCGGAGCGTAGGCCGAGGTCGTGGTCGACCGACCCCGCAACGACAGCTCGGCCACGAGGTGCCAGTGTCTGCTCTCGTCGCCCGCCGCAGCCATGGCGGCGGAGCTGGCCAGCACCCGACCGGGCTCGTGCTTGGCCGCCTCACTGAGCCGGGAGGCCTCGTTCACGGGGTCGCCGATGACGGTGTATTCGAGGCGCTCGGCCGATCCGACGTTGCCAGCCACGACCGTGCCGGAAGAGACGCCGATGGCCGCCGGGGGAAGGCCGGCCAAACCCGTCTGCAACCGCCGTGCGGCCCGGAGGGCTCGAACGGCGTGGTCGGGTTGCTCGGACGGCGTACCGAACACGCAGAGGGCGCCGTCGCCTTCGAACTTGTTGACCCAGCCGCCTTCGTCGCCCACGATCTGCACCACGGCGGCGAAGAAGGCGTTGAGGACGGCGACCACGGCTTCGGGCTCTTGCTGTTCGGCCATCGCCGTCGATCCGATCAGGTCGACGAACAACGCCGACGCGGTTCGTTGCTCGCCGCCGAGCACCGATCCCTGGGCGACAGCACGGCGGGCGACCTCAGGACCGACATGGCGTCCGAAGAGATCCTCGAGCACCTGGCGTTCGCGCAACCCCTCGACCATCCGGTTGAAGCCCGCCTGCAGCTGGCCGACCTCGCCACCGTCGTTGACCGTGACGTGCTCGTCCAGGTCTCCTTCCTGCACACGGGCCAGCGCCCGGCGCACCTGGTCGATCGGGACGATGACGGCGCGCGCAGTGAAGACCAGCATGAGGGCCCCGACGCCCAGACCGCTGATGGCGAGGAAGAACAGGCCGGCAGGCGGCAGCGGAGGCGAACCGCCGGGGCGGAGTTGGGCCAGGGCGATGCCAACGAGCGGGATGCCGGATCCGAGGGCCCACGAAAGCAGGATGCGGGCCCCGATCCCCAGGGAGCGAGAGTCCGGTGGTCGGGCGCTGCCAGCCAGCGCCGTCGCCACCATCGGTCGAAGGTCACGTTCGACGAGCAGAAAGCTCAGGGCCGCGCTCACGAGGCCACCGAGGACCGTCGCCGAAACCCCTCGGAGGAGTCCGGGGAATGGTTCGCCCTCGAAGGCGTCGAGGGTGCCGAAGGTGACGCTCGCCAACACCCAGAAGACGAAGGCCATCACCGCCAGGCGACCGGGTGCGCCCAAGATGGCGCGGCGCTCGTCGTCGGTCGGCGTGCTGCCATTGGAGTGCCAGTCGACCGCAGGAGCGAGGATGCGAAGTCCGACCACCGCAGAGACGGGGAAGGCGATGGTGGTGAAGACGATGAATCCGATGCCCGCCTCGCGGAGGTCGCCAGGATTGGCCGCGGCGTCGGGTGCCAACAGGTTCTGGTAGGCGAACACGGCGATGGCGGCGACAAGGTTGGCTACACCGACGGGGACCACCAGCCGCAACCTCCGGAGCATGGGAGGACGGTACCGGAGTGCGCCTACCATCCGTCCCATGCCTCGCGCATCCGTCAACGGGATCGAACTCGAGTACGACACCTTCGGGTCGGCGGACGACCCGGCGATCATGTGTATCGCCGGCCTCGGGGCCCAGCTGATCACCTTCCACGAGGACTTCTGTCGGGGATTGGTGGAGCGGGGCTATTTCGTGGTGCGCCACGACAATCGCGACGTCGGGCTGTCGACGAAGATCGAGGACGGATCGACCTATGCCCTCGAGGACATGGCCGACGACACCGCGGGGCTGCTCGATCACCTCGGCCTGACCCGCGCCCACGTGGTCGGCGTGTCGATGGGCGGGATGATCGCTCAGACCATGGCCATCCGTCATCCGGATCGGGTGGCATCGCTCGCCTCGATCATGTCGACGACGGGTGCTCCCGGCGTCGGCGGAGCGACCGAGGAGGCGGCAGCCCGGCTCGTGCGGGTGGCCGGAGACACACGCGACGAGCGGGTGGCGTCGGCCGTCGAGACCTCGCGCGTCATCTGGGGAGACACCCCGGAGTTCCCCTTCGACGAAGAACTCGCTCGCTGGCGGGCCGAGACCTCGGTCGATCGGGCGTACTACCCGATGGGCACCGTGCGACAGCTCCAGGCCATCCGCGCCACCGGCGACCGCACCGAGCGGCTGCAGAAGCTCTCGGTGCCCACCCTCGTGATCCACGGGTCGAACGATCCGTTGGTGCAGCCGAGCGGCGGAGAAGCGACTGCAGCCGCCATTTCCGGGGCCCAGCTTTTGCTCATCGAAGGCATGGGCCACGGCGTGGCCCGGCCCGCATTCGCGTCGATCGTCGACGCCATCACTCGCCTGGCGGCCTCGGCCGCCATGGCCTGAGAACCAAGGAGCACTGGAATGCCCGGCCCTCTCTCCGGCATCAAGATCATCGAGATCGCAGGCATCGGCCCCGGTCCGTTCGCCGCCATGCTGCTGTCGGACATGGGCGCCGAGGTACTGCGCGTCGACCGCGCCCAAGCCGTTCGTGGCGGTGATCCGACCAAGCCGCCCCTCGACATCCTCAACCGTGGACGCAAGTCGATCGGCGTCGACCTCAAGAATCCCGACGGCGTCGAGACGGTGCTGCGGCTCGTCGAATCGGCGGACGCGCTGATCGAGGGATTTCGGCCGGGCGTGACCGAGCGCCTCGGCATCGGTCCGGATGCCTGTCTCGCCCGCAACCCCAAGCTCGTCTACGGCCGGATGACCGGCTGGGGACAAGAGGGTCCCATGGCCATGGCTGCAGGCCACGACATCAACTACATCGCGCTGGCCGGTGCCCTCGATCCGATCGGTCGGGCCGGCCAGCCGCCGGTGCCGCCGTTGAACCTCGTCGGCGACTTCGGCGGCGGGGCCATGTTCCTGGCCTTCGGGGTCGTATGCGCCATCCTCGAGTCTCAGCGGTCGGGCGAGGGCCAGGTCGTCGATGCCGCCATGGTCGACGGCGCGGCCACGTTGATGTCGATGTTCCACGGGTTCACGGCCATGGGCATCTGGACGGAGGAACGGGGCACCAACTTGCTCGACACCGGCGCCCACTTCTACGACGTGTACGAGACCGCCGACGCCAAGTACGTCTCCATTGGATCGATCGAGCCGCAGTTCTACGCCGAGTTGCTGCGCCTCACCGGACTCGAGGGCGACGCCGAGTTCGCATCGCAGCACAACCGGGCCAACTGGCCGGCGCTCAAGGTGCGACTGGCAGAGGTGTTCCGCACCAAGACCCGCGACGAGTGGACGGCGATCATGGAGGGCACCGACGTCTGTTTCGCCCCCGTGCTGTCGCTGTCGGAGGCGCCGAAGCATCCGCACATGGCCGAGAGGGGAACCTTCACGGAGGTCGCCGGCGTCGTCCAGCCCGCGCCGGCTCCCCGGTTCAGCCGAACCCCCGGCGAGATCACGCGACCCGCAGCCCATCCCGGACAGCACACGACCGAAGCGCTCGTCGACTGGGGCTTCGATGGCGGCGAGGTCACGAAGCTTCGGGAGACCGGGGCCATCGCATGAGCACCGTCGTCTTCTTCCACGCCCACCCCGATGACGAAAGCATCGCCACGGGCGGCACCATGGCCAAGATGGCCGCCGCCGGCCACCGCGTGGTGCTCGTCGTCGCCACCAAGGGCGAACACGGCGAGGTCGCCGACGGTGTGCTCGATGCCGACGAATCGTTGGGATCGCGACGCGAGCGGGAGACCGCCGCGTCCGCAGAGGCGCTGGGAGCGGTCCGCCACGAGTTCCTCGGCTACACCGACTCGGGGATGATCGGAACGCCGGAGAACGATGCGCCTGACTGCTTCTGGCGGGCCGACGTCGACGAGGCGGCCGAGCGGCTGGCGGTCATTCTCCGCGAAGAGCAGGCCGACGCGCTCACCGTCTACGACGAGAATGGGAACTACGGCCACCCCGACCACGTCCAGGTGCACCGCGTCGGCATTCGCGCCGCCGAACTCGCCGGCGTCGAGCAGGTCTTCGAGTCGACCATCGACCAGGACTACTTCCGCGATCTGATGAAGCGGGCGAGCGAGTTGGGCATGCCCGACCTGCCCGAGACGGAAGGCGTGGATGCTGAGGAGATGACGATGGGCATGCCCGGTCACCTGATCACCACGCGGGTTGACGTGCGCGGGTTCCTCGACCAGAAGCGGCGGTCGATGCAGGCGCACGCCAGCCAGATCGCCGAGACGTCGTTCTTCCTGGCGATGCCGCCGGAGGCCTTCGAGGCGACGTGGGGAACAGAGTTCTACATTCGGCGCGGCGCCCCGGAGGGTACTGCCGAAGACGACCTCCTTGGCGGCGTCGGTCCGTGAGCCACGTCGTCCTCGTCCGCCACGGCAAGGCGTCCGCCGGATGGGACGCCGACCTCGATCCCGGGCTTGACGACGTCGGCCGCCAGCAGGCCTTCGAGATGGCCGACATGCTCCACCTCTTCGGTCCGCTTCCGCTCTATTCCAGCCCGCTCAAACGCTGCTACGAGACGGCCGAGGCGCTCGGTGATCGGTGGGGGGTCGAGCCCGTCGTCACGCCAGCCGTGGGCGAGGTCGAGTCGCCCGTACCCGACCTGGCGGCACGGGGTGCGTGGTTGCAGGGCTTCATGGCCGGATCGTGGACGGAGCAGCCGCCCGAGCAACTCGCGTGGCGTCGACGGGTCGTCGACTTCCTCCTCGGACTCGAAGGCCAGGACGCCGTCGTGGTCAGCCACTTCGTCGCCATCAACGCGGCGGTGAGCGTGGCTACAGAGGACGATCGGGTGATCTCGTTCGCCCCCGACAACTGCTCGCGGACCGAGTTGAAGATCGAAGGCGGCCGACTCGAGGTCGTCGAACTCGGCGGCACTGCCCGCACCCACGTGAACTGACGCAGCAGTGATCGTTCCGCTGACGCCTCTCGACTTCCTCGAGCGGGCCCGCCGCCAATACGGCGAGCTCGAGGCCCTCGTCGAGGGAGACCGCCGGCTGTCGTACACCGAGTACGCGGCCCGCTGCCACGCCCTCGCCGCCTGGCTCCAATCCCTCCCGTTCTGGGCGGATCTACCCGGCGTAGAGCCGGACGGATCCGCCCAAAACGGGGGAGGGGTGGCCGGGCCGAGGGTGGCGTACCTGTGTCCGAACACCGTCGAATTGCTCGAGGCCTACTACGGCGTGCTGCTGGCGGGATGTGTGCTGGTTCCGTTGAACATCCGGCTGGCGTCGGCGGAGTTGCAGACCATCCTGGATGACTGCGGCGCTTCGGTCCTCGTGGTGCACCCGTCGCTGGCGGCGTTGGCCGACGAGCTCCGCGTGCCCCTGCGCGTCGACCTCGGCCCGACGTACGAGCGCGGACTGGCGGACCATGCGGGCTCGTTTGTCGATCGACGGGTCGACGACGAGAACGAGGTGTGTGAGCTCTTTTACACGAGCGGCACCACCGGGCTTCCCAAGGGGGCGATGCTCACCCATCGCAACCTGGCGACCCACGCCATCGATGCCGCGCTCTCGATGTCGTGCACCCATCGCGACGTCGTGCTCCACACCATCCCCCTCTTTCACGTGAATGGATGGGGCACGCCGCACTGGGTGACGCTGCTCGGCGCCCGCCACGTCATGCTCGAGCGCTGGGATCCCGTCGAGGTGCTGCGCCTCATCGAGGCCGAGGGTGTGACCCGGCTGCACCTCGTCCCCACGATGGCGTCGTCGCTGGTGGTGTGCGACGACCTCCAAAACCGGAACACCTCGTCGCTGGTGCAGGTGACCATCGGGGGCTCGCCTCCGGGACCTGAACTACTGGCCGAGCTCGAAGATGCCTTCGGGTGCGAGGTCATCAGCGGATACGGCATGACCGAGTCGGCGCCGCAGATGACCAAAGCGCTCACCAAGCGCTCGCACGACGACCTCCCGATGGCCGAACAACGTCGGCGTCGCGCCACCACCGGCCTTCCCAACGTGGGCGTCGAACTACGGGTCGTCGACGACTCGGATCTCGAGGTGCCGGCCGATGACTCAACGCCCGGTGAGATCGTGGTGCGGTCGAATCACGTGATGGCCGGCTACTGGAACAACCCCGAGGCCACCGCCGAGGTGTTACGCGACGGTTGGCTGCGCACCGGCGACATCGCCGTCGTCGACGCCGAGGGATACGTGCGCATCGTCGACCGTAAGAAGGACCTCATCATCAGCGGCGGCGAGAACATCTCGTCGGTCGAGGTCGAACAGGCGTTGTGCGCCCACCCGTCCGTCCTCGAAGCGGCCGTGGTGGGACGGGCCGACGAGCGCTGGGGAGAGGTACCGCACGCCTTCGTGACCCTGCGCCCCTCCGCCGCGCCAGTCGACTCGCTCGAGCTCACGGCCTTCGTGGGCGAGCGGTTGGCCCGGTTCAAGGTTCCGAAGGGGATCGAGTTCCTCGACGAGTTGCCCAAGGGCGGGTCGGGCAAGATCCTGAAGAGCGAGCTGCGGAGGCGGACGTGATGACGTGGACGCATACGGGCTACGCGCAGCGCATCTTCTTCGGCGACGGCATGGTCGACCGGGTGGCCGACGTCGTCAAGGAGGCCGGGGGTCGCCGCGTACTGCTCATCACCACGAAGGGCCGGCTGGCGTCAGAAGCGGGTGAGGATCTCGTCCGCCGGTTGGGTCGCTCGCTGTCGACGACCTATGACGGCGTCCGCAGTCACGTGCCCACCGACACCGTGCAGGCCGCTCTCGGTCTGGCGCGCGATCGCGACGTCGATTGCATCGTCTCGTTCGGGGGAGGGTCGTGTGCCGATCTCGCGAAGGCGGTCTCGTTCTTCGTCGAGCAGGAGGCGGGAACCCCGGGAGCGTCCTACGTAGATCGTCCGGTGTTGCCCCACGTGTCGATCCCCACGACGTACTCGGGTGCCGAATTGACGCCCTTCTTCGGCATGACCGACGAGTCGAGCCGGCGCAAGAGTGGCGGCGGTGGCCCGACCACGGCGCCGCTGGCCGCCATCTACGACCCGGTCCTCACGACCGACACCCCGGTGCGGGTGAGCGCCGAGACGGGCTTCAACTGTCTGGCCCACGGCGTCGAGGCGGCGTACTCGCCCTCGCGTACACCCGAGGCCGAGGCCATCGCTCTGGCTTGCATCGAGCGGGTCGCCGCCGCCCTTCCGCTGGTCGTCGATGCCCCCGACGAGCTGCCCGCTCGACGGGTGATGCTCGAAGGTGCGGTGCTCGGTGGACGATGCCTGCAGAACGCCACGATGGGGGTCCACCACGGTCTGTCCCAACTGCTCGGCGGCCGCACCGGTATCCCCCACGGCCTGGCCAACGCCATCGTGCTCGCCCATGCCGTGCGCTTCAACGCCGAGGCCGTTCCCAAGGCCATCGAACGAATCGGGATGTCGCTCGGTGACGCGGGAGACCCCGCCGGGGCGATCGGCCGGCTTCGGGAACGGGTGGGAATCCCCGGCCGGCTGTCGGAGTGTGGCGTCACCGAGGACGACCTCGACGCCGTGGCCCGCATGGCCGAGGGCAATGCCAATGTCCGCGCCAATCCCCGCCCCGTCTCCGAAAGCGACGCCAGGGCACTGCTCGAAGCCTGCTTCTGAGCGATCAGCCCGTGGGTTGACCGAGCATGAACCGGTGCCCGTCCGGTGAGTGCAGGGCGAACTCCCGCATGCCCCACGGCTCGTCCTGCGGAGCCCGAGGGACGTTGGCGTTTTGTTCGGTGGCACGGAGGTGGAAGGCGTCAACGTCGTCCACGATGAGGTAGGCGAGGTAGCTGTGGTCGCCGATCTCTGATGCGGGAACGGCGTCGGGGCAGAGGCCGAGACGAAAGGTCGTGCCCGCGGCCCGACAGAACGTCCACTGGCCGGGAACGACTTCGGCCACCTCACACCCCAGAACGTCCTCGAACCATTTGGCGCTGCGGCGGAGATCGGTTACGGCGAGGACAGGGTCTGAGCGCAGGATGGCCGGCATGGGCCAGATTCTGGACGAGTTCACGTTTCCCCAGGGGATTTTGGGGGGTTTCCCGGGGTCCGCCGACGCCGGTGACGGCCGACGATGAACGGGTGCAAACGCCTTCGGACCTCCTGACCTGGCTCATCCACCACGCTTTGCTGGTCGTGGCCATCTCGGTGACCGCCACGGTGGTCGGAGAGCAGTTCAACGCGGCGTGGCGTCGCCGGACGGACGTCCAGGGCTCGATCACCTCGATCGCCGGGGGTGCGGCGTACCTCGTGGTCAAGGCCATCGTCTCGAAGGGGCTGATGTTCGGCGTCGCTCTCGCCGTCTACGAGCATCGGCTCTACGACCTCGATTGGACCAACCCGGTCGTCTGGGTCTCGATCTTCGTGGCCCGCGACTTCGTCTCCTATTGGATCCATCGGGCCGAGCACCGGGTGCGCATCCTGTGGGCGTCGCACCTGATCCACCATTCGCTCGAGCGCTTCACCTTCACGTCGGCCGTCCGCCTGCCGTGGATGGAGTCGCTCTACAAGCCGGCCCTCGTGCTGTGGGTGCCGTTCCTCGGGTTCCACCCGGTGGCCCTCGCCGCCATGGGGGCCTTCGTCCTGATGATGGGTCAGCTCCAACACACCGAGCTCGGCCGTCGTCGCACCGTGCTCGACCGGGTTTTCGTGACCCCTTCCGCCCATCGGGTGCACCACGGCTCGAACCCCGAGTACCTCGACAAGAACTTCGGCTCGATGCTCATCGTCTGGGACCGCCTCTTCG
>Ga0136611_10003597_pt1 | contig 10845 bp, 10 predicted proteins | sample AntDrymUQ2232306_2_FD_106645 | JGI IMG/M metagenome (GOLD analysis project Ga0136611, IMG submission 106645) | Polar desert sand microbial communities from Dry Valleys, Antarctica - metaG UQ223 (23.06) | ecosystem: Environmental > Terrestrial > Soil > Desert | place: Antarctica: Dry Valley... | reverse complement strand
GTATAGCCCGCACCCCCTACCGGCGCGGTTTCAAGTTCGAATTTTTCATCGAGTGCCGACAGCACACGGACCGCCTGATCGATGATTTCAGGGCCGATACCGTCGCCGGGAAGGACTGCAATTTTCATGAATGCCAGCTAAAAGATTGGGTCGCATGGACCATGAGATTGAAAAGGTACCAAATCGGCACCGAACAAACTGTACGTGTTAAATCGTATTGCCGAGCCAGGGCTGATGTACCAGATGCTGCTCTTCAAATGCGCGGATCTTGTCTGCATGGCGTAGGGTCAAGCCGATATCGTCTAAGCCATTTAAAAGACAATACTTACGAAATTCACCAATTTCAAATGGGAACATCACTGAACCGTTTGCCGTGGCAACGGTTTGTTGTGGTAAATCGATCACCAACCTGAAGCCGCTAAAAGCACGAACCTCGTCGAATAGTTGGTCAACTTGCATTTCAGACAGCACAATCGGTAGCAGGCCATTTTTATAGCAGTTGTTAAAAAATATATCGGCAAAACTGGGGGCGATCACTGCCCTAAAACCATACTGTTCAAGGGCCCACGGCGCGTGCTCGCGTGACGAACCGCATCCGAAATTTTTGCGGGTTAATAGAACAGAAGCACCCTGATATTGCGGTTGGTTTAGCACGAAATCCGGGTTAAGCGGCCGATGGGAATTATCCTTGCCTGGTTCGCCCTGGTCGAGGTAGCGCCATTCATCGAACAGGTTCGGGCCAAAACCAGTACGCTGTATCGATTTCAAAAATTGTTTGGGGATGATTGCATCGGTATCGATATTGGCCCGGTCGAAGGGTGCTACCAAACCATCGAGGATTGTAAACTTGTTCATGCGAGCGTCCGAATGGACATAAATTCTTGCGGTGAGTCAGACATTGCCGCTAGATCTCGCAACGCACACCGTTAGGAACGAAGTATGCATTGAGCGTTTCAGCGGCTCTGTGTAGTCAGGTGAGTTACTACGAATAGGCTACGACGGGTGCATTACTTCTTGGCAGCGTCTTGCACTTTCTCGCCGCCGCGCTCGACGTCCTTGCCTAAGCCACTCATTGTATTGCAACCTGACAACATGTAACCCGAAGCGACCAGCAACAGCAGTGTAAAAGCTTTTTTCATCATTATTCCTATCAAATGGTTAAGTTACAAAGACCGAACGTCCACAAAATGTCCGGCGATACCTGCCGCAGCAGCCATCGCCGGACTCACCAGGTGCGTACGTCCGCCCGCACCCTGTCTTCCTTCAAAGTTACGGTTCGATGTGGAGGCGCAACGCTCGCCCGGTTCCAGGCGGTCGGCATTCATCGCTAAACACATCGAGCAACCTGGTTCGCGCCACTCGAAACCCGCGTCACGAAATATTCGATCCAAGCCTTCTCGCTCGGCTTGTTCCTTGACCAGCCCGGAACCAGGTACCACCATCGCAAGGCGTACATTCGATGCGCGAAACTTTCCTTTTACAACCGCCGCCGCCGCGCGTAGATCCTCAATCCGGCTATTGGTGCAGGAACCGATGAATACCTTATCAATACGAATATCCGAAATTGCCGTGTTTGGTTTGAGCGCCATGTAAATCAGTGCTTTTTCCATACCGTCGCGCTTGGTGGGGTCCTGCTCTAAATCGGGGTCAGGTACGCGCCCATCGATTGCTACCACCATCTCGGGCGATGTACCCCAGGTGACCTGCGGTTTGATCTCCGCAGCGCTCAAGGTGACAACCAGATCGAAGCGCGCACCGGGGTCGGTATGCAACATGCGCCAGTAAGCAACAGCGCGCTCCCAATGGGGGCCGACCGGCGAATAGGGCCGGCCTTTGACGTAATTGATGGTTGTATCGTCGACGGCAATGATACCGGCGCGTGCACCGGCTTCAATAGCCATGTTACACACCGTCATACGCCCTTCCATGGACAGCGAACGAATTCCACTGCCGGCAAATTCAATCGCATAGCCAGTGCCCCCCGCGGTACCAATACGACCGATCACTGCCAGCACAATGTCTTTCGCCGTGACACCGGCAGATAATGTGCCATCGACATGCACCAGCATGCTACGGGATTTTTTAGTTAGCAGTGTCTGTGTAGCGAGTACATGCTCTACTTCGGAAGTGCCGATGCCTTGCGCAAGACAGCCGAAAGCACCATGGGTTGATGTATGCGAATCGCCACAAACGACGGTCATTCCGGGTAACGTTGCGCCCTGCTCCGGCCCGATCACGTGCACGATTCCCTGGCGCACATCCTGCATGTTGAAATACGTCATACCATACCGTTTGGTATTCGCGTCCAGCGTTTCGACCTGCAGACGCGAAACCGGGTCGGCAATCCCATCGACGCGCGCGGTGGTCGGTACGTTGTGGTCGGCCACAGCCAGATTGGCACCGATACGCCATGGCGTGCGGCCGGCAATCTTCAACCCTTCGAATGCCTGAGGGCTGGTGACTTCGTGAACCAAGTGCCTGTCGATGTAGAGGATTGTAGTACCGTCATCTTCGGCGTGCACAACGTGGGAATCCCATAATTTGTCGTACAGGGTTTTAAGCATGGTGCGGATGCATGCCGCAAGGCACGGCTACGAAATGATAGGTGCAGATTATGCCATATCCGGACCTTGGGACGCCGGCCGAAATTCCTGCCAGCGGAACGACAATATTGCTGCCACAAAGCCTAGCAAAGCCAGCAAGGCGGCCATGACAAATACAGATACCGGACCGAAGCGGCCCCAGAAAACACTCATCAACAGGCCACCTGCGGTGCCACCAAGACCATATGAAATACTGATATAGAGCGCCTGGCCGCTAGCCTGAAGCGGTCCGGCAAACCAATTCTGCATGCGCATGACGCAAGCCGAATGATGGGTGCCGAATGTCGCGGCGTGCAATATCTGGGCCCCCAGCAACCACCCCAGAGAATGCCCTTGAAAGCCCAGGATCAGGAAACGTACGACAGCAGTGAGCAGGCTGGCCAGCAGTAACGTGCGCACCCCAAAGCGGCGAAATAACGGTGCCTGATAATAAAAAAAACCGATCTCGGCGAGCACGCCTAACGACCAAAGCATACCGATGGTCGCGTTGCTATAACCAAGCTTCGACAGATATAGTGAAAGAAATACATATAGCGCCGCATGCGCAGCAATCATCAGGAAACTGGAAGCAAAAAAAGCCGCCACGTCGCGCTGGCGCAGGATAGCCACAATCGATGGCAACGGCCGTGGCGCACTACCGCTATGGCTTTCGCGCATCCGTAGACTCGCCAAAAGCACCAAGCCCAGCATGGTCCACGCCATCCACGGCAGCAGCTCGATGCTTTGCCAGTCTAATATTTCACCACCCGCCGTTACAGAAAAGATAAAGCCGATGGAACCCCACAGGCGCAGCTTCCCGTAATGCGTCAGGTCGCCGCGCATCGAAGACAGCATCAAGGCTTCGGATAACGGCCCCTGAGCGCTGGTAAAGGCATTGACAGCAATCATCACCATGAAAAACTGGGCGAAGGTTTGACCGAAGAACATTCCTGAAAACAATGCTGTCGCCGCCAGGGCGGTCAGCCGCAGAACGCCCACACGCTGTCCGGTACGATCAGAAACCCAACCCCATAGGTTGGGACCAACGATCCGCATGACTTGCATCACTGACATCAACACGCCGATTTGCGGTGCCGTCAAGCCGCGGCTGGCGAAGAACAGGCCGGCATAAGGCGTAAAAACGCCAATGAAACCGTAGTAAGCAAAGAAAAAGAAACCGAAATTGAATGCTTGTTCAGGCCGGGGTTGTTGTGACACACAAATCTTCTATTAAATTACGCTTAGCAGCAATGGACGGCGCAGCGACCGGAGATGAATCGGCGTTGATCGCTCGGGGCGATCCAGTTGCCTGAACGAGAATCGGTTAATAACCTGCAGGGATCGGCAGATTTGCAATCCGGACATCGCCGCATTGGGCGCGATGGCGCAGCGCATGGTCCATCAGTACCAACGCCAACATTGCCTCAGCAATTGGTGTCGCGCGAATACCTACGCACGGATCATGCCGGCCAAATGTTTCTACCATGACCGGTGTACCAGCCTTGTCAATCGATTGTCTGGGCGTACGAATGCTGGAGGTTGGCTTGATCGCTAGGGAGGCAGTAATGTTTTGCCCTGTCGAAATGCCGCCCAACACCCCACCCGCATTGTTATTACGAAAACCTTCCGGCATGAGCTCGTCGCCGTGCTGCGTGCCTAGTTGCGCAATCGATGCGAACCCTGCGCCGATCTCCACGCCTTTTACAGCGTTGATGCCCATCAGCGCATAAGCAATATCAGCATCAAGTTTGTCATACAGCGGCTCGCCTAGACCAACTGGTACATTCTCGGCAATAACATCAATGCGCGCGCCGCAGGAGTCGCCAGTGCGACGCAACTCATCCATATACGTCTCAAGCTCGCCAAGTATCGAATTGTTGGCGACAAAGAAAGGATTGAATGGAACATGCTCCCAGGACTGGAACGGAATCGGTATCGGACCAAGCTGACTCAGGCAGCCCCGAAACACCGTGCCATACTGTTGTAGCAACCATTTCTTGGCAATCGCGGCAGCACCAACGGCCGGCGCTGTAAGCCGCGCCGAAGAGCGGCCGCCGCCGCGCGGATCACGAATGCCATACTTGCGCCAATAGGTATAGTCCGCATGGCCAGGCCGAAACGTCTCGGAGATATTGCCGTAATCTTTGCTACGTTGGTCCTCGTTGCGAATTAACAGGGCAATTGGGGTACCTGTAGTTTTTCCCTGATAGACGCCGGATAGTATTTCAACCGTGTCGGATTCCTGGCGCTGTGTAACATGGCGCGACGTGCCTGGCTTGCGACGATTAAGCTCGGGCTGGATATCAGCTTCGCAAAGATCGAGTCCCGGCGGGCACCCATCGACGACGCAACCGATCGCCGGGCCGTGGGATTCGCCGAAATTGGTAACGGTAAATAGGGTGCCGAAGGTGTTGCCGGACATGAGACCATTCCGCAGAAAGTGGAGCGCCATTCTACCAGCGCGGATTCAGCCCTGACTTATTGGTCGTCTGATTATCGTGTTTATTCGTCGCCTTCAACTGGCCAGTCGCGGATGTATGCCTTGAGCATCTTGTTCTCAAAACTCTGCGCCTCAAAGACTGCTCGTGCCACGTCATAGAAGGAAATTACACCCAATAAGGTTTTGGCGTTGACAACTGGCACATAGCGCGCATGGCGTTCCAGCATGAGTCGACGTACCTCGTTAATATCGGTATCGGGCGTGATCGTAATAGGATGATCATCCATATGTTTTCGCACTCGATCCGGCCCGAGAGCACCGCCGTTCGAATGAATGGCCTTCATCACTTCTCGAAATGTCAACATGCCCACCAGTTCGCCGAACTCCATCACCACAAGCGAACCCATGTCTTTCTCGACCATCGTGTCGACTGCTTCGCGCATGACAGTGTCTGGCGTGACCGTATAAAGAATGTTGCCTTTAACCTTGAGGATTTCGGATACTTTCATTTTTCATCCCCAGAACGTGATTGTCTACAGCGCTTCAATGTAGCCCAATTAAGGTGAAAAATCCAGCGGTCACATTGAGGCATTTTTTTTGAAATGCTCCGCAAGCGATTGCGACAATCCTTGTTCGATCACTTCCTCGACCCGTTTTACCAGCGTGGTATCACTGCCCGTGTCGAAGACAAATCGCCGGTACACATCGGCTAGGCACACGTGCTCGGGATTGGCAATCAGGGTCCAACGGTCCGTACCTTGACGCTGTCGTTTTCTGAGTTGAAACCGTCCTTGCGGCAGATCGGACGTTAGCCGCCCGACCCAACCGGCACTAAGCATGTTTTCAAGCAACATTTCAGATTCATCGAATCCTAGCCGCGTTTGGTTGCGGATACGATTGGCATCTACTGCAGCGGATGAGCGCTTGAGACGGGCTTCGTGCAGTATCCTGAGAATAGCGATCGCATCGACAAAGGCACTGCCGGGCGTAGGCACATGCCACCATCGTTCATATTTTACGATTGGCACTGCCGCCGCGAGCAGCGCACCGATTAAAGTGATCACCCAAAACATATAGATCCACACCAGAAAAATCGGGATCGCCGCAATTGAGCCATACACCATGGTGTAAGTTGGAAACTGCGCGATGTAGAGCGCGAATAGCCGCTTAGCAGCCTCGAACAATAATCCGGCCAGCAATCCACCGGCAGCGGCATCTTTCCACTGAATGGCGCAATTTGGCACGGTCGCATATAACAGCGTGAAGGCGCCAGTGGTTAGCCCAAGAGATAAAAGCCCGTAAAATAACGTGCCCACAAAACGTAGATTCATGACGGCACTACCCGTACTGGAAAACAGGTAAGAGGTAATCGAAAGCGACATACCGATCAACAGTGGTCCTAGCGTGAGTAACGCCCAGTACATCAGAACACGCTGTAAAAGTGGCCGCGGTGTAGAGATCCGCCAGATACGATTGAAAACGCGATCGATCATGGACATCATCGCTACTGCTGTAAAGACCAAGGCGATTGCACCGACTGCTGACAGCCTCATTGATTTTGCCGCAAACTGATTCAAGTATTCCAACACCGTATTAGCGATCATCTTCGGCATCAAATGATCGCTGAAGTACAACTCGAGCGACCTTCGAAACGCACTAAAAAGCGGAAATGCAGTGAATAATGCCAGCGCGATGGTCAACAAAGGCACCATGCCAAGCACCGTGGTAAAAGTTAAGCTCCCAGCAACCTGGGGCAAACGTTCCTCATTAAGGCGACGTAGAGCAAAGCGCAGCAGGTCGCGCACGCGCAGCAACGAACCGGCATGTGACCAGCGTAGTAGACGGGTAGATTTTGGCACGCGTGTTGGTCGGCTAAAGCGTCCTATAATAACGCGCATGACTTCATCCTCGTTGGCAATTCTGGTTTTGTACTACTCTCGCCACGGTGCCACGCGCAAGCTTGCCGAGCTGATCGGGCACGGCATCGATTCAGTCGACGGTTGCGAAGCGCGGTTGCGCACCGTGCCGGCAATCTCTACAGTGACCGAAGCAACTGCGCCTGTCGTGCCTGACAACGGCGCTCCCTATGTTGAACTGGGTGATCTGGAGGAATGCGCCGGGCTGGCACTCGGTTCGCCCACCCGTTTTGGCAATATGGCAGCACCCATGAAGTATTTTTGGGACGGCACGACAGCACAATGGCTTGCTGGCACATTGGCGGGCAAACCGTCCTGCGTATTTACGTCCACCGGTAGCATCCATGGCGGGCAGGAAACGACGTTAGTGTCGATGATGCTGCCCCTGCTGCATCACGGCATGCTACTACTTGGCCTGCCCTATACCCAACCTGAATTATTGCTAACCACCTCCGGTGGCACACCCTACGGCGCAACACACTGGTCTGGCGTTGACGGTACGACGCCCATTTCCGAACATACACGTGCTCTGGCAATTGCGCAGGGTCGCCGGCTAGCCAGCATCACACGCCAACTCCGGAGGCAATAGTGCAGAATTCAGCACCTAAATTTTGTTATTACGGCGCAGTCGCCAGCCTGGTATTACTAATCGTGCTCTGCGTGGCCTGGGAACTCGTGCTCGCACCGTTGCGCCCAGGGGGGTCATGGCTGGTATTGAAAGTGTTGCCGCTATTAGTGCCATTGCGCGGCATCCTCAAACGCGATGTTTACACCATGCAATGGTCGTCGATGCTGATTCTGCTGTATTTTGCCGAAGGGCTGGTACGAGGCACCAGCGATACCGGCTTTTCAATGATACTGGGGTGGGTCGAAACCGGGCTAGTGAGCGTGTTTTTCGTTTGTGTCATCTTGTATTTGTCGCCTTATAAAAAAGCAGCCAAACAACTTGCCAAACAAGCGATTCACAAAGCTTCCAACAAGGTGCCGCAATGAATACTTTGCAATCATCATCCTCTGAAACATTTCTCAATGCCTGCCGCAGCGCGGTTGGTGCGCAATTCGTATTCACCGATCCCGATGACATGCTTGCCTACACAACAGACTGGCGTGGACGATTTACTGGCGCTGCACTAGCTGTCATTAAACCAGGCTTGAGTGAGGAAGTCGCCGAAATTGTCCGTCTGTGCTGCACATATCAGGTTCCAATTGTGCCGCAGGGTGGCAATACTAGCCTAGTGTTGGGTAGTGTGCCGGACGGCACCGGTAATGCAATTGTGTTGTCACTGGTACGTTTAAATCGGGTGCGCGAGGTAGACGCACTCAACAATACGATTACGGTAGACGCCGGATGCATCCTGCAAAATGTTCAGGAGGCAGCGGCTGCCGCAGGGCGTCTGTTCCCCCTTTCGCTTGCAGCCGAAGGTAGCTGCACGATTGGCGGCAATCTGGCTACCAATGCAGGGGGCACGGCGGTTCTACGGTATGGTAATAGCCGGGAGCTGTGCCTTGGCCTCGAAGTCGTCACTGCCCAAGGTGCGATATGGAACGGCTTGCGCGGTCTTCGCAAGGATAATACCGGCTATGACTTGCGCGATGTATACATCGGCGCTGAAGGCACGCTCGGCATCATCACTGGCGCCGTAATGAAATTATATGCCCAGCCAGCTGCGGAACTGACGGCGTTGGCCGCCATGCAGTCTCCTCAACAAGCGCTGCAGTTGCTTGCACTGGCACAGCAGCACTGTGGTGCGACGCTAACGGGCTTCGAGTTGATGTCGGACTTTTGCATAGAACTCGTTCAAAAACATTTTCCGCAAATGCGACGTCCGCTGGCAGCACCTTCCCCAAACTATGCCTTGATCCAGCTTTCTGACAATGAATCAACCAAACATGCCAATGATTTGCTGGAACAGTTGGTTGCTGCCGCCATGGAAGCAGAGTTAATTGACGACGCGATCGTGGCCACGTCGATTGCCCAGTCACGCAGCATCTGGGCCTTACGGGAACATATTTCGCTGGCGCAGGCGGCTGAAGGCAAAAATATCAAGCATGATGTATCGCTACCGATTTCAGCAATCGGTGACTTCATCACCACCACCGACGCGCTCCTCCAGGCACATTCACCCGGGTGCCGCATGGTAACTTTCGGCCATCTTGGCGATGGCAACCTGCATTACAATGTCTCGCCACCGGAAGACATGATCGATATCGCATTCATTGCCAGGCAGGATGCAATCAACCAAATCGTGCACGATAGGGTGCATGCGTTCAACGGCTCGATTTCCGCCGAACATGGCGTCGGCATGTTGAAGCGGGACGAGATATTGCGCTATAAATCCGATGTCGAAATGGCCCTGATGCGAACGATTAAGCAAGCGCTTGACCCGTTAAATTTAATGAACCCTGGAAAAATACTCTGAACCATGGCGTTCATAACACCGTAACCATGATTGACCGTTTAACACCTTTTAGCTTTAGCGCTACGTCGCCTTAATCGGCCCTACTCAGCTAACTCCACACATGAACATTGCGATGCCTTTATGACCAACCAGCAGAACCTGCGCCTACTTCCCATGATTGCAAGGATTAGCCTTCCGGGCATTTTCCTATGCCTTGTCAGTTTGCCGAGCAGCGCGATCACGCTCACTCGCTGCAAAATAGACAACAAGTTTGTCTACAGTGATACCGATTGCCCCGACTCGAAAGAGTCGAGCACAAAGCGGCGAAGCCGAAGCGAATTCAGTAGTGGGCCGGCTTCTCGCCCAGTGACCGTGAAAATTAACCGTAGGCAGTCGGTCGGAATGAAGGTTCCTCGCAAGGCACGGGCCTCTCACACAGGCGGGTGACTCAGTACGTTCCAGATATCAGGATTTCCCTGCTGACATTACGGATATCGTTAAGCCCGCAGAAAGCCATGGTCAGGTCGAGTTCGTTGCGAATAATTTCCAGGCATTTCGTCACGCCGGCTTCGCCCATTGCACCGAGCCCGTAAAGAAACGCCCGCCCGATATACACACCGTGGGCCCCGAGTGCCAGTGCCTTGATAACATCCTGCCCACTGCGAATACCGCTATCGAGATGGATTTCGATCTGACCGCCAACGGCGTCAACAATTGACGGCAAGGCGACAATGCTGGAAAGTGCGCCATCGAGCTGGCGCCCGCCGTGGTTGGAAACGATCAGGGCATCTGCACCGCTGCGCACGGCCAGCTTTGCATCCTCGGCATCCAAAATACCCTTGATGATCAGCTTGCCGCCCCAGCGTTCTTTAATCCATGCCACGTCATCCCAGGAAAGTGCCGGATCGAATTGCTGAGCCGTCCAGGATGAAAGCGACGACATATCCGACACATCGCTGGCGTGGCCGACAATATTGCCGAAGGTGCGACGTTTCGTACCCAGCATGCCAAGGCACCAGCGTGGCTTGGTCATCATGTTGGCGATATTTGCCAAGGTTAGTCTCGGTGGGGCCGATAGACCGTTGATAAGATCCTTGTGACGTTGGCCGAGAATTTGCAGGTCCAGTGTCAACACCAAGGCCGAACACCGCGCAGCTTTGGCACGATCGATCAGGCGGATAATGAAGGCACGATCCTTCATTACGTAGAGCTGAAACCAAAAAGGCGCACTGGTGTTGGCAGCGATGTCCTCGATGGAGCAAATGCTCATGGTCGAAAGCGTAAAGGGAATACCGAATTTCTCGGCGGCTTTCGCAGCCAGTATTTCACCATCGGCACGCTGCATGCCCGTCAAGCCGGTTGGCGCTATCGCAACTGGCATGGTAGCGGCTTGGCCCGCCATGGTGGTACGCAGCGTGCGGTTTTCCATGTTTACTGCAACCCGCTGGCGAAATTTCATGCCGGCGAAGTCAGCACTGTTAGCACGGTAGGTCGACTCGGTCCAGGAG
>Ga0136611_10003596_pt1 | contig 10846 bp, 10 predicted proteins | sample AntDrymUQ2232306_2_FD_106645 | JGI IMG/M metagenome (GOLD analysis project Ga0136611, IMG submission 106645) | Polar desert sand microbial communities from Dry Valleys, Antarctica - metaG UQ223 (23.06) | ecosystem: Environmental > Terrestrial > Soil > Desert | place: Antarctica: Dry Valley... | reverse complement strand
TAACGAAACCACTGAAAATGCCTCGTTAATTTCGTAATAATCCACTTCACCGGCAGTAATTCCGGCCCTTTCTAATGCAGCAGGAATAGCTTTTGATGGAGATGTTGTGAACCATTCAGGAGCCTGCTGTGCATCTGCATAAGATATTATTTTAGCCAGAGGCTTGATTCCAAGTTCCTCAGCTTTCTTTTTGCTCATTAGTACAAGAGCGGCCGCACCATCGTTTAAGGTAGATGCATTGGCTGCTGTAACCGAACCGTCTTTTTTAAAGACCGGTTTTAGTGATGGGATCTTTTCAAACTTCACAGCCTGTACTTCCTCATCCTGATCCACGGAAGTGATTTCGCCCTTCCTGTCTTTAATCTCTACAGGAACAATTTCATTTTTAAACTTACCGTCAGCCTGGGCCCTCTGTGATCTCGTGTAAGATTCGATCGCATACGCATCCTGATCTTCACGGCTAATGTTGCAATCAGTAGCGCAAAGCTCGGCAGCCGAACCCATGTGATAATCATTGTAGACATCCCACAACCCATCTTTTACAAGGCCATCGATGATTTTGCCATCGCCCAAACGGTAGCCATTTCTGGCTTTATCTAAATAGTAGGGGACATTACTCATGCTCTCCATCCCACCAGCTACTATAATGTCCAGTTCGCCCAGGGCGATGCTTTGAGCGGCAAACATAAGCGCCTTAGTGCCTGATGCGCAGACCTTATTGACAGCCGTCGCCGGAATATCGGGCAGTCCTGCAAACTTTGCGGCCTGCGTAGCGGGAGCCTGACCTATATTTGCCGACAGCACATTGCCCATAATAACTTCCTGAACCTGACCAGGATCAATTCCTGCCCGTTCTACAGCAGCTTTAATAGCAACCGCTCCCAATTGACTGGCAGATAAAGATGATAAGCTGCCGCCAAAACTTCCAATCGGCGTGCGGACTGCGGATACAATATATACTTCGTTCATTAATTAATTGCTTTTATTCAAATTTAGCCAACTGTACCGGATATTAACGTACTGAAGTACCTTTTGTTACACTGAATTTTGTCTATTTCTGTTTGGGGAAGTAACTCGATTTTATTGCGGTAAAACCTCAAATAATCCGCGATTAATAAAAAAGCAGCAAATTCATGCCCGCTTCATAGGGTTTATCTACGCATATCTGTGTGTGATTTCCGTGCTTTAACAGTTTCAAGCCAGTCTGATATTCGTTGGCGAGATTATGCTGTTTGTATGCGGTTTTGTATTTTATCTGATGTCCTTGCGGGAGGTTCCGTTGAAACCAACTACCGATTCCGGGAGGCTCGACATCATGATTACTTCATTGCCAGGTGTAATTGTCTTGTAAGTGAAATTTGCAGCATTCTTTACCGGTATTTCAACTATCGTATACGATTTACTGGCTTCTGCTGAGTTTCCTATCAGCTTTCTGGGTCCATCCCCAATAGCTCCCATATTAAGGAACCTGATACCATCTTTTTCCGCCGGATAATAGGCATGCTGATGACCGCTGATGTAGAGGTCCAGTCCGTAAGTTTTAAAGAACGCCAAAGCAGCTTCAGGATCTGAATTTACTTCGCCTGGCTTGTTCTTGCTGTCTACGATAGCGTATAATGGCAGATGACCGATAAGTATCCTCAAACGTGTTTTCTTAGCTATTTTTCCTTCCATTTGGCGTTTCATCCAATCGTAGACTTCAGGTTTGATTTCAGCACCCGCTGCGTCCCAGCTCATAATAAACACATTGTTTTTTATGTAGCTGTAATAAAAGGGGTAATGGGTCGAGTCAACAAACGTGAGATTGGTTGCTTGGACATTTTCTTTCCAGAAGGCCTGTGAAATCGCCCGATCTTTCGCAAAAGAAGGTGAGGCATCATGGTTTCCTACAGTAAAACCAAACGGTATGTTCAGCTTGCTGATCGGGTCTAAGACTGTATTTTTGAAACCAGCCCACATATCGCGGATATTTTGATCCGTTAATGACGCTTTTTGCCCTGCCACCATATCACCAGAACATAAAATGATATCTGGTTTGATATCCGGCAGTTGACTTATAACCTGCGCCACCTCCCTGGGATAAGTAGTAGAACCATAACTAGCATTCAGATCGCTTATCACACAAATCAGTAGCGGCTTATCTTTCAGCTCATTTTTGATTTTAAGTGCCGAAGAAAAGATATTTCGTGATGATTTGTCTTCTATAAACGCAGTGAAAATCGCAATTACAATACTTAGTATCAGGAAATGACTCAGCCTTAAATTCATTGTGATTCGGTTTAATCAAAACTAAATAAATATGTTTACGCCATTCATATTACAGGATAAATTATTGTTTAAATTCACAGATATATTAACAGTAATAATGATTAGATCCAGAAACTATGTTCTGCTATGTTTAGCAGCTCTGTTAGTATCGTCCAGCTGCGCTGCTATTAGATATACAGAGAACTTTACTTTTTTCCAGATGGCTGATACCCAGTTTGGCTTTTTTAATGAAAATAAAGAGTTTAGTAAAGAGACAAGGAATTTCGAAAAAGCTATTGCTGAAACCAATCGTTTGAGGCCTGCCTTTGTTATTGTATGTGGTGATCTGGTAAATAAACCGGGCGACATGGCACAGATAAATGAATATAAACGGATTTCAGGCACACTTGATCCGGCTATTAAGATTTACAACGTTTCTGGTAACCATGATGTAGAAAACGCGCCTACAGGATCTGCTTTAAACTTCTACAGGGAACATTTTGGGCCTGATCGCTACACGTTCAGATCGGGGAATATTTTCGGGATAGTGCTAAACTCGTCACTTATCAAAGATCCGTCGAAGGCACCAGACGAAGCCGCTGCACAGGAAGCATGGGTCAGGGTAGCACTGGAGGATGGAAAGGTCTCAGGAAGCAGGAATATTATAATTTTCATGCATCATCCATTTTTCCTTAATTCGGCTGATGAACCGAATGAGTACTTTAATATCGATCTCGAAAGAAGAAAAATGTACCTGGATCTATTCGATAAATATAATGTCCGCCAAATATTTGCCGGCCATTATCATCGCAATGCCAGCGGTAGGTCAGGGAATATTGAGATGATTACGACCGGACCGGTGGGCAGGCCGTTGGGATCTGATAGTTCCGGTTTTAGAATTGTAAGTGTTAACGGTACGTCCTTAACTCATAAGTATTATGCTTTAGATTCTTTGCCGGCTACTTTGAAGTTGAAGTGAGGTCTGAGGTCTGAGGTCTGAGGTCTGAGGTCTGAGGTCTGAGGTCTGAGGTCTGAGGTCTGAGGTCTGAGGTCTGAGGAACATCTGTTAAGTTAGCAATTTTTTTTTACCGTTTAAACTCAGACCTCAGGCCTCAGACTTCCGACTTCCAACTTCCGACTTCCAACTTCAATCCTTCCTCCTCAAAACCTTCTTCTGTGCCATCATATACCCAAAATGCAGCCCATCATGAAAAGTAAGCAGACTCAGGCCATCGTTAACATTTTCGATGTTAAGTCCATATCGGGTAGTCCAGGCCGGATAGTTACCAAAAATTTTAAGTCCAAGATCTTGCTCAAGGTGGTCTACACTTGAAAAAAGCAGTGCTTTGATCCGTTCCAGTTCTTCGGCTGATACGGGTTTTTCAGGTTTCGTACCCGGTTTGTAGGCATCGAAATAATCCTGATCAATATTTTTAAATGAGTGGCCAGACTTTAGATAGAAAATACTGTCCTGCGATGCAACAAGGTGGGCTATGTTCCAGATAATGTTATTGTTAAATCCCTGAGGTACTTGGTTTACCTCCTCAAGGCTCATATCGTTGATGAGATTGAGAATCGCTGTCCTTGTTTTCCGTATTACGTCTAATTCTTTGTGCATGTGATTAAAATATGGGGTGAAAATAACGATTTAGAAATTAATCTTCTGCGTTTCCAAAGCTTTCCACTTTCCGCTTTCAACTCTCAACTTATATAATGATATTCAGGCTTGAAAAATATACGTGAGTACAGAATTTGACGCAGTTATAATAGGATCGGGTCCGAATGGCCTGGCTGCTGCAATTGTATTGCAGCATGCCGGGCTTTCTGTTTTGATTCTCGAAGCAAAGCAAACGATTGGTGGTGGCTTACGCTCTGCTGAACTTACCCTGCCGGGTTTTACTCATGATGTTTGTTCTGCGATTCATCCGCTTGCTGCAGGTTCACCCTTTTTTAATAAGCTGCCGCTTGACCAGCACGGACTGCAATATGTTTACCCTGAAGTAGCTGCTGCTCACCCCTTTGATGATGGTAGTACAGCATTACTGCAAGGCTCGGTAGTTGAAACCGCAGCAACCCTCGGTGATGATCAACTCGCTTATACAAAATTGTTAGAACCACTGGTAAAGAGCTGGCCCTGCATTGCTCCGGATGTGCTTGGACCGCTGCATTTCCCAAAGTACCCATTGGATATGGCGAAGTTTGGCTTAATCGCCCTTCGATCTGCATCCTCACAAGCAGATAAGTTTAAAACCAAAGAAGCAAGAGGCCTGTGGGCAGGTATGGCAGCGCATTCAATGCAACCCCTCACCAATCTTGCCACATCTGCCATTGGATTGGTCTTGTTGGCTGCTGGCCATCTTAAAGGCTGGCCTGCGCCTATTGGTGGATCAGTACAAATAGCCCATGCGCTTGCATCTTATTTTTTGTCCCTTGGCGGAAAGATACAAACCGGAGTTCACGTCCGTGCGATGAAAGATGTCCCCTCTGCGACCCTTACATTGTTCGATATCACACCGAAACAAATTCTCGAAATAGCAGCTGAACGGTTTTCGCCCGTTTATAAATGGCAACTGGAACGATACCGATATGGCATGGGTGTGTTTAAGATCGATTGGGCGCTGGATGGGCCAATTCCTTTTACATCGCCCGAAGCAAGGAGAGCTGGAACCGTTCATCTTGGGAATACTTTGGAAGAAATTTCACAAAGTGAGCTTCTCACATCCAAAGGTCAGCACGTTGATAAACCTTTTGTACTAGTGGCGCAGCAAAGCCTGTTCGACACCACCCGCGCACCAAAAGGAAAGCATACGGCCTGGGCCTATTGCCATGTACCTAATGGGTCGACGGTTGATATGACCAATGCGATTGAAAATCAGGTTGAGCGATTTGCCCCGGGATTTAAAGACCTGATCCTGGCAAAACATACCATGAATACCCGCGAAGTGGAAGCATATAACCCGAATTACATAGGCGGAGATATCAACGGAGGAGTCATCGACCTTGGACAATTATTTACAAGACCTGCTTTAAGATTTTCTCCATACCGAACTTCCGCAAAAGGAATTTATATTTGCTCATCGTCCACACCTCCCGGCGGAGGGGTTCATGGCATGTGTGGATATAATGCTGCGAAACAAGCACTTAAAGATGTTTTTAAAATAAATACTTTACTTTAATAATATGTTAGAACGGACAAAGTTTGTAATTCATGAGGACTGGGTAGTGGTTGTCCTGGGAGCCTTGATCATTGGTTTAACCTTAGGAGGTTTAATTCTGCCGGTACCAGTATTCAGCTGGTCTGATGCGTCAGATCTTTCACTTGCTGTAATGGCTCCGGGAAATCTCGGTATTATCCTGATCCAGTTTGTTTTGGTATTGGTGATCGCGGTTATAGGCGCCTGGCTGACGGCCAAACCGATTCAAAGTTATCTGGTATCGTTTCCGGTAGTTTATTTGATCACAATTCTGGCTCTGATCCTTGCTGGAAGCAGTCAGGCGAAGACCCTCAACCTGGAAGCGGTGATTTTCAGCCTCTCCCTTGGTCTGATCATCAGTAACTTCTTTAAACTGCCCGAATGGTTTAAAGAATCGCTGTCTACAGAATTGTTCGTTAAGATCGGGCTTGTGTTATTAGGTACGGGTATCATCTTTTCCGAAATCCTGAAAGCAGGCTCTTTGGGGCTGATTCAGGCGCTGGCAGTAGTGCTGTCGGTGTGGTATTTCGCCTTCTGGTTATGTAAGAAACTGAAAATTGATGATGAACTCACTATGATGATTTCCAGCGCGGTTTCCATATGCGGGGTTTCAGCAGCGATAGCTACTTCCGGTGCCATTAAAGGTGACTCAAAGAAGCTTTCCTATGTTATTTCGATGGTTCTCATTACCGCAGTTCCGATGATGATCTTTATGCCCATGATGGCTGACTACCTGGGTCTGTCGCAAGCAGTTACCGGCGCCTGGTTGGGAGGCAGCATCGATACCACCGGGGCCGTTGTGGCATCAGGTTCGTTAGTAGGCGATGAAGCATTGAAGATTAGCACCATAGTTAAGTTTTCTCAGAATGTTTTGTTGGGTATTGCTGCGTTCGCGATATCAGTTTACTGGACGTATACGCAACATCCCAATTCGAAGGAGCCGGGCGCTAAACCCACTTTGGGTGTAATCTGGGACCGCTTCCCGAAATTCGTATTAGGATTTATTGGAGCCTCAGTGCTGTTCTCTTTTATCATAACTCCGGAAACAACCAGCCTGGTAAAAGGAAGCCTCAAAAACCTTCAGGGATTATGGTTTGCCCTGGCTTTTACCAGCATCGGACTAGAAACGAATTTTAAAGACCTTTTCAACAAACAAAGTAAAAAGCCTTTTTACGCGTTCCTCATCGCCCAGGGCTTTAACGTTATTGTAACACTATTGATTGCAATTTTCTTATTTAGCTAATAAAAGCGCTTTTTTTCGGTTATGCCCAAATTGTAGTTTAAATTAAAAGGCCTTTTGAGTTTTAATCAAAAGGCCTTTATGTGTATTATAGGTAAATACGTAGGGTCAACAGAATATAAAATGCAAGAAGTGTGCCATTGCTTCGCTGCGCTCGCAACGACACGTTCCTATGGTCGTACCACTATGTCATTGCGAGCGAAGCGAAGCAATCACGGCAACAAATTACTTGTTATCACTATCGGGTTAGTCATGATTTTGTGCAGCGGGCAGCTATCTGCTATCTGCAGCATTCTTCGCCTTTGTTCATCGGTAATATCCCCATCAATCTTTATATGCCGTTTAATAAAAGTGGTTTGCTGCTCATTTCCTTTCACACTATCCATCGTCAAATCCACACAAATTCTATTCACCGGCCACTCTTTTCTATCAGCATACATCCTAAGGGTCATAGCTGTGCACGTACCTAAACTTGCAAGCAGCAACTCATTCGGGTTCATACCTTCATCTTTGCCTCCAACTTCCTTTGGCTCATCCGCGATAACAGTATGACCGCTTGCCCTTATTTCGGTACGATAGTGATCTTTTCCTATCTCAACCGACGTACATGTAGTGCCTATGCAATGTTCCAGTTCCATACTAAATCCTTATTTTAGATGCAAATAACGACAAAAAATAGTAGAGATCATGACGGAAACTAACGAGCGACTAACAGGAATGCAACAGTATATCGGACAACATTTCAACCAAAGCCCTTCTGCATTTATGCGCTGGTTGAACCCAATTATCCGCGCTGCAGAATATGGGTCACTTACGTTTGAATATACCGTCCGTGAGGAAATGACAAACCCCATGCAAATTCTACATGGCGGAGTTATGGCAGGTATTATGGATGATATTATTGGCGCCACCGTGTTCACCATGGGTTTTAGCGCTCATTATACGACGATAAACAATAACATAGATTACTTCGCACCAGCCAAAACAGGAGATATCATTGAAGCGCGCAGCTCTATCATTAAACGTGGACAGCAGATTATCAATCTCCAATGTGAAGTTTGGCTGCCTGCTAAGAATAGGTTGCTGGCTAGGGGGTATTCGAATATGATTGCTTCGCTTCGCTTGCAATGACAACTTAACATAATAATAGAATTGGTTGTTTCGCTTCGCGCGCAATGACAAGGTCACTTAATAATAGATTTGGTTGTTTCGCTTCGCTCGCAATAACACGTCCTTACGATCATAACATTATGTCATTGCGAGCGAAGCGAAGCAACTACCCGGTCATTTCATCAATCTGCTTGCTGATCATCGGCATGTTAATCACATTCCCGTGATGGCCAGTTCCATTATTCCAAAAATTTCCCGCGAGTTTGAAGATCTTGTAAAACTGGTGAGATTCATGGAGCAGGAAAAACTCCAGCCACTGACATACATTCATTCGGCCGAGAATAGCGTGGGTTCCAATCCGTGAACATTCGGATGAGGTCATGCTGGTTAGTATTCGCTTCATTTCATCCCGAACGCGGTATATCTCATGCAGCAAGGCACCGGTAGTACGAGCAGAAGTGAACTGAAATTCCGGATCATTATCAGTTTTGTAAACTAAAAAAAATGGGTTTATCTCTGTGCTTATCGTTTTAAGGCGCTCCATAAAGATGTATTGATAGCGGCACAAATAAGCTATTGTTTCATGGATAGACAATTTCTCAGGTATAAACCTTGTGTGGATGGCCTGGGAAGGTAAATCATCGATATAATGCTTCACAATTCTGTACTGACTGCAAAAGCGGTTCATTGTTTCAGCGTGGATTTCCATCGGTTAATGTTCTAGGTCTTATAATAACGAAGGCAAAGCCACGCTTGTTTGAAAGTAAACGAACTATTTGCTGGTTTTTCAGCAAATAGTTGTTTAAAGAATTTTATGAACGGAATAGTTTATAATTTTTCTGTAGAAGAAAGGGGGCTGGCAGGGGGATGCCGTTTGCATGGCGGAGAATCAACCGCAGAGCCCGCAGAGAATTACTTGCCTGCGGTAGGTAGGCGCTGAGATCGCAGAGATATGCTGTGAACACGGACGATTTATAAAGAGATATTCAAAGTTGAATTTTTAGTTTTGCGTACTTTGCGCCTTCACTTTGCACACTCTGCGGTTAAAAAAAGATACCGGGGGTATCTAAATCGTTGACCCAAAAAACATATATCCAAGTACTATCGCTGCAACTAAGCCAACAAAATCAGCGATGAGTCCACACACCAGGGCATACCTCGGTTTCTTAATCCCGACAGAACCGAAATACACCGCCAGGATATAGAAAGTAGTCTCCGTTGATCCCTGAATTATACATGCTAATCTTCCCTGGAAGGAATCCGCGCCATAGGTTTTCATTACGTCGACCATTAAGCCGCGGGCGCCACCGCCGCTCAGTGTTTTCATTAAACCAACCGGCAGGGCAGGAACAAAATTAGTATCGGCACCAAACAGCGCCACAAAAGAGCCAATAGCATTAACCACGTAATCCATACAGCCTGTAGTACGAAAGGCACTGATAGCAACAAGAATGGCAATTAAGAAAGGAATGATCATAATCGACGTATTAAAACCTTCCTTTGCGCCGTCGATAAATGCTTCATAGACATTAATCTTTTTAAATGCGCCGTGAACTATAAACAGGGTTATCACCGAAAATATAATAAGGCCCCCTAATAGTCCGGCGTACACCTGGATTTGATCTGGCGGAAGTGCGCCCAACCAGAAATATAAACCAAGCATTAGTGCCACAAAAAAGCCAAAGAATGCTAGTATTGGCAATTGTAAAAGATTTATTTTCTGATAGATGGCCACAGCGATCATACCCGAAAGGAAAGAAATAAATGTTCCGATCAGGCAGGGAATAAAAATGTCGGCTGGATTAGCAGCACCGTTTGCCATGCGCAGAGCAATTACCGACGTGGGTATAAGAGTAATACCAGCAGTATTCAGCACGAGGAACATAATCATAGCATTGCTGGCGGTATCCTTTACGGGATTTAATTCCTGCAACTCCTGCATTGCTTTTAAACCAACAGGGGTGGCCGCATTATCGAGCCCCAGGGCATTTGCCGAAAAGTTCATGATAATAGATCCGTTTGCCGGATGGCTTTTCGGGACTTCTGGAAATAACTTGCTAAAAAATGGACTTAAGCCTTTTGCAAACAACGAAATCATTCCTGCACGTTCACCAATTTTCAGGATACCAAGCCAGAACGTCATGATACCGATCAGTCCGATGGAAATTTCAGCACCTGTTTTGGCGCTGTCGAACATACCATTCACTACGTTCATAAAAATGGCGGTATCGCCCAGTACGATTAATTTTACCAAAGCGACGATGAATGCGATGACGAAGAATCCTATCCAGACGTAGTTGAGAGCCATTTTTGTGTTAGTTTATTTGATAATTCGTTGTTAGTCTGAATTTCGTGGCTGAAAGATAATTGTTTTGGCTGAAAGCTGAAAGCTAAAAGGTAAAAGGTCTTGATAGCGTACCCAATTGGCAATTTCTTCATTCCTCAGCTCTCTGATCTTCTGGATCAAATTTCCCAATAATAAACAGACTAAACCATAATTATTATGACTATCTTTAAATACATGCAGCCATAAGGTTGTAAACTCTTCTCTTTAACCGACCGATAGTACACTTTTACTGATCACCAAGTAGATTGTTAGGATCCTGCGTTTATCCGGCGCCATTCGATCGTTGCTATTAAACGCAGCGAATTTATTACGCTTTGCTCTCTTGTTATATTTCAGATTTCTCTTAAACACGAATGAATATAAGAGTAACGTATATCAACCTGGTCAAAAGTAATTGCACCCGTCCGGACTTCAATCACCGCGACCTGGATTATTGGCGGAACAAGCTTTTTTGCACAACCCTAATCTACGTAATTCCTTTATGCGTAGTTGCCCTGCTACCCGGGCTTTATTGGATATACAATATTCACAACGCTATCCTTGCTTTTATTGACTTCTTGGTTGTGGTGATTCTGCTTGTGATAGCGTTTGTACCAGGCATCAAACTCCTCATCCGCAAAGTAATTTTCATCAGCTGTGCTTTTGCTCTAGGGTGTGCTTTTACTTATTTCATCGGCTACAATGGGCCTGGCCTGTTATATCTTCTAG
>Ga0136611_10003595_pt1 | contig 10847 bp, 7 predicted proteins | sample AntDrymUQ2232306_2_FD_106645 | JGI IMG/M metagenome (GOLD analysis project Ga0136611, IMG submission 106645) | Polar desert sand microbial communities from Dry Valleys, Antarctica - metaG UQ223 (23.06) | ecosystem: Environmental > Terrestrial > Soil > Desert | place: Antarctica: Dry Valley... | reverse complement strand
TTCAACAATTTTTAGAAACGCTATCGGCTCGACAATTTTTAGAGGTCTGAGTCTTTGCTGGAATTCTTTGCTTTTAGCGTCGTAGCCGGTCATCAAATCAAGCAAATCTTTATCACGGGTAACGATATAATCGGCTTCGCTTTCGATAGCTAAATTTATGTATTCTTCATCGTCAACATCACGCGGAAGAGAAAACGATTTAGGAACATTTTTCAAGACCGTAGCTGAATTACGCACTTTGTCTAAAAATTCTCTGATAACTTCATCGGTAAATTTGAAACGATTTTTTATGTAAGGACGGTTAAGAACCGCTTCTAATTCTTGTAAAGTCTTTTCGCTGACAAAAAGTTTGACAATCTTATTTTCAACTAGGCGGAAACAGGCAGAAGCAGGGTTTCGGCTGTTTGTCGTGGCTTGAATTAAAATATTGCAATCAAAAACCGCCGGAATTTCGGTAGAATCTTTCACGTCTGTTATTTATCTTTTTTTTCTGCAAATACTTCTCTTCTGGCTTTTTTTACGAGGTCGTCAATTTCTTCTTCTGAAATTTGTTCTGTATGTGTCCGAAACGGAGCGAAAATTTCATCAAGTGTTTTCTCTCTATTAACATCTTTTTCAATTAGGTTTTCAACATAATCAATAACAGCACAACCATTTGCCATTGCTTTTTGTGCTAATACAGCTTCAATCTCAGGTTTTAGTGTGATTGTTAAAGTCATCATTTTTCCCCTTAATTTATTCTGTCTAAAGGTATTTCGGGTTCGTATCGGCATAGGCTCGTGCAAAACTTTTCTTGCCAAGCAAATACCAATCCGCATCGTCATCATCTTGCAAAACTGTGATGATAACTTTCGTGTTTGGTTTCAGTTCGCAAGGTTCGTCAAACAAAACTTGTGTGCTATCAAAATGTCCGCGTATTTCAAGCATTTAATTTAACCTCAAAAATCGAATTATACTACAAATTACAAAAAGTTTTCAGTTGTCCCAAAAAACTTCTAATTTTAGTGTCGTCAACACAAAACTAAGAAGACTTTGCAAGTTCATTTATTCTAAACTCAAACGCAAATGATAAAAGAAACCGTTGGAAATTTATTTGAAGCAAAAGCCGAAGCATTGGTCAATGCAGTGAACCAGCGTCGGCGTAATGGGCAAAGGAATCGCGTTGCAGTGCGCGACAAAAGTTTCCCGCCGAGTATTTCAATAATTACAAACTCGCGTGTCAAAAAGGCGAATTGGCAATCGGAAAGGTTCACGTTTTTGAGTTGAGCAATCAACCTGATTCGCTTTGATAATGTCCGTTTCAGACAACTCTCAGCCGCTCGTGCAACTCTCCTGAAAACTTTTGCTTGAATTTATATTACGACATTGAAAACTTTTACCAAAATGCTTGACAATATGATAAGGATAAATGGAAAGAATGATTACAGTTGCCGAAAAAGTAAATCCGCAAAAGTATGGCAAACTTTTGTCTGAAACGCTTCCGACAATCATCAAAACGGAAGAAGAAAACGACCGCGCGATTTTGATTGTCGAAGATTTATTGGCAAAAGGCGATAAATTATCTTTTGAAGAAAACGCTTTGCTTGAACTTTTGGGCAAACTAATCGCTGATTTTGAAGAAAAATTTTACCAGCCGCGAGAGGCTTCCCCACAAGAAGTTTTAATCGAAATGATGAACGCCCGCGGGCTGAAACAAAAAGATTTGACCGAAGTTTTCGGCTCAAAAAGCAGAGTGTCGGAAGCGGTCAGCGGCAAACGCGAAATCACTAAAATTCAAGCCAAAGCATTAGCAGAATTTTTCAAAGTGTCAGCAGAACTGTTTATTTGATTTTCTATACAGTTTTCAATCGTAATTCTCTACTTCGTCGGTATTATCCGCATCAGGTTTTTAGGGTAATGTTCCGCTCGGAACAACTCTCAGCTTTTTGCTCCCCTGAAATTCTTTTAGCCATTACTGATTTTACTTCAAAATAAATTATTAAGATAGGTTGTCGAACAGAGATGTTTGAGTATTTGTTATGGTAAATAGTCTTCTGGTTAAATCGAAACTACTATTAACCCTTAACCCTCTTTTTCCAAGAGTTAATAAATCAAAATCGAGGTATGAATTAAGAAATGGAATACACCAAGAATTAGATGGAACATAGGCTGTTAAAGCAACAACCTTTCGACGCGGCACTTGGGAATTGAGAGACCTGAGATAATCGTAATGTAATAATTGTCCTAAAGCTAATCTAAGTCTTTTAGCAAAATTACGCGGTGTTACACTTTTAACTTCAATCATAAATTCATGATTTTCAAAACCAACGAGTAAATCCACGCTTTGCGGGTCATCAAATACTTGCCCGCCATTTTGATGACAAACATTAGCTATAATAACAATCATTTTATCGTGAAGAGTATGCTGTTCAATACTGAAGTTTGCATCATAACTTATTGAAGTAGTGTTTTGCTTTTCAAAAGTATTTTGCGGTTGCTGTTCTGGAAAAAGATTTGCTGGGTTGAAGGGTCTTAAATTTATGACTTGTATTGTATTACCTAGCAATTGTCGCTCGTCATCTTCTATGTCAAAATTATTACCTTGCATTTCACTTTCTTGGCGAGGAATAAGATTAATACTTAAATCAATTGAGCCGAACTCTTCATACCAAGATATATTACTTGATTCCTCTTGCGCGTCGGGCATCCAAAAAGTTTCAGCGTTCTCTAAATTCTGGCAAATTACATCTACCTCGCCTGCACAACTTATTCCGAAATTCGATATTTTGATTTGATAATTCCTGCTTTTGTTACCATCAAAAAGAGGTGTTGCAAGCAAAAAACTAAACCATTCCTGAATATCTCGATTAGCGCGAAAAGGTATGTTTAAATTCGTTTTTGTCTGTCGAGATGTAATTATCGCATTTACAGCGAGAAGCGTGTCCTCGTGTTTTATACACGGCAACAAAAACAATTGAACCTCTCGCAAGTTTAATACATCACGTTCACCTCTTAGTTGTAATTCACGCAAAACTTTCCAAACTAATATTGCCGGTCGGATTCTCACGCCCGTTATGGCTTGTAATTCCGTTAGCGATCTAATACCTGGATATTTTGTTTCAGCTAGTTGCTTGCGAAGTGCAGGACTGATAGTTGTCCTATGACCATTTGGATATTGATAGCGGAGGGCTTGTAAGGTAACAACCTCCTCGAAACTTACTATTTCCTCGATGAAAGCAGTTCCTAATGGAGTTGGCGTGATGTTTCGTTGTTTCTTTGTTGAAAAGATTAATCCTAGTTCACTTGCGATTTGCTGATAATCGCGCCATCCTTCCGGCTGCCCTGTGTCGGCACGAATATTACTCGTGAAAACATTATTTGCAATAAAGTAATTGTTAATATCGTAAGCTGGGTCGTCGCTTTGCCGGAATCGTTCTGCCGCCCAAACTAATGCTTGCAAATTTCTTTTCGTTGCCACGCCCATGTGATGATTCATTGACCAGCTATATCCGGGATAAGGCAGCGAAGGATACATTATTTTTCACTCCCGCCAGCACTGAGATTTTCGAGAGCTTCTGCAATTTTAAGTCCGACTTCATAAGCCAATAGTGGTGGAACGGCATTACCTATTTGGCGATATTGGGCGGTGCTTTTACCTTGAAAAGCATACCAGTCAGGAAAACTTTGCAACCGAGCGGCTTCCCTTACTGTAATTACACGATGCTCAAACGGATGAATATGCGGGCGACCACCACCAGCAGATGAGCCAACTAAAACGGTTCTTGAAGGGCGGCAAGGGTCAATACGGTCGGTGTGGTCAGTCTTGTCGCGCCCGCCTTGCGGTATAGAAGTGTAGCGTTGTTGAACTCTTGTGCCATGTAATCTAATGTCATGATTCGGTAATCCGTCAACATCTTCCAAAGCCCATTTGCTCGGAACAGGAAATAATGATTGTTTCGTAATTAAATTAGCTCCAAGTCCAGACGGTCTATTAGCAGGAAATAAAAATTTAACAACATCACGAAAGCCTATCAATACGATTCGTTCTCGCTGCTGTGGAATGCCAAAATCTGCCGCATTAAGTTTTGCGCGAAACAATTTATAACCTGTTGTCTTTTGAGCATACTCAAGTAATTGAATCCAGTCCTTACCTTTATTGACGCTCATCAATCCCGGCACATTCTCAAAGAGAAACGCTTTAGGTTTCAATTCAGAAACCAATTCAAAATATTTAAGTGCTAGTTTCCCTCGCGGGTCATCCAAAGCGCCACGCCGCCCAAGAACACTAAAACTTTGACACGGCGGTCCCGCCGCGACCAAATCAATCTCGCTTGTTCCTGCTAGTTTTATTATTTCACTCGCAGTTAGCTCAAGCGCGTCTTTAGCGAGACCTTTTACATGCGGTAAATTAGTTGTTACCGTTTCGACAAAAATCGGAGTTACATCACTAACGACAAGAGATTTAAAGCCGGCAAAGCCAAGTCCAACATCAAGTCCGCCGCCGCCGCAAAAGAGACTTACCAGATTAAATTTAGATTTTTTTATTTTATCTTTCGAGAACAAATCAAGCCGCTTTAAGTATGGATTTCTGTCTTGCCCGCGAGAGGAAGAAACTTCTTCAAAAGGCAATAGAGATTCATTATAAATTTTTGTTGGGTTGAGCAATTTGCGACTCCTCTTAAATGAAATTCGAGACAATAACACGACTTAATGTAAAACATCAAGCAGTATCCTGTAAAGCAGACGATTTTAAGAAATGTATTTATTCATGAAATTGTTCCACATCTTTGCCACATCTTCGGCTTTTGTTTGTTGTAATAAAATTTCCGTCACAAGAATTTGGTAAGGCGTGGTGTCTTTGTGTCGCCATGAAAAGTTTCGACCATTTTTCTCAAACCACCTGATAAAGAAATTACGTCGTAACATAGAATATAACGACTTTAACAAATTATTATGAAACTACTAATCAAGCCGTAATCAAATCGTTTAATCTTTGATACGGAAGAGCGTTGTCAACCAAAATAATGTCGCCCATTTCAATGCTCGCCGCAACAAGTTCACGGACGACTTCCGCGTCGGTGTTGTCGCGCTCAACCGAGACGACGCGGTCTTGAGCGGAAATGCCGCAGCGACATCGTAAATGCGCCGACCTTTTTCGTTCCAGCCAGAATCTACGACCATCTAATCATCGTTCTCGCGGTCGCAAACGGCGTGTGTTTCAATTTCGCCGTTGGCAGGCTGAAACTGTGCGTGGCGTTTAACCGTTGACTGTAAAATTTGGCGGTATTTTTCTATTCGATTCGGCATTGCTGATTAAAATAAATCATCAACTTTGATTTCAATCTCAGGAAAAACAGTCAAAGAAAAACTTTCGCCTTTGTGAAAGGTTTGTTTCGAGCCGTAGCCGTCCGCGCTTGGCTGGCGATAATCTTCGAGAGTTTGATTTTGCAAATTGAGCAGCAGGTATTGCTGAATTCCGTTGCGGGAATAAGCACGGGCTTTGTCTTCGCGGTCATAAACCAAAGTCGTATCGGAGATTTCCATTACAAGCAAAATGTTTTCCGGTGTCGGATGATTTTCGGCATATTCCTTTTCGTCCCAATTTGCCAGAACAACGTCGGGTTCGGGTTCGGAAAAATCGTCTAATCGAATCGGGTCTTGACTGCGGACGATTACTTTTTCATCAAATAATCTGACGAACAATCTGATGATTCTGGAATTAGCCGACGTATGTTTTGTTCCTTTAGGCATAAGTTCGATAATCTCTCCGTTGAGTAATTCGAGGCGGTCGTTTTCCGTGTAAATTCCCGCTTCAATCATTCGGTCGTATTCGGCGACCGTAATTAAGCGCGGCTTTGCGCCGTTGGTTGTCGTCTTTTGAATCGTTCTTTCTAAAACTGCTGACATATTTTTACCTCATTCACATTTTACACGAGTTTAATTATTCATCACATTAAAACGAAAAAAGGGTTCAATTCTAGCATTGACATCCGATGTGGGAATGAAAAATACGCCGCGAATTTTGAACAAAACTCGCGGCGCATTCTCGTTAATCGGTAAAATACATTTATTCCGGCAAGCGTCCCGGCGTGAGCGGCGCGTTTGCGTCGTTGAGCGCTTTTTCCAATCGCGGTATTTCAATTTCGACCAACGCCTTTAACTGTGCCAAAACGGGATTGAACTGGCTGACGACAAAGTTGTATTGGTCGAGCTGCGTGGCGGTCGGGCGCGTCAAAGATAAACGAATCGTGTCGGCGATATTGCTGACGCGCGAGCTAATCGAAGGCGGCGGAATGTCCGAATTTTCGCGTCCGCCGCGCAGAGCGTTCGTGATTTCGTTAATTTTTATTTCCAACGCTCTGGCATCTTCGACCAGCTTTTGATTAGCCGCCGGAGCTTCCTGCGCCGAGCGTTTCAGCAAGCCGATTTTTATTTTGCTTGCCGTCGCTACGTCCGCCGCGCCGTTGACGCTTTTTTGCAAAGCTGAAACTTTTCGTTGAAAATCGGCGAGCGCAAGGCGTTCGTCGGCGGTCATTTTCTCTCTGCCTTCGACCGTAATCTCAAAACTTTGCGAGCCGGGCAAAGCGGTTATCGTGCCGTTTGCTCTCAATTCCATCGCTGCGCTGTATTTGCCGGGCATCGCCAATTGTCCCTGCGGTCCGAGCGTCGCGCCTTCCGGCAAAACTAAACCGGCTGGAAGCTGCGGCGGCGCGGCGGAGATCGAAGGCGGCGCGTGACGGAAATCCCAGGTTACGCGCTGTATGCCTTGCGCGGCGGGCGCGGTTAAGCGGCGTATGATTTTGCCTTCGGAATCCGTGATAGTGAAAAGCAGCGCGGGCGCGTCTTCTTCCGTTTCGGCGCGAAGTTCTTCAATCGTCGGGTAGCGAATCGGCTGTTTTTTCTTTTCCGCCTCGCGCTCGGCTGCCTGGCGTGTTTGCCTGAGCGTTTTCGGCGCATCCTTCAAATAATAAGTAAAAGTCGCGCCGTAGGGCGGATTCGGCGCGGTGTAAAACGACGCGCCCTGCGCGCCGGTAAAAACCGAATTTGAACGAATATACATCAGCGCGTCTTTGACCGGGAAAAACGCCGAATCCCGATTGAGCGCGTCCGCGCTGATCTGGCGCAGCGGCGCGTAATTATCCAGAACATAAAAACCGCGTCCGAAGGTGGCTAAAATCAAATCGTTTTCGCGTTTTTGGATGGCGATGTCACGCACCGCGATAGTCGGCAGTCCGCCTTTCATCTGAATCCATTTCGCGCCGCCGTCAATCGTAAAGAAAACGCCGAATTCCGTGCCGGCGAAAAGCAATTTCGGATTCGCGGGGTCTTCGGCAAAGGCGTAGAGCGAGCCGCGTTCGGGCAGATTGCCTTTAACCGGAGTCCAGGTTTTTCCCGTATCCGCGCTTTTCAAAAGATACGGTTTGAAATCGCCGTTCTGATGATTATTGAAAAGCGCGTAAACCGTATTCGCGTCGTGCTGCGAGGCAAAGACGCGGCTGACATAACTCATATCGGGAACGTCCGGGAATTTTTCAATCTTGCGCCAATTCTTGCCGCCGTCTTCCGTAATTTGAATCGATCCGTCGTCCGTGCCGACGTAAATCAAGCCTTCTTTTAACGGCGATTCAGCCAATGCCGAAGCGTTGCCGTAAAGCGCGGTGGATTGATTCTTTCCAATCGCGTCCGGTCCCCAGATTTTGCCCATCACGGGCAGCGCGTTGCGGTCGAATTTGCGGGTCAAATCGCCGCTCAAAAGTTTCCAATCATCGCCTTGATTATCGCTGCGGAAAAGTTTGTGTCCGGCAAAATAAAGCCGGGTGCGCGAATGCGGGCTGATGATAAAAGGCGTGTCCCAATTGGTGCGCTGCGATTCTTCGTCGCGTTCGGGAAACGGCGCGATGTCGAACCGCTCGCCCGTCCGTTTGTCGAAACGGACGAGTCCGCCGTTCTGACTTTCCGAATAAATAATGTTCGGGTCTTCCGGGTCAACCTGCGTGCGAAAACCGTCGCCGCCGTTGGTCACAAACCAATCGGAATTCGTAATGCCCGCCGCGTTGCGCGTCCGCGCCGGACCGCCGAGCGAATTATTGTCCTGCGTTCCGCCATAGACATTGTAAAAAGGCGCGGAATTATCAGCGACGACGTCGTAAAACTGCGCGACCGGAAGATTTGCCTTGAAATTCCAATTCGCGCCGCGGTCGAAACTTTCATAAACGCCGCCGTCGCTGCCGACGAGATAATAATCCGTATTTTTCGGGTCAATCCAGATGGCGTGATTGTCAACGTGCTTTAACCGCTCGCCGAGCGGTTTTTGGGTTCGTCCACCGTCGTCGGAAACTTGAAAAATGACGTTCGGAATATAAACGCGGTCAACCACCTTCGGGTCGGCGACGATTTGCCCGTAATACATTCCCTGCGCGATGCTCGGACTCATCCGTTCCCAGGTCGCGCCGCGGTCGTTGGAGCGAAAGATGCCGCTCAAAATTCCGCTTGCTTCAACCGTCGCGTAAACCACATCCGTATCGGCGGGTGAAACCGATAAACCGATGCGCCCTAAATCGCCCGGCGGCAATCCGCTTCGCAATTTTGTCCAGGTTGCTCCCGCGTCGGTTGATTTGTAAATCGCGCTTTCGGGTCCGCCGTTAATCAGCGTGTAGAAATGGCGGCGACGCTGCCACGCGGCGGCATAGAGCGTATCGGGATTTGACGGATCAATTACGACATCGGTAACGCCTGTGTTTTCGCTGATGGTAATTATCTGCTTCCAGGTCTTGCCGCCGTCGGTGGTTTTATACAAACCCCGGTCCCCGCCCGCCGACCACAGCGGACCTTGCGCGGCGACATAGACGACGTTGCCGTCGCGCGGGTCAACGACGATGCGCCCGATGTGTTCGCTCTTTTTCAAACCCGTATTTTTCCAACTTTTTCCGCCGTCGTCCGAGCGGTAAACGCCGTCGCCGTAAGCGACGCTGCGCTGGCTGTTATGCTCGCCCGTTCCGACCCAGACGGTTGAGGAATTTTTCGGGTCGAGCGCGATTGCGCCGATGGAAAACGCGCCTTCGTTATCGAAAACGGGTGTCCAGGTCGTTCCGGCGTTGACGGTTTTCCAAACGCCGCCAGACGCGACCGCGACGTAATATTTCGCGCGGTCGTCCGGGTCGACGGCAAACATATTGACGCGCCCCGAAGTAACCGCCGGACCGATGGAACGAAACCGCATCCCGCCGAATGTTCCGGTTGAAAGCGGTTCGGGTTTCGGCGTCGGCGACCCTTCCGGCGTCGGCGTTGGCGAAAGACTTACTTCCGGCGTTGGCGTCGGCATCGGCGTGGGCGTTACGGTGGCGGTAAGTTTAATTTCCTTCTGCGCCAATAACGGCGCAGCGAAACACAATAAGAGAAATAACGGCAAAAAAAGTCGAAATAAACGCATAGATGGCAAGTCCTCGATTAATTATTTTGTTGATTTGGAAATAGTTTAGAACGATAAAGTATCATAACTTTAAGCGACCGCACAGGCAAGGCAAATAGAAACGAAATTTTAACTTCATCAAATCATTGTGCGCTTTAACTGCTTTTCGATTACTGAAAAATCTAAATTTGGCGCGGCACGGATTATTCTGTAAAGTTAAGACAACTTTATGAATATCCTTTCGCTGGAAAATGTCAGCAAGAATTACGGTATCAAACCGCTTTTTGAAAATGTGACGGTCGGACTCGAAGACCGCGACAAAATCGGGATTATCGGCGCTAACGGTTCAGGCAAAACGACGCTTTTGCGCGTGATTGCCGGACGAGAAGAACCGGACACCGGAAAAGTTACCCGCGCCGGCGGGAAAACGATTGCGTATTTGCCGCAAAATCCGCCGATTGACGAAGAAGCGACCGTTCTGGAAACGATTTTCGCGGCTTCGAGCGGCGTGATGAAAACGATTCTCGATTACGAAGCGGCGTGTCACGATTTGGCGGTCAACGGCGCGGACGCGAAAACGCTCGAAAAGGTTTCCGCGCTTCAGCACGAACTCGAAATTTCCGGCGGATGGGAAATTGAAACGAACGCGCATATTATTCTCGACAAACTCGGCATCCGCGACACCTTCGCGCCGATGAAAACGCTTTCGGGCGGACAGCGCAAACGGGTCGCGCTCGCGCACGAACTCATCTTCAAACCCGACATTTTAATTCTCGACGAACCGACCAATCATCTCGACGCGGACACGATTGAATGGCTCGAAGATTATTTGAAACGATACACGGGCGCACTGCTGCTCGTCACGCACGACCGTTATTTTCTCGACCGCGTGACGAACCGGATTTTTGAAATTGATTTTGGAGCGATTCAAAGTTTCGGCGGAAATTACGCTTATTATCTGGAAAAAAAGGAAGAACAGGAAACGCTTCGCGCCACCGAAGGACACAAGCGCGATATGCTGATAAGAAAAGAACTCGCGTGGCTCCGAACCGGCGCAAAAGCCAGAACCAGAAAATCGAAATCGCGCGTCAATGCGGCTTACGATTTGATAAATCAGCCGAAGGAGCGGGCGAAATCCGAGATTGATATTGCCGTCGGCGCAAAACGTTTGGGAACGAAAATTATCGAACTCGACAATATTTCAAAATCTTACGGCGGGCGCGTGCTGATAGACGATTTTACGTATCTTTTAAAGCGCGACGACCGCATCGGGATTATCGGCGCCAACGGCGCGGGCAAAACGACGCTTTTGGAAATCATTACGAATCGGATCGAGCCGGACGGCGGCGAAATTGAAATCGGGCAGACCGTTCATATCGGTTATTATGACCAGGAAAGCCGCGCTTTGAACGATGAACAGCGCGTGATCGATTACATCCGCGAAGTCGCCGAATACGTC
>Ga0136611_10003594_pt1 | contig 10848 bp, 15 predicted proteins | sample AntDrymUQ2232306_2_FD_106645 | JGI IMG/M metagenome (GOLD analysis project Ga0136611, IMG submission 106645) | Polar desert sand microbial communities from Dry Valleys, Antarctica - metaG UQ223 (23.06) | ecosystem: Environmental > Terrestrial > Soil > Desert | place: Antarctica: Dry Valley... | reverse complement strand
CGCCGGCGCCGGCGGCGTCGGCGGTCCGGATCACCGTGCCGGCGTTGCCGGGATCGCGGACGTCCGCGCAGACGACGACCAGGTCAGGCCGCGGGTCGAGGGCGTCCGCGAGCGGGCGGTCGACGAAACGACAGACTGCCACCACGCCCGCGGGGGTCACGCTGGCGCTCAGCGCCTCGAGGGCACGCGGCTCGACGAGCGTCCAGCGCGGCGCTGCCGCGGCGAGGTCGGCGTACGCCGTGGTCGCGGCCTCGGTCGCGAAGACCTCGACGACGCAGCCGTCGGCGGAGAGCGCCCCCTCGACGGCCTTCGGGCCGTCGGCAAGGAAGAGCCGCCGCTCGGAACGTTCCGAGCGGCGGCTGAGCTTCGCTGCGTCCTTGACCCTGTCGTTGCCGCGGGTCAGGGGGTTCACCATGGTGGTCCCGGGGTTCCGAGGCTCGTCGCTGACGCTCCTCGCACCTCAACCATCGGGTTAGGCGGGGACCTTGGGCGCGTTGACGTCCTCGGGCATCGCCGCCTTCGCGGCTTCGACGAGGACCACGAACGCCGGGGCGTCGTTGACGGCGAGGTCGGCGAGGATCTTGCGGTCGACCTCGATGCCGGCCAGGTTCAGGCCCTGGATGAAGCGGTTGTAGGTCATCCCCTCGGCGCGGGCGGCCGCGTTGATCCGCTGGATCCACAGCTTGCGGAAGTTGCCCTTGTTCTTGCGCCGGTCGTTGTAGCTGTAGACCAGCGAGTGGGTGACCTGCTCCTTGGCCTTGCGGTAGAGGCGCGAGCGCTGGCCGCGGTAGCCCGCTGCGCGCTCGAGGGTCGTACGGCGCTTTTTGTGGGCGTTCACTGCCCGCTTGACGCGTGCCATGGTTGTACTCCTTGCTCAGCGGTGTGGTCGTGGACGTATCAGAGACCGAGCAGCTTCTTGGCACGCGGGACGTCGGCCTTGGCGACCTCGGTCGTGCCGGACAGGCGGCGGGTCACCTTGGAGGACTTCTTCTCCAGGTTGTGACGCAGGCCCGTCTTCTGGCGACGGATCTTGCCCGACCCGGTCACCCGGAAGCGCTTGCTGGCACCGGAGTGCGGCTTGTTCTTCGGCATCTGTCTGCTCTCTTTGTCGTGGTAGGCGGTGGATCGGGTCCTGACGGGGTCAGGCCTCGATCTCAGGGTCCAGATTCTCGGAGCGGCCGCGCTCCTTCTTCTGCGCGACGGCGTGACCGGCGTTGTGGGCGGTCCGCTCCTCGCGCTCCTCGGCCTCGGCAGCCACGCGGGCCGCCATCCGGGTCTCCTTCTCGGCGGCCATGTCGACCCTGGCGTCGGCCTTCTTCTTGTGCGGGCCGAGCACCATGATCATGTTGCGGCCGTCCTGCTTCGGGGAGGACTCGACGAAGCCCAGCTCCGTGACGTCCTCGGCCAGGCGCTGCAGGAGCCGGAAACCCAGCTCGGGGCGGTGCTGCTCGCGACCGCGGAACATGATCGTGATCTTCACCTTGTCGCCGGCGCGCAGGAAGCGGACCACGTGACCCTTCTTGGTCTCGTAGTCGTGCGCGTCGATCTTCGGACGAAGCTTCATCTCCTTGATGATCACGTTCGTCTGGTTGCGGCGCGCCTCACGGGCCTTCTGGGCGTTCTCGTACTTGAACTTCCCGTAGTCCATGAGCTTGCAGACGGGTGGGCGCCCCATCGGCGCGATCTCGACCAGGTCGAGGTCGGACTCCTGGGCGAGCTTGAGGGCCTCGCTCGTGGGAACGATGCCGACGGTCTCGCCGTTGGGTCCGACGAGCCGGACCTCGGGCACCCGGATCCGGTCGTTGATTCGCAGCTCGGTGCTGATGTGTCCTCCAGTGGTTCGGTGGCTCGGAGGTCACTCACTCATTCCGGGCCCGAAATGAGAGATGGCCTCCGCGGATGCAAGCGGAGGCCAGTACGACACGTCTCACCCACAACTGCGGATGCACGTGGACCGGACCCGACGACCTGTGCCGGCCAGGCCGACGGCGATCGATGCGGGTGGGAGACGATGAAGCGCGAGTCCCCGCTTGGGATGATCCACCTCGTCGGGGCCACGGCTGCGGTCCTGACCAGGCAGATCGGTCAACAGCGGACCTTACCGGAACATTCCGAAGGGCGGCCAATCCTCAGGACGAGCCCGCCCTCGCGAGCGCCCGCAGCGCCTCGCCCTCCACCACGAACGGCACCGGGCCGGCGACGTCGACCACCAGGGCCGCCGCGTCCTCCTGGACCGCCGCCAGCGCGGCGTGCCGGGCCGTGACCGGGACCGGGCGGGCGTCGGACCGCCACCGGGCCAGCGGCTCGGTGCCGGTGAAGGCCAGCAGTGCCAGCCGGCCGTCGGCACCGGTGAGCAGCACGGCGGCCATGTCGCTGGACTTGTCGTGGGCCAGGCCCGCCTCGTCGATCCCGACCTCGCCGAGGACCGCGACGACGGGGACGAGCAACCGGGAGCCGGCGACGGCGTTCAGCGCGTCGACGTACCGACCCCGGTCGTCGGCGTACGCCGCCAGGGCGGTCGCGACCTCCGGAGCGACGGCCCCGGTGTCGTCGGGGAAGCCCGGGTCCGGCACCTGCACGCCCTCGAACCGCTGCCGCTCCATGCCGCCGATCCTGCCATCCCCGCCGTGCCACCTCGCGTGGCATGGTGGAGGGGTGGATGAGACGACCTGGGGCGCCCTCGCGCTCGTGCTGACGCTGGTCGGTGGTGGCTACACCTACTGGGCGTTCCGGAACCGCGGCGCCGCAGCGGGCTCGCGTGGCGCCGCCCTCACCCTGCTGCCGGTCGCAGCCTGGCTGACCGGGACCCTGCGGATGTTCACCCGGATCGTGGACGCGGTCGTGGACTGGGCCACCAGCCTGGCCTTCAGTCCTACGGTGTGGCTCGGCGTCGGCCTGGCCGGTCTGTCGTTCGTGCTGTTCTTCCTCGCGCGCTACCTCGGTGGTCGCCCGGACGCACCGGCGACGCCCGACGCCGCGCCGACGCACCGGGCGAAGCAGGTCCGGCCGGGAGCCGCGCCGAGGTCGGAGCCGGTGGTCGACGACGAGCTGGCCGACATCGAGGCGATCCTCAAGCGCCGCGGCATCAGCTGATGCCCGCCACCACGGCCGCCGAGGTCGTGGCCCTGGCGCTCCGGCGCCCGGTCACGCTCGGTGCGGGACGACTGATCTGTGTGGACGGCCCGGCGGGGTCCGGCAAGACCACCCTGGCCGCAGAGGTCCTGGACCAGCGGCCGGAGGCCCGCCTGGTGCGGCTCGACGACCTGTACGACGGGTGGGACGGCCTCCCCCGGCTCGCCGACCAGCTCGACGGGCTCCTGCGGCCGCTGGCCGAGGGTCGGGCCGGGTGCTACCGCCGCTATGACTGGGGGGCCGGTCGCTACGCCGAGACCCGCCTGGTCGCCCCGGGTCCGCTCCTCGTCCTGGAGGGGGTGGGGGCCGGGTCGCTCGGCCATGCCGACCTGACCACCGTCCTGGTCTGGGTCGAGGCTCCGCACGACGTCCGGATGACCCGCGGCCTGGCTCGCGACGGGGAGACGTTCGCCCCGCACTGGGCGCGGTGGGCGGTCGGCGAGGCCGAGCACTTCGCTCGGCACGACACCCGGGCGCGGGCCGACCTGCGGCTGGACACCTCGTCAGCACGGTCCTGACCGGCCCCTAGGGTGACGGGCATGGTCGCACCCACGGGAGAGCAGTTCGAGATCACCGGCGGCGGCTACCGCGCCGTGGTCGTCGAGTGCGGCGCTGCGCTGCGGCTGCTGGAACATGCCGGCCGCCCGCTGCTCGACGGCTTCGCTGCCGAGGCGATGCCCTCGGCGGGCCGCGGCCAGGTGCTGATGCCGTGGCCCAACCGGATCCGGGACGGCGCCTTCCGGTTCGACGGCCAGGACCTCCAGCTCCCACTGTCGGAGCCGTCCCGCCACAACGCCTCCCACGGCCTGGTGCGCTGGGTGGCCTGGACGCTGGAGGAGCACACCACGCACTCGGTCTCGTTGACCTACCGGCTGATGGCGCAGAGCGGCTATCCCTGGACGCTCGACCTGCACCTGCTCTACGACCTCTCCGCCGACGGGCTGACAGTGACGCAGACCGCGACGAACCTGGGGTCCGGGCCCGCGCCGTACGCCGCCGGCATGCACCCCTACCTCGTCGTCGGCCGTCCCGATCCCGGCGGCATCGACCGGCTCGAGCTGCGCCTGCCCGGTGCCACGCGCCAGCTCACCGACGAGCGCAAGCTGCCGGTCGACGACGAGCCGGTCGAGGGCACCGCCTACGACTTCCGGGTCTCGCGACCGCTTCGCGGGGCGGTCCTGGACCACGCCTTCACCGACCTCGAGCGTGACGAGCGCGGCCGGGCGGTCACCGAGCTCCGGGACCCCTCCGACGGCACCGGGGTGTCGTTGTGGGTGGACGATGCGCACCGGTGGCTGCAGGTCTACACCGGAGACGACGCGCCCGACGTGCAGCGTCGCTCGATCGCGGTCGAGCCGATGACGGCCCCGGCCGATGCGTTCAACTCCGGTCGCGACCTGGTGACGCTCGCCCCCGCGGGCGAGGACGGCGACGAGTGCTCGACGTCCTGGGGGCTTGGCGTCCTCTAGGAGTCGAGGACTGCGCGCAGCTCGCGCACCGCGGTCCGGGCCCGGTCGCCGTCGGAGCCCTGGATACCCATCGCGGCCACGCTGGTGCCGTCATGCAGGTCGAGGGTGGCCCACGGGGCACCGCGCGGCAGGGTGACCGTGACGACCTGGGCCCGCGCGAAGTCGCGCCGCCGGTAGCCGTTGACGACCACGATCCGGTCGCCGGCCGCCGTCACCCGGGACCGGCTCAGGCCCCACAGCACGAGGACCACCAGCAGGCCCATCACGATCAGGGTGCCCTTCTGAGCCGGGGTGAACCGCTCCTGGATCTCGTCGTCGAAGCCGATCCACGCCATCGCGCAGATCACCAGCAGGCCGCCCCCGAAGACCAGGGCGGCGAGCCGCACCCCCAGCGGACGCCAGGTGCGCGGCAGCGCCGGCAGGGCGGGCCCGACGGGGTCAGAGCCGGCAGGCATGGATGTCGGTCAGCAGGATCCCGCGGGCGCCGAGGTCGAACAGCTCGTCCATGGTCTTGTGGGCGCCCGCGCGGGGCACCATCACCCGGACGGCGACCCAGCCCTCGCGCTGGAGTGGGGAGACGGTCGGGCTCTCGATGCCCGGGGTGAGGGCGGTGGCGACCTCGACCCGGTCGCGCTCGATGTCGTAGTCCATCATCACGTAGTTGCGGGCCACCAGGACGCCCTGGAGCCGCCGCTTGAACACCTCGAGGCCGTCGGGCGCCGCCGCGCCCGCGCGGGTGATGAGCACCGCCTCCGACTGCAGGATCGGCTCGCCGAAGGTCTCCAGGCCGGCCGCGCGCAGCGTGCTGCCGGTCTCGACGACGTCGGCGATCACGTCGGCGACGCCGAGCTGGATGCTGGTCTCCACGGCCCCGTCGAGCCGGGTCACGGTCGCGTCCAGCCCGCGCTCCTCGAGGTAGCCGCGGACGATGCCGTCGTAGGACGTGGCGATCCGCTGGCCGGCCAGCTGGTCCAGGGAGGTGAACCGACCCGCGGGCCCGGCGAACCGGAAGGTGGCCCGGCCGAACTCCAGCGACAGCGCCTCGACGGCCTTGGCCCCGGAGTCGAGCAGCAGGTCGCGCCCGGTGATGCCGACGTCGAGCTGCCCCTCCCCCACGTAGAGCGCGATGTCGCGTGGGCGGAGGTAGAAGAACTCGACGCCGTTCTCGGTGTCGACGAGACGCAGCTCGACGGTGTCCTGCCGCTGGCGGTAGCCCGACTCGCGCAGCATCGCGGTCGCCGTCTGGGAGAGGGCGCCCTTGTTGGGCACCGCCACCCGCAGCAGCGGGGTCTGGGGAAGCTCGGTCATGGTGTGGTCCTCAGAGGTGGGTGTAGACGTCGTCGAGGGTCAGGCCGGAGGCCAGCATCAGCACCTGGGCGTGGTAGAGCAGCTGGCTGATCTCCTCGGCAGTGCGGTCGGGGCCCTCGTGCTCGGCCGCCATCCAGGACTCGGCGGCCTCCTCGACCAGCTTCTTGCCGATCGCATGGACGCCGGCGTCGAGCTCGGCCACGGTGCCAGAACCTGCCGGCCGGGTCCGCGCCTTCTCGCTCAGCTCGGCCCAGAGCTCCTCGAACGTCTTCACGGAGGACCAGCCTAGGTGGTCGGGTCGGAGAGCGAGCGCAGTGTCCGGGCGGTGACGAAGGCGGCGGAGGCGGCCTCGTAGCCCTTGTCCTCGTGCGACCCCTCGATCCCGGCCCGGTCCAGCGCCTGCTGCTCGGTGTCGCAGGTGAGGACGCCGAAGCCGACGGGCACGCCGTGGTCGAGCGCGACCCGGGTCAGCCCGTCGGTGGCGGCGTGGCAGACGAACTCGAAGTGGGGGGTGCCGCCGCGGATCACCACGCCCAGCGCGACCACCACGTCGTACCCCCGCTGCGCCAGGGCGTCGGCCACCACTGGCAGCTCGAACGCCCCGGGCACCCGGACCACCGTGGGTTCGCCGACCCGGTAGTCGGCGCAGGCGCGCAGCGACCCGGCGACCAGCCCGTCCATCACCACGTCGTGCCAGCTCGCGGCGACCACCGCGACCCGTAGGTCACTGCAGTCGAGCGGCTGCTGGGCGGGAGCACCGGCGCCGCTCACAGCACGGCCTCGGGCAGGTTCGCCAGCACGTGGCCCATGCGGTCGCGCTTGGTGCGCAGGTAGGCCAGGTTGTGGTCGTTGGGCCGCGGCGTCAGCGCCACCCGCTCCGCGACGCGCACACCGAAGTCCTCCAGGGCCGTGGTCTTGTCGGGGTTGTTGGTCAGCAGGCGCACCGAGGTGACGCCCAGGTCGCGCAGGATCTGGGTGGCGGTGCCGTAGTGACGCGCGTCCGCCGGCAGGCCCAGGTCGAGGTTGGCGTCGACGGTGTCCCGCCCGCCGTCCTGGAGCTGGTAGGCCTGCAGCTTGGCGACCAGGCCGATCCCCCGGCCCTCGTGGCCGCGCAGGTAGACGACCACCCCGCGGCCCTCGGCGACGATCCGCTCCATCGCCTCGTCGAGCTGCGGACCGCAGTCACACCGGTGGCTGCCGAAGACGTCGCCGGTCAGGCACTCGCTGTGCACCCGGGTCAGCACCGGCTCGTCGCCGGCGACGTCGCCGTACACCAGGGCGAGGTGCTCGCCACCGTCGATGGTGATCCGGTAGCCGTACGCCGTGAAGTCGCCGTGGCGGGTCGGCAGCCGGGTCTCGGCGGCGCGTTCGACATGCCGTTCGTGACGTCGGCGGTAGCGCACCAGGTCGTCGATGGAGATCATCGCGAGCCCGTGCTCGTCGGCGAAGTCGCGCAGGGCCGGGGCGCGCTTCATGGTGCCGTCGTCGTTGACGATCTCGACCAGCACCCCGGCGGGAGTCAGCCCGGCGAGCCGGGCCAGGTCCACGGCCGCCTCGGTGTGACCGCGGCGGACCAGCACGCCGCCCTCGCGGTAGCGCAGCGGGAAGACGTGGCCGGGCCGGGTGATGTCGCCCGGCTCGGTCGCGGAGTCGGCCAGCACGCGGGCCGTGTGCGACCGGTCGGCCGCAGAGATGCCGGTGCTCACGCCGTCGTGGGCGTCCACGGAGATCGTGTAGGCGGTGCGCAGCTTGTCCTTGTTGTGTGGCGTCATCAGCGGGATCTCGAGCCGGTCGAGCATGACGGCTGGCATCGGCACGCAGATCACGCCGCTGGACCAGCGGATCGTGAAGGCCATCAGCTCGGGGGTCGCCTTCGAGGCGGCGAAGATGAGGTCGCCCTCGTTCTCACGGCTCTCGTCGTCGACGACCACGACCGCCCGGCCGGCCGCGATGTCGGCGATGGCGCGCTCGACGCTGTCGAGCCTGACCTTGTCGTTCACTGGTGCTCCTCGGTAGGTGGTCGAGCTTGTCGAGACCGGTAGGCCAGCAGCTTCTCCACGTGCTTGGCGATGATGTCGACCTCGAGGTTGACGCGGTCGCCGGGCTGCCGACTGCCCAGCGTGGTCCGGGCCAGGGTCTCGGGGATGAGGCTGACGGTGAACCGGTCGCCCACCGTCTCGACCACGGTGAGGCTGACGCCGTCGACGGTGATCGAGCCCTTGTCCACGACGTAACGGCCCAGTCCTGCGGGCATGCTGACCTCGGCGACCTCCCAGTGCTCACTGGGCGTGCGGGCCGAGATGGTGCCGACGCCGTCGACGTGGCCCTGGACGAGGTGGCCGCCGAGACGCTTGTCGACCGTGACGGCGCGTTCGAGGTTGACCCGGTCCCCGACGCGGATCTCGTCCATCGAGGTCTTGTCGAGCGACTCCTTCATCACGTCGGCGGTCCAGGCCGTGGCCGGAGCCCCCTCGGTGGTCGAGCCCGTCGAGACCACGGTCAGGCAGCAACCGTTGACCAAGATCGAGTCGCCGAGCCCGGTGCCGTCCAGGACGGTGGTGGCCGAGACCGTGAGCCGGATGGCGTCCGTCAGGTCGTCGATCGCGGTGACGGTGCCGAGCTCCTCCACGATGCCGGTGAACATCAGTGCTTCTCCTTCGGGTGCATGGTGATGCGGACGTTGTCGTCGTCGCCCTCGTGGCCGGGGAGCACGGTCACGTCGCTCACCTGCAGGTGCAACGCAGCGGCGATGGAGTTGATGCCCAGCTCCCCCACCGCGGGGCGACCGGCACCGAGCAGCATCGGGGCGACGTACGCCACCACCTCGTCGACGAGGCCCGCGCTCAGGAAGGCCGCGGCCACCGTGGGCCCGCCCTCGACGAACAGGTGCTGGCAGTCACGGGCGTACAGCGTGGCCAGCACCTCGCGCGGGTCACGGGTGCGCAGGTGCAGGGTCTCGGCCCGGTCGTCGAGGATCCGGCGGTCGGGCGCCAGGTCGCGCTCCCCCATCACGACGCGCAGCAGCTGGCGCGGGAGGAGATCGCCGTACTCGTCGCGGACGGTGAGCTCGGGGTCGTCGACCTCCACGGTGTTGGTGCCGACCAGGATCGCGTCGCAGAGCGACCGCAGCCGGTGGGTGTCGAGGCGGGCGGCCGGCGACGACACCCAGCGCGAGGTGCCGTCCGCGGCGGCGCTGCGACCGTCCAGGGTGGTCGCGAACTTCCAGGTGACGAAGGGGCGGCCGTGCTCGACGGCGAAGGTCCACGCCCGGTTGAGCAGGCGCGCCTCCGCGGCGAGCAGGCCGCCCTCGACCTCGACGCCGCCGGCCCGGAGCGTCTCGGCCCCGCCGCGGGCCACGGGGTTCGCGTCCGCCTGGGCGAAGACCACGCGGCGTACGCCAGCCTTGACGAGCGCCTGCGCGCAGGGCCCGGTCCGCCCCGTGTGGTTGCAGGGCTCGAGGGTGACCACGGCCGTCGTGCCGCGGGCGGCGTCGCCGGCCCGGGCCAGGGCGTCGGCCTCGGCGTGGGCGGTCCCGGCGCCGCGGTGGAAGCCCTCGGCGACCTCGGTCCCGTCGTCGGCGAGCAGCACGCAGCCGACCCTCGGGTTGGGGCCGAGCGGCACCCCCGGGGTCGCCGCCAGCTCCAGGGCGCGCCGCATGGCGACCCGCTCACCGTCGGTGAGGGTTCTTCCGCCCACGTTGGCGCCTCCCGGTCCGGTCACGGTCCCAGGGGCTGCATCAGGACGGTCGCGATGCCACGAATGGCACCGCGGACCCGGCCTACGTGCGCTTCTCATCCGGACTTTGACCGTCGGTCCAGGAGTCCCACCTGGTCAACCGGTCACTGGCGGTGACCGGGTCGCGGACTTTCACCGCCGGTGCGGACTTTCACCGCCCCCAGAGCACGCGAGCTTGTCTGCTCGTCTGACGGCAAGAGTGCCACAAGTCGTCGAGCCGGGGACGTCCGGGTCGTCGGGACCCCGGTCAGCCGGAGGCAGCCGCCGCGGCCGCCCGCAGCTCGGCGACCATCGCGTCCGGGTCGTCGGCGGAGTAGACGGCCGAGCCGGCGACGAAGACGTCCGCGCCGGCCTCGGCGCAGCGGCCGATCGTCTCCAGCGAGACGCCCCCGTCGACCTGGACCCAGGTCTCGAGGCCGTGCTTCTCGACCAGCGCGCGGGTGCGCCGGATCTTGGGCAGGCACAGGTCGAGGAACCGCTGGCCACCGAAGCCCGGCTCGACGGTCATCAGCAGCACCATGTCGAGCTCGGGCAGGAGGTCCTCGTAGGGCTCGACGGGGGTGGCCGGTCGCAGGCCCATGCTGGCCCGGCCGCCGAGGGCGCGGATCTCACGGGCCAGCCGCACCGGCGCGGCTGCGGCCTCGACGTGGAAGGTCACGCTGCCGGCACCGGCCTCGACGTACGCCGGAGCGTGCCGGTCGACGTCCTCGATCATCAGGTGCGCGTCCATCGGCAGGTCGGTGGCCCGGGAGAGCGCCTCGACCATCGCCGGCCCGAAGGTCAGGTTGGGCACGAAGTGGTTGTCCATCACGTCGACGTGCACCCAGTCGGCGCTGCCGATGCGGCCGACCTCGGCGCCGAGGGCGGCAAAGTCGGCGTTGAGGATGCTCGGCGTGATCTGGATACCCACGTCCGTGATCCTAGGGTGCGTGGAAGGGCGGTCCAGAAGGGTCTTGACCGCGCGCCGCGTTGGCCCTTGGGTGAGCGGCGCCGCATCTCCGAGCTGGTCGGGGCCGTCCGCTCCTACTCCCAGGTCGACCGGGGCTCGAAGCAGAACGTCGACCTCACCGAAGGCATCGAAAGCACGCTGGTGGTGCTCGGCCACAAGCTGCGGGGCGGCGTCCAGGTGGTGCGCGACTTCGGCGCCGACCTGCCACGCGTCGAGGCCTACCCCGGCGAGCTCAACCAGGTCTGGACCAACCTG
>Ga0136611_10003593_pt1 | contig 10849 bp, 5 predicted proteins | sample AntDrymUQ2232306_2_FD_106645 | JGI IMG/M metagenome (GOLD analysis project Ga0136611, IMG submission 106645) | Polar desert sand microbial communities from Dry Valleys, Antarctica - metaG UQ223 (23.06) | ecosystem: Environmental > Terrestrial > Soil > Desert | place: Antarctica: Dry Valley... | reverse complement strand
GGTCGAGGCGCAGGCGACGATCGACGCGCCGACCCACTTCGCGTGGCTGACACCGACCGTCATGCCGCGATCCTTGAATGAGCCAGTCGGGTTCTCGCCCTCGTGCTTGAACCAGACCTCGACACCCGCGAAGTCGTTCAGCCGATTGTCGTGGTACAGATTCGTGTTGCCCTCGGGCTTCGAGACGATGACCTCGTCCGGGAATTCCGGCATTAGTTCCCGAAAGCGCCAGACCCCGGAGCGTAGCGGATGATCGAGCGCGCCGAGCCGCTCGTCGAACGTCGCCCGCGTAACCGCAACCAGTGCGAGTTCTACTTCGAGCAGCCCGCCGCACTCGCAGGCCGTCCGCGTCTCACGCGGTTCATATGTCCTGCCACACTCAATACAGCGCAGCGTCATTCCCCACCCCCGTCGTCACACCCACCGACCCGTCATACGCGATTGTGCCAGTAGGTCGCTCGCATGGATACCCCCGGGTCCCGTGTCCGGCAACGAGGCACAAAAAAACCGGACCACCCGAAGGCGGCCCGGCGGTGGAACCAGCTTAGCCTGTGGTCTTGCGCGGGTCGAGCGCGTCGCGCAGGCCGTCACCGACGTAGTTGATCGAGAGAACGGCCAGGAAGATCATCAGCGCCGGGAAGATGACCATGTGCGGCGCGATCTCCATGAAGTTGACCGACGTGTTCAGCAGCTGCCCCCAGGTCGGCACGTCCGGCGGGAAGCCGAGGCCGAGGAAGGAGAGCGTCGACTCGGTGATGATGGCCGCGCCGACAGCCAGCGTCGCGGCGACGATGACCGGGCCGAGCACGTTCGGCATGATGTGCTTGAACATGATCGCCGAGCGGGTCGCGCCGATGCAGTTGGCGGCCTCGATGAACTCCTTCTCCTTGACGGAGAGGAACGACGCACGCACCAGCCGGGCAACCGGCATCCAGTTCGTGACACCGATCAGCGCCACGATCAGCACAAACGGGCCGAGGTTCGGGCCGATCTTGTCACGCAAGGTATCGCGGAACAGGTAGATCGTCAGCAGCAGCAACGGCAGCGACGGCAGCGAGATGAACATGTCCGTGAAGCGCATCAGCAGCGAATCGGTGAAGCCGCCGAAGAATCCCGCGATCGCGCCGATCATCGTCCCGAGCAGGATCGCGACCATCATCGCGGCGACGCCGACCGCCAGCGAGATGCGCCCGCCCCAGAGGATGCGCGCGAAGATGTCGCGTCCGAGGTCGTCGGTCCCCATCGGGTGATCGAGCGAGACACCCTGGGTCGACTCAGAGAAGTTGATCAGCGACATGTCGTTCGGCCAGACGAGCGGCCCGATCAGGGTCGCAATCGTCAGAAACACCAGGACGAACACACCGGCTACTGCCAGATGGTGCTTGCGGAACTGTCGCCAGGCGTCGCTCCACAGCGAACGTGGCTTCTTTGCCCGCAATCCACCCACGTCCAGCGCAGCCTGTCCTGCGGGCTGGGATCGAACGTCAGAAGCTTCTGCCATTCGGCTTTCCTCTCTTCACGCGTCCAGCAAGCGACGACGAGCGCGCGACTAGCCGTACTTGATCCGTGGGTCGAGGACGCCATAGATGACATCAGCGACCAGATTGAAGAACACAACCATGATCGAGAACAGGAACGTAACCGTCATGACGACGGGAACGTCATTGTTTCGGATCGACGAGATCAACAGGTCACCCATTCCCGGCACGCGGAAGATCTGCTCGGTGACGACGGCACCAGTGATGACACCCGGTAGCGACAGAGCGATGATCGTGACAACCGGAATCAGCGCGTTGCGCAGCGCGTGGCGGGTGATGACCGACCGCTCGGCCAGCCCCTTTGAACGCGCCGTGCGCACGTAATCCTGATGGACGTTCTCCAGCATCGAGGCACGGACGAAGCGGATCAGCGCCGCGGCCTGGAAGAGTCCGAGGACGGCGATCGGCATGATCGCCTGCCGGATTCGTTCCCACAGACCGCCGAGACCGTCCCCGTCGACCGTCGATCTGTAAATCGACGGTAACCAGTCGAGCTTGATCGTGAAGAGCAGGATCATCAGCAACCCGGTACAGAACGTGGGCAACGAGAAGCCGATGAACGCCAGCGTCGTCGCTACGTTGTCGAAAATCGAGTACTGCTTGACCGCTGAGAGCACGCCGATCGGTATCGCAATCATGACGCTCAGCAGGAATGCCAGACCACTGATATACAGCGTGGTTGGCAGGCGCTGCTTGACCAGGTCAATGACTGGGGCGCGCGTGCGGTATGAGTAGCCAAACTCGCCAGTGAAGAGCGACTCGGCCCACCTCCCGTACTGGATGGGAATCGGATCGTCGATACCCATGTCGGCACGGATACGCTGCCGAACCTCCGGCGGAACCGACGGGTTCAGCGCGAGGTCAGACAACGGGTCACCTGGGGCGAGCGCCAGGATCGAGAAGATGACCATGGAAATGAGGACCAACGTGGGAATCGCCGTGAGGACACGGCGAGTAATGTATTGACCCATCTTGCCTTTTCCTACCTCCCATATCGCGGCTGCCGACGAGCGATCCGTTCACCAGATGAGTGACTTGCCACGCTCTGGCTCTCGCGGAAAGACAGGTGTCCCTGCACACCCATGTTCGCGTCCGAGAATGCAGACGATGATAGCACTAACGACCCTGGCATCACTAGCCATTCTGGTCGCAATATTCAGGAACCACGTCCACAAATGGCCCTGAGTACCGGCTATCGGTTGCTGCACTGTCGCTGGATGATCGCCGGCTGCGGCCCCCTGACGCCGCAACCGGCGAAATCATACTCGTTCGGGCGACTATTCGTCGCGTCGCCAGTCCTTGATGTCATAGACATCGCTGGCCCAGGTCGTCCCGACATAGCCCGTCAGGTCATTGGCAACGCAGGTGACGCCGTTGCGCCAGACGATGCCGATCTCGGCGAAGTCATTCACGGCCATGTCATTCATGGCAACGAACAGCTCGACTTGCGTGTCTGGGTCGAGTTCGATCCGTGCCTGGTCATGGAGCGTGTCGTACTCCGGGTTGTTGTAGCGCGTAATGTTCGTCCCAGCCCAACTGTTCGCCTGAGCCGCGATCTCATCCGTCCGGAAACGCTCCGCCCAGGTGATCGGGTACGGGCTGGTTGGACCGTTGGTGTACATTTCAAGGTCGGTGTAGAAATGCGGGTAGGTGTCCGGGTTTCCGGCGTCAGACGAGAAGAAGACGGCAGAGTCGACGCTCTTGAGTTCGACACTGAAGCCGAGTTCCTCAAGATCCTGCTTGATGATCTCCTGCGTCTTCTGCCGCACCGAGTTCACCGATGTCTGATAGAGCAGCGCGTAGCCATCCGCGTTCGGAACGGTCGCGAGCAACTCGCGCGCCTTACTGAGGTCGAACTCCCAACCGGTGTTGGGGGAGATGAACCTGGCCGGTGCATTGAGGAGGTTCGCTGTCGGCTGACCACCTGGCCCGTAGAGCTGCTCAGAGATGGCGTCACGCTGAATCGCGAGCGCGATCGCCTCGCGTGCGGCCTTGTTCTGGAAGAGTGGGTGCTGCGTACTCGGCTCCGACCGGGCGCCACCAACCTCCATGTTCGGGTCGGCGAAGTTGACCATCATCCGCTCGGCACTGGCTCCGGGAGTTGTCTGGACAGCGCCTGGTCCGCCCTCGCCTTCCATCTGCTGCAGAATCTCCGGTTCGACCTGGATATTCCAGGCCCAGTCCGCCTCACCAGTCACGACAACCGCCCGTGCGGCACTCGGAGCGTCACCGCCGCCCTTCATCTCGACCGAGTCGAAGTACGGCTTGCTTGCGTCCCAGTAGTCTGGGTAGCGTTCGTAGAGCACGACATCGCCCGCCCGGAACTCGCTGACCATGAACGGGCCAGTGCCAACTGGCTTGAGATTGAACGGCGCGTCGCGTGCGGTTGCGCCGATTGAATCCTGGAGGACATGCTGCGGCAGGATCATCCCGTTCGGGCCAGTGAAGACATCGAACCAGGCCGGGTTTGGCTGGTTGAAGGTGATCTTGACCGTGTAATCGTCGACCGCCTCGACGTTCTCAACCGTCGCGAAGTTGCCCTTCGTGACCGCCGCCGTCGCGTCGTCGGAGGCGTACTGCCAGGTGAAGACGACATCCTCGGCCGTGAACGGCTCGCCGTCATGCCATGTCACGCCCTGGCGCAGTGTCCAGGTGACCTGGGTACCTTCTTCGTTGACGTTGCCGTTCTCGAGCGAGGGCATCTCGGCGGCCAGGATCGGGATACCGGCACCTTCGATGTCGAAGTCGGCCAGCGGTTCGAGACAAACGCGCGCGGCGTCGAAGTCCTTCGTGCCAGTCGACAGGTGCGGGTTGATTATCGTCGGCGCCTGCCACCAGAGCAGCCGCAACAGCCCGCCACCGCCAGCCTCAGCGGGAGGTGCGCCAGTCGCACCCGTTGCGATCGGCTCCTCAGCATCGGGAGCCTCGGTTGCCGTGTCGTCGGGAGCCTCGGTTGCCGTGTCGTCAGGAACCTCGGTTGCCGTGTCGTCAGGAACCTCGGTTGCCACGTCGTCGGGCACTTCGGTCGCCGCGCTGTCGCTGGCTGTCGTAGCGGTCGATTCGGTGCCAGGGGCAGCCGAGGTCGTGTTGGTTGCATCCGGCGCTTCGGGTTCGACTTCATCATCATCGTCACCACAGGCAGCCAGCAGGCCGGTGATGACCGGGGCGCTCAAGCCAAGCAGTGCGCCACGCTTGAGCACATCACGTCGACTGAGCTTGCCATTGAGCACATCGGAACGAAGCTTCTTCAAACCGAACTCGGAGTCACGCACGTTTGGGGGACCTTTCCCTCGCCAGCTTCCCGCGGCGCCCACCACACCGATTGGCCAGCAACTCGTTCGTCGCAGCCACGCCGCTGGCTGGTACCCACGACGACGGACACGGATTCACGAATCAGCCATGTCCGATATACGCACTGTCGTGATAGTTCGGTCGCACGCGAGCCACTCGTTCGAAAGGTACTGGCGATTGGGTAACCGCCCATCGTACGAACGACGGACGGTTACCCAGGAACTCGAGCGCAAGCTAGCCGTCGAGCGTCCAGTTCTTCAGGTCCCAGACCGGCTGAGAGGCCCAGGCCGATTCGGTGAAGCCCTGAATCTTGTTGTGCTTGGCTGCCAGGCTGGTGCGGTTGACAACCGGAACCTCGACGACATCAGTCACCGTCACGAGCATCAGCATCTCCTGGAACAGCCGTACCTGCTCGTCCTCGTCGAGCTCAACCCGACACTGGTCGTGCAGCGCATCGAACGTTGGGTTCGAATAGCGGAAGGCGTTTCCTCCTGCCCAGGAGTTTGCCTGTGAGTTGATCTCGTCCGTGCGATAGCGCTCGAACCACTCGGCTGGATATGCGCCCGATGAGTTGGTGTGCATCTCGAGGTCGGCCCAGAACTTGCCAGCCGTGTCCGGCGAGCCCTGGTCGGTCGAAAAGTAGACGGCCGAGTCAACGCTCTTGATCTCGACGATGAAGCCAAGCTGCTCCATGTCCTGCTTGATGATCTCCTGCGTCTTCTGGCGGACGGAGTTGATCGAGGTCTGGTAGAGGATGTCGGCGCCAGTGAAGCCCATCTCGTCGAGCAGCGCCTTGGCGGCATCGAGATCGAACTCCCAGGTGATGTCCGGATTGGTGAACTTGGCCGGCTCTTCGTACTGGTTCGAGGCGGCCACGCCACCCACTCCATAGAGTTGTTCCGCGATCGTATCACGCTGGATCGAGAGCGCCAGCGCCTTGCGGGCACGCACGTCCGACCAGACGGGATGCTGCGTGCCAGGCTCGGCAAACGCGCCGTTGACCTCTTCGCGAGGGTTGGCGAACTGGATCATGACGCGCTCGGTGCCACCACCCGGCGTCGCTACCAGTTCGCCGAGGCCGCCCTCGACGATCTGATTCAAGATCTCCGGCTCGATCTGGAGGTTCCAGGCCCAGTCAGCTTCGTCCGACTGCAGAACCGCGCGGGCCGCACCGGCGGCGTCACCGCCGCCTTTGAGTTCGATCGTGTCGATGTGCGGTTTGCCTGGATCCCAGTAGTCGGGGAAGAGCTCGTACAAGATGACATCACCGGGTCGGAACTCGGTGACCATGAACGGCCCGGTCCCGATCGGATCCAGGTTGGCCGGCGCGTTGCGTGCTTCCTGCCCCTGAAAGTCCTTGAAGATGTGCTCGGGCAGAATAATGCCGCTGCTCCCCACGAAGAGGTTGTACCAGGCTGGGTTCGGCGCGGTGAAGTTGATCTTGATCGTATAGTCGTCGATGACATCGATCGTGTCGACCGTTTTGTACGGACCGCTGGTTGTTGCCGCGTTGTCCTCGTTGACGATGTACTCCCAGGTGAAGACAACGTCCTCGGCGTTGAAATCCTCGCCATCGTGCCACTTGACACCCTCGCGCAGGTTCCAGGTGACGGACAACCCGTCCTCGGCCAACAGACCGTTGTCGACGGATGGATACTCGGTAGCGAGTACCGGGACACCGTTCAGGTCGTTGTCGAGATCAGCCAGCGGTTCGAGGCACACGCGCGAAGCATGGAAGTCCTTGGTGCCGGCGGCCAGGTGCGGATTGAGGATGACCGGCGCCTGCCAGTAGAGCAGCCGCAGGTGACCGCCACCACCACGCTCGCCCACCGGCTCACCGCCGGACGCGGCCGTCGCGGTCGGGTCCTCATTGTCGGGAGCCTCGGTCGCGTCGGCATCCGGTGCTTCCGTCGCCTCGTCGTCGGGAGCCTCGGTCGCCTCGCTGTCGTCCGCTGTCGTGGCTGTCGAATCGGCGCCGGGAGCGGCTGAGGTTGTGTTCGTCGCGTCCGGTGCATCCGGTTCGTCGCCGCCGTCGTCGCCACAGGCGGCCAGCAGGCCAGCGATGATCGGAGCGCTCAGGCCCAGGACCGCGCTACGCTTGAGGACATCACGACGACTGAGCCTGCCTGCCAGGACCTCAGTCCGGAGGCGGTCAAGACCATGCAGAGAATCGCCCAATCCAGGGCTCCTTTCCCTCAACCATCCACGGCGCGGATACAGCTCCGCGACCGTCAACCCGCGTCCGGATCCTCCCCGGCCTGCGGATACCATGTCGCATCCAAACGAGAACAGTTCGATCACTCCCGGCGCATCGGGCGCTCGTCGTAACCGGCCTGCTTCCCATCACTGGATCAGACACGATCGAGATTGCCGGCTCGTCCGCTCGCGCCAAGGAACCGATACCGGCCAATGGCGAAAAACGAACAACGCCCATGAAGGAACCCCACACGTTCCTCAGACGGGCTACCGACCGACGCGAAGCACGTCATCTTCCCTGAGATGACGAAGCGATGATGCTCAACGGCAACGCTCGTGTCTGCTCCGCGTCGTCCTCGCTGTCCATATTAACGCATGCATGCCGCGAACTGGATGCCTGACAAGGGTACAGTTCCAGATATCGGCAATCGGCGACAACGGATTGCGCAGATGCATATATGTGGTTCCAGTGATCATGATTGAACCGTCGCGTGGTCGATCGTGAACCGGACGATACAAAAACCGGCCACGACTTGCGTCGCGGCCGGTGTCCGAACGTCTGCTAGATTGAAGGAGAGATTACTCCTCCATCGTCCAGTTCTTGATCTCATAGACCGGATTCGAGGCCCATGGGGAGCCAACGTAGCCCTGGATCTTGTTCGACTTGGCCGACTGGCTGGTGCGGTTCACAACCGGCACTTCAACCACGTCGGTGACCGTCACGAGTTCCAGCATGTCCTGGAACAGCCGGACCTGCTCGTCTTCGTCGATCTCAATACGCACCTGATCGTGCATGGCATCGAACTCGGGGTTCGAGTAGCGGAAGTAGTTGGTGCCAGACCAGCCGTTCGATTGCTGAGCGATCTCATCCGTCCGGTAGCGATCGAACCAGGTCGCCGGATAGATCGTCGGACCATTCGTATGCATCTCGAGGTCGGCGTAGAACTTGCCAGCAGTGTCCGGCGAGCCCTGGTCGGTCGAGAAGTAGACCGCCGAGTCGACGCTCTTCAGCTCAACGGTGAAGCCAAGCTGTTCGAGATCCTGCTTGATGATCTCCTGCGTCTTCTGGCGAACCGAGTTGATCGAGGTCTGGAAGAGGATGTCCGCTCCGGAGAAGCCCATCTCATCCAGCAGCGCCTGGGCAGCGTCGAGATCATACTCCCAGGTGATATCCGGATTGATGAACCTGGCTGGCTCGTCGTACTGGTTCGAGGCAGCCACGCCGCCCGAGCCGTACAACTGCTCGGCGATCGTGTCACGCTGGATCGAGAGCGCGAGTGCCTGGCGAGCGCGCAGATCCGCCCAGATCGGGTGCTCCGTGCCTGGCTCAGCGAATGCGCCGTTCGTATCGGTGCGTGGGTCGGCAAACTGGATCATGACGCGCTCGGTGCCGCCACCAGGCGTCGTCACGACCTCGCCAAGATCACCGGATGCGATCTCGTCGAGAACTTCCGGCTCAACCTGCAGGTTCCAGGCCCAGTCGGCCTCGTCGGACCGCAGCACGGCACGCGCGGCACTGGTGACGTCGCCGCCGCCCTTCATCTCGACTGTATCGATGTGCGGCTTGCCCGGATCCCAGTAGTCCATGAAGATCTCATACAGGATGACATCACCAGGGCGGAACTCGGTGACCATGTATGGCCCGGTTCCGATCGGGGCCAGGTTCGCCTCGGCATTACGCGACTCCGCGCCCATCTGGTCGCGGAAGATATGCTCGGGCAGGACGATACCTTCACTACCAGAGAATGGATCGTACCAGGCCGGGTTCGGCTCAAGGAAGTTGATCGTGACGGTGTAGTCGTCAACGATGTCAACCGATTCGATCGTCAGGTAGCGACCGATCGTCGTCGTCGCCGTCTCAACATCGGTGATGTACTCATAGGTGAAGGCAACATCCTCGGCATTGAAATCTTCGCCATCGTGCCACTTGACACCCTGACGCAGCTTCCAGGTGACCGACAGGCCGTCCTCGGAAAGCATTCCATTCTCGATGCTCGGCCATTCTTCGGCCAGCACCAGGATCGGCTCGGCGTTGGCGTCGAAGTCGACCAGCGGCTCAAGGCAGACGCGCGAGGCGTGGAAGTCCTTGGTGCCGTTGGCGAGGTGCGGGTTCATGATGACCGGCGCCTGCCAGTAGAGCAGCCGCAGGTGACCGCCTCCGCCACGCTCGCCGGCTGGCTCTTCGCTGCCCTCGGCGGCGGTGCCGGTTGGCTCGCCGTCATCACCTTCCGGTGCTTCGGTGCCTTCGGCGTCCTCACCCTCGGTCGGATCGGCCTCATCGGTCCCGGTTGTCGACTGAGCGCCGCCGGTTCCGGTCGTGTTCGTAGCGTCCGGCGTGTCGGTGCTTACGTCTTCGTCATCATCACCGCAGCCAGCCAACAGGCCGGCGATGACCGGCGCGCTCAAACCGAGCATGGCGCCGCGCTTGAGCACATCACGTCGGTTCAGCGTCCCATGCAGAACATCCTCACGCAGCCGTGTCAAACCCTTCAGATCGTCACTCACTAGACTGGACTCCTTCTCCTCCGAAACAGGTCGCGGCTTCACTGCCGCCGTCGTCGCAGACAACCGCCGCCGAATCTCGTCCCTGCACATTGAGCGCGGATTCGATGCCGAACAGACTGCGACCACCAGCGTGGGCGACCGCGATCAGGATGCGGTCCGCCGATCGGTGGTTAGCATGTACTGTGGCTTTTCGAAGCCTGCCGACCCGAATGCACAGGAGCAGCGGTCGGACAGGCACAAACACTTCCAGACCCTCTGTGATGCTAGGCCCATCATATGCGTATACGCTCAAGCAGACGATTGTGGATGCATTACCAGTTGAGGCTTTGCCACGTCGAGTCGCTCGAGCCGCGCAGCATACGCATACCTACGCGACAGCAAGTAAACCCGCCTGGCCCGTTCGTGACAACGCGGATTTCAAGATCACGACATCGCTTTTCGGAGTTGATCGGTCTGGGAGCGATCGATTTCGAGCGTATCCGGATCGACTGCGATGCCATAATCTCGTGCTGCGGCCTCGATAGATACAAGACCGTCGCGCACATCCTCAAGCACTGCAGTCGGGTCACGCCGAGCGGGGAAACCGAACCCGCCGCCGCCCGGTAAATCAAGCCGTACGCGCGTCCCTGCCGGGAACTCGCGGACACCCTTGCGCTCGAAGACCTCGCCAGTACTAGCGGCGATCCGGCCAAACGCGCCCGGCTCGCCACCGGCGTACCCCTGGGCAGCGAACTGTGTCCTGTCGAAGAGCGGCGAGAGCGTGAATGGCCGGTCGCCACGGACCGACACCTCCATAACCTGACCCAGCCCGCCACGGAACTCGCCAGCGCCGCCTGAGTCGGCGCGATACTCACGCCGATGCATGACGACCGGCGAGAGACTTTCGATCACCTCAGCCGGTACGCCAGAGATACCGCTCGGGAACGCGGCAGCCGAAATACCATCCTTGTTCGGGCGAGCGCCGGTCCCGCCAGCCGAGAACCAGACGTAGGTCCAGATGTCGTTGGCTTCGTCCCGCCCGGAGAACTGGTTGATCCAGATATTGGCAGCCCCCTCGGCCATCACCCGATCCGGCAGCGCCTGCGCCAGCGCGCCGAAGATCGCTCCTGGCAGGAAGTGACCGATGATGTGCCGCGCGCCGACTGGGGCGGGATGCTGGGCATTGAGAATACAGTATTCCGGCGCTGTCACCTTGACCGGCCGGAACGAACCCTCGTTGTTCGGCACCTCGGGTGCCAACGCGCACTTGAGCGCGTAGGTCGTGTAGGCGTGCGTGTAGTTCAGGACGACGTTGATGCCGCGCTTCGACTCCGGACTCG
>Ga0136611_10003592_pt1 | contig 10851 bp, 9 predicted proteins | sample AntDrymUQ2232306_2_FD_106645 | JGI IMG/M metagenome (GOLD analysis project Ga0136611, IMG submission 106645) | Polar desert sand microbial communities from Dry Valleys, Antarctica - metaG UQ223 (23.06) | ecosystem: Environmental > Terrestrial > Soil > Desert | place: Antarctica: Dry Valley... | reverse complement strand
TCGACCACGATTGCACTCACCAATGTGTCTAACGCGTCGAGTCCTGTGTCACTGTCGCGGCTGACGAGATTTGCACCAACGGCGGGCAACAGCTCGTCCTCGATAAGCTCACGGACCCTTTGCGGGTGCGCGCGCGCCAACCGGCGAACTCCATCAATGTCCTTGGTCGCCGCGAAACGAAGCACCGTTTCGCGGTCGTCTCGCCAGGTTGGAAGAGCCGACGCCTTGTTCATGTCGATGTGGCGACGCACTTCGTCGGCCCACGGTGACATACTGTCAAGTTCCAGATATCGTCGCCATGCCTTCAATGCTTCTTCGCGAAGGTTCATCTTTGCCGCCGCCAGGCCCTTATTAAAGACAGCCGCCGCCAAGCTTGGCTCCTGTATCAGCGCCGTTTGGGCCGCTGAAAGGGCCTTTGGCAAATCTTCAGGTCGATCCGATTGTTCGGCGCGCGCTAGGTAGGCAGCGGCGAGATCGCTGAGGAGGCGAGCGCTCGCCGTCTCCTCCGCCGCTGCTAGTTCCAGATCGCGGATGGCGTCGTCATACTGACCAATCAGCAGTTCCGCAATTCCCCATGCATGGAGATTGGCGGCCGTCGGCGCAGCCCGAGCCGCCGACTGCAGCTGCCCCGCGGCAGCGAGCAACGACAAATTCTGGCTAGCCGCACCAGAGCGCTGGTTGCTGCGATACGCGCCATAGGGAAACTCGTCGAGCCGGGCTTCGATACTGCGCGTTTCACCGACGGCGGCAATCAGGTCGCTGAACCTTCGATCTTGTTCGATATCCGTCAACCGCCAGAACGGAGAGTCAACGCGAGCCGCGAGTAATATCGCGGCAGCCACGGCCAGGCCGCCGGTGACCATCATCAGCCGGCGCCGACGGTAAAACGGCGGGACAGGCCGCGGTGGCGCTGGTGCCGGTATTGGCACCGACCCGGGCAAATCACTGGTCGCCGTCGCCACCTCACTCACCAACTCGTAACAATCCTCACACTCCGCAACATGCGCCTCGACCTCACCCCGCGCCCGATCTTCGAGCGTGCCATCGACATACGCCGACAGCGTTTCAAGATCCGGGTGGGGCGTCACCCCATTTATCAGGCGCTCAGACATACCATCCCTCCGGTCTGCCGGGGGACATGGCCGGTCGCGTGCTCATCTCACAGACGGACACGCCCAGCGCTTTCGCGTCGCCCCACGCCGCGGCCGTCCTGACCCGCATCACTGGATCCCCTCGAAACCGTCAAGGTCGGCTCGGCTGATACCGTGCTCTTCAAGGGCTTTGCGTAACACCTTCATCACATGGTCGATGCGTCGGTAGAGCGGTTTCGGCTCCAGGTTGAGCAGCCTCGCAATCTGTGAGACTTGCGCGCCGTCCTGGAATCGCATCCTCAGGATGATTTGATCCTGTGCTGGCAAGCCGCCCAGCGCCGACGCGAGCGCCTTGACCATCGCGTTGCTGCGAGCGCCGACTTGGGCCTGCTCGAAATCGGTGTCCGGCCGATTCGGCGACGGCACCGGGGCGATCTCGTCCTCGGACACAAACCGCCGCGGCGTCCGCGGCGGGAACCGAAGTGAGAGCCGGTAAAGGTCTTCGATCGACTGGGTAATCTGGTGATTGGTGCGCAGATGCTCAACGGCCTGATCGAATGACAGGCCATCCCGGGTCATCAGACGCTCGAGCAGGACCGCGACTGCGCCGTGACGCTTCGCCTCGATCGACGGCCGCCACTTGCCCCAGCGCGCATTGCGACAATCCAGAAAATGACGGTGGACGACAGTGGTGAGATACGTCCGCAGGCTGCAGCGACCCTGAAATTGCCGCAATACCGCGTAATCGTTTTCGACCAGCTTCAATCGAGTCGCATCGCGTAACTCCTCCGCCTCGTCTGCCGAAAGACGATGACGGTGCGCGATGCCGCGCACCACTCGATCACAGAGATCGAGGTTATCGAGAAAGAGCTGTTCGTAGTCCACGCGGGGGGCGCAAACGCGTGGGCATTATCAAAGCGATACGGGGAGAAGGCAAGTCCGACACGACGGAATGCGGAAGAACTGTGAAAGTCACCAGGCGATCGGCCGCCAGAGGCGGCCAATTTCCAGACTGACCCGCGGAATCAGCAGCCCGGTCTGGCGTCGATAGGTGCGATACGCCTCGGCAAACACCCCATGATCGCCACGCCGCTCAGCCCGCAGCGCCCGCGCGATACACAGCGCGACCACCCACAGCGACACAATGACCACCGACGCTGCGCCGCTCGCCACCGCCACCGCCCCCGTCAGGAGGATGACGGCCGTCAACCCGGGATAGCGGATGTAGCGATAGGGTCCATGCACGATCAACTGCTGCGGCGCTCTTGGCGAGTAGACCACGGCGTCGGATCGCTGACGCCGGGTAACCAGCGTCCACGCCGAAAGACCCAGGCCCGTGCCGCCAAGGGCGGCGGCAATCAGGTAGTGGCCAAGGGTGAAGTCGAGCATCATCTGCTCGATTAGACGGACCCAGTAAGGATTTTCAGGGCCAGCATCCTCACGGATCCTGCCGCCGGCCGCATAGAGCGTCCAGTTGTCCGTCGTGACCGAGCTCCCCCCGGAGCGCGCGGCGCACGCAAAGGACCATACCGAAACCCTCCCGTGAGGCGGGCCTCGACCGTACGTTCTTGTCCGACGGCAAGATCCGCGAGCCTCCAGCCGGCACTGTCAGCCCGCGAGACGTCCCACATCGCTGTGACACAGACCACGAAACAGAGCGGCTGCCAACCCTTACCGCTTAGACGGACCCATCACGGGTTTCTCCGTGGCGGCGGGGTGAGATCTAGACCCTTTCCCGTGTTCTTCGTTCATTGAGTCCCTGCAAGTCATTTCGATGACGTTGAGAAAGCGTCGGTTGTGCGACCATGTTCGGTTTCCTGCGACTCAGCGTTTGTGTATTCAGAGGCCAGCCGACATCCCCTGGCCCATGGAGACGCTTATGTCGACCCCCCCGGTCTACTCGACCCCCCAGCCCCTCGACCCGCGCGAGGTGTTGACCAGCAATATCGACGTGATCCGTCGGATTGTGCGAACTGTCGCATATCGGCAACGGATGACCGTGAGCGCCGCTGAAGAACTCGAGTCCTCGGTTTGGGTGCGCCTCATCGAGCACGATTACCGCGCCATTCGTCAGTACAAAGGACAGGCGTCTTTTGGAACTTTCCTGACCGTCATCGTCTCCCGGCTGGCGTTGGACGTGCAGTCGGCCGAATGGGGCCGCTGGCGGCCGTCGAGCCGGGCGCGGCGATTGGGAGCGACCGCGGCGCTCTTTGAAACGCTGGTTTTCCGCGACGGGTATTCGCGCGAAGAAGCCGCGGCCCACATGGCCGCCACGGGACTCGAGGCACCGACCCAAGCCGTTCGGGAGTTGGCCTCCAAGTCCCGGTCGATGCCGCGACGCTACATTCCGGTCGATCTCCTCGCCAACACGCTTGCCGGCGGCGACGACCCATCGGCACCTCTTGCGTCGAGTGAATGCCGGCACAAAGCACACACTGTTGGCCGCGCCTTGCGCGCAGCGCTGCAATCGTTGTCCCCGGGAGATCGGTTGCTGTTGCGGATGCGCCATGAACAAGGCCTGAAGATCACGACCATCGCGCGCGTCGTCGGCGAGGATCAGAAATCGCTGTACCGAAGACTCGCCCTCCTCCACCGCCGTCTTCGACGACGCATCGTCGCCGCTGGCGTATCGAGTGGCGATGCGCTCGAGGTGATCGGGCGATGCGACGTCCGGTGGCCAGGCGTCATCTCACCGACGCAGACGGTGGCAGCGTGAGTTGAGGGTCAGGGCCCAGGCCCAGGGATCAGGCCCCAGGGATCAGGGATCAGGGATCGCGCTAAGGCCGACTGGGGCGCGCGCGGCCCGGATACGCAACCGTGCCGGCCGGGCGCGTGCCGACGCCGACGACGTACATCGACGCTTCGGTGGTGCCGTCAATCCCGAGCAGCTCGTCGAGTGGCGAGTCGCGAAACGCCATCGTGCAAAACGGCGCGAGCTGGAGCGCTGTCGCGACCACGCAAAAGGTTTGGCCAAGATGACCGGCTTCGGCGAGTACCGCCCGGTAGACGCGGCTGTGATCGTATTTCCAGGTCGAGCGCGCAAAGACGGCAGACATCACAATTACCACCGCCGCATCGCCAAAGTAATGCTGGTTCGCGAGGAGTTCGATCAGGCGTCGCCGGGTGATGCGTTGATTGAGATCGACGAGGGCGTGGTCGGCGGCGGCATAGTGATAGACGCCTCTCCGCAGTCCGGCGACATTGAGCGCGATAACCGAGGCCTCAATCGGGTGACGCGCACCTCCCGAGGGCGAGGTTTTGAGAACGATAGGGCCGCTTGCGCCGTGCCCCCACAGCTGCACGCCAAACGTGAGATGCAGCAGCGTCGCCAAGTCGGATGCGGCGAGCGGGTCCTTCGAAAACTGGCGCCACGTGCGCCGCGCGCGTAACGGCTCGGTCAGCCCCGGTAGCGATTGCGGGGCGGCGAGCGGCGTCTGCACACCCGCGACGTGTTTGACTGGTGCAGGCGGGGCGACACGCGCGGCCTTGCGCCGCAGGCGGCCGAATTGCTCCAGCGGATCGCTGGCGTATTGGGGATCGCGGGTGGCGAAGTGGAAAATCGCCGACTCGGTTTTCCACTCGCCATCCCGGCGCACGGCAGGGCGATCGCTGCGCTCGACGAATCCGCCGAGCACGAGTGCGTCCAGGATTGCCCGGAGCGCGGACACGTCGCCCCAGTCTGACCAGCGGCCCGCCAGATCTTCTGCGGACCACTCGTTGCCAAGCAGACACAGCAACGCCGCCAGCTCCGGCGGCATCGCCGACCGGATGCCGGTGTGGGTGTCGAGAGCGATCAGAGTGTCAGCGACAGCGTAAAAAGCGATCGCCGGCGCGCGACGGTACACCGGCGATGTCAGCCGCGTGGTAATCGGCCTACTCGAACCGGAACGGCGCCGCCATCATCGTGTCGAACGGACAATCGGCAACCATCGCCTGCTTGCCGGCGCGCTGGCGTGGGAAAGCAATCGCCTGGGCGGCCTCGAGTGCGGCCAATACGCGCCTGGCGCGATCGAGCGTCTGCTGATTACGATCCGCCTCGGCTTGGCGTCCCGATTTGGTCGCGGCGGCCAACGCCCGCTCGCCGTGGGCCACGGCCTTCTGCGCAACTTTCACCTCGCGCACGATCGCTTGGGCGACCCCGCGCGCGTTAATCCGGATCACCCGCTTGGTCTTGCTTGCACTGCGCTTTGCTTTCTTTTTGGCCATAGGTTCCTTTGGGGGGTCAGGGATGGTTGCCGGTTAGCGAAGATGTGCGTCCCGCATCAGGTGCTCGAATCGAGGGTCTGATCGATACCCGTCCAGACGGGGATCGACACCCATCCACAACATATCGATTTCCCGCCGGTCGAGCGCCTGGCGCAGGATGGTAAAGCCTTCGTCGATGCGGCCGCGCGCTGCCGCGATGTGTGCCCCATGGTCGAGGCTGTAGGCTTCTCCGTGTTGCTCGCGTTCGGCGAGCTCCTTGAGGATCGCATCGACTTTGGCGTCCTGGCCGGCATGCGCGAGGACGCAGGCCAACTCCGGTAACCAGTTCATGTCGCGCGATCGCTTCAAGGCGAGCGTGATCTGTTCGGCGGCCAGCTCGTAGTGGCCCATCGCCGCATGAATACGGCCAAGACCGAAATGGGCGGTCGGATGACCGGGCGCCACTTTCAGCGTGCGCTCCATCAGTTCGATCGCACGAGGGTAATCGCGCTTGTAGTAATGCAGCGTAGCCAGCATGTTCAGCCGGCTCGCAGCCAGTGGGTCCAACCGCACCGCATCGGCGCCAATCTGCAGCGCTTCATCAACTCGGCCGCGTGCCGCCAAGAGCCAAGCCAGTCCATGTGACCCTGCGGCGTTGCTGGGGGCGGCGGCGATCGCGCCCCGGAAGCTGCGTTCCGCGGCGTCAAAATCCCAGTCGTAATAAAACTGCGCGGTCGCTTGGGCGACAAACCCGGTCGGCTGCCCCGAATCGAGCTGCAGCGCCTTGGCGGCCAGGTCTTTGGCGCGTTGGACGCCTTGCGATCGCTCGGACACATTCGCGAACTGCACCAGGCGCAGTTCTGCCATCGACCATTCGGCCCAGGCCGGTGCGAACGCCGGCGCCAGTTCGGTCGATTCACGGAAGTACTTGATGGCTTCTCGAGCGCCGCTTTCGGCCAACGTCGCCTGGGCGGCAAGCCCGCGCAAATACGCCTCCTGCGCTCGCGGATCGACCGGACCCTGGGTCAACGTGGATCGCTCATCGGATGACAGATCGACTGCCAGGTGACGCGCGACCAGTCGTGCGATCTCGCCTTGGGCGGCAAGCATCCCGGCGGCCGGCCGGGTGAGCTCCTGGGCCCACAGCACGCGGCCGTTCGGATCGGTGAGATGCATTTCAAGCTGCAATCGACCGTCGGCTTCGAGCAACGACCCGGCGAGCAGCAGGTCGACGTCCAGCGCATCCGCGATTACCGCCGGTGCCGTCTCCCGATCGCGATAGCCGGCGACGGCGCCAAACGATGGCACGCTGAACGCCTTGATCCGCGCCATGTTCGAGATCAGCACTTCAGTCAGGCCATCGGCCAGATAGTTGCGTGCCGGGTCGCCAGTCAGATTGCGAATCGGGGTCACCGCAATCGAACGGACCGAACCTCCGAGCGGCGTGCGGCTGCGGGGCGCGATGCTCCAGATCAACGCGGCAGCAAGGGCGACGGTCGCGACCGTCGCAGTCACTGCCACGCCGCGTCGCGCTCGCCTCGCCGGATTGTCGGCGGGCGCTCCCTGACTGCCTGGGGCGGCCAGCGATAACAGCGCCGCTTCGAGTTGGCCGGCGGAATGATGCCGTTGCAGCGGGTCGGCGGCAATCGCGCGACTCACCTCGCGTAAGTAGCCGGTCGGCAGGTCCGGCCGGACATCACGGAGGTGCAATTGCCGGCCACTGTCATGCGCCGTTTTGATCTCGGCCAGCGACTTGCCATCGACCGGGAACCGCCCGGTCACGAGATAAAACAGCAGGACCCCAAGACTGTAGAGATCACTTTGCGGCGAGGCAGGTCGACGATTGAACACCTCCGGCGCCATGTAACGCGGCGTACCGGTCATGCCGCTGCTGGTGGTATCGCCGGTCCCCGGGACGGTGCGACCGGCACCGAGGTCCATCAGCACGAGGCGGCCACCTGGCTCACGGATCACGTTCTGCGCCTTGATGTCACAGTGCAACAACCCGACGCCATGAACCGCCGCGAGGGCCCGCGACATTTCGAGGCCGACCAGCGTCGCTTCCTGCGCGCTCATCGGCCCTTGCTCTTTGACGATCTGTTCGAGGTTGCGACCGCGCACCAGTTCCATCCAGATGCCGGCGACACCTTCGACCACATCGGCACCGTAGACGCAGACCACATGGTCGTGGCGAATTTTCGCGAGCATCCGGCCTTCGCGCATCACCGCTTCGGGATCACGCGCGCCGTGAAAGAGCTTCAGGGCGACCTGGCGATCAAGGCGGCCGTCCCATGCGCGATAGACGGTACCGTAGGAGCCGCGGCCCAGGACGTCGAGTAGTTCAAGGTGTCCCCACGACGTGCGATCGAGCGACGACCCTTCGGTCGGCGTCGGCTCTGCGGACGGCAGCAACTGATGCAGGCGGCGATGCTCGTCAGCAATGCGTGCGATCAACGTCAGTTCGCCAGCGATCTCCCGCTCACCATCGTTCGACAGCCGCGACGATATTGACCCCCAGTCGAGGATCGCCCCGTCTGCGACAAGACCGGCCGCCTCGGTAAGTGGATCAGGGTTCACGCCGCATCTCCTCAGCTAACCTCACCAGCGCGCGACTCACCGCCATCCGCGCGGCGTCGGCGCTCGGGCGCTCGGTGCTTTCAGCGATCTCTGCGTACGAGCAGCCCATCTCGATCCGCGCGATCACCACCTGCTGATCCTCCACCGACAACCGCTCGAGCGCGCGGTCGTATTTACCGAGCAACTCGCTGCCGATGGCCAGCTCGAGCGGCGACTGCCCGTCGCCGGGCAGCGAGTCGTCAAGCGGCTCCGCATCCGGTTGACGTCCGCGGTGTCTCACCTCATCGCGGATGCGGTTCATCACCGCCGTCCGCAGATACGCCTGTAAGGCTCCTTCCCCTTGCGGCTGGAAGCGCGACAGGTTCCGGACCGAGCGGACCAGCGTGTCTTGCACCAGGTCGTCGGTGTCGGACATGTCGCGGGCCCATCTCGGCAGCCGGCCGGAGGCCCAGCGCGTCAATCGCGGCAGATACCGCTGCAGCAAGCGATTGAGGGCGTGCCGGTCCCCTCCGCGCGCCTGTTCGAGGAGCGTCAGCGACGATGTGGCAGACGGATCCCCACCCGGCATGGCGCGGCGATCATATCGAATTAGCAGGCCGGCAAACGGGTCGAGGCCGTCCACCAGGCCATTCAGGCATTGGACAGCGTCAACGCCTTATTTCCCGGACGGGGTCCCGGGTGCCTGAATCGAATCGATGACCTGGCGGAAGAATGTCTCCTTGGCGGGGCCGCCAGCGTGCCATCGCCACACGATGACCAGGTCATGGTCCGGGGACACGAAAATCGTGTTGCTGCCGGCGCCTTGGGCCTGGTAGGAATTGACGGGGAGCGTTTTTGCGCCGCCGCGCGTGTTGAGCCACCACAGGTATCCGTAGTCGGGGCCGTTCTTGGCGGCGGCCGGCGTCAGCGCGGTCTTGACGTAGGTGGCCGGAATAATCTGTTTGCCGCTCCATTGCCCGCCGCGCAACCAGAGATAGCCAAACCGCGCCATGTCCTGCGCGTTAATCCACACACCGCCGCCCCACCGCGTGCCGCCGCTGACCGACGGGAACTTCTTGCCGTCGACGTCGGCGTAGCTGTTGTTGTAGGGAATCCATTGCCACGTGTTGGAGGCGCCGATCGGCCCCATCACTTCGTCCCGGAACACATCGGGAATCGGTTTTTTGAACAACCGCAGCAACGACAACGAGAACCGGTTAATTCGGACGTCGTTGTATTCGTAAAAGGTCCCGGCCTCCTGCAGCGCTCGCGGCTTCCGTTCGCCTTCGCCAAACGCGACCGTGCCGACGAAGTCGTGCTTCTTGCCCCACATCTCGCCTTCCCACTCGCTCTCCTGCTGGAGATGGTTCTGCCAGGTGACCCGCGCATTCTGCCGCGCGTCGTAGCCGCCGTCCTTGATCTGCAAACCGACCGGCGCCTCGAGGTTGGTGATCAATCGGTCCCGGACGGCGAGCCCGGCGACCGTCGCGAGCATGCTCTTCGCGACCGAATAGGTCGGCGCGACATCAGTCGTGTCGCCGAATTCGCCGACGATGTAGCCGTGGCGAATGATCAGACCGTTGGTGCCGCCGCGGCTCGTGGGGATGGGACCGAGTAAGGACCCGAAGATCTTTTCCTGCGTCGAGAAATCACGCGGCCAGTTGGTCTCGCGGCCTTTCGCGAAATTGATGGCCGATTCCAGTTTCGCTGCGTCCATCCCGACTTCTGCAGGCGCCTTGTGCGCCCAGCTGCCCGCCGGTGGAAAGTAGCGCACCGCCGGCTGCGCCGCGAATGTGGCGTAGGTGGTGATGAAGACGCACAGGCACAATACGATGTGCGCAACGTTGCGGCGAATGTTCATGGTGTGTTCTTTCGACAAGCGCATCACGGCTTCGATTGTCCCGATCGCGCCGCAGCACCGATCCCCGATCCCTGATCCCTGATCCCTACAGAATTGACGCGCAGTAACGTATCAGAACCACGACTCGTGACCACCGAAAAGTCACTCCCTTGCCTGACACGCTCGAGCAGCGTCTCTGCATCTTTACCATAGCGATCGCCGTGGAAGATGACGTGCGAGACGCGGTAGAGCCGGAGCGCGGCCGCGGTCTCAGCTGACGGAAATGTGCGCGTCGCCTCCCCCGCAGCGAGATATTCCCCCGGGATCCAGCGGCCGATGCCATTCACCAGCGGCACGAAATCCGCGCTGGTCGAATAGAGGAGATAGTCGCCCTCTAGAAACCATTGCGGCTCTCCCACGTACATCAGCAGTACCACCACTGCCGTCGCGTTGTCTTGCCGCGCCAGTCGATACACCTCCGGTATCGCCTGTGGCTGAGGGCGGCCGCTAGGGAAGTCGACGACGAAGACCTCGCCAAGGATGAGAGCTGCACACACGGGCGCCAGCGCCGGGGCGGCGCTCCGAAACCGCTCTCGCAACCACACCACACCCATGGCACAGAGCAAGGCAGAGGCAAATGTCACCAAGAGCGCAAACCGTGCGGTAGCCCGGAAGCCGCCGACACCCGGCAACAAGGACAGCAGATCGAATGGAGCGAGACCTGCCGTCGAGGGCCCGAACGACAACGCCATCGCCGTCAGGCCGATCGCGGCCAGTAACGGCACACGTCTGCCGGCAGTGAAGCGCACGGTCGCCATCGCGCAGGCGGCTAACGCCACGGATGTCCATCCGAGAAACAAAGTCCGCTCGCCCCAGATGCCCTGTGGCGCGGTGTAGCCACGCGCGGCAAGCGCACGACCGACCACGGTGTGCTCCGACGGCACCAGGTACGAACGCCAGTCAGCGGCGAGCGCTGCCGCTTCGCCTGTTTCGCTGCCGCGGCCGAGATACGGCGCGAGGAACGGCAAAATGATTGCGGCAGCGAGTACGCCACTCGACGCGAGTTGCACCAGCCGTGCCGGCAGGTCGCCGCGTTCGCGGGTCAGCGCAAGCCACAGCAGCCATGTGAAGACGAGCAGGCCAAGCATCAGTGCGAGGTACCAAGACACCAGCACGGTG
>Ga0136611_10003591_pt1 | contig 10851 bp, 6 predicted proteins | sample AntDrymUQ2232306_2_FD_106645 | JGI IMG/M metagenome (GOLD analysis project Ga0136611, IMG submission 106645) | Polar desert sand microbial communities from Dry Valleys, Antarctica - metaG UQ223 (23.06) | ecosystem: Environmental > Terrestrial > Soil > Desert | place: Antarctica: Dry Valley... | reverse complement strand
TTCGCCCGGGTCATGCCGATCGTCAGGGAGCACGGCGCCGCCGTCGTCGCGCTGACCATCGACGAGGAGGGCCAGGCCCGGACCCCCGAGTGGAAGCTGCGGGTGGCCCACCGGCTGATCGACACCCTCACGCAGGAGTGGGGGATGCGCGAGGCCGACATCCTCATCGACTTCCTCACCTTCACCCTCGGCACCGGGCAGGAGGAGTCGCGCCAGGACGGCATCGCCACCATCGAGGCCATCCGGCAGCTGCGCGAGACCCACCCGGAGGTCGGGACGACGCTGGGGTTGTCGAACATCTCCTTCGGCCTCAAGCCGGCGGTGCGGGTGGTGCTGAACTCGGTCTTCCTGCACGAGTGCCAGAAGGCCGGGCTGTCCAGCGCGATCGTGCACGCCAGCAAGATCGTCCCGATGAACCGCATCCCGGACGAGCAGCGCGAGTGCGCCCTGGACCTGGTCTACGACCGCCGCCGCCCCGCGACCGGGGACGCTCCCGCGTACGACCCCCTGCTCGCGTTGCTCGACATGTTCGAGGGCGTGGAGGCCGACACCGGTGGCAAGTCCCGCAACGACCTGCTCATGGAGCTCCCGCTCGACGAGCGGCTCTCCCGCCGCATCATCGACGGTGAAAAGAACGGCCTGGAAGCTGATCTCGACGAGGCCATGGCCGCCGGGCAGAAGCCGCTGGCGATCGTCAACGACACCCTGCTGTCGGGGATGAAGGTCGTCGGCGAGCTGTTCGGGTCGGGGGAGATGCAGCTGCCGTTCGTGCTGCAGAGCGCCGAGGTCATGAAGACCGCCGTGGCGCACCTGGAGCCGCACATGGAGAAGGTCGAGGGATCCTCCGGCAAGGGCAAGATCGTGCTGGCGACGGTCAAGGGCGACGTCCACGACATCGGCAAGAACCTCGTCGACATCATCCTGAGCAACAACGGCTACACCGTCGTCAACATCGGCATCAAGCAGCCGGTCAGCGCGATCCTGGACGCGGCGCAGGAGCACGCCGTCGACGTGATCGGGATGAGCGGGCTGCTGGTCAAGTCCACGGTGATCATGAAGGAGAACCTGCTGGAGATGAACTCCCGCGGGATCGCCGAGAGGTACCCGGTCATCCTGGGCGGCGCGGCGCTCACCCGGGCGTACGTCGAGCAGGACCTCGACGAGGTCTTCGACGGCGAGGTGAAGTACGCCCGGGACGCCTTCGAGGGCCTGCGTCTCATGGACTCGCTGATGGCCGTCAAACGGGGCGAGGTGCCGGCGGCGCAGCTGGAGGCCGACCGGGCCAAGGACAGCGAGCGCAAGGCCCGTCACGCCCGTTCCAAGGCGATCAACGCCTCGCGCCGGGCCGCCGAGCTCGATGAGCCCGATGCCGGCGGACGCTCCGACGTGGCTGGCGACAACGCGGTCCCGACCCCGCCGTTCTGGGGCTCGCGCGTCAGCAAGGGCATCGCGCTGGCGGACTACAGCACCTGGCTCGACGAGCGGGCCCTGTTCCTGGGCCAGTGGGGCCTGAAGGGCGCGCGCGGCGGTGACGGCCCGTCGTACGAGGAGCTGGTCGAGACCGAGGGCCGCCCGCGGCTGCGTGAGCTGCTGTCGCGGGTGCAGAGCGAGGGGATCATGCAGGCCGCGATCGTGCACGGCTACTTCCCGGCTGTCTCCAAGGGGGAGGACCTGATCGTCCTGGACTCGACGACAGGCGATGAGCGCTGCCGTTTCACCTTCCCCCGCCAGCGCCGCGAGCGCCGGCTGTGCCTGGCGGACTTCTTCCGTTCCGGCGAGTCCGGCGAGCCCGACGTCGTCGCCTTCCAGGTGGTCACCATGGGCTCGCACGTCAGCGAGGTCGCCAACGAGCTGTTCGGCCGCAACGCCTACCGGGAGTACCTGGAGCTGCACGGGCTGTCGGTCCAGCTGACCGAGGCCCTGGCCGAGATGTGGCACGCGCGGGTACGCGCCGAGCTCGGCTTCGGGGCCGAGGACTCGAGCGACCTCCACGCGCTGCTGTCCAAGCAGGCCTACCGCGGCTCGCGGTACTCCTTCGGCTACCCCGCCTGCCCGGCGATCGAGGACCAGGTGATGGTGCAGGACCTGCTCGACTGGCAGCGGATCGGGGTCGAGCTGTCGGAGGAGCATCAGCTCACCCCGGAGCAGTCGACCAGCGCGGTCGTCCTGCACCACCCCGAGGCCAAGTACTTCGCCGCCCGGTAGTGAGACCCCTGATCGCACTGCTCGTCCTGGGGGTGGGCACTGTCCTCGCGTACGTCGGCGTCCGCAGCCGGCGCTGGGAGGTGATCGGCGCGATGCTGGCAGGAGCAGGCGTGGTCGCGTGGCTGCTGACGAACGACCTGTACAAAGGCGCCGTCCTGCTCGAGGTCTTCGACGGCCATGGCCTTACTGTGGCCGACCTGCTCGTCGTCCCGGCGGTGCTGCTGCTCGCCCAGTTGTCCTGGCGCTCGGTCCGCCGCTGAGGCGGGCAAAGCCGTGCACGTTGGGACGGCTGGCTCCTCCAGGTGAGCCGATGTGGACGGTCGCCCGTGAGCGGGCACGCGCACTCGGCCAGGTGTGACCCACGTCAGCTCGAGGCGCCGGTTGACGTCGCGGCTCAACCAGCTCAGCAGGCCCCGACGCAATACGTCGACGGCACCTCCTGCAGCGCCGGGCTCTCGCGGCCTGCGCCGGGAGCCTGGGACGCGCATGACGCACAGGTGTCGCCGCACGACGGTCGCCGTGGGCGGCAGCAGACCGGAAGCTAGCTGCCTGCGGCTGTTCTCTCGTGGGCGGCCGCCCCGGGCAGGTCGTCCGCCACGGGCAGCGCAGACGGCGAAGCCGTACGTCCTAACCGGGCGGCAACCCGCTGTGATGCGAGGTAGCCCCGGGGTCCGCCCAGGGAACCCCACACGCGCAGTGCCCAAAGGTCCAGTGGCAGGGTTGAGCGCCCGGTGACCACGCGGGCCAGCTCACGCAGGTGCCAGGACGGCAGCGCCCACAGCAAGGTGGGGAGTGCACGCAGGTCGCCGTCGTGGTGCAGTGTGGCCAGCTGATGAGCGACTCCACCACGGTAGTAGCCCAGCAGTTGCCGGCGCAGGGCCGCGTCGGTGCGCCGGTGCCCGTGGCGTACCACGGCTTCGGGCTCGTAGACCATCGTGTGGCCGCGACGCAGGACCCGGTAGAACGCGTAGCTGTCCTCGCCGACACCCGAGGGCATGCCCGGGCCCAAGGACTCATCGAGCAACCCCACCTCGGGATCCGTGAAGATCGACCGGCGGAAGGCGGCGTTGCAGGTGCCCCCCAGGACCCAGGTGGGCACCCCCCACGTGGCGGAGGCCGCGAACCAGGCGGGATCGGCGTCCCACCGCACGTAGCCGCGACCGAGACCGCTGTGGTCTTCGAACCGCTGCTGAGAGACGGTCTCTAGCTCCACCGGCAGCACGTTGCCCGAGACCGCGGCGACGTCCGCACGGGCGAAGTGTCGGACGAGCGTCTCCAGCCAGTCCGGGTCCACGACGGCGTCATCGTCGAGCGTGGCGACGATGTCACCTCGAGCTCGCACGATTCCGTGATTGCGGCCGAAGGCCACGCCTTGGCGGGGCTCGGCGAGAAAGGTGACCTCCGGGAAGTCGGGGATCACCTGAGCCGTCACGCCCGAGGTTGGGTGGTTGTCGACGACCAGGATCTCGATCTTGCGTGCGGTGCGCAGTCCGCGCACAGACGTCAGGCAGCGGCGCAGGTCGTCCGGCCGGTCGAAGGTGGAGATGACGACGGAGACGTCGACGGCGTCCGGCAGCACCAGCGGGGCGCCGAACATGGCGGGCGCGGCGACGCGGACCAGATCCGCAAGCACAGCAGCCACCCGTTCCTGGCGGTCCTGGCGGGCGCGTTCGGTACGCAGGTGCGGCTCTACAAGGGCCACGCCCAGACGGTGCCCCAGAGCTTCGCGCAGCTGGCGACCCGAGACGGGCGCACCCCCGCTGGGGACCTTCACCATCCCGACCGGGACGCCGTCGGCCAGCGGGACGGCCCGCACCGCGGTGTAGCCGGCGATGTCCCGCACGCCGCCCATCGGGCCGGCCAGGTCCATCTCACGGACTGCCTGCGTGCGGGGCTTGGGCGCGCGGGCAGGCGCCGGGGGTGGTGCGGGCAGAGCCCCGGGCTGCTCGCCGTGGCTCGCCGCGATCTGCTCGCTCGCCCGCACGGCCCAGGCGTAGCGCCGACGAACGACCGTGCGGACCTGGTCTGCGAGCTCGGCGAGGACCAGGTCCGGCGGCAGACCGGTCGGCTGGCTCAGGCTGCGAGCGAGGTGACGGGCGTGGAAGCCTAGGTCCCAGCGCACCATCGTGGCCGCGACCGACCGTCGCTCCTCCGGGGCGCGCCGAAGCGCGGCGGCGAAGTAGGAGAGCACCGAGGAGTTAGCGCGAATTTGACGCCGCAGCTCATCTGCCGATCGCCGGTGCCGGTGCCACACGAGCGCCCCTGGCTCGTACGCCAGCGTCCAGCCGCCTTTGAGGACGCGGAAGAACATCTCATGGTCCCCGGCGCCGCCAGTCAGCGTGCCGACGTCCAGGGCCGGGTCAAACAGCCCAACGTGCGCGAAGACCGTGCGTCGGTAGGCCATGTTGGCGCCCGTGCCGACGTGGCCGGTGGCCATGAGGTTCCCCAGTCGCGGCACGTTGAAGGCGGAGTCGGCCCGGAACCAGCGCCGCCGGAAACCTCTGGAGAACCCGCCGTAGCGCTCGAACAGGACCTGCGCCTCCGTGTCGAGCTCAGCGGGCAGCACGAGCCCTGAGACACCCATAACGTGCGGGTCGTCAACGAAGGCCTCGGCGATAGCGCGGGCCCAGCCCGGATCGACGACGACGTCGTCGTCGGTGTAGGCCACGACGTCACCGGTCGCCTCCAGCGCAGCTCGTGACCGGGCCCAGTTGAGTCCCGGCCGAGGCTCGCGTACGTACCTGACTGTTGGGAAGTGCTCTGCTACTAGGGCGCAGACCCGGTCGTCCGTCGGGGCGTTGTCCACGACGAGTATTTCGCAAGGCAAGTCCAGCACGAGCAAGCTTCGCAAGCACCGTGCGAGGTCGTCGGGGCGGTCCCGGGAGCACACTGCGACCGTCATGCTGGGCAGCGGGCCGCCCGGGGCGCTGGGCCGCACGCCGGGCAGTTGCGGCGCTGTCAGCAGCCCGGGTCGGGCTAGTCCCTCGATGACAAGCCGTTCCAGCAGGGCCGGCCTGAGCCCTGACAGCACCAGCTCCCCCAGCGAGGCTCCCGTACAGCGGCTGAGCACGACCGGCGCGCGCACCGTCCCGAGGGGGTAGCCGTGCCACCGCACCAGCGCAAGCACCTCGACGTAGTCCGCAAGGCCGTTCAGATCTGGTAGCGCCTCCGACAACTCGATGTCTACGACCTTGGTCCGTCTCCACCCGACCTGTCCGCGTGCCGCCATGCCTCATTGTCCCGCACGGCAGCCCCGGCCGGGGGAGCGCCCTGGGTAGGCTCTCCCTGTCCAGCACAGGTCGGCCGCGGGGAGTGACGTGCGCGCTGCAGGGTTGCTTGCCGGAGGCAGCCCCCAACGTAGGGCCGTGCGCCATGGGCTGGACCTCGTGGTCCAGCTGGTGCGCGACGAGTTCCAGGTGCGCTACCGGCGCGCGCTGTTCGGCTGGCTGTGGGCGGTCGCGCAGCCGCTGCTGAGGCTGGCTGTCCTGTCCTTCGTCTTTACGCAGCTGGTGCCGCTCGGTGTACCCGACTATCCGGTGTTCCTGTTCAGCGGGCTGCTCGTGTGGAGCTGGTTCGCCTCCGGCGTCGTGTCCGTGACAGCCAGCGCGGTGCAACGCCAGGACCTGCTGTTGCGACCAGGCGTCACGCGGCTGGCTGGTCCGCTCGCCGCGGTGCTGACCGATCTGCTGGACCTGCTCGCGGCGCTGCCCGTGCTCTTGGTGTTCTTGCTGCTCGGGCCGGGCATCCCGTGGACGGCGCTACTGCTGCCGGTGCTCCTGCTGGCCGTGCTTGCCCTGATCCTTGGTGTGGGTCTGCTGTGCTGCGCAGTCAATGTCCGGTTGCGCGACGCGCAGCAAGTTGTCTCCTTCGGGGTCCTCCTTGGCTTCTACCTCACCCCGGTCTTCTACCAGGTGGAAACCCTGCCCGAGAACCTGCAGAGTCTGCTGGCTCTCAACCCCATGACCTCCGCCGTCGTTGCTTCGAGGAGCCTGCTGCTCGAGGGTCGCCTGCCGGAGCTGGGCACCGTGACCGGCATCGTGCTGCCTGCAGTCGTATCGCTCATGGCTGGGCTGTGGGTGTACGACCGCACCAGCCGCACGTTCGTCGACCACCTGTGACCCACCCGCCCGGCCCCCTCGTGCTGTCGGCCGACCGGGTCGGCAAGCACTACCGGCGTGACATGACCGGGCGTACGGGAAGCTTGCGTGGCCTGATCGAGCGCCGGTCCAGGCAGGACCTGTGGGCGCTCCGAGACGTGTCTATGGACATCCACGCCGGGGAGTCCGTCGGCCTGATCGGCCGCAACGGCAGTGGCAAGTCCACGCTGCTGCGCCTGTTTGCCGGGCTCACGGTACCCACCACCGGCACGATCTTGCGGGCGGCGCCGGTGCGCGGTCTGCTGACCCTCGGCGACGGCCAGAAGGGCGAGCTCACGGGCGAGGAGAACGCCCTCACCGGCGCCGTCCTGGCCGGCCTGACCAGGGCGGAGGCGAGGCGTCGGCTGCCCCGCGTTGCTGCCTTCGCCGAGCTGGAGGACGTGCTCGACCAGCCGCTGCGCACGTACAGCGACGGCATGCGGCTCCGGCTGGCGTTCGCAGTGTCCGTGCACGTCGATCCCACGCTGCTGCTCATCGACGAGGTGCTGGCCGTCGGGGACGTCCGCTTCCAGGAGAAGTGCCTGGCCCACCTGGAGGCCCTGGTCGAGGAGGGGTGCACGGTCGTGCTCACCAGCCACTACCTGGACCAGGTGCGTCGGTTGTGCCGGCAGGTCGTCTGGCTCGAGCAGGGCCGGGTGCGCGAGGCCGGCCCCGCGCACGACGTGCTCGACAGCTTCTCCGCCGCCATGGGCACCGATGTCGGTGTGCCGGAGCCATTGCCGGGCGGCGGCCTCCGCTTGGGGACAGGACAGGTCGAGCTGACCTCGATCGACGTGCTCGACGCCGCAGGTCGGCCGGTCGGGCTGGTGCGCAGCGGCTCGTCGGTGACGGTGCGCCTGGCTTACGTGGCCCGCGATCCGTCGGTCTCGCACCTGCACGCAGCGGTGTCGTTGCACGACGCATCCGGCCGGGTCGCGCTAGAGATCCCCACTGAACAGGGCGACCTGGTACGGGTGCCCGTCGGCCGGTCCGGTGAGGTGGCGCTCACAGTCGACCGGCTCGACCTGGTCGCTGGGCCGTGGCACCTGGACGTGGGGCTCTTTGAGCCGCAGTGGTCCAGGCCCTACGACTACCGTTGGAAGGCGCTGACACTCTTCGTCGACGGCCGTTCGACCGGCCGGGGGATGCTCTCGCCCCCCGTGCGTTGGGGGTCGTCGTCGGGGCCCGACGTGGCAGGCGTGGGTCGTCTGTCCTAGGGCGTGTCTGCGATGTTGAGCGTGGTCGAGAGCTGATGCTCCTGTCATGTCTCGGACTTGCGTTCTGACCAAGGAGATGTGGGCGACGATCGAGCCCTCCCCCCGCCGTGGGAACAGCCTATAAGTAGGCCTCGTTCGCGGTATCGCCCGTTAGTGGAACGCGCGATCTACAGGCTCCGTGTCGGCACCGGTCTTTTGTGGCGGGACCTGCCTCGTTAGCTCGGGCCGTGACAGACGGTCTGGCAGGTCGGCGAGCACGACTTTCGGCCCCTCCCCCCCCGGAGCACCTCGAAGCATTCGGCCAGTAGGGCCAGCGTGGTGTCGGCGCGCTCGTTGTCGGCGAAACGGGCGAACCGCACCCGCAACCACGCAAGGACCGCGCAGAACACGTGCAGCCCGTTCAGCACGCCCCGCCGTTGACCGGGTGCTCACCCGGCGCCCAGACCGCCGGGCGGCGCGAACGCTCCCTGGCCTGGGCCGTCGGCTTGCTGCGCTCGGCCCCGACCGCCGGGTCTTCCCGAGCGTCGACTGCCATCCGCGCCGCGCGCTCACGCAGCTCGTCAGGGTACTTCCGTGGTGCTGTCAACGCCGGGCCAATGTTGACCCCCTGGCCTGGTGCTGTCTGAAAGTTGACCCCCCGGGGTGTTGTTAGCGGGTGGGTGGGCGGTGTGTGCGGGTGCGGTGGGACTCGCCGTCGAGGGCGATGACGGTGGCGTGGTGGACGAGCCGGTCGATGGTCGCGGCAGCGACGATGTCGTCGCCGAGGGTCTGGCCCCACTGGCCGAACGCGAGGTTGCTGGTGACGATGACGCTGCCGGTCTCGTAGCGGCTGGCGATGAGTTGGAAGAACAGTGACGCCGCGGCGGCGTCGAGCGGCGCAGGTAGCCGACCTCGTCGATGATGAGCAGCCGGTAGCGGTTGAGCTTGCGCAGCTCGAGCTCGAGGGTGTTGCGGTCGTGCGCGGCGGCCAGGCGGGCGAGCCAGCTGCTGGTGGAGGCGAACGCGACGGGGTAGCCGGCTTCGCAGGCTTTGATGCCGAGCGCGATCGCGAGGTGGGTCTTGCCCAGACCGGGTGGCCCGAGGAGCACGACGTTCTCCCGCCGGCCGATGAACGTGGTGGTCGACAGGTGGGCGAGGGTGTCGCGGGCCGGGGTCGGGACGTGGGCGAAGGTGAAGTCCTCCATCGTCTTGGTCTGCGGGAAGTGCGCGCCGGCGACGCGCATCCGGGTGCCGTTGACGGTGCGGGACGCACTTGTCGGGCCAGGACGGCGGCGAGGTAGGTCTCGTGCGACCACGTCTCGGAGCGGGCCTGGTCGGCCAGCGCCTGGAACGTGTCGGTGATGACGGGGGTCTTGAGCTCGCGGGCGAGCAGCGCGATCTCGGCGTCGACATCGTCGGGCTTCACGGCGCGACCAGGCTCAAGTGCTGCCCGGCAGGCCGCTCCTGGCCAACTCGCTGGCCAGCTCGCTGCCCGTCCGCTCCAGCCGCCGGGGTGGTGAGGCCGAAGACGGCGTCGTAGTCGCCGAGGGCCCGGCGGGCCACGACCTGCCCTGCCCGTTGCGTGGAGCCGGGAGCGCCGGTCTGGCGCTGGTGCTGCTGGAACGCCTGGCGCAGCCCCTTGGCGGTCGCGACGTGCGCCGGGTCGGTAACGGTCAGGGTCCGGGCCCACGAGCGTGGGTGGTCGGCGACGAGCTGGCCGGCGCAGCGGGCCTGGACGCGGTCGAGGTCGCAGGTCAGCTCGACCATCCGTCCGATGGCCGAGGGGCAGACGCTGTAGTCGTTGCCGGCGACGCGGACGTAGTGGTCCCGGCCGAGCCGGACCTGCCCGGTCCAGCCAACCCGCGGCGCCACCGGCGGCAGCACCGTCATCGCCGCGCGGTCCGCGGCGAGCAGCGCCGCAGGGGCGCTGCCGGTCGCCCGGACCTGACGCTGGTTCGCGCGCGGCAGCCACTGCGCGAGCTGAGCGTTGAAGTCCGCCGGGCTCGCGAAGACCCGGCCCGGCAGGAACGGGGTTTGCAGGTAGCCGTTGGCGCGCTCCAGAACGCCCTTGGTCTCCGGGTCCCGGGCCGGGGCCTGCCAGATCCGGGTGCCGAGCGTCCCGGCCAGCGACCGGGCGCCCAGGGTCAGGCGCTGGTGCTGGCCGATCCCGGCCTCGTTGTCCCACACGAGTGTCTTGGGGACCCCGCCGAGCACGCGCAGCAGCAGCCACATCCCGGCGACGAGGTCGCCGGTCGTGCGTGACGGCAACGCCGTCGCCATGATCCAGCGGGAGAACGCGCTGACCATCGTCAGCACCGGCGGCGCGAGCAGCTGCCCCGCCGCGACTGGCACGACCGGCCGGTCGGGGAACCACAAGTCGCACTGCACGATCCCGCCCGGCTCATAGCTCGTGCGGTCCGCCGGGTCCGCCGGCCGGAACCGGGGGCGCAGCAGTGCGACCCGGGCGCGCAGGACCGAGCTCGCACCGGTCCACCCGAGCCGCTCGGCGATCACGGTTGCAGGCATGTCCGGGAACTCGGTCAGCAACGCCACGATCCGGCCCTCGTACGCGTCCAGCGCCGAGCCCTTCGCGGGCCGCTCGTAACGCGGCGGCTCCACCGCCGCCAACGCCGACCGGACAGTGTTACGGGCGATGCCCAGCCGGCGGGCGATCGCCTTGATCGGCATCTTCTCCGTCAAGTGCAGACGACGGATCTCGGCCCAGTTCTCCACAGTGCTCACTCCTCAAGGTCACTGAGGGGTCAAAGTTCCAGCGGCACCAGGCCAGGGGGTCAGTCTTCACGCAGCATCGACAGGTGCCGCCCTGCGTCGTCCTCCGTGGCTTGATGCTCTCCATCCCCGGCACTTTGACACCGGAAGTTGCGATCCGACCCTTGGTAGCCGGCGGCCGCGCCGCGGGCGGCAGCCGCTTCGCGCTGATCTTGCCCTTCGTCTCATCGATCTTGGTGGCGACCAGCGTACGGACGCTTGCATAGTTCAGACGCCGGGCGGTTCGCCGCTCCGCGGCCTGGCCCCGCTCCACCACGCGCCTGAGGGTCTTGTGGGTGACGCCGCACATCTGGGCGCCGCCGCGGTAGGTGCCGACCTCGCGGTAGGCGGTGACGATGTCCAACTGCTTCCTCGCTGACAACAATGAAGGCCCCTGGGCGGTGATCGGTGCTGACACCGACACCGACACCGCCCAGGGCCTCAGCTCCCGCCAGGCGCGACGTACGCGAGGTGGGGACCTCACCGGCCACACATGGGGCTTTTCCCTGGCCACTAGCCCCGGCCTTTCAGTAGTGGTCCGGGAC
>Ga0136611_10003590_pt1 | contig 10852 bp, 8 predicted proteins | sample AntDrymUQ2232306_2_FD_106645 | JGI IMG/M metagenome (GOLD analysis project Ga0136611, IMG submission 106645) | Polar desert sand microbial communities from Dry Valleys, Antarctica - metaG UQ223 (23.06) | ecosystem: Environmental > Terrestrial > Soil > Desert | place: Antarctica: Dry Valley... | reverse complement strand
GGCCGCGAGCGGAGCGTCCTCGTCGGCCTGATCAGCGTCGGTGACCGCTGGTACGTCGGGCATCCGAACGGCGAGGTCGGCTGGACGGCGAACCTTCGCAGCGCCGGTCGAGCGCGCCTCGCCCCGCGACCCGAGACGGTGATCGAGGTGCTGGCCGAGCCGCTGCCGCCGGGACCGGAGCGCGACGCGGTGATCCTCGCGACCTCGGAGCAGCAGCCCTTCCCGGGGAACCTGATGTATCGCGCCGCGCGGCGCCACATCCTCAGCGAGGGGCGCTACTTCCGACTGCAGCCCGTGTGACAGGGCCGGCGCCCGGCCCGGTGTCGGGCTCGACCACGCCGATTCGGAGCCGCCTATTTTCTCCGTGGTGGGTGGTAGGGGACGTCGGCGACGATGGTGTTGGGGCGCGAGAAGAGGCGGAGCTTCAGGCGCAGGGCCGTCTGGTTGTGCAGCAGGTTCTCCCACCAGTGACGGGGGACGAACTCGGAGAGGACCACCAGGATCGGCCGTTCCGGTGCCTGGCGCTGGAGGGCATCCATGTAGGCCAGGAGTGGACCGATGAGCGCGCGATAGGGCGACTCCACCACCACCAGCTCGGTGGAGCCGGCCCAGTCGGGCCATCGCTCACGCATGGCATCGGCCTCGTCAGGGTCGTTGGTGATATGGACCGCCACCGCGCTCGAGCTGATGGAGTTGGCGAAGGCGATCGCCTGTCGGGCCGGCGCGTCCAGCCGGGCGATGGGCACGATGACGATGGGCGCGGCTGAGACCTCATCGGCCTCCGGGATGCTGTCGAGGGCAAGCGCCTCGTCCATGTGCCGGTAGTGCCGATGGATGCCCAGCAGCAGGAGCATGAGGAGTGGTACCAGGACGATGACCAGCCACGAGCCCTGGAAGAAGTTGCTTGTCCCGACCACGAGCGCAACCACCGCGGTCGTCAGCGCACCGAGCCCGTTGATCGCCAGACCCGGCCGCCAGCCGTGCTCGCGCCTGCGCCACCAGCGCACCAGCATCCCGGACTGGGACAGGGTGAAGGCGATGAACACGCCCAGCGTGTAGAGCGGGATGAGGCCCTTGACGCTTGCCCGGAAGCCGATGAGGAGGCCGATCGCCAGGAGCGAGAGGGCCACGATCCCGGTTGTGAACGCGAGGCGCTCGCCGCGGAATGCGAACTGGCGCGGCAGGAAGCCGTCGCGAGCGAGGAAGGAGCTGAGGCGCGGGAAGTCGGCGAAGCTCGTGTTGGCGGCGAGGACGAGGATGAGGGCCGTCGCGATCTGCGCGATCACGAGGACCGGGCCGTTGCCGGTCAGGTGGCCGACCAGGAGGCTCAGGATGGTCCGCCGCTCGAACGGATCCGGCTGGATGCCGATCGTGGTGAGCAGATACGCGAGCCCAAGAAAGAGGATCGCGAAGATGACGGCGGCCCACGTCAGGGTCGTGCGTGCGTTCTTCCACTCCGGCGACTTGAAGGCGGGCACGCCATCGCTGATCGCCTCTACGCCGGTCAGCGCGACCGCTCCCTGGCTGAACGCTCGGAGGATGAGGAACAGGCCGAGGGCCTGGCCGCCCTGCTCGACGCCCTCCCAGGCAGCAGGCGCCTCGAACGGCGCCACATCCCCGGCGAGAGTGCGCGCCACGCCGTAGCCGATGATGCCGAGCATGACCACGATGTACGCGTAGGTCGGGATCATGAAGATCGTGCCCGACTCCCGGATGCCGCGCAGGTTACCGACCATCAGCAGCAGGACCAGCCCACTGCTGATGAGCACGCGCTGGTCGTACAGCTCAGGCACGATCGAGCTCAGCGCCGCGACGCCTGCCGATACCGACACGGCGACCGTCACCACGTAGCCGATGAGGAGCGCGGCCGCGGCGAGCACGCCGGCGCCGCTGCCGAGGTTGTCGCTGGCGACGATGTAGCTGCTCGCCCCCTTCGGATAGGCCTTGATCGTCTGCCGGTACGACAGCGTCACGACGGCGAGCATCACGCTGATCAGCCCGGCCAGGGGCAGCGTCAGGGCCAGCGCCCCGGTCCCGGCCACGGCCAGGACGCGCATGATCTCCTCCGGCCCGTAGGCCGACGAGCTGATGTTGTCGCTCGAGAAGATCGCCAGGCCCTTGACCTTGGTGAGCCGCTCGTGCTCCTCGCGCTCGGAGCTGATTGGCCGGCCGATGAGGATCGTGCGCAGCTTGCGCAGCGCACCGTGCCGGCCGCCCTGCCGGACCACGGTCCGCTCGGTGGCGATCAGCTCACCCTCGTCGCCTCCACGGGAGAACTGGTCCTCGTAGGGGCGCACGATGCGCACGTAGGCGTCGCCGGGCCGCTTGCCACGACGTTTCTCGCGGACTTCGAGCAGCGGGTCGACTCGGCCGTGGTCGGGCCGGCGGGGAGATCGCGTCACGGCGGCGAACGGTAGCAGGCGGAGCGCAGGAGCATCACAGCAGCAGCGCCAGCGCCTCGTGCGGCGCGAGCGTCAGCCCCTCCAGCGGGATGCATCCGCTCCGTCCGGAGGTGGCCACCAGCACCTGGCCCGAGGCGGCGTTCGCGCGTCGCAGGTCGCATCGTTGTGCGGCTTCGCCCACGTTGACCAGCGCCAGCACGCGCTCGTCGCCCGCGCTGCGCACCCAGGCCAGCACGTCGGCCGCCACTTCGAAGATCGAGCGCTGCTCGCCAAGCTTCAGGGCCGCGGAGCCCTGTCGCGCGGCGATCAGCGCTCGGTACAGCGCCAGCAGCGAGGTGGGATCGTTGCGCTGCACCTCCACGTTGCGTGTCCCGGCATCGACGATCGGCAGCCACGGCTCTCCGGTGCTGAAGCCCGCGGCCGGCGAGGCGTCCCACTGCATCGGCGTGCGGCACGCGTCGCGGCCGGCGCGGTCGAACGGGGGATCGGGGAGCAGGTCCGCATCGGCGTCGACCATTCCGATCTCGTCTCCGGCGTACAGCACCGCCACGCCGCGCAGCATCAGCAGCAGGAATGCGGCGGTTCGCGCTCGATCCGGCCCCCAGCGGGTGGCTGGGCGAGGCTTGTCGTGATTCGAGATGGCGTACGTGGGCCAGGATCCGGGCGGATGCAGGGCCTCGGAACGCTCGATGGCGAGCGTGAGGTCGAGGTGCTTCCACGGCGAGAGCAGGAGCTCGAAGTTGAACGCGAGATGGAACTCGTCGCCGCTGCCGCGGCCGAGGTAGATCGACAGCTCTTCGACGGGGAGATACGCCTCTCCGACGAGCACCCGTCCGGGGTACTCGTCGGTCACGCGGCGCAGGTGGCGGATGACGTCGTGGACCTCGGGCCGGTTCAGGCTCCACAGCGGATCCTGGCCGCCGCCACCCAGCCCGGGGATGACGCTCGGCCGGCGCTCGGGCGGGTTGTCGCGGAACCGGTCGTCCTTGATGGCCGCGAAGATGGCATCCACGCGGAATCCGTCCACGCCGCGGCGAAACCAGAAGCCCATGGCGTCGGCCAGTGCTTCCGCGACCGCCGGATTGCGCCAGTTGAGGTCAGGCTGCTCGGGGTAGAAGCTGTGCAGGTAGAACTGCCCGCTGCTCGCGTCCCACTCCCACGACGGCCCCCCGAACGCGGCGGTCCAGTTCGAAGGGGCGCTGCCGTCCTCGCGCGCATCGGCCCAGATGTACCAATCGCGTTTCGGGTTGTCGCGCGACGAGCGGCTCTTGACGAACCACGGGTGCTCCACCGACGTGTGGCACGGGACGAGGTCCAGGAGCAGGCGCAGGCCCCTCGCGTGGCAGGCCTCTATGAGCCGGTCGAGGTCGGCGAGGGTGCCGTACTCGGGTGCCACGTCGGTGTAGTTGCTGATGTCGTAGCCGAAGTCGTCGAGCGGTGACGGGTAGATCGGCGACAGCCAGATGGCGTCAACGCCCAAAGCACCATCGGCTCCTGAAAGATGATCCAGATGCGCCTCGATGCCCGCGAGGTCGCCGATGCCATCGCCGCTGGCGTCGGCGAAGCTGCGTGGATAGATCTGGTAGACCACGGCGCCGGCCCACCACGGGTCCCCGGACGGATGGGCCCGTTCGTCGGCCTCAGTCATAGCGAGTCGATTCTAAGCAATGCCGGATGCACGAGAAGTGCTTGGCCCCGGTCGTATACTTCGAGACCATCGCGAATACGGCCGACCCCGAGCGGGCCGCCTTGCAGGAGGATCTACTCATGCGACATCGGCGACTGGGAATTCTGGCGGTCACGCTGCTCGTACTCACGGCCTGCCAGGGCGGGGGCAGCGGCGCAAGCGGCGCCGGAGCGTCTGGAGCCGCCAGCGGTGAGGGCACCGCGATCGACGAGGACACGCTCGAAGGCGAGGTGCGGCTGTCGGGCGGACGCTCCTCGGATGCCGAGGAGGCACTCCTCCAGGAGACCCTGGATGCCTTTGCTGAGAAGTATCCCAACATCACGGTCACGTACGAGCCGGTCCCAGCTGACTACGCCACCGTGATGGCGGCGCAGTTCAGTGCCGGCGACCCCCCCGACCTCTTCTACGTGGGCGCCACCGGCGAGGCCGCCCCGTGGATTGAGCAGGACCTGCTCCAGCCGCTCGGGCCCTATATCACGGGCAACCCGGAAGTCGGCCTTGACGAGTTCTATCCGCGTCTGCTCGCGCCGTTCCAGCGCGACGGCGAGACCTACGGACTGCCGAAGGACGCTTCGCCGCTGGCGCTCTTCTACAACCCGGAGATGCTTGACGCTGCCGGGGTGACACCTCCCACGAACTGGGACGAGCTCCAGGCCGCGGCCGAGACGCTGACCGAAGGGGACGTTGCCGGCCTGTGCCTGGGTGCCGAGATCCAGCGTTGGGGCGCCTTTATCTACCAGAACGGTGGAGCGCTCTACAACGACGACAACACCGAGATGACGCTGGACTCCCCCGAGACGGTGGAGGCCATCGACTACCTGCTCGGGCTGCACGAGAGCGGGGCATTGCAGACGCCTTCCGAGATCGGTGCTGGCTGGTGCGGCGAGGCGTATGCCACGGGGAAGGCGGCGATGACCATGGAGGGCAACTGGATGGTGTCCTACATGGAGAACGACTTCCCCGATATGGCGTACGAGATGGCTGAGCTGCCTCAGGGCACCCAGCAGGGCAACCTGGCCTTCACGGTCGCCTACTCGATGGGCGTCGACTCGCCGAATAAGGACGCCGCGTGGGTGCTGCTCCAGTACCTCAGCGGCCAGGAGGGCATGGCCAAGTGGACCAGCCTTGGGCTGGCGCTCCCGGCGCGTGCCGACGTCGACCCGGCCGAGGGGCGCGATGCCCTGGTTGCCGGACTCGAGTATGCGACTGCATACGGGTTCCCGAGCGACTGGATCCCGGTTCAGGACGCGTTCAACAACAAGCTGACCGAGGTTCTCGATTCGGGGGGCACAGGTCAGGAAATCGTGGACGCCGCCGTGGCGGCGGCTCGCTAGCAGCCTGAAAAGGAGGCGGGCCATCGCGGCTCGCCTCCTTTCACTTGGGCCTCGTTACGCGGAGGAGCAATGACCGCAACTTCGGTCGCGCCGGCGCGCACCCCGAGCGAGAGCCTCGTGTCCGCCCACCGGCGGGAGGCGCGTGTCGGTCTGGCTTTCATAGCGGTGCCGATGGCGCTCTTCCTGATCCTCAACATCTTCGCGATCTTCTACGCCCTCTTCATCAGCTTCTGGCAGTGGGGTATCCGCGGACCGCGAGAGTTCCTGGCCTTCGAGAACTATCAGGATCTGCTGTTCAACGACCCGGTGTTCATCGGCAAGGCAGTCTTCAACACGCTGCGCTACGCGATCATCGTGGTGCCCGCCCAGATGGCCCTGGGACTCTTCCTCGCGGTTGTTGTCAACCAGAAGATTCGCGGTCAGACGTTCTTCCGGGCCGCGTTCTATTTCCCTGCCATCGCCAGCTCTGCCGCGGTTGCGGTGCTGTTCACGTTCCTCACGCAACCTGACGGGCTGTTCAATGCCATCCTCGGCGTCGTCGGAATCCAGTCGGACGCCAACTGGACCAATGACCCGTCAACCGCCCTCGAGTCGGTGATCGTCCTGAACGTGTGGACCACGTCCGGGACGATGATGCTCTTCTACCTCGCCTCGCTCCAGTCGATCAGCCGAGAGGTGTATGAGGCTGCCGCGCTCGATGGGGCGGGGCCGTGGCAGGCCTTCCGTCACATCACCTTCCCCCTGCTGAAGCCGGCGCACTACTTCGTGGCCGTCGTCTCATTCATCGGTGCGCTTCAGCTGTTCGATCAGGCATTCATCATCGGCGGTGGTGACGGGTCGCCGGCGAACTCGCTGACCACCATGGTCCTCTACCTGTATCGCGCTTCGGTGGTCCAGTTCGAGTTCGGCTATGCGGCCGCGGTCGGGATCATCCTGTTTGTGGTGGTCATGACCGTGACGCTCGTCCAGCGCCGGCTCTTCGGGCAGGCGCCGGCATGGTAGGAGGCAGCTCGTGACCGCCGTCACCGCCAAGTCCACGGGTGGTGCGGAGCCCGTCGTCGGCGAGCGTGCGTCCGCGCGCAGAGTGATCGCCTACACGCTGCTCATCGCCTGGGCGCTTCTGATGTTCGTCCCGTTCGCCTGGACCATCCTCACGTCGATCAAGACGCGTCCCGAGGCGCTGCAGCTGGCGCTTCCGGCCAGCCCCACGTTCGATGGATTCCTGTACGTCTGGGACCGCATCGATCCCGGCCTCCCCCAGATGTTCTTCAGCAGCATGCTCCTGGCGGTGGTGGTCACCATGAGCAACCTGTTCCTGGGCTCCATGGCGGGCTATGCCTTCGCGCGTCTGAACTTCCCGGGACGGGACGTCCTGTTCATTGTTGTGCTCGCGACGCTCATGATTCCCGATCAGCTGCGAATCGTGCCCGTGTACCAGATCATGCGGTTCCTGGGTCTCATCAACAAGGACCCCAGCAATTACCTTTCCGTGATCCTCGTGCTGGCGGTGAGCGCCACCTCGATCTTTCTGCTGCGCCAATACTTCCTGACCATCCCGCGCGACCTCGAGGAGGCAGCGCGCATCGACGGAGCGGGCTACTTCCAGACCTACTGGCAGGTGATCCTGCCGCTCGCATCGCCGGCGCTGGCTGCCGTTGGAATCCTTCAGTTCCAGGGCACGTGGAACGGTCTCTTCTGGCCGCTGGTCTTCATGAACCAGGCGAGGGAACACTGGACGCTGCCCATCGGCATCACGCAGTTCCAAACCTCGTTCGAGACCAACTGGCCCCCGTTGATGGCGCTCGTCGTCATCGCGACGCTGCCGATCCTCATCCTTTACATCTTCTTCCAGCGCTACTTCGTGGAGGGCATTGCCGCCGCCGGTGTCAAGGGCTGAGCGGCGCGCCGTCCCACCCGCCCCAAGGCTGACAGCTGCCATCCGCGAGGCCGGGATGGACCTCTACTACAACTCGCTGCGGCTTGTCGTCGCCAACATGCTGTGGGGCATCAGCCTGGTGGTCGTCGCCTACCTGGTGTCCAGTCGCTTCGTCCTGGCGCCGCTGCTCGTGCTCATGGTCCCGCTCACGATGGGCCTGATGGGCATGGCCACGACCCTGGTGCGTAAGCGGCGCCTCTTCTGGTCGGATTCCATCGACGCCATTCGGCCGGGTTTCTGGCCGCTCGTGGCGATCGGGGTCGCACAGCTCGTGCTCACCGCCATCGCCGCGGCGGACGTGGTGATCGGCCTTCAGCTCTCGGGCGTGGCAGGACCGGTCGTAGTCATCGGCGGGGCCTATACGCTGGCTGCCATCTGGCTGTTGGCGGTCACCACGTGGCCGCTGTTGCTCGACCCCGAGCGTGCCGACGACGGCATCCGGGCGCGGCTTCGCCTCGGCTTCCTGCTGGCGCTCGCACACCCTGTGCGCACGGGAGGGGCGGCCGCGTTGCTGGCGGTCTTTCTTGTGGTCAGCGCCGTGTTGGCGGCGGCGCTGGTGACCATCTCGGGTGCTCTTGCCATGCTCGTGGCCGCGCATTACGTCCTTCCGGCCGCCGACCGCCTGGAGGGCCGAGAGACGCTCAACGTCGAGGACTAGCGGGCGGAGCGACGACCTGGCGCGGTGGGAAGCCGGTCGGGTGGTGAGGGCCTTCCGGACGACCCCGTGAACCATGCACCCTCGAGGCGTACGGACGGCGCGCCCGGCAGCGGACGGGGGAGCGATCCTCCGCCACCCGGGACCACGCCAAGCATCGTCTGCACCGACAGCACGACGGCGCCCGTGGCCCACGCCTGCGGCGCGCACGCCGTGGGATAAGGGACGAGGTCGGGGGTCGATGCGCGGTCGAAGCCCGCGAACAGCTCGGGCAGTCGCGCGAGCCGGTCGGAGACGGCCGCGTCCAGGAGAGCGTCGATGACCCGCCAGGCGGCTTCGTGATGGCCATAGGCCGCCAGGCCCGCGGCGATGAGGCTGTTGTCATGTGGCCACACGCTGCCGGTGTGGTAGCCGATCGGGTTGTAGCCGCGGTTCGCGTTCGATAGCGTGCGGATGCCCCACCCGGAGAACATGTCGGGTGCCATCAGGCGCTCCGCGACCGCCGCGGCGCGCCGCGCATCGGGGACGCCGCACCACAGCAGGTGCCCGGCGTTGCTGGCCACGCCTCCGATCATCCGGTCCTTGCCGTCGAGGCCCAGCGCGTACGTCCCTTCATCCTCCATCCACATCGCGTCGTCGACCGCGGTCGCCATCACGTTGGCGGCGGCGGCCTGCCGGAGCGCGTCCTGGGATTGCCCGAGAGCGGCGTACACCTCGGCCATTCCACGTCGCGCGGCGATGATGTAGCCCTGAACCTCCACCGCCGCGATCGGGGGACCCGCGATGCGTCCGTTGCGGTACCGCATGCTGTCGCCGGAGTCCTTCCATACCTGGTTCACGATTCCGCGGCGATGCTGCGGCCGATAGCGGAGCAGGCCGTCGGCATCGGTGTGGGCGTCGATCCAGTCCAGGGCGCGTTCCACTGCTGGGAGAAACTCATTTAGCGGTTCCGGGAGTGGGCCGGCAGCTGCCCTCCCTCGAGGTGCAGTTGCTCGGCCCAGCACGCCATTCCACCGGCAGGCCTCCACGAACAGCATCACGAAGAGGGGCGTCGCGTCCACCGAGCCGTAGTACCGGGCGAACGGCACGCGACCGAGGGTTGCGAGCTCGCCGGTGCGGACTTCGTGCGGGATCTTGCCCGACTCCTCCTCACGCCACGAGTCTGCCTGCGTTCCCTGGTAGGCGGACAGCTGGCGCAGCGTCCCGTAGGCGACCTCCACGCCGAGCAGCGGCGTCTGGAGCGCGGTGATGCAGGCGTCGCGTCCAAAGACGGCGAGATACCACGGCAGGCCGGCTGCCGGCAGGAAGTCGCCCCGCGGGCCACTCAGGAGCAGTGAGACCATGTCACGTCCGGCCTGCCGCCACGCTCGCTCCACGCGGATGTCCGGGGAGTGCAGAGTCGGTAGCCGATCGCGCCAGCTGCGGACGAGGCCGGGGGCGAGCGGGCGCTCCGGCGGGAGCGGCGGGAAGCCGGCCCGGTGTGAGCGTCGCGCCTCGATGGTCAGGTTGAGGTCCCAGGGCCGCCCGTGCTCGAGCGTCAGCTGGATGCTGCGGCGGCCATCGTCGATGGCCATCGGCCGGCTGAACCTGATCGTCGTGCTGCGCCGGTACCCCGAATTCTCGTACGTGAACCGCGTCCGACGGCTGCCGTGCTTGACGCTGACGAGGCGGCGGTGGCGCCGTCGCGCCCCGCGCGCCTCGAATATGTCCGCGAAGTCGACGTCCACCTCGAGGCTGAGCTCCAAGCGAACCGGTTCGTCGGAGTAACTGATCAGCCTGACGCGCTCCTCAAGGCCTCTCCCTATGCGTCGGTCCCGAAAGCCGGCCACCGATGCGGCACCCACGCCCGTAAGGCGCGGGTTGGCAAGATAGAACGTCGCACTCTGATGCTCGCTGACGGCAGCCGATAGGTGCTCGAGCCGCCTGCCATTGAGTCGCAGGATGAAACGTGAGAGGAAGCGGGTGTCGGACGCGAAGAAGCCGTGGTATGAGCCGGGCAGCATGTCGCCGCCCTCGTCCGATACGGCGAAGTTGGTCTGCTCGACGACTGTGATCGAGCGGGCGGTGGTCGACGGCTCCACCGGGCCGATTCTATGCGGCCGGCGACGTCAAACTGGCAGGCATCCTGCGCACATCGCCATCAGGAGGTGAGCCCCATGGCAGACGACGGCCCAAAGGACCACGAGCCCATCTTTCGCGACGACCCCGCGGACGACAATGAGCAGTCGACGCCCGACATACTCCCCGCTGGAGCGCCGCGGGCGGGGATCACCGTGCCGGACGCCAATGACACGGGCATGACCACCCCACCGATTTCCGGCTGGGGCGAGACCCTCGGCGGCGACGAGGTGCTGCCGGAGGAGCCAACTGACCCTCGGTCGCGATGACGAGTGCGTCGCCTAGTCGACGCTGATGAGGACGCCGCTGCCATCGGCTTCCTCGACATCGATGGTCGGCCCGGTGATGCCGGCACTCACCGCCTCGCGGATCCGATGGCTCTGGTCTCCGCCAGGCCCGGAACGAAGCGCAGCGCGGCGTCCACGAAACCGATGGGAATGCGAAGGTTGACGACCTGGCGGCCGTGCTCGGTGCTGACTCCGTTGTACTCGACCTCGGCGCCGCGAGGCACCTCGACCGCGACAGGCCAGCTACCATCGCCGCGGACACATGACCATGCGCCTCCTCCCGTACACCCCCGAGCGCGACGCGTACCGGCTGCTGGGCGTGCCGCCGACGGCTTCCCTTGACGACATCGGCGCTGCGTGCCGGCGCCTCGCCCGCACCTTCCACCCGGACCACAACCACTCGCCACGGGCGACGCAGGAGATGCAGGTCGTG
>Ga0136611_10003589_pt1 | contig 10853 bp, 10 predicted proteins | sample AntDrymUQ2232306_2_FD_106645 | JGI IMG/M metagenome (GOLD analysis project Ga0136611, IMG submission 106645) | Polar desert sand microbial communities from Dry Valleys, Antarctica - metaG UQ223 (23.06) | ecosystem: Environmental > Terrestrial > Soil > Desert | place: Antarctica: Dry Valley... | reverse complement strand
GGACGGGGGGACGACGGAGGGCAGCACGACGGTCGGCTGCGAGGCGGGCGGCTGCGCGAGGGGCGGGGCGGGCGACGGCGTCGCGACCGTCTCCTGGCCATACGCCTGACTCGCGGGCAGGCTTGCCGAGGCGAGGGCGACGGCTGCTAGCAGCAGCGCGACGACCCACCGATGCACGGGTCGCGCGCACCTCGGGCGCGTCAACGCGCCACGTGCTCGGCCACGATGTTCGATCACGGGACGTTATGATACGCAGGTGTCGTGCAGGGGCGCAATTGCCGGTCGGCAGCGCGCGAAGTCCAGTGCTGCACATCCTGCTCGGGCATCACCGCTCAAAACGGGCGCTGCGCACAATTCGGCGGTGCAAAGTTTGGGCACACGGGGCCGCTGCGAAGCGAGATCACTTTGTGTACCATGCTCGCATGCGCACGTACGTCCTGAAGCGAGTGCTGTCGCTGGTCCCGACGCTCGTGGGCGTGACCGTGCTCGTCTTCCTGATGATTCGCCTGATTCCGGGCACGGTCGTCGATCAGATGATCGGGACCGAGGCGCGGGCGAGCGAGGAGACGCGCGCGTCCATGCGGGCCTACTTTGGGCTCGATCAGCCGCTCCACGTGCAGTACGGCCGGTGGGTCGGCGGGCTGGTGCAGGGCGACTTCGGCGTGAGCTGGCGCAACGGCATGTCCGTGCGGCAATTGATCACGGATCGACTCTCGGTCACCATGGAGCTGGCCGTGGGCGCGTTGCTGATCTCGCTGTTGATCGGTATCCCGCTCGGGATCGTGTCGGCCATCCACGAGGACACCTGGCTCGATCACGTCGCGCGGCTGGTGAGCCTGTTCAGCCTGTCGATCCCGATCTTCTGGCAGGCGGCCATGCTGATTCTGGCGCTGTCGCTCTGGTTCAACTGGGTGCCGCCCGTCGAGTATGCCTCCATCACGCGCGATCCCGTGGCGAACCTCAAGCAGATGGTCCTGCCGATGCTCGTGCTCGGGACGGTGGTCGCGGCGCAGGTGATGCGCATGACGCGCGCCTCGCTGCTCGAAGTGATGCGCCAAGACTTCATCCGCACCGCGCGCGCCAAGGGACTCGCCGACCGCGTCGTCGTCAACCGCCACGCGCTCAAGAACTCGCTCATCCCGATCATCACGGTGATCGGCGTGCAGATCGGTTATTTACTTGGAGGGGCGGTGGTCACGGAGCAGGTGTTCACGCTGCCGGGCGTGGGCTGGCTCGTGCTGAACGCCGTATACGAGCGCGACTACCCGCTGATCCAGGGGACCATCCTGTTCATCGCGGCGCTGTTCATGCTGAGCAACCTGATCGTGGATCTGCTGTACGCCTACCTCGACCCGCGGATTCGGTATGACTGATTCAAGGCCCTCACCCCCACGCCGCGTGAGGCGTCGTCCCGACGGCCCCCTCTCCCTGACGCGGGCGAGGGGAGGAACGCAGGAGGGAGTGCAGCGTGGCTAATGCGACCATCGCGGCGCCGGCGGTTGCGCCCGCCAGGGTGCCGGCCCAGCGGAGCCAGCTGCGGCGTACGCTGCGCATTTTCCTGCGCAATCGGCTGGTGCTGGCCGGCGCGATCATGGTGCTGGCGCTGGTGTCGATCGCCGCGCTGGCCGGGCTGATCGCGCCGTACAGCCCGATCGCCAACAACGTCCGCGCGGCGCTCCAGCCGCCGTCCGGCTACTACTTCTTCGGCACCGACCGCTTCGGGCGGGACGTGTTCAGCCGGGTGATCTTCGGCAGCCAGGTGACGCTGCTGGTGGCGTTCACGAGCGTGCTCATCTCGGCCGTGGTCGGCGTGACGCTCGGGCTGATCAGCGGGTATTTTGGCGGCTGGATCGACAACGTCGTCGGCCGCGTCTTCGACGTCCTGTTCAGCTTCCCGGCCCTGCTGCTGGCGATTGGCGTGGCCGCGATGCTCGGCCCTGGCCAGAGCAACGCCGTGTTCGCGATCGCGGTGGTGTACGCGCCGCTGTTCGGGCGGGTGATCCGCGGGCCGGTGCTGGTGGAGCGCGGCAAGGAGTACGTCGAGGCGGCGCGCGTGCTCGGCGCCCCGACGTGGCGGATCATCCTGCGCCACGTGTTCCCGAACGTGCTATCGCCACTGACCGTGCAGGCGACGATCACGTTCTCGCATGCGATCCTGCTCGAGGCGTACCTGAGCTTCCTCGGGCTGGGCATCCAGCCGCCGCACCCATCGTGGGGGACGATGCTCCAGGAGGCGCGAACATTCTTGGAGACGGCGCCGTGGATGAGCATCTTCCCCGGCGTGGCGATCATGCTGTCGGTGCTGGCGTTCAATCTGCTCGGCGACGGCATCCGCGACGCCCTGGATCCCCGCACGCGCGGCTGAGGGCAGGTCCGGTTTTTGACGGGATGAACAGGATTCACAGGATGTGGATTTTCAACCTCTTGATACCGGTTGAAACCGTTCGGCCGTTTGACAGCACGCATCGGAGTAGACCGAGAACGGACGTCTGGTGATTCGCGCTCGACTTGCGCGCTAGGATCACGCAGCGTTGGGAGGCGTGCAGCATGAGCGAGCGGCCGGCGGTAGGGTTCATCGGCGTCGGGAACATGGGGCGGCACATGGCCGGGCACGTGCTGGCGGCCGGCTACGCGCTGACGGTCAACGATCTGCGCGAGGAGGTCGCCTCCCCGCTGGTCGCGAACGGGGCGACCTGGGCCGCGAATCCGGCCGCCGTGGCGACCGCGAGCGACGTGGTGTTCACGTCTCTGCCGGGCCCGCCCCAGTTCGAGGCGGTCACGCTCGGCGAGACGGGCGTGCTGGCGGGGCTGCGCGACGGCGGCGTGCTGATCGACCTCTCGACCAACTCGCCTACCATGGTCCGCAAGGTGGCCGAGGCAGGCCTGTCGCGCGGCATCCAGGTGCTCGACGCGCCGGTGTCGGGCGGGGTGTTCGGCGCGGAGTCGCGGCGGCTGGCGATCATGGTCGGCGGCGATGCGGCGACGTTCGAACGCTGCCGACCGATCCTCGAAGCGTTCGGTGACCATGTCGTCTACTGTGGCGGGACCGGAACCGGCTCGGCCACCAAGCTGGTCAACAACATGATCTCACTGAGCCTGAACGTGCTGCTCGGCGAGGCGCTCACACTCGGCGTCAGGGCCGGAGTTGAGCTCGGGACGCTGGTGGACGTGATTCAGAACAGCAGCGGCGGCACCTGGAAGCTCGGCAACAATTACCCGAAGTACCTGTTCAAGGGGAACTTCGAGCCGGGCTTCGCGGTCGATCTGGCTGCCAAGAATCTTCGCCTGGGCACCGACCTGGCGCGCGAGCTGGGCCTGCCGCTGGACTTCGCGAACCTGGCCGACCAGCGCTTCGTCGAGGCGCAGGCGCGCGGGTGGGGCGCCAAGCACGCCGACATCGTCGTGCGGCTCCAGGAGGAGCGCGCGGGCGTCGAGCTGCGGCTGCCGGAGTGACTCCGAGACCCCTCCCAACCCTCCCCGAGGCGAGGCGGGGAGGGTTGGGAGGGCTGAGGTTGGGCATCACAAGCCAACGGAGATAGCCCAATAGTGTGATGGGGCGATCCGCCTACACCAGCGAGCGGAGCGTTTCCAGGGCGCCGAGATACTCGTCGAGGTTCAGGTCGCCGGTGGCGTAGCCGGCCGCGAAGATGATCTCGTTCGCGCCCAGGTCGCGGGCGGCCTCGACGTCGCGGCGCACCTCGTCGAGTGTCCCGACGAAGTCCGCCCGCGTCTCGCCGGGTGATTGGGAGAGGATCGCCGGAAAGGCGAGGATGATGAGCTCCAGCGCGCTCGGGTCGCGGCCGGCCGCGCGGGCGGACTCGCGGATCTCGTCCATCATCGGCCCCATCGCCGCGAGCGGCACTCCCGAGGGCATCCAGCCGTCCGCTAGCTTCGCCACGCGCTCCAGGGCGCTCGGCGCGTACGCCGCCATGTAGATCGGCGGCCGAGGCTTCTGAACCGGCTTCGGCTGGAGGGTCGAGCGCGGCACGCTGAAGAACCGCCCCGAATGCTCGACCGGATCGGCGGTCCAGATCGCGTCGAGGACCGCGACGAACTCGTCGGCCCGCGCGGCGCGACCCTCGTGCTGCGCGCCGCCGGCCTCGAACTCGTCGGCCGACCAGCCCTGGCCGAGCCCGACCCTCAGTCGCCCCTCCGAGAGTACGTCCAGCGTGGCGAGCTGCCGAGCGAGCATGACGGGGTTGTGCAGCGGCATGATCAGTACGCTCGTGCCGAGCGTGATCCGCGACGTGTGCCCCGCCACGAAGGTCAGCGCCTCGATGGGCGTCAAGGCGGTCGCGTAGAGCTTCGGCAGCGAGCCGTCCGGCGTGGCCGGGTAGGGCGTGCGCGGGTTGGTAGGATAGAGCAGCCGCTCGGCGACCCAGAGGCTGTCATAGTTGAGCTCCTCGGCCCGTTTCGCGGCCGTGAGCAGCGCGCGCGGTCCGGTACCGGTGCCCAGGCTGGGGAGCGTCGCCCCGATCTTCATTCGTCCACTCCTCGTTCGTGCGGGTCTATCCCATAGAACACGGAGGCGCGGCGCGAATTCCCGCCGAGATGCCGCCAATGGGCGCCTCGGACCACCGGACGCCGGGCAATCGGATATGGGGTGTCCCCTGCACCATCGACGTCGGAGCGCCGATGGGGCGGGGGACATGGGTGCCCTGGCCCGACGGACCGGGCGGCCGAGCGTTGGCCGTCGAGCCCTAGCCGTCGATCCAGGTGCCGACCAGCCCCTGCATGAACGTGGACGGGTGCGACTCGTACCCCTTCACCCGCTTCTTTGACACGTGGATCAGGTCGGCGGTGAACAGCCAGATCTGCGGCACGCGCTGGACCAGCAGCAGCTGCACCCTCTTGTAGTGCTCGACGCGCTGCTGGAGGTTCGTGATCGCCTTGCCCTCGTCGAGCAGCTTGTCAACCTCGTCGTCCTGCCAGTTGTTCTGGTTGACGCCGGAGGTGCCGGGCGGGGCCGAGCGGAGGCGGTTGAATAGGAGTGTGTCGGGGTCGGCGTTGCCGCCGGTGATATTCATCGTGGTCTGGAACTGCTTGGTGTTGAAGCGCTCCAGCCAGACGCCGTACTCGTACTGCTTGATTTCGAGGTTGATGCCGGCGCGCTTGACCTGATCGACGATCACCTGCGAGCCGGTGACCATCGTCGGGAAGGTTGGGATCACTTCGAGGACCGCCGAGACGCCGTTCGGGAAGCCGGCCTGCGCGAGGAGCTGCTTCGCCTTGTCGATGTTCGGCCTGTACTCTTCGAGCGAGGCCGGGTCGATGGCGTAGTCGGTGAAGGCCGGCGGGACCGGCGCGAGCAGCGAGCCGAGGTTGTTGGCCGCGACCTGCATCACTTCCTGGCGGTCGATCGCGTACGAGAGCGCCTGGCGCACTTCGAGCTTGTTGAACGGCTCGCGCTGGTTGTCGATGTTCAGGTAGTCGTAGCCGAGGCGTGGGCCGCGGATCGCGTCGAGCGTCTGGACGTCCTTGACGAGGTCGTAGTTCTTGTTGTCCTCGAGCAGGGCGAGATCGACGTTGCCGCTGCGGAGCTGGGCGACGATCGAGGACTCTTCCGGGATGACCTGGAAGGTGATCGCGTCGAGGTACGGTCCGTTCTGCATGTAGTAGTCGGGGTTGCGCTTCAGCTTGAGGGTCTGGTTCGGGATCCACTCCTCGTGCATGAACGGCCCGCTGCCGGCGTCGGACTTCGCCAGGTCGCCGTTCGCCTTCTCGACCTCCTCCTTGGCCACGATCCCGCCCCAGGCCGAGGCGAGGCTGGCGAGCAGGCCGGAGTCGGCGTTCTTTAGATTCAGCTTGACGGTGTACGGGTCGGTCGCCTCAACTCCATCGACCGTCCCGAGCAGGCCGGCGCCCTGCGAGGCGGTCGCGGGATCCTTGATGCGCTCGATCGAGTACTTGACGTCGGCGGCCTGGAGCTCGCGGCCGTTGTGGAACTTGACACCCTTGCGGAGGCTGAACGTGTACGTCTTGCCGTCCGGGGAGATGTCCCACTTCTCGGCGAGGTCGGGCTGGATGCGGAGGCTGGCGTCGGCCTGGACGAGGTAGCTGTAGATGTTCTGGGTCACGCGCTGGCGCGAGACGGCGTTCACGCGGTGCGGGTCGAGGCTCGGGGCCTCGGTAGTCTTGGCGACCACGAGGGTCCCGCCACGCTTCGGCGTGCCGGCGGCGGCTGCGCCGGCCGGCTTGGCGGCCTCGGCGGGCTTCGGGGCGGCCGGCGCGGACTGCGCCGCGGGCGACGCGGCAGGGCCGGCCGCCGGGGAAGCGGCGGCCGCCGGGGATCCCGACGCCGCCGGCGAGCCTGACGCGGCGGCGGCCGGAGATCCTGAGGCGGCGGGCGACGCGGGCGCGGCGGCGGCCGGCTTGGTGGCCTCGGCCGGCTTGGTTTCGGCCTTCGGCGCGGCGGTCGGCGGGTTCGGTGGCGCGGCCTGCGAGCCGCACGCCTGGAGCAGGCCGCCTGCGACGAGCGAGCCGGACACGAGCATGCCGGTGCGGAGGAAATGGCGCCGCGACACCTGCGAGCGTGGCGAGACCTCGCCTGTTGTAGTCATGATTCGTCCCTTTCCCGGAAGCCGGACGCCGCCCCGAAGGGGAATGTCTCGACCGCGTTGAGGCCGATGATAGGCGCGCCGACGCGCCTGGTCAACCATCGAGGCGCACAAAGCACGCGGGGCCGCGCTCGTCACCCCCGACGCAACGAGCCCCCGCCGAGCGTGTGCTCAGCGAGGGCCCGTGGCTGGCCGCGGCGGAGGGACTAGCCGCGACCAGTCTCGATTGACGGACCCACACGAGAGCCCATCAGCTCAGTTAGACCGGCGAGCGGCCCGGGAGCGCGCGCACGGCGGCGATCAAGGCGATCGCTCCGATGAACGCGACGACGATGCTGCCGATGAGTCCGACACTGCTGCCGGGCAGGAGGAAACTAAAGATGAGTCCGCCGATGAACGCTCCGACGATGCCGACCACGATGTCGCCGACGAGGCCGTAGCCGCCGCCCTTCATGACCTTGCCGGCAAGAAAGCCGGCGATGAGCCCAACGATCAGCCACGCGATGATGCCGCCTGGATTCAGATCCACCGTCATGCTCCCCACGTGCCGGCGCGTCCGCGCCGGCGAGACGTCATGGGCATGGTCGCAAAAACTCGACCACGCTTCGAAAGTGCCCCTCCGAGACCAATAAAGCATGCGGCGTGCCAACGCCGCATCTCAGAGACGTCCTCGGCCGACGTGTCGAGTGATCGCGATGGCTCCCGGCTCCGCACCGCGTGAGACGTCGCCCCGATGGCTCGGGCGCGCCGATGGCTCGGGCGCGCAGACGGGTGGGAACCTCGTTTGCCCGAGCCGGCGACTGAGGAGTAAGGGAGTGCCCGGGATTGCCCGCTGCTGGCAGCACATGAGTCTTTGGCGCCTCAGAGTGGGTAACGCGGGCGGATACGTGCGCAGCGTCCATCCGCTACCATCTGGCGATGGCAATGGACGGACGCTGAATGGCGGCTCTGGCGAGGGAACTGATGCGCGGCCGGCCCGATTGGGGCCTCCTCGTCATCGTGGTCGCGTGCCTGATGCCGCTGGCAATCTTCACGCTCGCCTGGGGCGTCGATTGGTTGCTCAATTTCGGCAACGCCGACAACTGGTCGTACGTCAAGTACTTCATGGACTGGACGTCGCCGGACCCCGTGCTGCGCTCCTCGATGGCGTCCGATTATAAGGGGGCCCGAGTCGCCTGGATCCTCCTCGGCTACCTGGCCTTCCAGGCCCTCGGGCCGCTCGCGGGGACGATAGTCCTGAATGCTGCCGTCGGCGCGTTCAGCATCCTGGCGGTGCTCGCCCTGACCTGCCGCCTGTTCGGCCGTCCGGCCGGCGCGTTGGCCACGATCATCCTGGCCGCCTACGCCGGCTTCTACTCGACGGACGTCCCGGGCTTCTGGTCGTACCACGGCGTATTCTGCGGCCTCGCCTACACGCTGTTTCTGCTCGCGCTCGCAGAGGTGGCGCTGCGGCGGGGCAGCGCCCGTTGGGCCGCTGTCGCCGGCTTCACCGGTGCGCTCGCCGTCGTCACGACGACCAACTACCTCGTGGCATTGCCGTCGGCCCTCGTCTTCTGGCTCGTGCTGCGCGGACTCCCGCCGGCGCGCGAGATAGCGACGTTGGCGGTCTTCGGCCTCGGCGGCGGCCTCCTCTGCCTCGCCACCCTGGCCGGCGTCAATGTGCTGGCCGGCGGACCGGCATACTTCTTCTGGTCGCTGATCGAGGTGACGATGCGCTCCGCGGGGGGAGATTCGGGCAGGCCCCCGCTCGCCGCGTGGCTGCCGCGGGCGACCTGGCTAGTCTTCCCGTTCGTGGCGCTTGTGGGCGGCCTGGTGACGCTCGCGGCCCGCATCCCGCGCCGCGGGGAGCTCCGCGACGAACAGCGCGCGTTCGTCGCGGCGTTCGCCGGCTTCGTCGTGCTCTGGGGGACGCACTTCCTACTCCAAGCCACCATCGGGATCTTCGTCGAGGCGCCGCACTACAACTACGTCGTGCTCGCGCCGGCCGCCCTGGTGCTGGCCGGCACGGTGCGCTGCTTGCCGCGTGGGCGAGGCGGCGAATGGCGGATCCCCGCCTACGCCTTCCCGCTGGTGGCCGTGCTGCTGACCCTGCCGCAAGTCCTCGTCGGTCCCGCGATCCTTGCCGAACAGCAAGCGTCCCTGAACGGCCTCGTGGCGCGCTGGCACCTCTCTGCTGCCCTCGTCATCGGCGTGCTCCTCGGGATGCTGGGGCTGGCGATTGTGGCGAGCGGCGTCGCCGTGAGGCAGCTCGCCGCGGCGGCGCTCTGCATCGGGGTTGCCTGGAACGTCATCAATCCGTACGGCAGCCTCGTGACGATGCCGCCGGCGTGTCGGATCGAGCGCGACAATTTCTTGCTGGTGATGGATGTGGCGGAGTGGCTGGGGAGCCGCGGCCTGCACGCCGACCCGCGCTCCTGGTTCTCGACGCGCGACGTCCAGCAGCGACCGAACGGCTGTCCCGACTCCGGCTACTACCTCACCTATCTGGCCGTCGAGCAGGTCGGCATGATCTGGAAGGTTACGTCGCCGGACCCGTTGCCCGAGCGCATCGCCGACCTGCCGAGGACGGCGATGCGGCATCAGGTCGAGGCGAGGCGGCGAGCCTTCGTCATCGTGCTGTCGCCGCCCGAGGCAGCCGCCGCCCTCGACAAGGAGCTGAGCGGATGGGCCGCCTCGCAGCCGGTGTATATTCGTCCGCGACCCGTCCGACGTGAAACCTTCGCGCGCGGCCCGCTGAGCCTCACTGTCCAGGTGTACGGCACCGGCCAGCGCGCCAGGCGCTTCGACCCGAGCCAGACCGATCAGCGCCCCGACGACTAGTGCTTCCGCCGCGACCGCAGTCGGTTCGCGGTGCCGCTGAGGCCGTACTGCCGGTCTGACGAGTTGGAGTCGATCTCGGAGCTGGTGCGAGTGCCCAGCAACGTTCATGGATGCCAACGCGCGGCTGCCGGCAGGAGCACGTCGTGCTGCACGGCCCCGTCGAGGTGATCGCGGCCGTGAAGTCGCTGGTGTGAAGAGATGCTGGCGCGCGGAGTCGATGGTGTGAGTTGACCGGCCGGCGTCCGCGCGGCACACTGTCCCCATGAACAATGGCGGTTACACGGTGATCCTCGTCCCGAACGCCGATGGGCGCGTGTCGGCGTCGGTGCCGGCAATGCCCGGCTGCTTTGCGCAAGGGCCGACACGGGATGAAGAGTTGAGTGCTGTCGGCGAGGCAATGGCGCTCTGGACAGAGGTCGAGTCAGGTAGCAACCGGGCGCCCATGCCGGAGACGCCCTCCGTCGTCGCCTCAGCCGTGAGCGACGCTCTGGAGATCATCGACGACATGCGGCAAGTCGGCGAGATCTCCCCCGATGTTGGCTACCAACTGGAGCTTGTAACCGTCCGTCCGAGACAGCGTGCCGCCGCCTGATGCCGAGGCTGCCGCGCATCTCGGGGAGCGAGACACGGCGAGCATTCGAGCGGGCAGGCTGACGCACACTCGCACGACCGACGACCACATGATCCTGACCATGTCCGGCAAGCTCTCGCTGGTCGTCCCAGGCTACGACGATCTGCCCCCGTTCATCCTGCGCGGCCTCATCCGAACGGCGGGCCTCACGGTGGACGAATTCATCGGCCTGCTCGGGTGATCCTTGTGCAGGCCGACAATCGGGATAGCGATGTGACCGCGTGGGGTTGTATGACTGCAGAAAGGACGAGAGACGAAAGTGCCGCGTGATACGATGCCGGAAAGGTAGGGGCGCGCGATGTCCGACCATCAGCAGGCGCATCGTCATCCGGCAGCACGGCCGCTCGGGGAGCCGACCGAGGTGCCCAGGCGGCCGGGGATGTTCGAGCGCGCGCTGATCGGGCCTGAAGACGGGGTGACCGAGCTGTTCGTCAACGAGGTCACGTTCACCGAGGGCGCCGAGATTCCCCTGCACCACCACACCGTCGTCGAGGCGTGGGTCGTGCTCGACGGTGCGCTCACGTTTCGCCTCGGCGACGAGACGCTGACGGTCGAGGGCGGGCACACCGTGACGGTGCCGCCGGGCGTCCCGCATGGCGTGCTGAACGGCCGAGCGACCGTCGCCCGCGCGCTCGCGGCGGCGCCGTGGGACCATGCCAGCTTCTTCCGCGAGGCGACCACGTACCTCGAAGGGCAGGCGCGCGACTAGTACACGTCGGCCGAATTCCGTCTGGGGTTGTCATCCTGAGCGCAGCGAAGGATCTCCCGTCAATGACCGTCTGGCATGTGAGATCCTTCGCTGCGCTCAGGATGACGAAACTGTCGAATGACTTCGGCCATGCTGT
>Ga0136611_10003588_pt1 | contig 10853 bp, 11 predicted proteins | sample AntDrymUQ2232306_2_FD_106645 | JGI IMG/M metagenome (GOLD analysis project Ga0136611, IMG submission 106645) | Polar desert sand microbial communities from Dry Valleys, Antarctica - metaG UQ223 (23.06) | ecosystem: Environmental > Terrestrial > Soil > Desert | place: Antarctica: Dry Valley... | reverse complement strand
TAGCGCGAGACGAGGTCGTCGAAGCCGTCGGACTCGAGCATCACCGTGAGCACGTCCGGCTCCCCGGAGCGGTAGATCGCAACCAGGCGCTGGCGCAGGATGTTGAGCGAGCCCCTCAATCGCCCCTTGAGCACCTCGAGGTGGTTGCGCTCGAAGCGCAGCTGCTTCTGCACCTCGGCGAGCTCGGCGGCGACGATCGCCTCGCGATTGCGCAGCACGGCGACCTCGCCCGCGAGCTGGTCGAGCTGGTCGTTGTAGCCCGCGAGCTCGGTCGAGAGCACGCCCTCCTGATCCTTGGCCTGCTCGAGCTCGGCCTCCTTGGTTTCGAGCTTGGTCTGCAGGTCCTGGGCGCCGGCGGAGCCGCTGAAGGCGAGCGCCAGGCCGATCAGCAGCGCGAGCAACGCGCCGGTGACGAGCGCCGTCCTCGCCGGGCGCGGATCGCGAAAGCTTTGGTTGTCGCGGTTCGTCATCTCGTCGCTTCGCCTACGGAGTTAGCTGACGGGCTCGCGCTCACGCGCTAGGCGGTTGCGGGCTCGATGCCCACGCCATTCGCCCCGATGGGGATTTGGTTCCCCCGCTTCATCCGGCTCGTGCGGCCGGATGAACTCGGCGATCTGCTCGCGCAGGGTAGCGCTCAGGATGCCAACTCGTGGCACTTCGCCAGCGGCCGAAAGGCGCGCTGCAATGGGCTTCTCAGCCGGCGCTAGGCGAGCGGCCGCTGATCGGCGGCGGCGACGGTTCCGCCGAGCGCCGGCTCGACCGCCTCGGCGGCGATCGCGGCGGCCTCGAGCAGGCGCCCCTGGTACTCGCTGACCTGCATCCTCGAGATCACCAGCCGCTGGATCTCCGCCGTGCCCTCGAACAGCTCGTAGATCTTCGCGTCGCGAAACCACTTCTCGAGCGGGCATTCGGCCGTCCCCGCGTAGGGACCGACGAGGTCCATCAGCGTCCGCGTCGCCCAGACCGCCACCTGGCCGGACTTGAGCTTCGACATCGAGCCCTGGCCGGCGGTCATCGGGACGCCGTTTCGGCCCATCCAGGCGGCCCGCTGGACCAGCAGGCGCGCGGCTTCGATCTCGGTCGCCACCTGCGCCAGCAGCTGCTGGTTTCCCTGGCGCTTCAGCGGCGGCATGCCGGCGGTCGAGCTCTGGTCGAGCGCGAGCTCGAGCGGGTCCACGGCGAGCACGCCTTCGCCGAGGTAGCCGAGCGTCCACTCGTAGGCCGCCTGCGCGATCCCGAGCGCCGAGGCGCCGACCAGGGGGCGGGTGAGCTCGAAGGTCGCGAGCGCGTTCGAGGCCCTGCCGGTGGACTCGCCCGAGCGCGCCCGGGCGAGCTTGCGCTCGAGCTTCTCGAGACCGCCAAGCAGGTTGTCGAGCGGGATCCGGCAGTCCTCGAGCACGATCTCCGCCGTGTGCGAGGCGCGGATCCCGATCTTGGTCTCCTTCTTTCCCTGGCACAGTCCAGGGGTCTGCCTCTCGACGATGAACGAGGCCTGGCCTCGATGGCCGAGCTCGGGGGCGACGTTGGCGACGACCACGTGGACGTCGGCGATTCCGCCGTTGGTGATGAAGACCTTGGCCCCATTGAGCACCCACTCGTCACCGTCGCGCCTCGCCGTGGTCCGCAAGCTCTTCACGTCGGAGCCCGCCTGGGCCTCGGTGACCGCGTAGGCGCCGAGCTTGATCTCGTCGCCGAGGCCGAAGCACTCGGGAACCCAGCGTCCGATCTGCTCGGGGGTGCCGGAGGCGGCAATCCCGGCGGCAGCCAGCGCGGAGCCCGAGATCGCCAGGGCGATCCCGGCGCATCCCCAGTGCATCTCCTCGGAGTAGATGACGCCGAGCATCCCGTCGGGGTCCGAGCCCATTCGCTGCAGGTGGTCGATCCCGTGCAGGCCCTGCTCGCGGGCGGCCGCGAGCACATCCCACGGCGTCGACTCGTCGGCGTCGTGGCGGGCGGCCACCGGGCGGATCACATCGGTGGCGAAGCGGCGGCACCGCGTCTTCAGCTCGAGTTGCTCATCGGTGAGTGCGAAGTCCACTGCTGAAACCTCCTCGCGCGGATCACCCGCGGTGACATCCTTGAGCCGATTGACTGGTCAGTCAGTCGGTCTAGAAAGGATATACACAGCCGCGGCCGAGGTCGGCGGCCCACTCCCAGCCCAGCTGTCAGCGCCAGCGCTGAGCTAAGTTGCGCCCGTGTTCGCAGGACCCCGCAGGCTCGCCGGGCGCAGCCGCAGCTGGCTCGCGCAGCACTGGCGACCGGCGACGGCGATCGCCGTCGTCGCGGCGCTACTCGCCGGGGGCGGCGTCTACGCAGCCACCTCGGGCGACCCGCCCGCCGAGACCGTGGCCGCGGAGCCCGCCGCGCCGGCCCCCGCCCCGCGCGTGGTCATCCGCGAGCAGCCGCCGGCCGAGGAGACCGAGGACCTCGGCTTCCCCGCCTTCGCGACCAAGAACACCACCCGGGTCTCCGGGGCCGGCCCCGCCGCCGACGCCGCCGCGGTCGCGCTCGCCGTCTTCCCTTCGACCGGCGCGGCTCCCGGCCCCGACGCGATCGCCCTGGTCGACGCCGGCGACTGGCCGGCCGGGATCGCGGCCGCGGTCCTGACCGCGGCTCCGGTGAGCGCCCCGATCCTGCTGACCGAGGGCGGCGAGGTCCCGGAGCTGACCGCCGAGGCGGCCCGCGCGCTCGGCCCCGGCGGCTCCAAGGCAACCGGCGGCGACGAGGCCTTTGCGATCGGCGACGCCGCCGTCCCCGACGGCATCGATGCGCTCGAGCTCGAGGGTGAGAGCCCGGCCGAGCTTGCCGCGGAGATCGCGAAGCTGCGCAGCCGGCTGGCCGGCGATCCCGAGCATGTCGTCCTCGTCAGCGACTCAGAGCCGGAGTTGGCGATGCCCGCGGCGAGCTGGGCCGCACGCTCCGGCGACCCGGTCCTCTACCTCGAGCGCGACCAGATGCCCGCTGCGACGCGCGACGCGCTCGCCGGCTTGGAGGACGTGCCCGCCTACGTCCTCGGTCCCGAGTCGGCGGTCTCGGAGAAGGCGATCGCCGAGGTGCGGAAGGTCGCTCCCACGGTCACCAGGATCGCCGCCGAGGATCCGGTCGAGAGCGCGATCGCGTTCGCTCGCTACGCGGCCGGCAGCTTCGGTTGGGACATCAACGACCCGGGTCACGGGCTGGTGATGGCCAACGCCGATCGCCCGCTCGATGCGGCAGCGGCAGCACCGCTTTCGGCGAGCGGAACCTGGGGACCGCTGTTGCTCACAGACGATCCCGCAGCCCTGCCGGAGTCGTTGCGCAATTACCTGCTCGACCTGAAGCCCGGCTACCTCGACGACCCCACCCGTGCCGTCTACAACCACGCCTGGATGATCGGCGACACCGAGGCCCTCTCGATCGGCCTGCAGGCGGAGGTCGACGAGCTTGCCGAGGTCACCCAGGTAGCTTCCGGCTCCGGCCCCGCGCTGGGTCCGGCGCCGGGAGCGACCGAGTCGCAGCCCGACCAACCGCCGCAAGACCCTCGCCAGCAGCCCGACCGAGACCGATGAGCGAAACCGAGCGACCCGACCGGATCAGCGGCGGCCATCGGATCACGGTCGAGGACGTGCGCTCGCTCGCCGGCCCGGCGACCCCCCACTTCGCGCTGCAGATACGCAACCGGATCGAGCGCCTGATCTCGGGCCTGCCGGCGGACGATCCGGCGCGCGCCGAAGGCGAGCGTCAAATTCAGCGGCTCACCGAGCTCGCCCAGCATTCGGGCGAGCCGCGCGGCAGCGTGTGAGCGCTGCTGCGCCGGCCGGCGCAGCGCTCGAGCGCCTCGAGGGGTTGCTGAGCCCGGAAGCCGCGACTCGAGCCGCCGGCCGCGGTCTCAATGACGCCGGCTACCTCGATCTGCTCGAGAACGACCTCGATTCGACCGGCAGGACCCAGGATCTGATGCTCACCCGCCTGGTGCCGGCGATCTACGAGCGCTACTGGCGCCCGGCGCTCGGGCGGCTGCTCAAGGGGGTCACCGGCCCCGGGATGGCCGAGGAGGTCCGGATCGCGCGCCTGCTGCTCGGCCTCGGCACGGGCGACACGGTGCTCGACCTCGCCTGCGGGCCCGGCAACTTCTCGCGCCAGTTCGCTCGCGCGGTCGGCCCGCAGGGGCTCGTGGTCGGCGTCGACGCCTCGTGGACGATGCTCGAACGTGGCGGCGAGGAGCTGCGCCGCGCCGATCCCGGCAATCTGGTGCTGGTCCGGGGCGATGCGACCGCGTTGCCGTTCGTCGACGACTGCTTCGACGGGGCCTGCTGCTTCGCCGCCCTGCACCTGTTCGCAGACCCGTTTGCGGCACTCGACGAGATCGTCAGGGTGCTGCGACCGGGCGGGCGGATCGCGCTGCTGACCTCGGTCCGCCGCGAGCTCACCGTGCGACCGCTGAAACCGGTGCTCGAGCGAGTCAGCGGCATGCAGATCTTCGAGGGCGACGAGATCGTCGAGGCGCTCGAGCGGCGCGGCTTCTCGGGGGTGCGCCGCCGGCTCTCCGGCCTCGCCCAGTTCGTCGGCGGTCGACTGGCCGACTAGGTCGTCTGAGGGGCCGGCGCGAAGGCCTCGACGATCCGGCGCTGGTACTCGGCGATCTGCCCGGGCTCGAGGAAGTAGGTGGGCGGTCCCAGCCAGATCCCGTCGCCGCGCTCGGCCACCGCCTCGACCCGCTCGCGAACCTTGTCGAGGGGCCCGGCGGCGCAGTAGGTGTCGACCATCTGGTCGGGGACGGCCTTCGGCATCGCCGCGAAGTCACCGCGACGGAAGGCGTCGCCGACCGCTGCCGCCGCTTCACCGAAGCCGTGCATCTCCCAGAGCGGCATGTAGGTGCGCACGGTCGAGTAGAAGCAGATCGTCCGTCGCGCGGCCTCGTAGGCGGCCTCCTCGTCGTCGTCGATTGCGCAGCAGACAGCGGGCAGGAAGTCGAAGCTCGCGCGTTCGCGCCCCGAGCGTGCGAGCCCGAGCTCGAAGTTCGCCACCAAGACGTCGTCGAGCCAGCGCATCGAGCACATCGGGTGTCCGATCATCCCGTCGGAGACGTCACCGGCGACGCGGGCCATCCCCTGCTGCACGGCGGCCGTGTAGATCGGGATCGAGTCGCGGACCTTGGGGTGCGGGCGCAGCCATCCCTTGATCTCGATGTCGTGGTACTCGCCCTCGTAGCGAATCGGCTCGGCGCTGCCGGCCTTCTCGATGATCAGCCTGATCGCCTCGACCGTCTCGCGCAGGTGCGGCGCGGGCCTCCCGTAATCGGCGCCGTGCCAGGTCTCGTTGAGGCGCTTGACGCCGGCGCCGAGACCGAGGCGGAAGCGACCGCCGGAGGCCTCGTCGATGTCGAGCGCCGAGAGCGCCAGGATCATCGGGCTGCGGGTGAAGGCCCAGGCGATGCCGGTGCCGACGCCGACGGAGTCGGTCTTCGCCGCCAGCCACATCGCCTGGGTCACCGAGCTGCGGAAGAGCTCGACCGCCCAGACGCAGTCGATTCCGGCGGCCTCGGCCTCGCTCGCCTGCTCGGCCAGGTCAGCGGTGGAATCGCCGAGTCCGGTGATCTGGACGCGGTCGAGCGCCGCGGGGCGGGTCACGCCGCTTCGTGCAAGCCGCTCAGCCCTCGCCGCACTCCTGCAGGCCGAGCTCGGTGGCCAGCGTGTTGGCCTCGGCGAAGCTGGAGTTCCCGGCCTGCTCGCCGAGCGCCGCCGGGTCCTGCTCGACCTCGTCGATCGCCGCCTGCAGCGAGTCGAGCAGCTCCTCGACCGTCTCCTCCTCGCCCTCGGGGGGCGGCAGCGCCGAGATCCCGTCGTACTGGTCCTGCAGGCTGGGGACCACCGTCTGCTGCGCGAACTCGTCGAGCGCGGCCTCGTCGGGCTGCTCACCCTGGGCGAACTGGTCGGCGGCGGCGGCGTCGATCACCCCGCTCCCGTCCGCGCAGATCTCGTCAGCCTGGTCGATCCAGGAATCGAGGGGGATCGCGGCAGCGGTGGCGCCGGTTGCACCGGACGCGCCTTCGACGGCGGTGGTGGGCTCATCGTCGTCGCCGCCGCAGCCGGCGACCGCAAAGCTGATGGCAACTGCGGCGAGTGCGAGGGGCGGGCTCGGCGCTTCAAGCTGGTGTTTCCTCTCGAGCTGGCTTGGACGGGAGCGGCAATCTATCGCGGCTGCCGGACCGCGTCTCTCAGAAGCCGCACTGGGTGGAGCCGTAACGCTGCGCCAGCCTCTGCGCTTGGCGCAGCCCTGGCGGCGTGCCCTTCGCCAGCGCCCGCGGGTCGGCCTCGATCTCGGCGATACCGCGCTCGGTCGCGGCGAGGATCGCCTCGACCTCCTGCTCGTCGCCCTCGGGCGCGCCAAGCGAGCGAATCGCACGCACCTCGGTCTCGAGCGCCGGCACCGCGATCTTCAGCGCGACCTGCTCGACCTGAGCCGGATCGGGGCCGCCGCGGCCCGCGAGCAGGTCGTCGGCCGCTGCTTCGATCTGCGACTCCGAGGAGAAGCAGATCCGATCAGCCTCGCGCAGGAACTCGACCTTGCTCTGCGGCCGCGCGACGCCCGCCGGAAACTCGGACTCGTCCTCATCCCCGCCACAACCGGCCAAGACGAGACACACCACTAGCCCGCCCGCAATAGCGACGAAGTCGCGGTTTACCACGCTACGACCTGCCTTCCCGTAACGAACCAGACCCGGCGGCACCGGACGCGAAGCGGAGGATGCCGCCGGAGTTATTCACTCGGAGGATCTCGGCGGATGTATTTCAGACGCGGGTTTAGATTCTCTCGATCAGCGTCCCCGTGCCCAGCCCGCCGCCGCAGCACATGGTCACCAGCCCGGTCTGCTTGTCGGAGCGCTCGAGCTCGTGCAGCAGGGTGGTCAGCAGCCGCGCGCCGGTCGAGCCGAGCGGATGGCCGAGGGCGATCGCGCCGCCGTTGACGTTGACGCGGTCCATGTCCGGCTCGAGCTCGCGCCGCCAGGCGCCGAGCACGGAGGCGAAGGCCTCGTTGACCTCGAACAGGTCGATGTCGTCGATCGTCATCCCGTTGCGCTCGAGGATCTTGCGGGTCGCCGGGATCGGCCCGGTGAGCATGATCACCGGGTCGACGCCGACCGTGGTCTGATCGACGATCCGCGCCCTCGGGGTCAGCCCCAGGGCCTCGGCCTTGTCGCGACTCATCAGCAGTACCGCGGCGGCGCCATCGGAGATCTGCGAGGAGTTGCCGGCGGTGATCGTGCCGTTCTCCTTGAATACCGTCTTCAGCTGCGAGAGCGCCTCGAGGTTGGTGTCGGGACGGATGCCCTGGTCGACGGTGTAGGTGTCGCCGTTGACCTGCATCGGCACCATCTCGCGGTCGAAGCGCCCCTCCTCGGTCGCCTTGGCGGCAAGCAGGTGCGAGCGCATCCCGATCTCGTCGAGCTCCGAGCGCGGGATCTCCCACTGCTCGGCGATCATCTCCGCGGAGATCCCCTGCGGGACCAGGTTGTAGCGCTCCAAGAGCTCAGGCGAGAAGGCGAAGCCGTGCTCCTTCTGAACCTCGAGGCCGTCGGCAAAGGAGATGTGGCCCATGTGCTCGACCCCGCCGCCGATCGCGACATCGTGGACGCCCGATGCGATCAGGGCAGCGGCGAAGTTGACCGCCTGCTGGCCCGAGCCGCACTGGCGATCGAGCGTCGTCGCCGGCGTCTCGATCGGCAGCCCGGCGTCGAGCCAGGCGCTGCGGCCGATGTTGAAGGCCTGCTCGCCGAACTGCTGGACGCAGCCCGCGACCACGTCCTCGACCTCGGCGGCGTCGATCCCGGCGCGCTCGATCAGCTCGCTGTAGGTGCTCGCGAGCAGGTTCGAGGGGTGGGTGTCCTTGTAGTAGCCCTTCTCCGGATGCCCGCGCCCGACCGGGGTGCGAACCGCCTCGACGATCACGACCTCGCGGCCACCGAACTTGCCGTTGCCAGCCATCTACGTTTCCTCCATCCGGATCAGGGGCGCGAGCGATTCGCGCCTGGATAAGCCTGCCCCTGACGATACCCGGCCGCTGCGCTCGGCCCCGGGTCGCTTCGGCTGGAACCCGAACAGCGCGAAGCCCAGAATCACCCAGAAAGGCGATCACCGCCCACTTCGATCTGCGGCCCGCGGAGAGGTCGAGACGCGGCGGAGCATCGGCCGCGTGATAGTAACCACGCGCCGATGGAGAGCTCACGCGGATATCGACGTCCCGCGATCGCCGGCAGCGGCACGATCGCCTGCGGCCTGGCCGCCTGCGCGACCCAGGTCGGCGAGGTGCGACTGCTGGCCCGCAGCGACGCCTCGGCCTGGCGCGCCGAGGAGAGGGCACAGGGGGAGGCGCGCCGGCTCGAGGGCGGCCTGGCGGAGCGGATCAAGGTAACCACCGATCCCGCGGTGCTCGCCGACTGCGACCTCGTCGTCGAGGCGATCGCTGAGGAGCCCGAGGCAAAGGCGGAGCTGCTGTCGATGCTGGCGCGTAGCTGCCCGGACGCCGACCTCGCGAGCACCACCTCCTCGCTGCGACTCAGCGAGCTCGGCGAGCGCTGCGGGATCGCCGAGCGCTTCTTCGGCCTCCACGTCTTCAACCCGGTGGCGAAGATGGAGCTGATCGAGCTCTGTCTCCCCGACCCCGTTGGCGACGGCCTCGCCGAGCGCGCCCGGGACTGGTGCCGCGAGCTCGGCAAGACCGCGATCGAGGTCCCCGACCAGCCGGGGTTCGTCGTCAACCGCCTGCTCTTCCCGTTCCTGTTCGAGGCGGTGCGGATGATGGAGTCGACCGGCATGCAGGCCGCCGACGTCGACGCTTGCATGAGGCTCGGCGCCGGCCACCCGATGGGCCCGCTGAAGCTGCTCGACTTCGTCGGCCTCGACGTCGCCGCCGCGATCGGAGACTCCCTGCACGCCGACAGCGGGCGCTCCTCGGACGAGGTGCCCGGGCGGGTGCGCGAGCTGGTCGCAGCCGGCAGGCTCGGCCGCAAGAGCGGGGTCGGCTTCTACGACTACGGCTGAGGCTCAGGCGCTGCGCCAGAGGTTCAGGCGGCGCTACGGCGGCGGCGCGAGCCCGGCTCCGGATGGCGGCCGCAGAGGTCCCAGACGACCTCGGCCTCCGAGACACCCTGACGGCGGGCCTCGTCGCGGACCAGCTCCCAGGGAAGCTGGGCGTCGGGAAGCTCGTCCCAGCGGGCGAGCTCGAGCGCCTCGAGGGTCCCGCGCAGCGCCGGCCCCAGATGCTCCTCCGCCCGCAGCATCGCCTTCAGTACCTCGAGCTGCTTGTCGCTGAGCCGCATGACCCACATCTGGTGAGACCGCAACCTAGATCGGCCCGCGGACGGACCCGGGGCGAAACCGCGGCGCTGGGCGACTTAGCGCCGGTGTGCGGCGACAACTCGCCAGGCCGGACATGGAGGTCGCCCGGATCGCCGCCCGACAGCATGGCATCGCCAGCATCCACCAGCTGCTCGGCGCCGGCCTCAGCATGGGCGGGGTTCGGCGACGCGTGGCGGCGGGACGCCTGCACCGGCTCTATCGCGGCGTGTACGCCGTCGGGCATGCCGGGCTCAGCAATGAAGGGAGATGGATGGCGGCGGTCTTGGCGTGCGGCGCGGGTGCGGTGCTCAGCCATTGGAGCGCCGCGGCCCTGTGGAGCACGCTCAGGCCGAGCGGCCGACCTGTCGACGTGACGATCGACCGCGATGTCGGCCGCGCCCGGCGCCCCGGCATCCGCCTGCATCGCTCCCCCTCGCTGACCGACGCGCTGACGACCCATCACAAGCGAATCCCGGTAACCGCCCCCGCCCGCACGATCCGTGACCTGCGTCGCGTCGCAGCGGCCGCCACGGTGCGGCGCGCGACTCGTCAGGCGGAGATGATCGGCCTACCACTCGGCGAGCTCGAAGCGGACGGGATGCGCAGCGATCTCGAGCTCGTGGTCTTTCGCGCATGCAAGCGCCACGGCCTGCCGCTGCCGCTGAGAAACGCGCGGGTCGGCCGACACGAGGTCGACTTCCTCTGGCCGCAGCGCCGTCTGATCGCCGAGGCCGACGGCTGGAAGTATCACCGCGGCCGCCAGGCCTTCGAGGACGACCGGGCCCGCGACCTGGCGCTGAAGCTCGAAGGCTTCGATGTCGTTCGCTTCGCCGATCGTCAGATCGACGCCGATCCCGGCGCCGTCGCCGCCGCGATTCGGGCGCTGCTCGGGTGAGCTGGCGAGTTGGCGCCGGTAGGCGGCGCTAAGTCGCCAGCGGCGGCGCTCAGTCCGCGACGGGTCGCTCCGGCGGGAGCACTTTCTGCTCGGCCGTGACCGGGTGGATGCGGACGGCGACGATCCGGTTCTCGCGCACCGACTCGACCCGCAGCTCGTAGTTGTCGGCGATCACCTTGTCGCCGCGCTTGGGCAGGCGCCCGAGCTCGGAGAAGACATAGCCGCCGATCGAGTTGAAGGCGTCGGAGGAGACCGGCAGCTCGATCCCGGCGTCCTCGAGGTCGCCGAGCGGGACGTGGCCGCGCACGTACCAGTCGCCGTCAGCGAGCCGCCGCAGCGAGGTCGAGCGCGGGTCGGTCTCGTCCTCGATCTCGCCGACGACCTCCTCGAGGATGTCCTCGATGGTGGCGATGCCGACCGTGCGGCCGTACTCGTCGGAGACGATCGCGATCGAGGATCGCTGGCGCTGGAGCTCGGCGAGCAGGTCGTCGAGCGGCTTGGTCTCCGGGAACACGGGGACCTCGCGGATCGCCGGCTCGAGCGAGGCGTCGGCGCCGGCGTTCATGTAGAGCCGGGCGAGGCTGTTGTTGTGGACGACGCCGCGAACCTTGTCCGGGTGGTCGTCCTCGACCACCACCAGG
>Ga0136611_10003587_pt1 | contig 10855 bp, 8 predicted proteins | sample AntDrymUQ2232306_2_FD_106645 | JGI IMG/M metagenome (GOLD analysis project Ga0136611, IMG submission 106645) | Polar desert sand microbial communities from Dry Valleys, Antarctica - metaG UQ223 (23.06) | ecosystem: Environmental > Terrestrial > Soil > Desert | place: Antarctica: Dry Valley... | reverse complement strand
TCGCGCGAATGGTTCCGGCAGGTGCCGACAGTGAAGCAGTTGACCGACGATCATCACGCGCTGTTGGCAAATCCCGAAATCGACGCGGTGTATGTCGCCGTGCCGCATCAGTTGCACCAAGGTTTATATCTCGATGTTTTGCGCGCGGGCAAAGATTTGCTGGCCGAAAAACCGTTCGGCATTGATTTGCAAGCGGCGCAAAACATCCGCGACGAAGGCGAAAAACTGGGAAGATTCGTGCGCTGTTCGTCGGAGTTTCCGTTTTTGCCGGGCGCGCAGCGCGTGTGGCAGATGATGCGCGAGCCGCAAATCGGCAAGATTTTGGAAATCCGTTCGGGCTTTCATCATTCGAGCGATCTCGACCCGAGCAAGCCGGTGAACTGGAAGCGCCGGGTCAAGACTTGCGGCGCTGCCGGCGTGATGAACGACTTGGGAATGCACGTCGTTCATTTGCCGTTTCGATTGGGCTGGAAGCCGAAACGCGTTTACGCGCAGTTGCAAAAAATCTACACCGAGCGGCCCGACGGAAAAGGCGGCATGGCGGTTTGCGACACGTGGGACAATGCGCTGCTGCACTGCGATGTTGAAATTCAGGGGCGCGAAGTGCCGATGCGTTTGGAAACCAAAAGGCTGGCGCCGGGCGAAACCAACACGTGGTTCATCGAAGTCCTGGGAACCGACGGCGGCGCGAAATTCTCGACCAAAGAACCCAAAACGTTGTGGACGTTTTCACGCGGCAAAGAACAAGAATGGAAGCGGACGGATTTAGGTTTCGCGACGCCGTTTACGACAATAACGGGCGGCATTTTTGAAGTCGGCTTTCCCGATTGCTTGCAGCAAATGATCGCCGCCTTCGCCACCGAGCGCGCCGGACAACTGGGCGAGCGATTCGCCTGCGTTTCGCCCGACGAAGCCGTGCAAAGCCACCAGTTGTGGAACGCCGCGTTGCAATCGCACGAAGAAAAGCGCGCCGTTGAATTGTAGGGGCGCAGCTTGCTGCGCCCGCCGTTACACAAAAAGTACGCCTTTATTCGGGCGTACTTTTTTTGGATGCCTCGCTTATGCCGCGTGCTTCTTAAACTTCGGTGCGAAGCGAAGCAGCAGTTCGTCGTAGGGCATTTTCGACAATGTGCCGATGATGCGGCGGCGCGCCCAGCGCGAGGCTTGCCAGCCGCAGGCCCAGGCGATGCCGCAGATCAAGGCAAAAGCCAGGACCAGCAATACGATTTCGGGCGCGCCCAAAACTCCTTCATGCGCCGCGCTCAAATTCGCCGCGACTTTGAGCAGAATCAGGCCGCCAATCGCCACGACGACGGCGCCCACGCTTGTCGCATAAAGCCGGCCTTGCGCGCGCAACTCGGCGGAAATCAATTCGCGGCGGCGCGCATCGCGGCGCCTCTCGTCCCATTTCTGATGAAGCTCGAGCGCCGGCGCCGCCCGCAAAATCTTCGCGATGCGCGCGGCTTCGGCGCGGCTTTCGGCGCTTTGTTGCTCGTTTTGCTGCGCGCCTTGAGCCACAGCCGTTACAACGGGTTTCGCTACAGGCGCTGGTGGCACGGACGTTTGCGCTGCCGGCGTTTGTAAAGCGGCGGGCTTCGTCGTTTTTGCGTCCGGGGAAATTGTGGCGGGTGTTTCTTTCGCCGGCGACACTGGCGGAGCAGCAGGCGGCACAATAGGCGTTGGCGTTGTGGCTGGCGTTACGGTTTTTTGCGTTACGGGGGTTTGCACCAAGCGCGCAGGTGCATCTTTGATGTTCGCGGTTTTTTCGACCAGGGTTTCAAAATCGACTGTTTGTCCGGCGTCGAAGGCGTGCAAAAGTTCGTCGTAGCGCGCGCGCCGCGCCGGTTCGAGCAAAAAATGGCGCGCGCGCGCCAGGTGCGTTTCGTAAAGCGTCGTATAGTAAAACCGCTTGCGATGATTGCGGTGATCCAGGTTGCGCTGCGCTTCTTCGTACAAATCGAAAATGCGAAGCTGGATTTGCCGCGCGTCCGCTTCGGGCGGCACTTGAAGCATCGCGTAATAATCGACGAATTCTTCGCGCTCTTCCAACTCGTTCAGTGCGGCTGCCAGCATAATATCCTTCGCGATGTGAATTGTTCAAAGTACACCCGAATTCCGGGTGTTCGGCTAGACGGGTGGATACTTTGCGGTTTTTAAAGTACCTTGCGCGCAAAAGTGAACTCCGAAAGTGAACCCTTTTGCCGCGCGCTGTCACTAACTCATCAATGCAAAACGATCTGGCAACGCGCATCGGGCGCGGCGACCGCAAAGCGGACGAAAATTTCGTCGATCTTTTCGGCGCGCGCGTGCATCGCCTGGCGCGGCGCTACGCGCAGGGCGAAGCCGACGCCGAAGACCTGACGCAGGAAATCTTCGTCGACTTGTTTCGCAGCGCGCACACTTTTCGCGGCGAATCCCATCTGGCGACGTGGGTTTACCGCGTCGCGCTCAACCATTGTTTGCGCCATCAATCGCGCGCTTTATCATGCCCGACGGAGCCGCTGGGCGACGAGCACGAAATGCGCGACAGTTCTCCCGATCCGTCGCACCGCGTTTTGCAGCGCGAGCTGGCGGGCGAAGTTCACGGCGCCGTCGAAAAACTTTCGGCGGTGCAGCGCGATGTCGTGGTTTTGCACGAATTGCACGGCCTGACCTATGCCGAATGCGCGCGCGTTTTGGATGTGCCGATTGGAACGGTGAAGTCGCGCTTGTCCAATGCGTTTCGCGCGCTGCGCCAAAGCCTGGGCGGCTACGTTTTGGGCGACGAAGCGCGCGCCGCGCCGATTAATGTTTCCGCCGGCGCCGGAGGAGAAGCCGCATGAATCATTATTCGGACGATTTGAAAGCCTTTATCGACGGCGAATTGGGAACGGTGCGCGCGCTGTTTTTGCGCCGCCATCTGGCGCGCTGCGCCGCGTGCCGCGAGGAGAAAACACAAATGGAAAACCTGGGAAAAGAATTGCAAGCCGCCAATGCCGGCGAAGAAATGCCCGCTACCCTGCGCGCCAAATTGCTCGATGGCGCGCCAACAGCGAATGTTGCAAACCCGCCGCGCTCTTCCGGCATTGCGCGCGGTTATCGCCCGTCGTGGAAAGACGGGCTTTTGGTCGGCGCGCTGGGCGTGATGTTGTTTGCGGTTTCGACGGCGGGACGCCAGCCCAAAACCGTCTTCGGCGTCGCCAACAATTCGCTGACGACCAGCACAAGCGGCGAAAATGAATCCGTCGCAATGTCTTCCGAGCAGCGAGAAATCGGCGGGCCGGTGAACGCGCCGATGGCCGGCAACGCCGGAGCCGCGCGCGCCAAAAACGAAGATTATAAGTCTGCCGATGGCGACGCCAAATTGGAGCGCCGCAGCGCCGCGATGCTGGACAAAGCCGAAGCGCAGGCACCGGCGGCGGCGGTGCAGAAAAAAATGAAAATCGCGCAGCGCATTGACGGCAATGAGCAAAGCGGGGCGAAAACCAGCGATAACAGCGCGCCGTTGTCGATTTCGGGCCTGCCCAACGACGCCTCGGACGCGGTCGATGCGGCGCTCGAATCGCGGCGCGTTCACAAAGTCGGCAGCATTTCTGTCGAGGTGGACGACATCGAGAAAAACACCGCGCAGGTCGTCGCCGCCGTGCAAAGCATCGGAGGATTTGTCGCCGGCAACACGCTGAGCACGGGCACGTCGGGGCGCAAAACCGCGAATTTGCAGGTGCGCGTTCCGGTCGAAAAGTTCGAAAGCGTGTTGCAGCAAATCGGCGAGTTGGGCGAAGTCAAGGCGAAAAACATTTCGGGCCAGGACGTGACCGACAAATGGGCGAATGCGCAAACGCGCTCGGCGATTCTCAACCAGGATTTGACGTTGCGCGAAACGCAACTTCAAGCGGCTTTAAAGCGCGCCAAAGACAAAAAGCGTCCCGGCGATATTCCATGGCAAATGCGCTCGGAAGTGCGCGAATTGCGCATCCAGGCCGCGCAGTCGCGCGCGAGATTAAATCTTTTGCGCCGACTTTCGGAATTGTCCAACATCTCGATTCAATTGCAGGAAAAAGTCGTGATTCCCGGCACGGGCGGATTTTTGGAAAACGTCGGCCAGACGTGGAACGACGCCGGCACAACCTTCGCCGCCGCCGCGCGCGTTCCCGTCAATTGCCTGATCTGGATTCTGGCCTATTCGCCGCTGTGGCTGCCGCTGCTTCTCGCGTGGAAGTTTTTGTCCAGGACGCAATCGCGGAAAACAGGATGAAAAGCGCCGATTAAGGCTTGCGTACCTTGCTCATTTGGAATTTGCCAGTGAGCTTCCTGGTATACCACTGCGACTTTTTGTCAATCACCTTGTAATAGCTCAAATCTATTTCTCTGTAAAACAAATTTGTGCCTTTATTGAGGGGAGTGAGCCAAAATCTTTGGGTGCGACGACTCTTTTCAGTTTTGGCTGCGTTGAAACTGGTGTAAGATACCAAAGCCGACTTTCCTTGCATCACATAAGAACAAGGCCAGTTTTTCCAACGGCCTTCTGGATACATTACACTCAATACACATTTGCCTTCTTTGTCAAACGTGTATTTCATAACGAAATGTCCGCCGGTTGTGCTGGGAATGTTTTTCATCCACTGACCGACGTAGGGAAACTTGCCTTTCTCTCTGGCATTCGCTGCAACCGTGGCGAAGGCCAGACAAACGCACAGAATTAGACGCTTTACAATTTTCGCGTTTTGAATCGTGATATTCATTTACTGCATTGTATCACGTTGCGCGCATTAGCCGGAGATAGCTCGCACCCCTGTCATTTGAAAAAGTACGCCTATATTCAGGCGTACTTTTTTGCTATGGATAATTGGTTTCGAGCCACGCCAGAACGCGCCCCAGTTCATCCAGATTCATCGCGGTGCGCGGGCGACCGAAATGCTTGACGACGCGCTTGTTGGCTTCGCCCCAGCGACGGTCGAATTGACCCGCGTCGATTTGTTTGCAATAACTCTGGATTTTTTCGCGCAGCTCGGCTTCCAGAACGCTTGGCGGCGCGGCGGGCGCGGCGTTTTCATCGTGCGGCGAAATGTGGCCGATGTGTCCGATGCGATTCCAGCGGCGCCCGGTGCCCGCGCTGCCGACAGGCGTGATCGTGCGGCGTTCGGCTTCTTCGGTTTCCTCGTAGCGCGCCAAGAGTTCTTCGTATTCTTCGGCGTCTTTCATCTGCTTGACAGCCAGAGTTTGCTCGTCTTGCATGTTCTGGATAATCGCGCACATGAAACGGTCGTCCGGGACGTAAATAAAGGCGGTTTGCGCGTCCCATTCGCCGGCGTCGCTATCGAATCGCGTGGCGCGCGCGATCATTTGCTCGATCCACGGCTTGCTGCGAATATGCGTCAGGCACGCCAAATGTGTCACGGCAGGAACGTCCAAACCTTCATACGCCATCGCAACTGTGACCAGAGCATCGAGCGCGCGGCGGCCTTCGTGCAATTTGAAGTTTTCGATGTTTTTCCCCGCCTGAGCCGAATCGTCGCTGGTCGCAATCGCGGCGCGGATGCCGGCGCCTTTTAAATGCAAGACATATTTTTTCGCGTCTTCGATGTTCGCCGTCACGACGAGCAGCTTGGCGCGCGGATGCCCAGCGCGATAATCGCTCCAATGCGCTGCGCATTCGTCCAAAAGCTGAACGGCGAACTGCGTTTTGAGCGCGGTATAAAGCGCCTCGGCGGTGTCTTTGTTGGCGGTCGAAAGCTTGGTCGAATAAGTTTCGCCGTCGCGCCCGATCCATTCGGCGGTGCCGTCCATCAGTTCGAAATGAATCGGCAAAATCGCCCTGTCATAAAGCGCCTCGCGCCTTGAATAGGAAAGCGAGGCGAAACCGGCGGCATTTTGCAAGTCGATGATCTCGTTTTCGTTGCCGGGGCTTCCCGTCATGCGATACGGCAAAAACGCGATGCGCCGCCGATTGCCGCGTTCCAGCGTGCCGCTCATGTGAACCGTCAAGGCGGCGCGGCGCACAAGCGGCTCCAGCGATTGATGCCACGCGCCGCCTTCTTCGACGTGATGCGGCTCATCGAGAATCAGCACGTAGCGATGGCGCGTAAATTCTTCGATCAAGTGATGATTGCCGAACCCGATGGCTTGATACGTCGTGACGAAACCGTTCAATCCACGGCACGGATCGGCTTCGTTGGCGCTGCGCCGAATCATGAAACCTTCACCTAAAAGCTCGCGCGCCAGAGGTTTGAGAAACTCGGTTTCGGCCTGCAATTGCAAGGCGCGGCGCGGCACGACCCAGCAAATTCGGTCGGCGAAAGCGCCTGTCTCGCCAATACGTCCCAGCAAATGCGACGCGGCGATAACCGGCAAAAGGCTTTTTCCGCCGCCCGGAGTTACGCTGCAAATAATCGAATGCACCGTCGCCACGCGATTGGAATGCGCCGCTGCGATGTTGTGGCAAACCGTATCGAAGCGTTGTTGGTGCTGGCGAAACATGGCGAAAAGGCGCGGCGGAGGGACGCAAAAAAGTACGCCCGAATTCGGGCGTACTTTTCAAAGTACAACGTATTTGCGCCAAGGCTGCAAAAGCCGTACTTACTGTGGCGCTGGAACCGCTACGATTTTCCGCCGCCTCGCTTTTCCAGACAGGCGCAACTTATCCTGTGCGCCTGGCGAGGTTGGCGACGACGGCGACCAACTCGCCCGGGCTAATTGGCTTCGGTACATGGATTTGAAAGCCTGACTGAAGCACCCGGATGCGATCTTTTTCGCCTACATAAGCCGTCAGTGCCGCCGCCGCGGGAACTTTGCCGCCGCGTTCCTTGCCAAGAGCGCGCACTTTGGCAATCAGGGAATAGCCGTCTTCGTCCGGCATTCCGATGTCGCTGATTAAAACGTCGAACATTTCTTCCGCTACGGCTTCAAGTGCGGCGGCTGCCGAGCATGCCGTTTTTACGCGCGCGCCACAGCCTTCGAGGATGACTTGCAACAACTCACAAGTGTCTGCTTCATCGTCAACGACGAGCACATTTAAACCGTTAAGCTCCGGCGGGCACTCGTACTCCGGATGCCTGAATTTCGGTTGCTGCGTGGTCTCTTCGTCGCTGCCTGCAATGCGCGCCGCCATTAATGGCACACTCACGGTGAAAGTCGAGCCAAGACCTTCGCCGGGGCTGTCAACGCGCACCGTGCCACCATGCAATTCGACCAGTTGGCGGACAATCGCTAAGCCTAATCCTAGTCCGCCGTATGCCCGCGTGGTCGTCGCATCGGCTTGCCGGAAGCGGTCGAAGACGTAGGGCAAAAACTCCGGCGCGATGCCGTTGCCGGTATCGCTGACGGTAAATTCGACATGGGATTCGACGCGACTCAGGCTCACGATTACGCGCCCGCCTTTAGGCGTGAACTTGATGGCGTTCGAGACAAGATTCCACACAACCTGTTGCAGCCGGTCGGGGTCGCCGGAAACCGGTCCCGCCGAAGAATCGAGGTGCAACTGTAAACTCATTTCTTTGGCTTCCGCCGCCGGGCGCAGTCCATCGACTGCGGCGATGATAACTGTGGCGAGATCAACGGGTTGCGCGGTGAAGCGCAACTTGCCGGTAATGATGCGCGAGACATCGAGCAGATCGTCGACCAGTTGTGCTTGCACCTGGGCATTGCGCTGGATGACTTCGATAGCGCGTAAGGAAGTTAACGCATCGAGCCTGGGGCTTCCCAGCATGGCCGCCCATCCGATAATCGCCGTCAGAGGCGTGCGCAGTTCATGGGAAAGCGTAGCCAGAAATTCGTCTTTGAGCCGGTTGGCTTTTTCGGCAGTTTCGGTAAGCTCGTGTTGCCGCGTCGCAGAAAGCAGAAGCTGTTCGTTCATCGCAACCGCTTGCTTGCGGAAAATCGCCGTCTCCGTATCGTCGGTCACCTGAATCATGACGCCGACCGGACGCTCGTTCGCGCCGAGTATCGCCCACACCGAATAAGACCAGTAAACGGGCGGTTCCTCGCAGTGTTCCTGCTCGACCAGAATTTCCGCTGTTCCGGTGCGATAGACACGGTCGAACAAGGCGAGACACTGGTTTTGCTCGCCTTCCGGTATGGCTTCGGCGAACGGACGCCCGATCAGTTCCGCTGCGTCTTTTCCGACAAGGCGCGCGAACGCGGCATTAAGGTGGCGCACGATATGCGTCGTTCCCTCAACGGCGATCATGGGTTGAGGCGAAAGCTCGGAAAAATAACGGCAGAGACGCACAAGATCGAAATCCTGCTCCGCCACGACTGATTCCGCTACGGCTGATTCTGGTTGCTCGGGCATATCTAGCTCCTGCCGATTCGCTCCGTTCCAGCGCCAAAAGTACGCCCGAATTCGGGCATACTCTGGACTTACGCAAAATGTCGCCTAATGTAGGGACATGGCCTGCCATGTCCTCTGGCAGCGCGGACATGGCAGGCCATGTCCCTACGATTTCGCCGTGATTCTATGGTTCTGCGTAAGTCCGGCGTACTTTTGAAAATGGATTCGTACGACTTTTTTCAGCGCCTTTCGGTGTTCCGGCGTAAAACCGGTTTTAGAGTGCGCTTGACTTACGCAAAGCAAATGCTATTAAAGCAAATGCTATTCATGTTTCGCTTCGTTCGGGAATTCCTGGAGTTCGCCCGGCTCGGCGTTCCAGGGGCTGGGAATTCCGGTCGACAGCCCGCGATAGCCTCGAAGTCGTTCGCCGATGGCGAGACCTTCGGAAGTGATTTCAAATTCGCGCATGTCGATGCTGTGCGCGCTGCGGCGCATCTTGATCACGACCAGCATCTTGCGCATCTGGCCGTTGATCGACACGTAGCGCAGGCGCAAAATGTCGTCGCTGAGAAACGAAATCGCGTAGGAACTGAGGGTGAATTCGGTAAAAGTTTCCTGAACTTCAACCGTACTGAAAACGGTTACGCCGATTCGCGTCAGCGCGCCGATCATGCGATAAAGCGATTCGCGGAAGTCGGTGCGAAAGCCGGGAGCCAGCGCCATTTCGAATCCGGCCAGCGAATCGATGACCAGCCTCTTGGCGCCGATTCTTTGCACCGCATCAACAATTTCGCGCACCGTTTCATCAACGGAAAGATCGAGAGGACGGATATAAAGAAGATCGAGTTTGCCTTCCTTTTGCGGCGTATCCAGATCGAGGCCAAAGCTGGCGGCGCGCGCCGCGTATTCACTGGGCCGTTCCTCGAACATCGCCACGATTCCAGGCTCGCCCTGGCGAATGCCTTCCATGATGAACTGCGTTCCCAACAGCGATTTGCCTGTGCCCGACGAACCCGCCACCAGCAGGCTGTCGCCTTCGGGAATGCCGCCGCCCAGCATTTCGTCCAGTTCGGCAACGCCGCACGAAAGACGCCGTTGTCCCTTGGCTTTTTCCTCGTTTCCGGTGAATCCGAAAGTGCGCGGAAAAGCTTGCAAGCCCGAATCGGTGATGCGGAAAGTGTGCAGCCCCGGAACCGAGGCTTGTCCGCGCGACTTTCTGATTTGCAGCTTGCGCACGATGGAGTTGCGTTCGACTTGCTGGGAAAGCCAGAAAAGCCCGTCGGCGACGGTGAACACGGGGTTATCGCGCGCCTCGTCTTCTTCGTATTCCCCGATGAGAAACGTCGTCGCCTGCCAACTCGTGAGGTGAAGCGCCAACCGCTGAATAAAGCCCTGTATTTCCAGATTATCCGTGCCGGACTGCACCTTGCGAACCACGGTGCGAAAAGAATCGACAACGACGATGCCGGGATTGGACGCTTCGACTTCTTTGACGATTTCTTGCAGTACGGCATCCAGATCGTTATCGAGCACAACCTGGCTGAGATTGATAAAGCGAATCGCGCTATTCAATCTGTCCTGATCGAAAAACTCAAACTGCTGCTGGTAGCGCAGCATTTTGATGGCCGGCTCGCCGAGCACAGTAAAAAACAGCGCGGGACGTTCGGGCGTGGCGTTGGCGAACACGATCTGATGCGCCAGCGTGGTCTTGCCGCCGCCCGGCGCGCCCGCGATGATGTTGAAAGAAAACTCCGGCAAGCCGCCGCCCAAAATCTCATCCAGACCCGGCACGCCCGTCGGCAATGTCTCGATTTTTACCTTGTTTTGCACGCTCATAGTTTTTCCTCAGTGTTCAAATCCGCTTGTCCCGTAGAATTATCCGGCCAAGTGTTTTGCACCAGCCGCAAAGTCAAAGGCTCGCCGATAAAGGTGATCAGCAGTCCAAGCAAATGGGTTATGAGAACGGTTCCGGCCTGCTCTGCTGTTCCTGCTTCCTCGCTTTGTTCAATTTTATCGAATCCCTTCAAAGAGCCGTCATCGCGAGTTTGCACAATGTGAAGCGCAGGAATTTCCGCCTTTGCCAGTGTCAGCGCGCGCGACAAAAGAGACTGAAAGCCATGAACTCCCGCGAGCCTGACAAGCTGCACACGCAAGGCGTCAATGACCCGAACCGCCACATCGGCGTGCCCATTGGACGCGACGCCTTGTGCCGCTTCGAATGCGAGTAATCGCCCGGCCAATTTTTGGATTTCTGGAGAAGCCATATTCATGAGGTGCGCCGCTAAAGCCTCATTGTAACAGATAACAAAAGCCCTGATAGTTCGGCTTCGGCTCATTCTGTCGTGTCTCACAGCAAACAAATCATCCGCTATAGGAAAATGGAAAACACCTTTACAAATGTGCAAAGGTATCGCGTCAAGCGTAACAAGTGTCATGATTTAATCTTCAGCAGCGAATTGCCGAAAATCTTAGAAGCTGTCTTGAAAGTCGTTTAGAAGTGTCATTTCGACCGAAGCGCAGCGAAGAATGAGCGCAGCGGGGTGGAGAAATCTTGTCGTTGCCTCGCAAAAGACGCCTCGGCTTCGCTCGGCATGACAGCGAAAATAG
>Ga0136611_10003586_pt1 | contig 10857 bp, 11 predicted proteins | sample AntDrymUQ2232306_2_FD_106645 | JGI IMG/M metagenome (GOLD analysis project Ga0136611, IMG submission 106645) | Polar desert sand microbial communities from Dry Valleys, Antarctica - metaG UQ223 (23.06) | ecosystem: Environmental > Terrestrial > Soil > Desert | place: Antarctica: Dry Valley... | reverse complement strand
GGCATGGAGTCGTCCCTCGGTCGGGTTCAGGCGGCGGCGGGGGCGATGGTCGCGGCGGCGGCGACCGCGACGGCCGCCGCCGCTCAACTCGCGTCCCCATCCAAACTGTTCCGGGGTTTTGGCTCGCTGATCGGCGAGGGCCTCGCGCTTGGGATCGAGGACGAATACGGGCACATCATGGCCGCGACGGCGGGCGCGATCGACGCGGCGTCGGCGCTGGTCGGCGCGTTCAGCCGCCCCGCCCGGACCGACCTTGCGCTCAGCCCCGGCCTCGGGGCCGTCCTGGCGCCCGCCGGGCGGGGCGGCGGCGGATCGTCCACCACGGTCAACGTCGGAGGCGTCAACGTCACCTCCGGGTCTGGACGGTCCGATGCCGACCTCGCGCGCGACGTGGGCGACCAGGTAGCGGAGCGGGTCTACGCCGAACTGCGGCTCGAACGGACGAGGGCGTAACCCGTGGCCTACCTGGGACTCCGTGTCGCCGCCCCCACCTCCCTGCTGGAGGTCATCGACGACGACGTCCTGAACACGCGGGCGTGCAACATCGCGGAGTTCACCCCACCGTCGCACGGGTGGGTGACGAAGTTCGGCGCCTGGTGCGGCCGCCAGTCCGGCATCGTGACGCGCTACGACGCGCTATACACGACCAACACTGACGGGAGCCCTGGAGAGCGCTTGGGATACACCCGCAGCGCATCCATATCCGGCGACATGCTCACGGCGGCGGGCGGAACCAACGTCGAGGCGGCGGTCTACCTGACCAGCCGGGTGTTTAGCCCGAGCAATCTTGCCATCCGGGTCGAGGGCGGGCGCCTCTACCGCTACGGCATGCGCTCCCACGGTGGCAACATCGGCATCGCCGTCCACTCCGGTACCGGCGCCGATACCACGCACTGGCGCCGGCAGATTGCGTCGGGCTACCCCGCCGACCCCTTCGGGCACACCTCAACCGGACAGCACGGCAAGCTCGCGGTCTACGTCGTGTGGACGGAGAACAGCGCTCCTAGCGCCCCAGGATCGCTCCTGCCGGTATCGGGATCATCCCTCAACACCACGACGCCGACGTTCGAGGGGACGTTCGCCGACGCCGACATCACACCCCACGGCGACCAACTCCGCGAATACCAGCTCGAACTGCGGCAGTTGGGGCAAACCACGCTCCTCTGGCAGTCCACGTACACGGCGATCAGCACCGAAATTACCGCGAAGAAGTTCACGCGGCCCTACGGCGGATCGGCGCTGACCGCCGGCACGTCCTACGAGTGGCGGGCGAGGGTCGCCGACGCCACGCTGACCTACGGCGCCTGGACGGCGTGGACCGGGTTCGCGATCAACGCCGCCGGTGTCGCCACGCCGACGACGCCGACGGGCGAGATTGCGTCGGGCGCGGGCATCAACTGGGTCGCGTCGTGGACGCACCCGAGCGCCACCAGTACCGACCGTGTGCAGGTCCGGGTCCTGCAGGGGGCAACCGTCGTCAAGCTGGGTGCTGAAGTCACGAAGACAGTGCTCAACGCGGCGGCGTTCACCGTCACCGCCGCCGAGGCCGGCATTGGAACCCTGGTGGCCGGCACGAGCTACACCTGGCAGATTCGGGGGCGGGCGACCCCGGCCGGACTCTGGTCGCCGTGGTCCGCCGCGATGGCGTTTTACGTCAACGCGGCGCCGAACACGCCGACGGACCTCCAGCCGCCGAGCGGCGCCGCGTCAACCGCCCGGCCACTCCTGGAATTCCTGTCGCTTGACATTGACGACGACGTGGCCATCCTCACCGCCGAGCTGCGCCTCAAGGCGAATGACGGGTCGGTGCTCTTTACCCGCGTTCCGGCGTACAACGCCACGCGCGGGGCCTGGGAGTACCAGACGACGAGTGCGGACTACGCCTCGTTCGGGACGTTCAAGTGGGACGCTCGGGTCTACGACGGCACCACCTACTCCGCCTACAGCGCCGAGCAAACGTTCGTCTACGCCTCGGGTCCGGCGGTCGCCTACGTCTTTCCGACGGCGAACCAGGTGCTCGCAACCTCCACTCCGGCGATCACCTGGACCGCCATCACCGGGCAGACCAAGTCCCGCGTGACCGTCTACACCGCGAACAACACGCTCGCGGTCTACGATTCCGGCACCGTCACGAGTGCTGCCACCGACCACACCCTCCCCGCCGGTCGCCTCAAGAACGGCATTGCCTACGACGTGGTCGTCTGCCTCACCGACACCAACAACGTCACCGGCTGCGGCTTGCGCCAACCGTTCAGCGTGTCCTATCCGGTGACGGACCTGCTCACCAACGTGACCGCTTCGGCGGTGCGCGCCCCCGGCGACGTGGACCTTGCCAACACCCTGCTCTCGTGGGGCATCACCACCTACGCGCCCGGCGCGTTCGCGGGCTACGTCATCCGTCGCTGGCCGACCGGACTGCCCGAGGATGCGACGGCGCCGCTGCGAACCCTGACCGGCGTCAGCCAGACGACGTGGACCGACTTCCATGCCCCGCCGGGGGTCGACCTGACCTACGGGGTGTCGCAGCTCATCCGCATCGGCGCCGACACGGCGGAGTCGGCGATGGTCGAGGCCAGCGTCACGCTCGTGCTCACCACCGTCATTGTCGCCTCGGTCGCCGACCCGCACGGCAAGAGAGCGGTGCTGCGGTGGTCGCCGGGGAGCCGTGGCGGGACCATCGACGCCAACGCCTCGACGTACGAGACGTGGGGCAGCGGCGGCAAACCGGAGGTGGTCTACGGGCCGGGTGGGAAGAGGGTCGTGGACGCCAGCTTTACGGTCATCACGGACGAATACCAGAGCGCGCGGGGGCACCTGGAGGCCATCGAGGGGCTGGCGCGCGCGGCGACGACGGACCTGGCGTCCGGCACCGTCAGCTACCGGGACGAGCGGGAGCGGTTGTTCGGCTGGATATCGTCGTTTAGCTACGCCCGCCGTGAGACGAGAGGCTGGACGGTCAAGCTGCGGGTCGAGGAAACCAACTACATCGAGGGGGCGGGTGAGTGACGGCCCACCTAATCCCCGCCACGGTCAACCTCGTGCCCAACCCGTCCGTCGAAACGGACCTCGCGGGGACCAGCTCCTATGGGTCCGTGACGCGCACGCGGGTGACAGACCGGGCCTGGGACGGGGTGGCGAGTGTGCGCGTCGTGACGGGCGGCCTCGGCGCGTCCGAGGGCACTTCCTGGGAGACCAATACCGGACTCGGGATCACCGGCGGCACGCACCTGTTCTCCGCCCAGGTTCGGCTCCAGGGCGCCGGCGTGACGGGCATCAACGCGTTCTTGCGGTTTGTCTACACCGACGCGACGTTCACGGACGGCGACGTCTCCATCGGCCTGGCGCTGACCGCGTCGTGGACCCCGGTCTATCTGGCGCAGGGGACACCGGACCCGGCCAAGACCCTCAACTACATTGCCCTGGTCGTCGTCAAGGAGACGATGGCTGCGTCGCTGACCTTCTGGGCCGACGGCTGCCAGATCGAGGAGCTCGAGCAGCCCACGCAGTTCGCCATTGGTAGCTACGGCGCCCCGTACCACAAGTGGAGCGGTGCCGCCCACGCCTCGACCACAATCCGAACGGACATCCCCTATGACCTCGGCACGGTAGGCGAGCGGGGTGCGCTGCGAATGACGCCCCGCTTGTTCCGGGCGACGCACCTGAACGAGCAACTGGAAGAGCTGACCGACCACGTCATTAGTGCGGACGTGACGATGGACCCCGACCGGGCCATCAAGTGGACGCTCAAGGCTCGGATGACCGGCGAGGGCTACGCGAAGCTGACGCCGTACAACGATTTCCTCGCGCCGACGCTGCGGGTGGATTACCCCGACGGCACGTCGCGCGAGGGGCAACTGGGGCTGTTCGTGGTCAAGCCGTCGCCGGCCACGCACACGGAACTGACGACCACGGTGGACCTCAACGGCGAGGACTCCACGTCGCTGCTGGCGCTCCAGGGGTTCGGCGCGCCCTACACCGTCCTTGCCGGGACGAACGTTACGTCCACGGTCAACACCATTCTCACCGGCGCCGGGTTCGGGCCGAACCGCCGCACGATCCCCGCGTCGGCGCGAACGATGCAGGTGGACACGACGTGGGACGAGAAGCAGACCAAGCTCAAAGTGGTCAACGAGTTATTGCGCTCCATCGGCTACTACACCCTCGGCGCCGACAACGACGGCACGCTGACCACGTTCCCCTACCGCGACCTGAAGCGGACCCAACCGGCCAAGACGTACGCGGCGAACCTGCCGGACACGGCGGCGCCCACGGCGGTCCAGGCGGCGGCGGCGGCGCGGTCCGAGGTGGTCGGGGCGGTGACGGTGGCGCCCGTCGTGGACCGCCTCGCCAACAAGGTTGTGGTTGTCCTGAGCAACCCGCGACGGACCAAGGTGCGGATCGTTCACAGCATCACCAACCCGATCCACCCGTCGACCGTCACTTACACATCTAGCGCCGGGCACACGATCACGCGAACGATCCGCCACCGCCACTACTACTACGTCAGCGCCGCCGACAACGCGATGGACGAACTGGCGCGAAAGATGCTGCAAGAGGTGGGCAGCCTCTACCACCGGATCGCGCTCGCCGCGATGCCGGACCCGAAGGCGGACCTGTTCCACGGCACGGTGGACCTCGCCATCTACAACGCCCGGCAGGAGCCGGTCGCAGTCGGCCGCTATTGGTGCCGGGGGGTGACGTACGGCATGACACGCAAAAGCGCCACGATGAAGATGGACTTGAGTCGCATCGAGGAGACACAAAGCATTGCATAGCTCAATTCGCCGAACTCTACGTCCACGCTTTCTTGCGGATGATACCGGACACGTGGGCGCGAGTAACGCCGAAGCGTTCCGAGATTTCCTGTTGGGTGATTGTCCCGGCCAGGGCGCGGATCGCGGCCACGTCGTGTTCGGTGAGCCGCGTCCGCCTGCCCAGCAGGACATGGGCGCGACGGGCAAGCGGGTCGAGGTGCGACGGGTTGACGCAGGGCGGCGTCTCGCAGCGGTGGTGCAGGTCAAGGGGTGCCGAGCCGGGGGCGTTTGCAGCGCCGCCCGGACTTTTGCGTGTCTTTATTATACCAGGTATCGGGGGTGGACTCATGAGTAGCAACGCCGCCGGGGCCGTCAGCGCCATTCGTGACGAAGTCTGGAAGATCCTCGAGCCGTACCTGCCGTTCCTGGCGGACGTGACGAGCTACAGCGCGGGCGCCGTGGGGATCCAGCCGCACGACGAGAGCGCGGCGCATGGGCAGACCTACGCCCGTGCCGCCGGGTTCCGGGTGGGCGTGGGCGACGTGGTGCGCTGCCAGCGCCTGGTCGGCACTCCGGACACACCGGGTGAAATTGTCGTGCTCGACATCGTGCTGTCCTCGACGGCGGGGGAGGCGGTGGTCGGCGCGGCGGACCTCGTGTCCTCTTACTCACTGTCCACGCACAACCACGACGCCACCTACGTCAACGAGGCGGGGGACACGATGGCGGGCACCCTGACCGTTGGCGGCTTCATCACCGCCAACGGCGGTGTCATCATCGGGACGGGCGATATCCTCGACTTCGGCAACGGCATCAATCTCAGCCGCATTTCGGGAGCGACCCTGACGAACAACGGCACCTTCGCGATCACCAACGGCGACCTCTCGATGACCGGGTCCGCCGTTATCGGCGGGATCCTCGACCACAACGGCACGGCGCTCGGATTCTTCAACGCGGCGAACGCGGCCAAGCACACCGTGACCGGCGCCCGGGGCAGCAACGCGGCGTTGACAAGCTTGCTGACGGCGCTGACAAACTACGGCCTCGTCACCAATTCAACCACTACTTGAGCGCTGGGAGGACGACCGATGTCTCATGTACGCCGCGCAACACGCCTTGCAGTTTGGCTGGTGCGGGTCTCTTCCCCCCGCGTTGTTGTACGGACTGAATTCCGACCGGTCCTTGATTACACCACACCGAAGGCATTGCTTCGCCGTGGGCGAGCGGAAGCGGTCAAAGTGGTGAACGCGCAAGTGGTCGGATCGACTGGTGACGATCAGGTTGTCAATCCGGTTGTCCAGCCTATCCCTGTTGACGTGGTGAACGACCTCAGACGCGACGAGAGACCGACCAAGGTGCTGTTCCATAAGGAAGCGATGCTCGGGAACTGCGCGCCCGCCAACGGTGATGTAGCGATACCCCTGACGCATCCCGCCTTCCCCGTTCGCGGCCTTCTTACGAACGTCCGGAGAGCCATGATGAAGCCACCGATAGTAGTGTTTCGAGCACCAACCACGGGCGATGGTTGGCAGGTCACACGGTCCGTGCTTGCACGTATTCACGCGGCAACTCCTTATCACGACCACTATACTACGACATAGGAGGCGGTGATGGACGATGAACGGACCGCGCCTAATGTCAAGGAGTGGCCGTGGGATGGTGGACAATCGCTGCTGACCGCCATCGACGCCGATGGGCTGATGGACCCGGACGAGGGGTGGACGCACGTGCTGCGGCCCCGGCTCGACGTCCACCCAGCGACACTGGACGCGGGACGTATCGCGCACCAACTGGCCCAGCGTGGCGTGACGTGGCAGGGGGCGCCGGTCACCGCAGACGAGGTTGGCATCTCCTGGGGCGGGCGGGTACTGGTGCGCGCCGACGCCGACCCCGGTTCGCATTGGGACGCGATAGACCCCGAGATGCCGACGCCGGAGGATGCGGGGGATCGGGACGCGGACGTTGAACTTGACGCCGCCCTAGCGGCCGTTGCGCTGCTGCCGACGACGCCGGAGCGGCGGCTGCTGCGGGCGTTGGCGGCGGCAACGCAACGGAGGAGCGGGTGATGCCTGAGTCTGTAGACGACACCACGCAGCTGGACTTGCGGGACTACGTGGATCGCCGCCTCGACCAACTGCGGTCCGAGACGGCGACTCGCGCGTCCGAACTCGCCAGCCGACCGGGCGACGCGATCTCGCTCAAGGACCACATCGAAACACTCATTCGGACCGTCGGAACTGACGCCGCCGCCGACTGTACGGCGATCAGGACCGTGCTGGACCTGCGGATCACGCTGCTTGAAACCAAGCTGGCCGGTGATGTGCTGCTGCTGCGAGAGATTTACGACGCCCGCAACGAGGACATCCGGGGGCAGGTCGATCGTCAGTTCATCGCCGCGGAGCACAGCGTGCAGATGGCGCTCGATGCGGTCAAGGCGATGGATAAGTTGCATGGCGAGGCCCACGCCCGGGAGCACGCATCGCAGGACACGGCCGACTCCAAGACGGAGGCGCGCAACGCCGAGCGGTTTTACCAGGCCAACCGGTTCCGGGAACAGATCGAGCAGGAGCGGCTCGATTACGTGCGCCGCGACGTACTCGACACCCGCCTTGCCGCCATCGTCCAGATTGGGGAGAAGTCGGAAACCGACTTGAGGGCACGGATCGAAACACTTGCCGAGGCACAACGGAGCGCACTCACGCCGTTGGTTGCCTTTCAACAGAATATGTCCGGGCGGATCGCGGTGTGGGGCGTGGTCGGGACGATCCTGCTGACCGTGATCGTGTTTTTGGCGAATTTCCTGACCTCGACGTAGGGGGTGTATAATCCGCTTACTGAGACATGGTCTCATTATCGGGGGGGGCGATGGCGGAGTGGACGCGGGCACTCCTGACGGCGGGGCTGATCGCGCTCGCGGCCGTGGCGCTGGCGATGGCGCTCTCCCCGCCCGTCTCCTCGCCCCCCGGCCCGATCCGCGCGGTCGAGGGGGCAACGATGCCGACGCCGATCGTGGTGGTGCTGCGGGAGGACCCGACGCCGGGGCTGGCGGTGGTGCTGATCGCGACCGGGACGCCGTACCCCACGCCGACCCCGGCCCCGGACGCGACGCCGGACGTGTCGGTATCCACGCCGATGCCGACGCCGACGGCGACGCCGCACGCTAGGATGATCCCCGAGACGGTGCTGACGCCGGGAGTGGCGTCGTGACCGCGCCGGTGCTGATCGTGGCCGGGGTCGCGGGGGTCGAGCCGCTGGGGATTGAACTGGCGGACGGGGCCAGCGCGGCGCCGATCGCCGCTGGCGCCGAGACCGACCTGGTGTCCCTGGTCAACGGCTATCGGGAGGTCAACGGCCTGCGCCCGCTCGCCGTCTCCCCGATCCTGAACCGCGCCGCCCAGGCCAAGGCCGAGGCGATGGCGAAGACCGGGATCATGGCCCACGAACTCAACGGCGTTACGGCCCACGAGAACGCCACCAACCACGGCTACCCGGACAACGCCTACGGCGGGGAGAACATCCTGTGGGGGCAGGTGACGGCGGCGCAGGCGTTCGCCGTCTGGCGCGACAGCGCGCCACACCGGGCCAACATGCTCAGCACGAGCCACAAGGCCATTGGCGTCGGTGGGCCGGCGACGGCGGACACCCGCATCCGCAACGCATGGGCGCAGGTGTTCGGACGGCACGTTGACGCGCCGTCGCCGCCGGTACCGACCCCGACACCCGCTGGCATGGTGACGGGGGCGACGCCGTGGCGAACCATTGGCCCAGCATCCCTGGACACCTGGCGCAACGAGTTTACCCGCCGGTCGTCGCCGATGGCCGCCAGCGTTGTTGATTGCCATAACGCGGCGGGTCCGCACAGTGCCCTGGTCCTCGCCATCCTTGCCAAGGAAAGCCAATACGGAACCACCGGCGCCGGGTCGAAAGTCCTCAACCCCGGCAACGTGTCGTGCGGTTGGAAGGACGGCGGGCACGTCTGGTGCCGGTACGCGACGTGGTTTAACGGCGTGCTCGCCATCCGGGAGCACATCGAGGGCAGTGCCTACGCGGCCGCCGTCACGCTCACCGACCTGCTCAACGTGTATGCGCCACCGTTTGAGAACGACACCGGACTGTACGTCAGGCAGACCGCCGAGCGGATCAATGGTTACCTGAGCGAGGGGGCACCGCCGATGCCGACGCCAGCCGTCACGTTCGGACGGGTCCCGCGTCCTGCCAACTACCAGGACCGCGTGCTGCTGACCACGCTGAACACTGCCTGGGATGACCTCGGGCGGCGTGCGATCAAGGCGGTCTGCTTGCACCGGATGCTGGGGACGTTGGATGGAACCGACGGATATTTCCGGGGGGATGCACGGGAGAAAGCCAGGACCGACTTTGGCATTGGCCTGGGCAAGGTCTACCAGTGGACGCCGTTGGTCGGCAACGTGGCGCCGTGGGCGAACGGACCGGCAAGCGACGTTGAGGGCGACGGGGTGGCGTTCGTCAAGCGCTATGGGGTTGCGGCCGTCAATCGCGACGTGGCGAGCATCGAGATTGCCGGGATGTACGAAACGGCAGTACCGGGGCCGGACCTCGACCGGATCGTCGAGACGGTCGCCTGGATCGTGGACGGGGCGGCGCGGGTGCCGTGGGACCGGTGGCCCAAGAACAACGACGGATTGCACATGCTGCTGGGGCACTACGAGTTTGGACCGAAGGAGTGTCCGGGGTCGGTGGTCCGGGCGCTCTATCCTGCCATCATCGAGCGGGTGCGCGACCGGCTGAAGCAGTACCAGGTGGGGGACGTGCCTGGCCCGCTGCCCCAGCCGCCGACGCGGGCGTCCAAGATCGCCTTGCCGGACGGCGTGACCCTCCACGCTGCGTCGGTGTGGTTCGGACCCCACTGGGACCCCAACGGGAGTGTGTCGGTGCTGTGGTTGGAGGAGGCCACCCGGACCGGGCGCTACCCGGTACTGACACAGTTCGACCCGGTGGACACGGTGCCGCGCCGGTTCCGGTTCGCGGACGGGCTGGTCTTTATTGCCGACAAGGATGGCGTGCGGATCGCTCGGCGGGCGTCCTGATGCGCGCCGAGGCGGTCGCCCTGGCGCTGCTGCTGGCGTTCGTCGTCGCCGTGTTCGTGGGCTGGACGATCACGCGGATGGGAGGATGGTGACGGGCGAGACGCGGGTTCCCCTCGATTCCGGCGCACGGGCAATAACGACAAGGAGACAACAACCAATGGACGATAAGGCCAAAACTCACGGCAAGTCCGGCGACGCCAAAGGCCAGAGCAAGATGATTACCCTCGTCAACGCGACGACGGGCGTGACGCAACAGGTTGCAAGGTCCGACTTCAAGGCACAACGATCGCAGTACGAGGCGGACGGGTTCGTCCGCCAGGATGACGACGACGACACCGACGAAGTAGTAACCGCATGAAGAACACCGTACTCGCCGCCGCCCTTGGGCTGGCACTCGCCCTCGGCGTGGGGCCGATTGACCGCAGCGGATTTGAGGGCCAGGAGAACGCCTGCCCTGGGTTGCAGAACGCGTTCATCGCGTCCGAGGGGCGCGTCCTGATGGGTGCCGCAAACGCCAACGAGCACTCCGCCCTGGCGCTCTGCCTCGCGGACGAACTCCTGGCCGCCGAAGCCGCCTAGCGCCTACGCCCGTGGGCCGGAGCCGGGGGGGACGCTCGAGACAACGCTGTAGACAGGGGGGGACGGATGCGCAAGCGCGACACAATCGAGACGGCTGCGCGGGCGGCCGAGTTCGCGGCCTCGGCGGCGGCGCGGATCGGCCACCCGATCCATGACCGGTGGTACAGCGCCCAGTTCTGGGCGTGGGTGGCGCGGCTGGTCGAGAAAGCGGAACTGAGTATGGCCCGGATGGCGCTGGTGCGGGCCGCGGATAAGCGAGTAAAGGAGGGGACGGGATGAGTGTTCGTGAACACAGCCTTGGTAGGCTAGAGCCCAGCGACCGGATTCATGAGGCGAAGTATCCGCTAACCGCCGAGACGGTCCCGGCGCCGCCGACGCCGGTAGTGATCGGTATCAACTGGTACGCGGCGTTCGACGCCCCAACCAAGGATGCCGCCGGTCGCTACTGGATTGGGCGG